>Ga0209266_1000009_pt1 | contig 162260 bp, 171 predicted proteins | sample GraSoiAngelo_132_FD_185889 | JGI IMG/M metagenome (GOLD analysis project Ga0209266, IMG submission 185889) | Grasslands soil microbial communities from the Angelo Coastal Reserve, California, USA - 14_0929_02_40cm (SPAdes) (version 2) | ecosystem: Environmental > Terrestrial > Soil >...
CGCCTCGCCCGACGACATTTTTGTGATCGCCGCCGGCGGTCGTGCCGGCGCCTTCTCGGCCTACATCCCCGGATGGTCCAGCAGTCGAAGCTCTCAGGCCGTCACCAAGGAGGTCAGACGATGATCGAGCTCCTCGACCCTACCATTGAGGTCGCGACGCAGACCATCGCGTTCGTCGACCGGCCGGCGTCGCTCGAAGGCAAGCGCGTCGGGCTGATCGAGAACACGAAGTTCAACTCGGACCGGCTCCTCGCCAAGATCGGCGAGATCCTGAAAGCCGAGTACGGCGCCGCCGACTGGAAGCTGTTCCACAAACACAACGCGTCCGTGCCTGCGCACGACGAGATCATCGCGGAGATCCGGAAGACCTGCGACGTCATGGTCGCAGGCATCGGCGACTGAGGCTCGTGCTCGTCGGGCAGTGTGCTCGACGGAATCCTGCTGGAGAAGGCGAGCGTCCCGTCGGCGTCCATCGTGACGGACGTCTTCGAGGTGACCGGTCGTGCGATGGCCAGGCAGTGGGGCGTGCCGACCTACAAGTTCCTGCTCATGCCCCACCCGATCGCGAACCTCACGGAGGCCGAGCTCGACCGGCGCGCCCGTGAGATTGCGCCGGAGGTCGTGAAGCTCTTATTGCAGGGTCAGGAGTAACCCAAGCTCCGTTCCGGCCGGCCTGGTGGTGCCGGAACGGCCATCTCCAGACGATCTGGGGCCCGCTCTTCCGCCGTGACCGGATCCGGTCGCGGCGGGAGCGCGTCGTCCTGCCCGACGGCGACTTCGTCGACCTCGACTGGGTGGACGGCCCGGCGTCGCCCGGCGCTCCCCGCCTGCTCGTCCTTCACGGCCTCGAGGGCTCCTCGCGCTCCCACTACGCCGCGGGCCTCATGCGGCACGCCGCGGCGCGTGGGTGGCGCGCGCTCACGCTCAACTTCCGCTCGTGCAGCGGAGAGCTGAATCGGCGCCCGCAGTTCTATCACTCGGGTCACACCGACGACCTCGATCACGTCGTCGGGCTTCTGCTCGAGCGGGACGCCGACGCGCCGATCGGCGTCGTCGGCGTGTCGCTCGGAGGCAACGTGCTCCTCAAGTGGCTCGGTGAGCGCGAGCTCGACGCGCCGAAGCAGGTGGTCGGTGCCGTTGCCATCTCGGCGCCGTTGCGCCTCGTGCCGTGTGCGCGTGTGCTCGACCGGGGCCTCAGGAAGTACGTGTACACCGCGAGCTTCCTCACGTACATGCGTGACAAGGTCCGACGGAAGGCCGAGCGCGACCCGGACTTCGCGATCCTCGTGGACCTCGAGCTCGCCCTGCGCGCGCGCACCTTCGGCGAGTACGATCGGGCCGTGACCGCGCGCCTGCACGGGTTTGCCGACGAGCACGACTACTGGGTCCGGGCGTCGAGCGGTCCGTATCTTCGGCGGATCCACCGGCCGACGCTTCTGATCAGCGCCCTCGACGACCCGCTCGTGCCGCCCGACGCGCTCCCGGACCCGTCGACGCTGCCGCCGTGGGTACGCACCGAGTTCACGCCGCGGGGCGGTCACGCGGGCTTTATCGATGGGCGCTGGCCGTGGCGCGTCGACTCATGGGCGGAGCGCCGCGCGGTCGAATTCCTGGGCGCGGTGCTCGCCGAGCGTCGGGGCGTCGGCTAGCATGCCGTCCGTGCGGGCGGACGCGTACGGCCTGCCGGCCACCACGGCGTCGAGCGCCGCGCTCGAGACGTACGACCGGGCGGTGGACGGCCTGCTCGGCTGGGACGCCGAGGCGCTCGACCGCTTCGGCGCCGCAGCGACGACGGATCCCGGGCTCGCCCTCGCTCACGCGGGCCTTGCCATCTGCCAGTTCCTGGACGAGCGGTTCGTCGAGGCCCGGGAGTCGGCGAAGCGGGCGCGGACCGCCGCCTCCACCCAGACCCCGCGGGAGCGCGGCCACGTCGAGGCGATCGCCCTCTTGGTCGAGGGCAAGGCGCACGACGCCGAGGCCGCGATGACCCGGCATCTCGCCGACTTTCCGCGGGACCTGGTGGTGTTCCAGCGGCTCTACTTCGTCTGGTTCTGGCAGGGGAAGTTCGGGGAGATGCTCGACCTCTCGAGCGTGCTGGCCCGGTACTATCCCGGCAGCTCCTTCATGCTCGGCCTCCACGCCTTCGCGCTCGAGCAGGCGGGGCGTTGCGACGAGGCGCTCCGGATCGCGCAGGCGGCGATCGGGAAGAACCCGCGCGACGCCTGGTCGGTCCACGCCCTCGCGCACGCGCTCTACGAGCTCGGGGCGTTCGACGCCGGTGTCACACGCCTGCCTCCGGCGATCCATCCCTGTACGCACCTCGGCTGGTTCAGGAACCACCTGCTCTGGCACCTTATTCTCATGCACCTCGGGCGGGGCGAGTACGAGCGCGCCTCCGGGCTCGGCCGGACCGTGTTCGAGCGCGAGCCCTCGTCGATTCCCGGCGATCTCCACGACTCGATCTCGCTCCTCTGGCGGCTCGAGCTGTGCGGCCTTCCCGTGAAGGATCGCTGGCGCCCGTTCGCCGCGATCGCCGCCGGGCGCCTGGACCGCCAGCCCTTGCTCTTCCACGCGGCACACCTGGCGATGGCGCTCGCCGCGGGCGGCGACTGGGCCACGGCCGAGCGCCAGCTCGGGATGCTCCGCGAGCGGGCCGCGCGCGACCGCCCGGGGCTCGCCGGCCTGGTGCTCGTGCCGCTGGTCGAGGGCCTCCACGCCTTCGCGGCGGGAGACTACCGGCGGACGGTCGAGCGGATCGAGCCGTTGCGCGGGCGGATCGTCGAGCTCGGGGGAAGCCGCGCCCAGCGCGACGTGTTCCACGATACGCTCTACGAGGCGTGCTTCCGCGCGGGTGACCCGGACCGCGCCCGCCGCTACCTCGCGGAGCGCGTGGCGCGCCGTCCCGACCACTATTGGAGAACGCGCGGCCTCTGACGCGCGCCCGCGGGCGCGCGCTCACCGTGGTCCTCGCGGCGGCCCTCCTCGCCGCGTGCGCGTCCCTCCGCGCCGGCGACGCCGGCCTCGTCAGGATCACCCTGCTCCAGATCAACGACGTCTACGTCCTCGGACCCGTGGACGGCGGGCACCGGGGGGGAATGGCCCGGCTCGCCACGCTCGTTCACCAGGCGCGGCGGGAGAACCCGAACACCGTGTTCGTCCTCGCGGGCGACACGCTGTCGCCATCCGTCGAGTCCCGGGTCCTGCGCGGCGCGCAGATGGTCGCCGCGCTGAACGCGATCGGCCTCGACCTCGCGACCTTCGGCAACCACGAGTTCGACTTTGGCCCCGGCGTGCTGCGCGAACGCATCGCCGAGTCGAGGTTCGTGTGGCTCTCGTCCAACGTGGTGGACCGGCCCTCCGGGCGCCCCTTCGGCGACGCGGCGCCCGACCTCCTCCTGACCTTCGACGGCGTCCTCGTCGGTTTCCTGGGGCTGACGACGCCCGAGACGGCGTCGGTGTCGAGCCCGGGCCCCAACGTCGTCTTCGGCGACCCGCGCGTCGCGGGCGGCGAGGCGGCGGCGCGTCTCAGGGCGCGGGGCGCGCGGGTCGTCGTGGCGGTCACCCACCAGGGCATCGCCGCGGACCGAGCGCTCGCGGCGGCCACCGGCCCCGACGTGATCCTGGGCGGCCACGAGCACGAGCCGCTGATCGCCGAGGAGGGCAAGACGCTCATCACCAAGGCGGGCTCCGACGCGCGGTACCTGGTCCAGGTCGACCTCTGGGTCGCGCGGGACGGCCCGCTCGTCGAGCGCTCGTGGACGTTCCGCGAGGTGAGCCGGCGCGTCCCGGCCGACCCGGCCGTCGAGGCGCTGGTGCAGGGCTACGCGCGCCGGCTCGAGGGGGACCTCGACGTCGTCGTCGGCCGCACGGCGGCGGACCTCGAGGCGCGCTCGGGCAGGCTCACGACGGGGGAGACGAACCTCGGCGATTTCGTCGCGGACGCGATGCGCGAACGGCTCCAGAGTGAGGTCGCCCTCATCAACGGCGGCGCGATCCGCGGCAACCGCACGCTGCCCGCCGGCCCCCTCACGCGACGCGACGTCGGCGAGCTGCTGCCGTTCGCCAACGTCGTGATGAAGCTCGAGATGACGGGGCGCGAGCTCTCGCGGGCGCTCGAGCACGGGCTCGCGCAGGCCGAGCACCAGGGTGGCGGGTTCCTCCAGGTCTCGGGCGTCCGCCTCGTGTGGGACCCGACGAGGCCCGTGGGCGCCCGCATCGTGCGGGCCGAGGTCGGTGGCCGGCCGCTCGTCGACGCCGCCGTGTACACGGTCGCCGTGCTCGACTACCTCTACCGCGGCGGTGACGGGTTCACGGAGTTCGGCCGGGCGCAGGCGCTCGTGAGCCGCGAGAGCGGCCCGCAGCTCGGCGACCTGGTGCTCGACGCGATTGCGCGGCACGGGACGATTGCGCCGGTCATGGACGGCCGAATCAGGCGTGCCGGGAACTGACGATCACCGCTCGGGCGGCCGCCGGTGCCCCCACGGCTGCGCCGCCTCGAAGGCGGCCGCCGCGCGCAGCACGGTGGCGTCGTCCCGCCAGCCCCCGGCGAGCTGCAACCCGACGGGCAGGCCCGCGCGCGTGAAGCCACACGGCACGGAGATCGCCGGGAGGCCGACGACGGTGAAGGCGTAGGTCAGGAGCGCCCACTCGATGTAGTGTGTCATCGGCTTGCCGTTGATCTCCCTCGGATAGACGACGGCCACGGGGAAGGGCGGCACCGCGGTGGTCGGCGTCACGATCAGATCGTAGCGCGTGTAGAATTCGCGGACGCGGTGCCAGAGCACGGTTCGGATCCGCTCGGCGCGTCCGATGTCGGTCGCCGTCAGCGTCAACCCGTACTCGATGTTCTTCACGAGGTTCTCCTGCATGACGCCGCGCCACTTCCCCAGCTTGTCGGCGTGGCGGGCGACCATGCTGGCGCCGCGGCTCACGTCGACGATCTCGTGAAGGCCGTCGAAGTCCGGGTGAGCCTCGTCGACCCGCGCGCCGAGTGCTCTCAGCAGCGCGGTCGCGGCGTGACAGACCCCGGGCACCTCGTCGTCGACCGGCGTGATCCCGAGGCCGCCGCCCCAGGCGATACGCAGGCCCTTGATCCCCGGCGCTCGCACCGCGTGCGTGAACGTCCGCGTATCGACGGCGAAGGAGAGCGGCGCACGGGGATCGGGGCCTGCGATCGCCCTGAGCATCAGGGCGGTATCGGCGACGGTCCGGGCCATCGGCCCCTCGACGCTCCACGGATCCCACGCGAGCGTGGCCGGCCACACGGGAACGAGCCCGGGCGTGGTGCGGAAGCCCACGACGCCGCAGAAGGCGGCGGGGATCCGGAGCGAGCCCCCGAGGTCCGAGCCCTGGGCGAGGGGGCCGAGGCCCGTGGCGAGCGCGACCGCCGCGCCGCCGCTCGACCCCCCACACGTAAACGTCGGGTCCCACGGATTGCGCGTCGGGCCGAAGACCGCGTTGAAGGTGTTCGCGCCGGCGCCGAACTCGGGCGTGTTGGTCTTGCCAAGGACGATCGCGCCCGCCGCCTTCAGCCGCTCGACGACGAGGGCGTCGTGCCCGGAGATGCGGTGCTCGAAGATCTTCGAGCCCTCGGTCGTGCGGATCCCCTGGGTGAGCGTCAGGTCCTTGATCGAGACGGGAATGCCGTGCAGGGGGCCGAGCTTGGCGCGGCGCTTGAGCGCGGCGGTGGCGCGCCGGGCGGCGGCGAGCGCCTGCTCGGCCGCAACCGTGCAGTAGGCGTTGAGGGGCGGGTTCACCTTCTCGATACGCTCGAGAACCGCACGGGTCAGCTCGAGCGGCGAGACTTTGCGGCGGCGGAAGAGCGCGACGAGCTCGGTGGCCGGGGTGAAGCAGAGATCGGCGTCGGTCATCGCGCCAGAACCTTCCTCGGATCCAACGCGTCGCGTAGTCCGTCGCCGATGTAGTTGATGGAGAGGACGGTCAGGAAGATCGCGGTGCCGGGGAAGATCGCCCAGTGGGGGGCGAAGTCGAGGTTGTCCTTGGCGTCGAACAGGAGTCGTCCCCAGGTCGGGATGTCGGGCGGGAAGCCGAGGCCCAGGAACGAGAGCGTGGACTCGGCGATGATCGCCGCCGCGACGTCGATGGTCCCGGCCACGATGACGGGGCCCATCGAGTTCGGCAGGATGTGGCGGACCACCTGGCGTAGTGGCGGCGCGCCCAGCCCGCGCGCGGCCTCGACGAACTCCTTCTCGCGTAACGACAGGAACTGGGCGCGAACCAGCCGCGCGACCGGCATCCAGCGCAGGCCCCCGATGACCGCGACGATCAGGATGAAGACACCGGCCTCCGGGCCGAGCGCCTTTCTGAGCGCGTCGCGGAAGAGATAGACGATCAGCAAGAGCAGGGGTAGCCCGGGGAGCGACAGGAACATATCGGTGATCCGCATCAGCGTGTGGTCCACCGTGCCGCCGACATAGCCAGCCGTGGCGCCGATGGCGGTCCCGATGGAGATCGCGATCAGCATCGCAACGATGCCGACCGCGAGCGAGATGCGCCCACCGTAGAGCATGCGCGCGAGGAGATCCTGGCCGAGGTCGTCGGTGCCGAGCGGGTGCGACCACGAGGGGGTTCTGAGCTTGGCCTTGAAGTCGATTTCGTTGACCGGCACGCGCCAAACGAGGGGGCCCGCGACGACGCCGACGACCATGACGACGAGGACCGCGGCGCCGACCGTCGCGAGCCGGTGGCGGAGGAAGCGGCGGCCGGTCTCACGCCAGAGCGACGGCGACGGCTCGGCCGCGGAGAGCCCGGCCACAGGCGCGACCCGGCGGCGTTCCGCTCCCCCCATCACCTCAGGGGTCATCGGTACGAGATCCGCGGGTCGAGCCAGCCGTAGAGGAGGTCGGCGGCGAGGTTCGACACCACCACGAGGCCCGAGTAGACGAACGTGATCGCCATGACCACCGGCGTGTCGTTGGCGAGGATCGAGCTGATCAGGAGCGAGCCGATCCCGGGCACCCGGAAGATCTGCTCGGTGACGATCGCGCCGCCGAAGATCGTCGGGATCTGGAGCGCGACGAGCGTCACGACGGGGATCAGCGCGTTCCGGACGACGTGCTTGACGAGCGTCGTCCTCTCCGAGAGCCCTTTTGCGCGCGCGGTGTTGACGTAGTCGAGCCGGATGACGTCGAGCACGGCGGCTCGCATGAAGCGCGTCGTCGCGGACGCCTGGAACAGCCCGAGGACCGCGACGGGCATGATCGACTGCCGGACGTGCTCCCAGTACCACCGCCACCCGGAGGCGCTGATGTCGGCACGATAGATGAACGGGAGCCAGTCGAGGTAGATGCTGAATATCAGAATGAACAGGAGCCCCGTGAAGAACGTCGGCAGGGAGAACCCGATGAACGCGAACGTCGTCGCCACCTGGTCGAAGATCGAGTAGGGGCGGAGCGCCGAATACGTGCCGATCGGGACGGCGATCAGGATCGCGAGGAGCAGTGCCGAGCCCAGGACGACGAGGGTGGCCGGAAGACGCTGGAGGATGAGCGTGTCCACGTCGACTCGGCTGACGAACGAGAACCCCCAGTCGCCGCGGACCATCGACGTGACCCAGCGCGCATAGCGGACGGGAAGCGGGTCGTCGAGGCCGAACTTCGCCCGGAGGTTCAGGCGCACCTCGGCCGGGACGTTGGGGTTCGTCGCCAGCTCCTCGAAGGGATCGCCGGGAGCGAGCGCCAGGATCGTGAACAGGACGGCGCTGATCCCGACGAGAACCGGGATCGAGATCAGCGTCCGACGGAGCAGGTACTTGGACATGATGCTCGCGTCACGGCGGGTCGGGGCCAGAGGCCCAGAGCCCCCGGGCCCTCCCGCCTGGCTTACGGCTGCTTCGACCAGTAGGCGAGGGCCCAGAAGTCGGAGTCCCACCCGCTCTGGGCCACGTCGCGCATTCGGCTGGAGATCGCGGCTACGCGCGGGCGGAAGACCACGGGGACGACCACGATGTTCTGGATCACGAGGTCGTTCGTCTTGACGAGCAGTGCCGCGCGTTTGACGGGATCCATCTCGGCCTCGGCGGCCTTCCACGCCCGGTCGTACTCCTCGTTGCGCCAGCGCGAGATGTTGCGGCCCTGCCACTTGTTCTCCTTGGAGGCGATCTCCCACGAGGTGAACTGGTCCAGGAAGCGCTGCGGGTCCGGCTCGACCATGGTCGTCGTGTACATCTGGATGTCGGTGTAGAAGTGCGAGTAGGTGTCGGGGTTCGCCGGGTCCGACGAGAAGTAGACGTTCGCCGTGACCGACTTCAGCTCGACGTCGATCCCCGCCTTGGCGCACGCCTGCTTGACGACCTGCTGAGTCTTCTGCCGGAGGGCGTTGATCGACGTCTGGTAGACGAGCCGGAGCTTCTTGCCGTCCTTCGCTCGGATCCCGTCGCTGCCGCGCTTCCAGCCCGCTCCGTCGAGGAGTTGATTGGCGCGGTCGACGTTGAACTCCCACCTGGTGCTCTTCGAGACGAAGCGTGACGGGGCGTTCACGAAATTGGCGGTCGCGATACCGGTGCGTCCGTAGATCTGCTCCTGGACCGAGCCGCGGTCGACGAGGAGGTTCAGCGCCTGGCGCACGGCGGGATCGGTCAGGAACGGGTGCCTGGTCTTGATCGACGATCGCTCGCCGTCCACCTCCGTCCACGGGTCGGTGTTGTTGAGCTGGATGTGCTCGATGTTGCCGCCTGCCACGATGTCGGCCCGGCCCTTGCCCCCCTGCTCCATGCGCTTGAGGATCTCGTCCTCGACCTGTATGTTCCACGCGTAGTCGAACTCGCCGGTCTGGATGACCGCGCGCGCCGCCGAGATCGCATCCCCGCCGCCCTTCATCTCGATGGCGTCGAAGAACGGCCGGTTCGGTACGTGGTAGTTCGGGTTGAGCTCGGCCCGGACGATATCGCCCGGCTTGAAGTCCGCGAAGCGGAACGGCCCGGTGCCGACGGGCTTGAGGTTGTTCGGGGCCTCGCGCGACTTGTCGCCCTTGTACGCCTGGAAGAGGTGCTTGGGGATGATCATCCCGTACGGCCCACAGAACGGCGATGACCAGAAGGGCGTGGGCGACTTGAACACGAGCTTCACGGTGTGGCTGTCGAGCTTGTCGATCCGGGCGATGTCCCGGTAATTGCCGCTGCTCACCGCGGCCGTCGCGGGATCCGTCACGTACTCCCAGTTGAAGACGACGTCGTCGGCCGTAAAGGGCTTGCCGTCGTGCCAGACGACGTTCTTCCTCAGTCGCCAGGTCACCGACATCCCGTCCTTCGCGACCTGCCCGTTCTGCTGGCTCGGCACCTCGGCGGCCAGCATCGGGACGATGTTTCCGTCGGGGTCGTAGGCTCCGAGCGGCTCGTAGAAGATGCGCGAGGCGTCCTGGTCCTTGGTGCCGGTGGCGAAGTGGGGGTTCAGGAGCGTCGGCGCCTGCCACCAGAGCGTCTTTACGAGGCCCCCGCCGCCCCGCTTCGTGGGGCTGAACGTCCACTTCGTCTGCGCCTGCGCGACGCCGGTGGATGCGAGCATCTGAGCGGCCATGGGCGCCGTCAGGCCCAGGCCCACCATGACCTTGACGAAACGCCGGCGGCTCAGGATTCCCGCCCTCACCTGATCGATCAGCGTCCGGAGTGCCCGCTCTTCCATGGAGATCCTCCGCGTCACGACGATTTGTGCCGGTAGGCCAGCCGCCAGAGCGACGAGTCCCAGCCCAAGAGGTCCATGCCCCTGAGACGGGCACTGGACGCGGACACGCCGTTGCGCCACAGAACCGGGATGACCACGACGTTCTGGATCACGAGGTCGTTCATCTCCATGGCGACAACCCTCAGTGGAGCGAGGGCCTCCAGCGTCAGCGCGCGCTCAGCATTCGCACCGCGACTTCGATCGCCTCGACCATGCTCTCGTGGTTCGCGACACCCTTCCAGGCGCGGTCGAACGCCGTGCCGTGGTCCACGGAGACGCGGAGGAACGGAAGCCCCACGGTGACGTTGACGCCGGAGAGCCCCACCCACCGCTTCGTCGCCTCGTCGTAGTTGAAGCCGAGGGTCTTCACGGGGATGTGCCCCTGGTCGTGATACATGGCGACGACGATATCAAATTCGCCGCCGCGGGCACGGGAGAAGAGCGTGTCGGCGGGCAGGGGACCCGTGACGTTCAGGCCCTTCCCGCGCGCCGCCTCGACCGCCGGGCCGATCGCGGTCTTCTCCTCGTCGCCGAAGAGGCCGTCCTCGCCCGCGTGGGGGTTGAGTCCCGCGACGGCGATGCGGCCCCGCGGGATTCCGAGGCTCTCGAGCGTCCGCTGCGCGAGCTCGATGGTTCGCAGGACGCGCTCGCGCGTCACCAGCTCGGGCACGCGCCGGAGCGCGACGTGGGTCGTCACGTGGATCACGCGGAGCTCGTCGCCCATCAGCAGCATCGCGAAGTCGCGGGTTCCGGACAGGCTCGCGAGGATCTCGGTGTGGCCCGAGTGGGTCATGCCGGCCGCCGCGAGCGCTTCCTTGTTGATCGGCGCGGTGACGATCCCGTGGATCGCGCCGGTCTTCGCGAGGTCCACGGCGGTCTCGATGTACGCGTACGCCGCGCGTCCGGCGGCGGCGCTCACCCGCGCGCGGGGCAGCGTCGCCATGTCCACGTTGGCGAGGTCGAGGACCTCGAGGGTGCCGGGCGGCCAGCGGCAGTCGGCGACGCGTGTGACGCCGTGGAGGCGGAGCGGCGAGCCGACGAGCGCCGCCGCCTCCGTGAGTGTCGACGCCGCGCCGATCACGACCGGCCGGCTCGTGCGTTGCACCTCGGGCTCGGCGGCCGCGCGCACGATGATCTCCGGCCCGACGCCCGCGGGGTCGCCCATCGTCACGCCGAGGATCGGGTTCTTCACGATGCCGCCTCCTTCCAAAGCGAGACGAACAGACCGGGCGGGCCGAAGCCGCCGGCCTTGGTCAGCACGGGCAGCACGGGATGACCGGGCGCTCGCACGTAGCCGAACGCCAGTCCCGGGCGCGGGGCACCGACGAGGTCGATCCGCATGGCGTCGAGCGTCCGATAGAACGCGACGGCGGTGTCGCCCCCGATCAGGACGATCAGATCAAAGGATTCCGCCGCGAGCAAGCGCGCGGCCTCTCGGGCGAGCGTCGCGGCGGCCTCGCCCGTGTCCGTGTCCTCCGCGGCGGCGGTCGCGAGCACGCGCAGGCCCGCGCGCCGCGCCCGGGCGAGCTGGCGCCGCGTCGCTTCGTGGAGGCTCCCCGCAACGATCAGCCACCGCCCGCCCGGCAGCGCCGCCCGTCCCGCGCTGAGGCCGAGGCGCGCGGCGAGTGGCAGCGCCAGGCCGGCGGAGCCGGCGAGGAGCGGCGCGTGCTCGAGCGCGAGCGCGGCGCCGACGATCGTGTCGAGATCGTCGTCCGTCTCGGCGTCCGCCACCGCGATCATCCCCGCCAGCCGCGCCAGGCGTGCGGCGAGGGCCACGGCGCCCGCGCGCACCTCGGCGAGCGGGACCCAGGCGAGCGGCCGGTCGCTCTCGGACCGGATCACGTCCACGACATGCGCCGTCGCGGCGCCGTCGACCCACAGCACGCGGTCGAGCACGACACGGCCCTCGGACGGGAACGCGGGGCAGGTGACGGCGCTCGGCGCGCCCGTGGCCTCGAGGAGCGCGACGATCTCGGCGCCCACGTGGCCGCGGAGCGTCGAGTCGATCTTCTTGAACCACGACGTCGCCGCCGGCCGCGACGCCGCGGCGCCGCTGACGCGCGCGCTCGCCGCCTCGCGATCGATGTGGCGCGACTCCGTGTCCACGACGGCGACCTCCGCGACAACCGGCGCGGCGGGCCAGACCGTGACGGGGACCGGAGCCCTGCCGGCGAAGAGCGTCCCCGCGTCGCAGGCGCCGGTGAGGTCGTCGGCCATGATCGTGAGGGCCATCGGGCCGCCTACTATAGCAAGGGTTGACGGAAGGTTCACGGAGTGTGAGGGTATACTCTCCGTGTTCTGGGACCGTGATCATGCCCATCCATGTGGAGCCGGGATGTCACAGAAGCTCGCGCTGACCGCTGTCGTCGCCGTCGCCGGGGCCGTCGCCGGCGTGGTGCTCGTCGCGGCGGTGCGGCCGGCGCCCGAGCACGTGTCGTCGGGTCCGGCCGTCGCCCGCCGCGCCGAAGAGGCGCCGACGGGCGCCCAGACCCCCGCCCAGGCGGCGCTCAAGCCCCGCAAGGGGCGCGTGCTCAGCGTCGCCGACGCCGCGAAGGAACTCGACCTCATCGCGCCGTCGCGACAGAAGCTCGCCGAGGACTTCACTCTGCCGCTCGTGGGGGGCGACAAGCTCCGGCTCTTCGCGGCGCGCGGGAAGGTCGTGTTCATCAACTTCTGGGCGACCTGGTGCCTGCCGTGCCGCGAGGAGATGCCGGCGATGGAGCGCCTCTGGCAGCAGCAGAAGGGCCAGGGCCTCGTGCTCGTCGCCGTGTCGGTCGACACCGACACGAAGAAGGTCAAGCCCTACCTCGACGAGCACAAGCTCACGTTCCCGGTGGGGCTCGACCCGAAGATGGACCTCGCGAACGCGTACGGTGTGCGCGCGGTGCCGTCGAGCTTCGTCGTGGACCGTCAGGGTCACCTCACCGCGATCGCGCTGGGGCCGCGCGAGTGGGACAACGACGCGTCCCACTCGCTGATCGAAGGGCTGCTGCGGTCGAGATGAGCGAATCCCTCGGGGTCGCCGTCGCGTTCAGCTCGGGACTCTTCTCGTTCCTGTCGCCGTGCGTGCTGCCGCTCTTTCCGTCGTACCTGTCGTTCATCACGGGCATGTCCGTCGCCGACCTCACCGCGGACCTCTCGGGGGCGATGCGCTGGCGGATCCTGGGTCACGCGCTGGCCTTCGTCGTAGGGTTCTCGATCGTCTTCGTGGCGCTCGGCGCCTCGTTCAGCGCGGCGGGCCAGTTCCTGCTCGACTACCGCGACTGGATCCGTCGGATCGGCGGGATCCTCATCGTCGTCTTCGGCCTGTACATCGTCGGCGTGCTCCGAGTCGGGATCTTCGGGCGCACTCAGCAGTGGCAGCTCCGGGAGAAGCCGGCAGGCTACCTCGGCTCGCTCGCGGTCGGCGTCACGTTTGCGATTGGCTGGACGCCGTGCGTCGGGCCGATCCTGGGCGCGATCCTCTCCCTCGCGTCGACGGCCAACGACGTCGGGCGGGGCATCGGCCTGCTGACCGCGTACTCCGCGGGGCTCGGCGTTCCGTTCCTCCTGGCGGCCGCGGCGCTCGGCCCGTTCCTGAAGTTCTTCCGCCGCTACCGTCCATTCATCCCGGTCGTGGAGCGCGCGGCAGGCCTGATCCTGGTCGTGGTGGGCGTGCTCGTCTTCACCAACTACTACGTCGTCCTCAACGCCTGGGCCATCTCGCTCACCCCTGACTGGCTCCTCAAGCGGCTCTAGCCGCGTGCGCGTCCACGTCAGCGTCCCCGCGACGTCCGCCAACCTCGGCCCAGGGTTCGACGCGCTCGGCCTGGCGTGGGCGCTCCACAACGAGGTCGTTCTGTCCGAGGCCGAGGGGGTGAGCGTCGCGATCGAGGGTGAGGGCGCCGCGCGGCTGCCGCGGACCGCCGACAACATGGTCGCGCGCGGCGTGAAGCTCGCCTACGACGCGACGGGACGCCCATTCAAGGGGTGCGCGCTCGCGTGCACGAACCGCGTGCCCTCGGCGCGCGGGCTCGGCTCGAGCGCCGCGGCGTGGGTGGGCGGCCTGGTGGCGGGCAACGCGCTGCTCGGCGCGCCCCTCACGAAGGACGCGCTCCTCTCCCTCGCCGCGCGCGCCGAGGGGCATCCGGACAACGTCGCCGCGGCGATCTTCGGCGGACTGACCGTCTCCTGCGTGAGCGACGCGACGGTCATCGCGGTTCCGCTCCCGGTGCCCGCGAGTCTCCGCTGGGTCGTCCTCATCCCGGAAGTCACGAACGCCACCGCCGACGCGCGGGCCGTCCTTCCGACATCGGTCCCCCACGCGGACGCCGTGTTCAACGTCCAGCGCGTGGCGCTGCTCCTCGCGAGCCTGTGGGCGGGGCGGCCGGCCGCGCTCGGCGTCGCCTTCGAGGACCGGCTGCACGAGCCCTACCGGCTTCGGTTGTTCCCGTGGATGCCCGACGTCGTCAAGGCAGCGCGCGCCGCCGGAGCGCTCGGCTGTGTCCTGAGTGGTGCCGGGCCGTCGCTGCTCGCGGTGGTCGCGGGCGACGGTGCACCGGTGGCGGCCGCGATGGAGGCGGTGCTGCGCCGCGCGGGAATCGCCGGCGCCGCGTGCGCGCTCGACGTCGACACGTCGGGCGCGCGGAGCCGCGTGATCGGTTGAGCGCCGTACCCGACGGCGTCCTGCCCGACCATGAGCTCCGCGCCGCCGTCCGCGACGGGTGGATCCGCGCCGAGCGGCCGATCGGAGACGACCAGTACCAGCCCGCCAGCCTCGACCTCCGGCTCGGTTCGAGCGCGTATCAGCTCCGCGCGAGCTTCCTGCCGTTCCGGCAGACGGTCCAGAGCCGACTCGAGGCGCGCGACCTCACCGAGCGCGACCTGGTCATCGATCGGGTGTCGCTGGAGTCGGGCGCGACGCTGCAGCGCGGGTCGGTCTATCTCGTGCCGCTCCTCGAGTCGCTGGCGCTTCCAGAGCGCGTGCGGGGCCGCTCGAACCCCAAGAGCACGACGGGCCGCCTCGACATCTTCACGCGGGTTATTACCGATGCGACACCGCGCTTCGACGAGGTCCGCGCGGGGTATCACGGGCCCCTCTATCTCGAGGTCTCGCCGCAGTCCTTCCCGATCCGCGTGCACGCAGGCGCCTCGCTGAATCAGCTCCGCCTCCTTTCAGGTCAGACCGCGATCGCCGACGCCGAGCTGACACGGATCTACCGCCAAACGCCGCTCCTCTACGACGACGACGGCCGCCCGATCCCTCTCGAGCGCGTCGCCGTCAACGATGGCCTGTGTATGGGCGTCGACCTCTCCGGACGGCTGACCGGCTCTATCATCGGCTACCGCGCCCAGCCGAACCCGCCGGCCGTGGACTGGAGCCGGGTCGACCACTACGACCCGGCCGAGTTCTGGGAGCCGATCAAGTGGGCCGCCCGTGACGCGTATATTCTGGAAGCCAACCGCTTCTACATTCTCGTGTCCAAAGAGCGAATCCGCGTGCCTCCCGAATTCGCGGCGGAGATGGTCGTCTACGACGCGGGTGCGGGAGAGATCCGCACCCACTACGCAGGCTTCTTCGACCCCGGCTTCGGCTTCGGCGACGGGAGCGTGCTGGGCACGAAGGTGGTCATGGAAGTGAGAGCCCGGGAGGTGCCCTTCCAGGTCTACGACGGCCAGACCTCGTTCAAGGTCGGATTCGAGCGGCTCCGATCGCGCCCGGAGCGGGTCTACGGGGTCGGCCGCGGCTCCTCCTACCAGCACCAGACCCTGACCCTCAGCAAACACTTCCGCCGTTGACGGGGAAAGCCGGGGAACGATGGTAGAATGCATCAAGGGAGGGCGCGATGGCTGAGCAGCAGAAGAAGAAGGAGACCAAGCCCACCAAGCCCGCCGAGGGCGGCGACGGCGCTGCCGGCAGCCCGGAGCTCGCCAAGAAGGGCAAAAAGATCAAGGAAGACATCGACAAGCTCCTCGACGAGATCGACGACATCCTCGAGGAGAATGCCGAAGAGTTCGTCAAGAGCTACGTCCAGCGTGGTGGTGAGTAGCGGATGCCGATCTACGAATACCGCTGCACGCATTGCGAGAAGGAGTTCGAGAAGTACGTCTCCGGCCCCGCGACCGCCGTCGCGTGCCCGGGGTGCGCGAGCTCGAACGTGATGCGCAAGCTGTCGGTGTTCGGTCTGCGGGCCGCCGGCAGCTTCACACCGTCGTCGACGATGTCGACCGGCGGTTGCTGCGGCGGCGGCTGCGGCTGCCACTGACGCGGGCCACCCTCCCGTCCGGCTCCCTATGGACCTGCGCCGCCTCGAGGTGTTCGCGAAGGTGGCTGAGCTGGGGAGCTTCTCTCGCGCGGCCGACGCCCTCTCTCTGACGCAGCCGACCGTCTCCGAGCACGTCCGCGCCCTCGAGGACGAACTCGGCGTCCCACTCCTCGACCGCCTCGGCCGCGGCGCCACGCCGACGCACGCGGGCCGGCTCCTGCTCGGTTACGCGCGCCGCCTGCTCGCGCTCCAGCGTGAGGCGCAGCAGGCGCTCGACCAGTTCCAGGGACGCATGTCAGGCGAGCTGGTCGTCGGCGGCTCCACGATCCCGGGCGAGTACGTGCTGCCCGCGCTGATCGGACGATTCAAGGGCAAGTATCCGGACATCTCGATCTGCCTGCGCATCGGCTCGAGCCGCCAGGTCACCGCGTGGGTCGAGGAAGGACTCGCCGAGGTCGGCGTCGTCGGCGCCCCGCCCGGTCCGAAGACCCTCCGCGCGCGCGAGCTGATGGCCGACGAGCTCGTCGTCGTCGTCCCGGCGGGGCACGCGTGGGCGAACCGCAGCACCGTGACGCTCGCCGACGTCCAGCGCGAGCCCCTCATCGTGCGCGAGCCGGGCTCGGGCTCGCGCGAAGCGCTCGAGCGGGCGCTCGACCAGGTGAACACCGAGCTGTCGGCGTTCCGTGTCGTCGGCGAGATGGGCTCGACTCAGGCGATCAAGCAGGGCGTGCGCGCAGGCGTCGGAATCGCGCTCGTCTCGAAGCGGGCGGTGGAGGACGAGTGCCGTGCGGGGCTCCTCTTCTGTCTCGGGGTGAAGGATCTGCGCGTCGGGCGCGCGTTCTATCTGGTCACCCACCGTGACCGGAGCCGCTCGCCGCTCGCCGAGGCCTTCGTCCAGTTCGTCGAATCGGAGTCCCCGGCGGACACGTCTTAAGACCGCGATGGCCAAGCACACCCACACGGAGGTCCGGCTCACCTCGTACGCCGCCTGCGCCGGCTGAGCGTCCAAGATGGCTCCTGGAGATCTCCAGGAGGTGCTCGAGGCGCTCAAGCCCATGGGTCGCGCGCAACCCGACCTGCTCGTCGGCCTGGGCGCGGCCGACGACGCCGCGGTCTATCGCATCTCCGCCGACGTGGCGATCGTCGCGACGGTGGACTTCTTCCCGCCGGTGGTGGACGACCCGTGGACCTGGGGCGCGATCTCGGCCACGAACTCGATGTCCGATGTCTTCGCCATGGGCGGCGAGGTGCTCTTCGCCCTCGCGGTCGCGGGGTTTCCGCGCGAGATGTCCAAGGCGATCATCGCGGAGGTCTTCCGCGGAGGGAGCGATAAGATCGCGGAGGCGGGTGGCGTGATCGCGGGGGGGCATACGGTCGTCGACGCCGAGCCCAAGTATGGACTCTGTGTCACCGGCCGCGTCCACCCCGACCGCATCCTCATCAAGGGCGGCCTCCGAGCCGGCGACCGGCTCTTCCTGTCCAAGCCCCTGGGGACCGGCGTGATCACGACCGCCGCGAAGGACGGCGCCGTGAGCGCGGCGGTGCTGGAGGGCGCCGTCGCGAGCATGCTCAGGCTGAACCGGGTCGCGGCGGAGGTCGCGCGCGAGGCCGGCGCCAGGGGAGCGACCGACGTCACGGGCTTCGGCCTTCTCGGTCACGCCGGTGAGATGGTGAAGGCATCGGGCGTGGGCATCGCGATCAGCGCGCCCCGCCTGCCCCTGCTCCCCGGCACGCGCGAGCTCGCGGAGGCCGGCCATTGGAGCGGCGGCATGCAGCGCAATCGCCGTCACGTCGACGCGGTTTTCGGCGAAGGGCTGCGCATCGATCCATCCGTCCCGGCGCCGCTCGTCGCGCTGCTCACGGAATCGGAGACCTCGGGCGGCCTCCTCTTCTCGGTCGCGCCCGGTCGCGCGCCCGGCGTGCTGGACGCGTTTCGTCGCCGCGGGGAGGAGTGCTGGGAGATCGGTGAGGTTCTTTCGGAGCCGGTGATCCGGGTTACGGCTTAGCGGCGCGCTGGGTACGGAGCACGGCAAGCAGCCGTTTCTTCAGCTCGGGAGGGATGTCGACCTCACGGAGCTTGCGGGCGGCGTTGATCGTCCCGCGGTAGGTGTTGACGAAGGCGACGCACGGGGCGCAGCCCTCGATGTGCCACTCCAGCAACTCGAGCGTCTGTCGGGGAAGGGTTCCCTCGAGATACTCGCCCAGGAGCTCGGCGATCTGCCGACACTCGATCGATGAGGGCCCCGGCGATCCGCAGTCAGACATCGCAGTGAGACATCCTTAGTGTCCCAGCACATTATATAGGACGGCCAAGCCGGGGCCAGAGATTCCGCGGTCGGCCCTGCCGCGCGGCGTCTGGACGGAGCGCGCCGATGCCCGTATGCTCGGGCCCGATGTCGCCGCGCGTGGCGCTGCTGACCCCGTTCGCGTTCCCGTCGGTGCGCGGGAACGCCGTCACCGCCGCCCGGGTGGCGCGCGGCCTTCGCACCCGCGGCGTCGGGCTGGACGTCTGGGACATCTCGCTCCGCCCCGAGGCGACCGTCGAGGCCGAGGTCGAGGCGTTTCGGCCCACCCTGGTCCACGCGTTTCACGCCTACCGCGCGGGGCCGCTCGCGCTGCGCCTGGCACGGCGGGCCGAGATCCCGCTGGTCGTGACGCTGACGGGCACCGACGCCAACCATGACCTCTTCGATCCCGAACGCGCCTCCGTCGTGCGCCGCGTGCTCGAGGGCGCCTCACGGCTGACCGCCTTCCACGACTCGATCGCCGAGCGCGTGGCCGGGGCGCTGCCCGACCTCCGGGGCCGGCTCGTCGTCGTTCCCCAGTCCGCCCTGCTCGACACGACGGAGCCCTTCGACCTCCACGCCCGCTGGGACCTCCCGCGGGACCGTGACCTGTTCATCTTCCCCGCCGGCATCCGAATGGTGAAGCGCCCGCGCTTCCCGCTCGAGCCGCTCGAACGGCTCGTTGCCCGACGCCCGCGCGTGCGCCTCCTCTACGTCGGGCCCACGCTCGACGCCGATGAGGGCGACGCGCTCCTCGGTGCCCTCCGGGGGCGGCCGTGGGCGCGCTGGATCGGGACCGTTCCCCACGCCGAGATGGGCGGGCTCCTCGCCCTCGGGGACGTCGTGCTGAACTGCTCGATCTCCGAAGGTGGAATGGCCAACTCCGTGCTCGAGGCGCTGGCGCTGGGTCGCGCGGTGCTGGCTTCCGACATCGAGGGGAACCGGTCGCTGATCGAAGACGGTGTCACCGGATTCCGCTTCCGTGACGAGGCCGAGTTCGAGCGTCGCGCGGACCTGCTCGCCTCCGATCCGGCCCTCCGCGCGCGCCTGGGCGCCGCGGGACGCGAGCTGGTCGAGCGCCGGTACCCGGCGGCGAGAGAGATCGACGGCTATCTCGACGTCTACCGCCGGCTGGTCCCGGTTTCCGCGTGAGCTCCCGGCTGGCGGCCTTCCTGACCCCGCGGTCGATCGCGCTCGTCGGCTGCCCGGGTGACCTGACGCGGCCCGGCGCGCGGCCGCTCGTCTACCTGAGGCAGCATCACTACACGGGCAACGTCTACCCGGTGAACCCGCGCCACGCCGAGATCGGTGGCTTCAAGGCGTATCCGTCGCTCGCAGCCCTGCCCGAGCGCCCCGACATCGTCTGGATCGGCGTGCCGGGGGCGCAGGTGGAGGCGGCACTCGTCGAAGCCGCGCGCGTGGGCGTCCCGCACGCCGTCATCCTCACCGCCGGCTTCGGCGAGACCGACGCCGGGGGGCGCCGGCGCCAGGCGCGACTCGCGGAGCTGGCGGGGGCGGCGGGGATCGCGGTGCTCGGGCCGAACATGCTCGGGTTCATCAACTGTTGGGATCGCGTGCCGCTGACCTTCTCTCCGGCGGGCGGCCTCGAGCCGCTCATCGCCGGTCCGCTCGGCGTCGCGTCGCAGAGCGGCGCGCTCGCCGGCATCGTCGTGAACCGCGCGTTCGACCGGAAGGTCGGCGTGAGCGCCATGGTCTCGACCGGCAACGAGGTGGGGATCACCGTCTCGGAGTGTCTCGAGTACTTCGCGGAGGACCCGCGCACGCAGGCCGTGGCGCTCGTCGTCGAGGGCGTCCGCGATGGCGAGCGGTTCAGGCGCGCGGCGGCGCGGCTCACAGAGGTCGGAAAGCCGATCGTGGCGCTCAAGATGGGTCGCTCAAACACGGGCCGGCGCAACGCGCTGACTCACACCGGAGCGCTCGCCGGCTCGCACGCGGCCTGGCAGGCCGTCGCACGCCAGCTCGGCATCGTCGAGGTGGAGACCTTCGACGACCTCGTCGAGGTCGCCGGCTACCTGTCGCGTGAGCGCCGGCGAAGGTACCGCGGCGTCGCCGTGGTCGCGACGTCCGGCGGCGCCTCGATCATGACGGCCGACCAGCTCGAGGCGCGGTCCATCGCGCTGCCGCGGCTCGCTCCGGCGACCGTCGCGGCGCTCGGCGGACTCCTGCCGGACTATGCCCACACGCGCGACAACCCGGTGGACGTCACGGCGGGGTTGAGCGAAGCGCTCTTCGGACGCGTGCTGGAGACTCTCGTCGCCGATCCCGGTGCGGACGCCGTCGTGGCCGTCGTCACGGGCGCCCGCGGCGTCGAGCGCGCCGAGAACGTGTCGCGCGTGGCGAGCGAGTCGAGCAAGCCGCTCCTGACGTGCTGGCTCGGCGGGAGCCTCACCGAGGACGGGCGGAAGCTCCTCGACGCGCGCGAGGTGCCGTGCTTCCGCAACCCGCGCACGCTCGCGCTCGCCCTCGCCGGGGCGCGCGGCTTCGAGGCGGCCCGGGCCGCCTGGCGGTCTCGGCGGCCGATCGAGACGCGCGGCCCGGCGGCAGTTGCCCTGCCGCCACGCGGCGGGCTCGCGTACGCCGTGCTCGCCGACCTCGCGTGCCGTGCGGGCGTGCCGCAGGTGCCCGAGGCTCTCGTGGGTACGCCGGAGGAGGCGGCCCGCGCGGCACGCCGCCTGGGCTTCCCGGTGGCGCTCAAGGTCCTGGCGTCGGATCTTCCCCACAAGACCGAGGCCGGCGCACTCGCGCTCGGTTTGGCCACGGCCGGGGAGGTTCGCTCGGCCGCGGCGCGCCTACTCAAGCGCACGCGCGGCGCCCGTGTGGAAGGGCTCCTCGTGCAGCGCATGGTGTCGGGCGTGGAGGTCCTGGTCGGGGTGACGCGAGACCCTACCTTCGGACCGCTCCTCGTGATCGGGGCGGGAGGCGTTCAGGCCGAGCTGCTCGCGGACACGGCGTGCCGACCGCTCCCCGTGAGCCGGCAGGAGATCGTCGCGCTGCTCGGCGAAGTCCGTGCCCTGGGCGTGCTTCGCGGATACCGTGGCCGTCCCCCCGCGGACGTGCCGGCCCTCGTCCAGGCGATCGCCGGGCTCACACGTCTGGCCCAGCGACTCGGCGCTCGGCTCGTCTCGCTCGACGCCAACCCGATCGTTGTGCGGGAGCGCGGCCACGGGGCGTTCGCCGTCGACCTGCTCGTCGAGCTCACGGCCGCGACGGGTGCCGGCTGAGCGCGCATGGGGGGCACCCTTGCCTCCGTGGCAGGCAGGCTCTCCACGGGGCGCCGTGGCGGCCGGAGCGACACGTCAATAGGGGCGGTCACTTGCTCGCGATTGCGCCCCCTGCGGCAAATGGCGTGCGCATTGCACAGGTCTTTGGGGTTACGATGAAGTGAGCTCAGGATGCGACCGGTGACCGCTAGGGCGGGTTGACGGCTCTTTATAATGGTCGTGTCGGCGTGATCGTCCGAGAGAGGAGACCTGAATGAGTCAGGACGCTCGGGTGGAAGCGTTCGTCACCGCATTCGAGGCGCTGCGGGCGGAGGTCGAGAAGGTGATCGTCGGCCACCGCGAGATCATCACCCACGTCCTGACGAGCATGTTTGCCGGCGGTCACGTCCTGCTCGAGGGCGTGCCCGGCCTCGGCAAGACGCTCCTCATCAAGACGCTCGCGGAAGGTCTCGAGCTGTCGTTCTCGCGGATCCAGTTCACCCCGGACCTGATGCCCGCCGACATCATCGGCACGAACATCATCGTGGAGGACGCGGACGGCCGGAAGCACTTCCAGTTCCAGCAGGGGCCGATCTTCGCCCACATCCTCCTCTCGGACGAGATCAACCGTGCCACGCCAAAGACCCAGTCGGCGCTGCTCGAGGGAATGCAGGAGGGCGCCGTGACCGTCGGCGGCGCCTCGCGGCCGCTGCCCGCGCCCTTCTTCGTGCTCGCGACGCAAAATCCGATCGAGATGGAGGGCACGTATCCGCTGCCCGAAGCCCAGCTGGACCGGTTCCTCTTCAAGCTGCGGGTCCGGTACCCGGCGCTCGACGAGCTGAACGCGATCATCGACCGCACCACGCGCTCACGGCACGTGACGGTGAGCCGCGTGATGAGCGGGTCCACCGTGCTCTCGCTCCGCGAGCTGATTCGGGAGGTGCCGATCGCCACGCACGTCCGCGACTTGGCGTCCACCATCGTCATGGCGACGCACCCGTCCTGGGCCGGCTCGCCCGAGCCCACGCGCCGTTTCGTGCGGTACGGCGCCAGCCCTCGCGGGGCCCAGGCGCTCGTGCTCGGTGCCAAGGTGCGGGCTCTTGCGGAGGGGCGCTACAACGTGAGCGTGGAGGACATCAAGGCCCTCGCCGCGCCCGCGCTGCGTCACCGGGTCATCCTGAACTTCGAGGGCGAGGCCGAGGGCGTTGACACCGACACCCTGATCGGTCAGATCGTGGAGGCTGCAGAGGCCGTTACGGCGAGCGGTAAAGAAGTCTTTCTCCGCTGAGCGCGGGAGGACCCATGGCCCATCCGCAGGCGATCGAAGTCCTTGTCCGGCGGGTCGCGCGGGAGGTCAGGGTCCGTCGCGCGGAGCACTGGGGCCTGCGCGGCGCATTCTGGGGCGGCCTCGCCGCCGTGGTCGTGCTCTCTTTCAAGGCCGGTCTGGGCACGACCGCGCTCGTCGTCGCCCCTGCGCTCGTGGCGCTGGGCATGGTCGCCGGTGCCACCTATGGACTGACCAAGCGGGTGGACCCTCACGATATCGCGCGGCTCGCCGACCGCGCCTTCGACCTCGCCGACCGCGTCGCCACCGCGCTCGAGTGGGCCGACCACCCCGACCGAACGCCGCTCGTGGATGCGCTCGTCGCCGACACCGTGGAGCGCGTCTCGGCCCTCGAGTCGCGGCAGATCGTGCGCCGCGCGATCCCGGTGGAAGGGCGCTGGCTAGGGGTGCCGCTGCTCGCGGGGTTGGTCCTGGCGCTCGCGCCGGCGATCCGCTTGCCGATGGGGGCCCTCGTGGACTTCACGCCCTCCACCGAGACGGAGCCGCACGAGGAGCGGACCACCACCGACCCGATGGAGGAGCGGTCACGGCCGCTGTCGGCGACCCCGCTCAAACGCCCGTCGTTCGAGGAGCGCGACTTCGCCCAGCGCAGTGGCACGGGTAGCGGGGCGACCGCGGGCGACCTCTCGGCGATCTTCAAGGACACCGCGCTGTCGAGCCAGCGGCCCGACTTCAACAGCTTCCTGAAGAAGGGCGACGAACGGCTCAAGCTGCTGGAGCAGGTGGATCGGCTGCCGGATCTCCAGTCGGACTTCACGAGCTCGCAGTACAAGATGGTCTTCAAAAAGTCCAAGTCGCTGCTGAGCGGGCTTTCGCCGGACATCTCGCCCCAGAAGCTGCGCGAGCTGCTCGACGAGATGGAGCGCCTCGGGCGCAAGGGCGGCAACTGGAGTGGGGACGCGAGCGAGGGGATGGAGGCGCTCGAGGGAGGGCAAACGGACCGTGCCCTCGAGGCCATGCAGCGCGCGCTCGACAAGATGCGTGCGATGGAGGAGTCGCAGCGCTCGGGGAAGGGGCTGCGCGGCGGCCGTGAGAGCGAGCGAGGCGCACGGGGGCGTGACCGCGCTCGGGGCGGCGGCGAGGGCAGCAACGGGCCCGAGGACCAGGACTTCGGGGAGGGCGAAGGGTTCCTGCCCGGCAAGGGACGGAGCACCATGCCGAAGGGCGACCCGACGGCGCGGCTCCGGGCCAGCCCCTTCGATGTCGGCGTCGAGGGCGAGTCGCGCCGCGGGAGGAAAGAGGGCTACGACACGAACCTTACGGGCCGGGCCGGCCAGATGCCGTCGCGCCTCATGTACCTCGGGGTCATCGGGCAGTACCGCAAGATGATGGAGGACGCGATCACGCGCGAGCAGGTGCCGCGCGACTATCACGACCAGGTCCGGAACTACTTCCAGGCGCTCGACGAGCGGTAGCCTCATGCCCACCACCCGTTCGGCGCCCTTCTCCTCGGAGTTCCTGGCGCAGCTGGAGCGCCTGGCGCTGCTCTCGCGTCGCACGTTTCGCGGGCGCGTGAGGGGGGAACGGCGGAGCCCGCGCCGCGGGCACAGCGTCGAGTTCTGCGACTACCGCGCCTACGGGGTCGGCGACGACCTCCGCTACGTCGACTGGAACATCTACGGGCGTCTCGACCGGCTCCACGTCAAGCTCTTCGTTGACGAGGAGGACCTCTGCCTTCACCTCCTCCTGGACGCCTCGGCGTCCATGGACTTCGGCGCCCCGACGAAGCTCGAGTACGGAGCGCGGCTCGCATCGGCGCTCGGCTTCGTCGGCCTCGTCGGCATGGAGCGCGTCGGCGTCGGCGTGCTGCGCGAGCGCGTCGCCGAGGGTTGGCCGCCCACGCGCGGGCGCACCCAGGTGGTGAACCTGTTCGAGTTCTTGGGTCGCGTCGAGCCGGCCGGCGGGACGAGCCTCAACGACGGGCTCGGCAACTACGCCATGCGGGCGCGCGAGCCGGGGCTCGCCGTCGTGGTCTCCGATCTCATGGATCCCGACGGGTTCGAGACGGGCGTGCGCGCCCTGCTCGAGCGGCGGTTCGACGTCCACCTGATCCACGTGCTGGCGCCCGAGGAGATGGACCCCGAGCTCGCCGGCGACCTGCGGCTCGTCGACGCCGAGACCGGTGAGGCCCGTGAGCTCTCCGTCGACGGCGAGGCGATGCGTGCCTACCATGAGCGCCTCCGGCAGTTCCTCGAGCGTGCCGAGACGTTCAGCCGCACCCAGGAGATCGGGTACCACCGTGTGACGACCGATACGCCGGTCGAGGAGTTCGTGCTCGCGCAGATCCGAGGCCGACTGCTGGTATGAGCTTCCTCTCGCCCCTCGCGTTCGCCCTCACGGCGCTCGTCCTGCCGCTCGTCCTGCTCTATTTCCTCAAGATCCGCCGGCGCGAGCGGCGGGTGCCGAGCCTGCTCCTGTGGGATCCGTCGCTGCGCGACCGCGAGGCGTCGGCGTTCTTTCAGCGGCTCCAGCGCGATCCGCTGCTGATCCTCCAGATCCTCGCCCTCCTCGCGCTGGCCATCGCGCTGGCGCGGCCGGCCGCCACGGTGATGGGCGAGGGCGCCCGCAAGGTCGTGGTGGTGCTCGATACCTCGGCGTCGATGAAGGCGCACGACGTCGGTCCGTCGCGCTTCGACGTCGCGCGGGCGGAGGCGGTCCAGCTCGTGCGGCGCCTCGGCGAGGGCGCCGAGGTGATGATCATCGAGACGGGCGTCCAGCCGAAGGTGACCGCCGCGCTCGGGCGCGACCGCCAGCGTGCCCTGACCGCCCTCGGCCAGGCGCAGGCCCGGGACCTCCCGACCCGGCTCGGCGAGGCCGTCCGGACGGCGCGTGCGCTGGTCGGCGCCGACCCACGCGCCGAGATCCACGTTTTCACCGACGGCGCGTTCGCGCCGCCCTCGGACCAGGCGGTCGCGGACCCGCGAATCCGCTGGGTCGGCGTGGGACGGCGGAGCTGGAACGTCGGCATCACGAGCTTGGCGATCCGGAAGGCCTACTTCGGCGCGTCCGATTACCAGGCGTTCGTCTCACTGGTGAACTACTCGCCCGAGGCCCAGACCTTCACGTTCGCCCTGGAGCTCGACGGCCGGACGATCGCCGAGAAGGATGTCACGCTCGAGCCGAGCGTTCGGCGCTCGGTCGTGCTCCCGTTCAGCCACGGCGGCGGGGGGGTCGTCACGGCGCGCCTCCGGATCGACGACGATCTCGAGGTGGACGACGTCGCCTACGCCGTGCTGCCGCCGCCGCGCAAAATCAACGTCCTGCTCGTGAGCCCGGGCAACCTCTTCCTCGAGAAGGTCTTGAGGACGGACCCGCAGGTCTCGCTCGAGGTTCGGACGCCGGACCAGTATGCGGGCGGCATGGCCGAGGCCGACGTCGCCGTCCTGGACTCCGTCACGCCGCCGCGGGTGGGCCCGGGACGCTTCGTGTTCGTCAACGCGGTCCCGCCCGACGTGCCGCTCGAGGTCCTCGGCAGGATCGAGCGGCCCACCATCATGGACTGGGACCGCGCGCATCCGATCATGCGCCACGTGGAGTTCGCAAAGGTCGCGATCGAAGACGCCATGCGGATCCGCCCACTCGCCGCGGGCCGACCGCTCGTCGAAGCCGTGGGTGGCCCGCTCATCTACGCGCTCGAGGAGCCCGACCGGAAGGCGATCTTCATCGGCTTCGACCTCTTCAAGACGGACTTCCCGCTGCGCGTCGCCTTCCCGCTGATCCTCTCCAACAGCCTGCGCTGGCTGCACCCGGCCGCGCTCGATCAGTCGAGCCTCCAGCTCGCGGCGGGCCAGCCGATTCTCCTTCCGGTCGCGCACGGCGTGACGAGCGTGAGCGTGACGACCCCGCACGGCCGCGTCGTGAAGGCCCTGGTGACCCGCGGGATGGTGAGCTTCACCGACACCGACGAGGTCGGCGTCTACACCCTGTCGAGCGCGAGGGGGGAGACGCGGGTCGCGGTCAATTTGATGGACGCCGAGGAATCGAATCTTCAGCCACGCCCCCTGCCGGCGTTCTCCGGCCCGCCCGCGGCGGCGCCGGCGCCCGTGCCGATCCAGCGCGAGCTCTGGCCGCTGTTCGTGCTCATCGCCGCGCTCCTGCTCGCCGTCGAGGGGCTGCTCTACTGGCGGCGGCAGACCGCCGGGCGGCTCCGGGCGCCCGCGGGCGCCGGGGACCGCTGGGCGCTGGCGCTCCGGGGCGCGCTCGTCGTCGTCCTCTTCCTGACGCTCGCGCGCCCGGCGCTGCCACGCTGGGTGGACCGGATGAACGTCGTCTTCCTCCTCGACGTGTCGGACAGCGTGAGCCTCGCCGCCCGCGAGCGCGCGTACCGGTTCGTCGCCGAGGCCGTCAGGTCGATGCGGCCCGCCGACCGTCAGAGCGTCATCGTGTTCGGTGACGCCGCCGTCGTCGACCAGGAGCTCACGAGCCGGTCCACGGTGGACCGGCCAAAGGCGCAGGTGGACGGGCGCGGGACCAACATCTTCCAGGCGATCCAGCTCGCCCTCGCGATGCTGCCGCCGGGGCAGGCGAACCGGATCGTGATGCTGACGGACGGGCGGCAGAACGCGGGCAACGCGCTTGCTGGAGCCCAGGCGGCCAAGAACGCCGGAAGTGACATCCACTACGTCGCGGCGCCGCTGACCTTCACCCAAGAAGTGGTGGCCGAGGCGCTCGTGCTCCCGCAGGAGGTCAAGTACGGTGAGCCGTTCCAGGCGAAGGTGGTGGCGTGGAGCCACAAGGACGCCCAGGGGCGGCTCTCGCTCTTCCGCAACGGCGAGTTTCTCGGCTCGCAGGTGGTCCGGTTCAACGCGGGCAAGAACGTGTTCAGCTACCGTCAGGCGCTCGACGCCAGTGGCATTCACGTCTACCAGGCGTTGATCGAGGTCGAGGGGGACACGATCGAGGAGAACAACCGCGCCGTCGGGACGGTGGTCGTCCGCGGCCGGCCGCAAGTGCTGCTCGCCGACCGCGACCGGAGCCACGCGCAGTCCCTCGCCGGCGCGCTGCGGGCGCAGAACATCGAGGTCACCGTCGTCGAGCCGCCGCAGATCCCGGTCGACCTGGCGGGCCTGCAGAAGTACGACGGCGTCATCCTCTCGAACGTCTCCTCGCTCAAGCTCACGCGCGCGCAGATGGGATACATCCGCGACTACGTCCGTGACGGGGGGGGCGGCCTCCTGATGGTCGGCGGTGAGGAGAGCTTCGGGCTCGGCGGCTACTACCGCACGCCGATCGAGGAAGCGCTGCCGGTCACGATGGAGGTCAAGCAGAAGGTCGAGATCCCGAGCCTAGCGGTCGTCCTGTCGATCGACCGCTCCGGCTCGATGGCGATGGCGACCGACGAGAAGGTCACCAAGCTCGACCTGGCGAAAGAGGCCGCGCACCTCGTCGTGGACCTCCTCGATGAGCGCAACGAAGTTGGCGTCATGAGTTGGGACACCGAGTTCATCTGGGACGCTTCGGTGAGGTCGGCGAAAGACCGGCAGGCGATCCATCACGCGATCGCAACGATCAAGGCGGGCGGGGGCACGGACGGGTACCCCGCGCTGAAGGAGTCGTACGCGGTCCTGTTCGATCGCCCCGCGCTCCTCAAGCACGTCATCTTCCTCTCCGACGGCCAGATGACGCGCGGTGACTTCCAAGGCCTGCTGCGACGGATGGCGAAGGACAAGATCACCGTGTCGACGGTGGCGATCGGCAAGGACGCCGACGTCCAGCTCATGGTGGACATCGCCAAATGGGGGAGGGGGCGGTTCTATTACACCGAGGACTCGCAGACGATCCCACGTATCTTCACGCTCGAGACGCAGCTTGCGTCGAAGGCCTCGCTCATCGAGCAGCCCTTCAAGCCCCAGCTCACGTCGCCCAACCACGAGGCGATGCAGGAGATCGACTGGAAGAACGCGCCGCCGCTCGGCGGCTACGTCGCCACCACGCTCAAGTCCACGGCCGAGCTGGTCTTGATGAGCCATCAGGAGGACCCGGTGCTCGCGACGTGGCGCTACGGGCTCGGCCGCGCCGCGGCCTTCACGTCGGACGCCAAGGCGAAGTGGGCGGTCCTCTGGCTCCGGTGGCGCGACTTCAACAAGTTCTGGTCGCAGCTCGTCCGGTGGACACTCCGGAGCGGGTCGCGCAGCGACACGGTGGCGCTCGTCGAGCGGCACGACGACGTCGGCGAGATCGTCGTCGACGCGGTCGACACGAAGGGCGAGTTCATCAACTTCCTGGACTCCCAGGTGGGAGTCGTCGCGCCCAACCGGGAGCGCACGGTCATCGACCTCGAGCAAGTCGGGCCGGGCCGCTACCGCGGGCGCTTCCCGGTCACGCAGGAGGGCGTGTACCTGGTGGGCATGGCGCAGCGGCGCGCCGACCGGGTCATCGGCTCGCAGCTCGCCGGGTTGGTGGTGCCCTACGCCCAGGAGCTGCGCGACCTGGGGGTGGACGAGGCGCTCCTTCGCGAGCTGGCGGAGCTCACGGGCGGGTCGGCGCTCGCGTCCCCACGCGATGCCTTTCTCACGGGACGCCGGCGGTCCCGTATCACGGTCGAGGTCTGGCCGTGGCTCGTCGGGCTCGTCGCGGTTCTGTTGATCCCGGACATCGCGCTGCGTCGTCTCGGCCCTGGCGCCTTCGGATGGGTGGTGGGTCTCGCTCGACGTGGAGGGACGCGGAAGGAGGTCCAGTGATGCGTGGACTCGAGTGGCGGTGGAGGCTCGGGGTCCTGGTACTCGGGAGTCTGATTGCGCTGCCCGTGGTGGCGGCGACGAGCGTCAAGCCACGCGTCATGCTGATCGTGCCCTTCGACGCGAGCACGCTCGACCGCGAGGAGCAGTGGATCGGCGAGGCGATCGCCCAGGTTCTGTCGCTGGGGCTGGCGCAGCACCCGGCGTTCGTCGAGATCGAGCGGTCGCGCCTGCGCGCGTACGGCCAGCCGGAGGTGTGGGGCGACGCAGCGCTCGGTCAGGCGGCGCGCGCCGTGCGCGCTGACACGGCGCTGTTCGGCACGGTGACCCGACGGTCCACGGAGCTCGTGATTCAGCCGCGGCTGCTCGACGTCAAGACGACGGGGGCCGACACGGTGCAGCTCGAGCCGTTCGCGGCGCCGGAGGGCGAGCAGCTCGCGAAGATCGCCGGCGTGCCGGTCGCCTACGCGCGGACCCTCAAGGTCTCGCTCACGCCCGCCGAGACCGCGCGGATCGAGCGCGCCGCGATGCCGACCCGGTCGCTGCGCGCGTTCGAGCTCTTCGCCCGGGGCGCGATCGCGCTCCAGCGCGGGACCCAGGAGGGCAACGAGACCGCGGTGGATCTGCTCGCGCGGGCGATCGAGGCCGACCCCAACTTCGTTGTCGCGCACTACACTCTCGGGGCGGTGCACCAGACGCTCGGCAACCGCTGGAAGGCGGCCGCGCAGTTCCGTGCCTCGACCCAGCTCGACGCGGCCTACCCCGAGCCGTTCAAAGCGCTCGGGGACCTGTTCCTCGCGGCGCCGCGGCGCCTCTTCGACCAGGCCGTCGAGGCGTACAACAAGGCGATCGAGCTCCGGCCCTTCTACGCCGACGCCCACGTCGGCCTGGGGGACGCACGCGCCGCGAAAGGCGAGATCGACGCGGCGATCGTGGCGTACCAGAAGGCGCTCGTCTTCAACCCGGTCAACCCCAAGGTCTATCTGAGCCTCGGCAAGATCTACTACGCGGAGAAGGGGCTCTACTACGAGTCCGTCAACGCCTACAAGAAGGCGATCGAGCTCGACCCACAGCTCGTCGAGGCACGGATGGGGCTCGGCGAGGTGTACGAGGAAAAGGGCCTGTATAAGGAAGCGGTGGACGAGTACAAGCGCGTGATCGAGGTGGACAGCGCGCACACGGGCGCACTGTACAACATGGCCCTCGTCTACGAGAAGATCGACCCCAAGGAGGCGATGGCCCACTGGGAGCGTTACATCCAGCTGGCCTCACCGCTCCAGTCCGAGAAGGACTGGGTGGACGTCGCCCGACAGCACCTCCGGAAACTGAAGGGTCAGATCAAGGAGTAGCCAGGAGCGTCTGCAGCCTGGCCCGGTCGAAGCCGACGACGATCTGACCATCGACGACGATCACGGGAACGGCCATCCGCCCGGTGAGTCGGACCAGCTCCTCGCGGGCGTCGGCGTTCGTCATGACGTTGACATCCTCGAACGGCACCCCCTGAGACGAAAGAAACTCTTTCGCCGCGTGGCAGGGCCCTCAGGTCGGGCTCGAATACACGGTGACAGCGTGAGCGCTCATCCCGGCCTCCGCGTTAATCTATGCCGGCCGTCGCGCGGCCATAGGTATCATAGTTGAGATGCGCCCGACCGCGACTTCGTTTCGGAGGCTCGCGTGGACGAGCTGAGGAAGGACCCGACGCGAGGCCACTGGGTGCTGATCCGCCCCAAGGGCAAGTGGCCGTCTGCGGGCGACTGCCCCTACTGTCCCGGCGCGGAGCACTTCACGGGGCCAGAGATCGCGGCGTACCGCAAGGACGGCTCTCCGCCGAACGGCCCGGGCTGGTCCGTTCGTGTCGTGCCGGAGGCGGATGCGTATTTCCGGATCGAGTGGGAGCTGGTACGCGAGGGCGTGGGGATGTTCGACAGGCTCACGCCGCGCGGCGCCTCCGAGCTCATCGTCGAATCGCCACGCCATGACGACACGCTCGCGACGATGGCGCCCGAGGCACTCGAGATGGTGCTGTGGATGTACCGCGATCGGCTCGTGGACCTCAAGCGCGACGGTCAGATCCGCGACATCCTCGTCTCGCGGCGCCATAAGAAGCCGGGCGTGCCACCGCACCATCCGTACTCGCGCGTGAGCGCGATCCCGATCGTGTTCGATGAGATGCGGCGCGAGCTTCGCGAGGCGCGTGAGTACTATCAGTACAAGCGGCGCTGTCTCTACTGCGACATGCTCCGCCAGGAGATCGCCGCCGAAGAGCGCGTCGTGTCCCTCACGCCGGCGTTCGCGGCGCTCGTGCCGTACGCGGCGCGCGGCCCGCTCGAGGCCTGGATCCTGCCACGGCAGCACGGCTGCTCGTTCGAGGAGGGACTGACTGCAGAGACCGCGCACGGTCTCGCGCGCCTGCTCTCGGACTACTTTCGCACGCTCGCCACGGGCCTCGGCGATCCGGGCTTCGAGATGGTGCTCCACACGGCGCCGAACCTCCGGTCACGCATATTACAGGGGGACTGGGCGACGATCCGCGACGACTACCACTGGCACCTCGAGATCGTCGTCCAGCCGGAGCAGGCGAACCGGGTCGGCGGGATCTTCGTCAACGAGGCGCTGCCGGAGGTCTCGGCCGCGCGCCTCCGCGACGCCTGGCCGCGTGCCGCCTGCTAGCGGCGACGGAGGAGCCACCGGTCGAGCGCGGGCTTTTGCCCGCGCAATCCCTCCTGGGGAAGGCGTCGGAGGGGGCCGTCGAGGCCCCCTCCGATTGAGCTAGGGATAGAGCCCCCGGACTCGGTAGCCTTCGGCGACGCGGCGGACGCCCTCCATGAGGGCGGCCGTCCTCAAGTCCGTGCCTTCCTTGGCACCGAGCGCCCACACGCGGTTGAAGGCGCGCGTCATGATCTCCTGCAGCCGTGTCGTGATCTCGCTCTCGCGCCAGAAGTAGTACTGGAGACCCTGGACCCACTCGAAATACGAGACGATGACGCCGCCGGCGTTCGCGAGGATGTCGGGGATCACCGTCACCCCGCGATCGCGCAGGATCGCGTCGGCCTCCGGGGTCGTCGGCCCGTTCGCCCCCTCCGCGACGATCGTTGCCTTGATGCGATCGGCGTTGTCCTCCCGGATCTGGGAGCCGATGGCGGCCGGCACCAGGATGTCGCAGGGCTGCTCGAGGAGCTCGGCGTTCGAGACGGGTTCGGTGCCGGGGAACCCCGCGACGCCGCCCGCCTCGGCGACATGGGCCTCGAGCTGACGGATGTCGATCCCGTGCGGGCTGACGATGCCGCCCTTGACATCGCTCACGCCGGAGATCACACAGCCCTCACGCCAGAGCAGGCGGGCCGCGACGCTCCCGACGTTGCCGAATCCCTGGACGACGACGCGTTGCCCGCGGAGCGGCTGGCCGAGGTGGCGTGCTGCCTGGTAGAGAGCGTACACGATGCCGCGACCCGTGGCTTCCCGCCGCCCGGCAGAGCCGCCGACGATGAGCGGCTTGCCGGTGACGATCCCAGGGACCGTCTTGCCCTGGGTCATCGAGTAGGTATCCATCATCCACGCCATCGTCTGCTCGTCGGTGCCAAGGTCCGGGGCCGGGATGTCGTGGTCGGGTCCGATCACGAGCATGATCTCGACGGTGTACCGACGCGTGAGGTTCTCGCGCTCGGTCACTGACATCGATCGTGGGTTACAGCGAACTCCCCCCTTGGCGCCGCCGTAGGGAAGTCCGGCCAGGGCGCACTTCCAGCTCATGAGCATCGCCAGGGCCGTGACCTCGCCCAGGTTGACGTCGGCGTCGTAGCGGAGACCTCCTTTGGTGGGCCCGAGCACCGTGCTGTGCTGGACTCGATACCCACGGAAAACCTTGGTGTTTCCGTCATCCATGCGCACCGGAATGGAGACCACCAGAGCCCGTCTGGGGTGGCGGAGTCTCTCATGGATGTTCGGCTCGAGGCTTAACCGAGCAGCCACCCGGTCGAGCTGGGCAAGCGCGGTTCGATAGAGCGGGGACTCGAACTCGGATGTGTCCGTGATCTCAGCCATTTCGCTTGACAGACCCCTCGGTTGGTGTAAAGTACGACTGAAAAGATCGCCGATCGAAACGGTCGCCGTTAAGCGAGGGTCAACAAGATGCTCCGCTTCACCAAGCGCGCCGACTATGGCCTGATGGCGATTCATTATATCGCCGTCCATGACGATGTCGGGGCGGTGAGCGCCAAGCGAATCGCCGAGGAGTTCGGTATTCCGCCGGAGCTCCTCGCCAAGATCCTGCAGCGCCTGGCGAAGCGGCGGTTGATCGTGAGCCAGAACGGCCCGAAGGGCGGCTACGTGCTCTCGCGCCACCCGGGCAATATCACGGTGGGCGAAGTGATTCGGGCGCTGGAGGGACCCATCAGCATTGTGAGCTGCCTCGACCACGGAGGCTGTCCGCAGGAGCCGCGGTGCAACCTCCGCCGGCCGGTCCAGAAGCTCCAGGCGGCGATCACCCAGATGCTCGATACGATGAGTCTCGCGGAGCTGACGAACGAGGACGTACCGGACCTTCTGTCGATCCGGGCGTAAGGAGACCGTGCCGATGGCGCTGAAGTTCCCGATCTTCATGGACGCGCAGTCGACGACGCCGTGCGACCCGCGGGTCGTCGAGGCGATGCTGCCCTACTTCACCGAGAAGTTCGGTCATCCCGCGAGCCGCAACCATCCCTTCGGGTGGGAGGCCGAGGGCGCCACGGATGCGGCGCGTGCGAAGGTCGCGCGCCTCATCGGCGCGCGCGACGCCAAGGAAGTCGTGTTCACGTCGGGCGGCACGGAGGCGATCAACCTCGCGCTCAAGGGCGTCGCCGAGATGTACCGCGAGAAGGGCAACCACATCGTGACGACGGCGATCGAGCAGCGGGCGGGGCTCGATACCTGCAAGCGGCTCGAGCGGCAGGGATTCGCGGTGACGTACGTCCCGGTGCAGCCGAACGGCCTCGTGGACGTCGACGACGTGAAGAAGGCGATCACGGACAAGACGATCCTCATCTCGGTCATGTTCGCGAACAATGAGATCGGCACGATCCAGGACATCGCCGCGATCGGCAAGCTCGCGAAGGAAAAGGGGATCATCTTCCATACCGACGCCACTCAGGCCGTCGGCAAGATCCCGATCGACGTCGAGACGATGGGGATCGACCTTCTCTCGTGCACGGCGCACCTGCTCTACGGGCCCAAGGGCGTCGGCGCGCTCTACGTACGGCGTAAAGGGCCGCGCGTACGGCTCGCGCCCATGATTGACGGCGGCGGGCACGAGCGCGGGATGCGGTCGGGGACCCTGCCGGTGCCGCTGATCGTGGGCTTCGGACGCGCGGCGGAGATCTGCGAGGAATCCATGCCGGCGGAGCGCGCCCGGCTCGCCAAGCTCCGCGACAGACTTCAAGATACGATCCTCGGGAGCGTGGACGAGGCGTTCCTGAACGGCGACCCGGAGCGGCGTCTGCCGCACAACCTGAACATCTCGTTCGCCTACGTGGAGGGCGAGTCGGTCCTGATGGGGCTCAACAAGGAAACCGCGCTGTCGTCGGGCTCGGCGTGCACGTCGGCAACCCTCGAGCCCTCGTACGTGATCGCCGCGCTCGGCGCGAGCTCAGAGCTCGCCCACTCGTCGATCCGGTTCAGCCTCCACCGGTTCAACACCGAGGAGGAAGTAGACTGGGTGGCTCGGCGCACGATTGAGGTGGTGAGGCGGCTCCGGGACATGTCGCCGCTCTACGAGCTAGCGAAGGAAGGCGTGGACTTGAAATCCATCCGTTGGAAGGCTGAGTAAAGGGGGTCGGATCATGGCGTACAGCGAGAAGGTCGTCGATCACTACAACAACCCGCGCAACGTCGGGTCCTTCCCGAAGGACACGCTGGGCGTGGGTACCGGCCTCGTCGGCGCCCCGGAGTGCGGCGACGTGATGAAGCTGCAGATCAAGGTGAACGTCCAGACCGGGGTCATCGAAGACGCGAAGTTCAAGACGTTCGGGTGCGGCAGCGCGATCGCGTCGTCGAGCCTGGCCACCGAGTGGCTCAAGGGTAAGACGGTCGACGAGGCGGCCAAGATCAAGAACACCGACATCGTGAGCGAGCTGAAGCTGCCGCCCGTCAAGATTCACTGCTCGGTGCTCGCCGAGGACGCGATCAAGGCGGCGCTGGCGGACTGCAAGGAGAAGTGGCTGAAGGCGGGCGCCCCCGCGGCGTCTACCACGTAGGATCGAGGAGGGGAGCGCCTTATGGCGGTCGAGCTGACCGACGCTGCGGCCAAGCAGGTCAAAGAGCTCAAGCGGACTCAGAACCTGTCCGAAAACGTCTTCTTGCGGATGGGCGTGAAGGGTGGGGGGTGCTCGGGGCTCTCGTACTCGCTGGAGTTCGACAGCGAGATCGGGCCGCACGACAAAGAATTCGAGATCGACGGCATCAAGGTCGTTGTGGACAAGAAGAGCTACCTGTACCTCAACGGCACGACACTCGACTATGTGCAGCAGGGGCTGACGGGCGGGTTCACGTTCGTGAACCCCAGCGCCAAGTCGAGCTGTGGATGCGGCACGTCGTTCTCGGCGTAGCCGGGTCGGTCGAACCACCGAGAACGGGCCCGGCGCAGGGCCCGTTCTCATTTTGACGGCGTGAGCGGGAGGGCGTGAGCGACATGGACCACTTCGAGGTCTTCGGGCTTCCGCGGCGGCTCGCCATCGACACTGCGGAGCTGCAGCGGAAGTTCTACGAGCTGTCGCGACGGCACCATCCGGACTTCCATCAGACGGCGCCGCCCGAGGAGCAGGCGCGGGAGCTCGAGGCCTCCGCGAGGCTGAACGCCGCCTACCGCGCCCTCCGCGACCCGATCCTGCGCGTCGAGTACCTCGTGCGCCTCGAAGAGGGTCGCGACACGAAGGAGGGTGCCACGGTCAAGCCGAAGGCGCCGCCCGAGTTGCTGGAGGAGATGTTTGAGATCCAGGAGGCGCTCGCAGAGGCGAAGGCGGGCGGGCTCGAGGGGGCCGGCCGGGCGGTGCTCGTCGCCCAGCGCGACCGCCTCACCGCGCGGTTGCGGGACGAGGAGGCCCGGCTCGTCGGGCCGCTCAGCCAGCACTGGGACGCTTCTCCGCCCGCGGCGCGGCAGCGCGGCCTCGCGGCGATGAAGGAATCGCTGGCGATCCGCGCGTACCTCCGCACGGTGATCGACGACCTGACCGATGCCCTCGGAGAGAACCAGGAAGGCTATGTCACGAATCGTCGGCATTGACCTCGGGACCACGAACAGCCTCGTCGGGTACGTCGACGAGACGACGGGACTCCCGCGCGTGATCCCCGACGCGGAGGGGCGCGTGCTCCTGCCGTCGGTGGTGTCGTTCACGCGGGAAGGCGTCCTCGTCGGGGAGGCGGCCAAGCGGCTGCTCGTCCGGCGGCCCGCGACGACGATCTATTCAGTCAAGCGGCTCATGGGGCGAGGGTACGAGGACATCAAGGAGGAGCTCTGCTACCTCCCGTTCAAAGTCGCCCCGTGCGACGGGATCGTGAAGATCCAGGTGGAGGACCGGGAGGTGACGCCGCCGCAGGTGTCGGCGATCGTGCTGAAATCGCTCAAGGAGCGCGCCGAGAAGCACTTCGGGGAGCCGATCGAGAAGGCCGTCATCACTGTCCCCGCCTATTTCAACGACAGCCAGCGCCAGGCGACGAAGGACGCGGGACGGATCGCCGGCCTCGACGTCGTTCGAATCGTGAACGAGCCGACCGCGGCGTCACTCGCCTATGGACTGCACCGTCTCAAGGAGGGCGTGATCGCCGTCTACGACCTCGGGGGCGGGACGTTCGACATCTCGATCCTGCGCGTGAAGGACGGCGTCTTCGAGGTGCTCGCGACCAACGGTAATACGCACCTCGGCGGCGACGACTTCGACCGCGCGATCGTCGTATGGCTCCTCGACGACATCCGCTCCAAGCACGGCGTCTACCTCGGACGCGACAGCGAGGCGATGCAAGAGCTACGCCTGGCGGCCGAGGCAGCCAAGATCCGCCTGTCCGTGGACGAGCGGGCGGCGCTCACGATCCCGTTCGACGGATTCACCTACCACCGTGAGATCGCGCGCACCGAGCTGGAGGAGCTGATCGGGAAGCTCGTCGATTCGACGCTCGGGCCGTGCCGGGTGGCGCTCGCCGACGCCAGTCTCGGCTCGTCGGACATCGATGAGGTCGTCCTGGTCGGTGGCTCGACACGGGTGCCGCTCCTCCGTCGCCGCGTCCGGGAGCTGTTCGGCAAGACGCCGCACAGCCAGCTCAACCCCGACGAGGTCGTCGCGCTCGGTGCCGCGGTCCAGGCGCATATCCTGGCCGGCGGAATCACGAGCATGCTGCTCCTCGACGTGACGCCGCTGTCGCTCGGGATCGAGACGCTCGGCGGCATCGTGAGCGTGCTGATCCCGCGCAACACGACGATCCCGACGAGCGCGCGCGAGATGTTCACGACGTCGGTGGACGGGCAGACCATCGTCGACCTGCACGTGGTCCAGGGAGAGCGCGAGCTCGCCAAGGACTGCCGCTCCCTCGCCCGCTTCGAGCTCTCCGGGATCGACCCGATGCCGGCGGGGATGCCGAAGATCGAAGTCACGTTCCTCATCGACGCCAACGGGATCCTGCAGGCTCAGGCGAAGGAGCTGCGGACCGGGAAGGCCGCGGCGATCGAGGTGAGGCCGACCTACGGGCTCACGGAGGCCGAGGTCGAGCGGATGGTGGAGGAGTCGTTCGCGTACGCAGAGGCCGACGTCGAGGCGCGGCTCCTGATCGAGACGCGCAATGAGGCGGACACGGTGACCACCCACGTCGAGCGCGCCCTGCGCCAGGGGGGCGAGCTCGTGTCCGGCGACGAGCGGGAGTCCATCCGGGCGGCGCTCGAGGAGCTCCGGCGGGTCCGCGCGGCCGACGATCGGGAGCAGATCCGTGACAAGACCACGGCGCTGAATCGCGCGACCGAGCACCTCGCGGAAGTCATGATGGACGCGGCGCTCAAGGGAGTGCTCGGCAGCAAGCGCGCGGCGGAGATCATGGAGTCAAAGTGATGGCGGTCTACAAGGTCACGTTCCTGCCCATGAACGTCACGGTCGAGGTGGACCCGGCCAAGTTCCCACTGCAGGAGGACGGCCTGCCCGGCTCGATCCTGGACATCGCGCTCGGGAACAACATCGACCTGCAGCACAACTGCGGTGGCAAGTGCGCCTGCACGACGTGCCACGTGATCGTCCGGTCGGCGGCGGAGAACCTCTCGAAGATGGAGGAGGACGAAGAGGACCGGCTGGACACCGCCGAGGGGCTGACGCTCCATTCGCGGCTGGGCTGCCAGGCGGTCGTGGGCGGCGACGTCGTCGTCGAGATCCCGCCGTCCGGACGCGGCGGCCACAAGGCTCCCGACTAGACCGGCGGAGAGGGCGCGTATGAGCTTGACCTGGAGGGATGCCGGGGAGATCGCGATCGCCCTGAGCGAGCGATATCCGGACACGGACCCGCTCACCGTGCGGTTCACCGACCTGCACCACCAGGTGACGGAGCTGCCCGGCTTCTCGGACGACCCGAAGGCGTCGAACGAGAGCATCCTGGAGGCGATCCAGATGGCCTGGCTCGACGAGTACCGGGACCGATGATGCCCGGCAGATCTGGGCGTCCTCTTCGAATACGACTGCAACGACCGCCATCCTCAGAGGGCGCCCGGCTCCCCCTGATCACCGGACCGGCGTCGCCGTATGCTCCGTTACCAAGTGACGACGCGGTCGGCCGCGAAGACGAGGTCGAGCAGCTGACCACACGAGAGATCGGCCCCGACCCGACGCACGTGGACACCGGCGGGCAGGGCGGCGGGTGTGGGAGCGCCGGGAAGGAGGGCGACGGTGACGTCGTCGCCGGCCCCGAGCTCCTGGGCGATGACCGTCAGCGGGAGGCTCACGTCCGCGCCCTTCAGGAGATGGAGGACCGCCGCCATCAGAAGACCAGGGCGCGTCGGCTCTGCCGGACGAGGTCGGCGATGCGCTCGAGGCTGACAGGGACGATGGGGTGCCCGTCGGCGTTCCAGTCGGCGTCGGCGGGCACCGCCGTCTCCTCGACGTGGAAGGGGATGCCGAGCGCCTTGAGGCTCGCACGGAACTTCGCGATGTCGTCGCCATCGACCAGCTCGTCCGTGTCGGCGTCGAGCAGGTGCACGCCGGGGCCTCGGAGCACGAACGTCACCTCGTTCTCGCCGGACACGACGCCGAGCCCGATGCGCATCGCCTCGTTGGCGCGGTGCGAGACGCGCGGGTCGAGGCCGATCACGACGAGCACAGGCTGGTCGTCGGCCACGGGGTCAGTTGAGCGCGATGAAGCGGTCGGTACCGTTGATCAGGTCGGTGAGCACGACCAGACCACAGTAGGTGAGGCGGTCCGAGTCGCGCAACGGGATGCCGCGCTTCTGGCATCCATACGCGCACACGAACAGCTTGGCTCCCCGTTCGGGCAGGGCGCGGATGCGCGGGTCGTCGAGCGCGCGCACGCCCTCGTCGATGAGGTAGACGTAGACGTCGGCGCCTCGGTCGAGCGCCGTCTGCGTGAGCCCGACGGCGGTCTCGAGGTTGGGGTGCTCGAGCCCCGTGGACAGGAGCACGCCGAGTTTCTTCTTCGTGAGATCCATCGCGCATCGAGCGTAGCATCGTAGAAAATGGAGAGCAACCGAATGAACCGCGTGTACCTCGATCACAACGCGTCCACTCCGGTCCACCCGGAGGTCCTCGCCGAGATGCTTCCGTACTTCGCCGAGGTCTTCGGCAACCCGTCGAGCATCCACGCCTTCGGCCGCGAGGCGCGGGACGGCCTCGACCGCGCGCGCGAACGCGTGGCGCGCTTCCTCCGTGTCTCGCCGCAGGAGATCGTGTTCACCTCGGGCGGGACCGAGTCGGACAACTTTGCGGTGAAGGGGCTCGCGTACGCGCGTGGCACGGGGCATCTGATCACGTCGAAGGTCGAGCACCACGCCGTGCTCCGCACGTGCCAGGCGCTCGAGGCACAGGGGTTCGACGTCACCTACGTCGGCGTCGACGCGTACGGGATGGTCGACCCCGACGACGTCCGCCGTGCGATCCGGTCCGACACGATCGCGATCAGCCTCATGCACGCCAACAGCGAGGTGGGGACGCTCCAGCCGATCACCGCGATCGGGCAGGTCGCGCGCGAGCACGGGGTTCCGCTCCACGTCGACGCCGTGCAGACCTTCGGCAAGATCCCGCTCGACGTCGACGCTCTCGGGATCGACGCGCTGTCGTTCTCGAGCCATAAGATCTACGGCCCGAAGGGCGTCGCCGGCCTCTACGTCCGCAAGGGCACCCGCATGGTCGCGATCCAGCACGGCGGCGAGCACGAGCGGCGGCGGCGCGCGGGCACCGAGAACGTGGCGGGCATCGTCGGCCTCGGCAAGGCCGTGGACGTGCGGTCGCGCGACATGCACGCCGAGGCCGAGCGCCTCACCGCGCTGCGGAGCCGCCTGATCGACGGTGTTGTCGGCCCCGTGCCGGACGTGCGGCTCTCCGGCCACCCCGTCGAGCGGCTGCCCGGGACGGCGAGCTTCCTCTTCCGGCACGTCGAGTCGGAATCCATCGTCCTCGGGCTGGACCTCAAGGGCATCGGGGTGTCGGCGGGGTCGGCGTGCACGGCGGGCAACGTGGAGCCCTCGCACGTGCTCGTGGCGATGGGCGTCCCGCTCGACTGGGCGATGGGCGCCGTGCGTTGCTCGCTTGGGCGCACGACGACGGCGGAGGACATCGACTACGTGATCGAGTGCGTGGAGCCGCTGGTGCGGAAGCTGCGGCAAGTGATGCCGGTCGGCGCCGCATGAGGTACAGCCCGACGCTCGTGGACCATTTCCTCAACCCGCGCAATGCGGGCCTCATGCGTGACCCCGACGGGGTCGGCGAGGACGAGTACGTCGGCTGCGGCGACCTCGCGCGCTTCTTCCTGCGGGTGCAACACGACCGGGCGGTCGAGGTGCGCTTCCAGACGTACGGGTGCGGCCCCACGATCGCGGCCGCGAGCGCCGCGAGCGAGCTCTGCCGGGGGCGAACCGTGGACGATCTCTGCCAGCTCAAGGCGGAGGAGGTCGAGGGGGCGCTCGAGTGGCTGCCCGAGGACCGCAAGCACGCCGCCGAGATCGTGGCGGGAGCGCTCCGGGCCGCGGCCCGCGACCACCTGAGCCGCGGGCGACGCGGTGTTTGACGCGCTCCGCCGCGACATCCGGGCGGTGCGCGAGCGTGACCCGGCCGCCCGGTCGGCGCTCGAAGTGCTGCTGTGCTATCCGGGCGTGCATGCCCTCGTCTTCCACCGGCGGGCCCGCTGGCTCTGGGATCACGGGTGGCTCACGACGGCGCGCCTCGTCTCGCACGTCGCGCGGTTCATCACCGGCATCGAGATCCACCCGGCGGCGACGATCGGTCCGGGTCTCTTCATCGACCACGGCATGGGCGTCGTGATCGGGGAGACCGCTGAGGTGGGCGCGAACGTCACGCTGCTCCAGGGCGTGACCCTGGGCGGGACAAGTCTCAAGCGTGAGAAGCGCCACCCGACCCTCGGCGACAACGTCGTCGTCGGTGCCGGCGCCAAGGTCATCGGCGCGTTCAGGATCGGCGACGGCAGCCGCATCGGCGCCGGGTCCGTGGTCGTTCGCGAAGTGCCGCCGAACTCCGTTGTGGTGGGTGTTCCGGGCCGGGTAACATACCGTGACGGTCAGCGGGTGGCCGGGGAGATCGACCTGAACCAGACGGACCTCCCGGACCCGGTGAGCAAGGCGATCGAGCAGCTCGTCGAGCGGATCCGCGTGCTGGAAGCCGAGCTCGAGACGCTGCGTAAGAAGACGGAGGAGGAGCGCCGGTGACTCCGAAGGACGTCCTGAGCCTCAAGGAAGCCTCGACCTACCTCGCCATGGACGAGACGACCCTCGTGCGCCTGGCGACGGAGCGCCGCATTCCGTCGCTCCAGCTCGAGGGACGCTGGGTCTTTTCGAAGAAGTCGATCGACAAGTGGCGGAGCCAGCAGCAGCGGCGGACGTGATCCCGCGCGAGCTCGCCTGGTCGATCCTCACCGAGTTCACGAAGAGCGATAGCCTCCGCAAGCACGCTCGCGCCGTCGAGGCCTCGATGCGCACCTACGCGGCGAAGTACGGCGAGGATCCAGACACGTGGGGAGCGGCGGGCACGCTCCACGACTTCGACTACGAGATGCACCCGCGCGCCCCACACCATCCCGTGAAGGGCGCCGAGATTCTCCTGGCGCGCGGCGTACCGCACCGGATCGTGTACGCGGTCCTCGCCCACGCCGACTATTCCGGGATGCCTCGGGTTTCACTCCTCGACCGGGCCCTGTACGCGTGCGACGAGCTGTCGGGTTTCGTCCACGCGGTGGCGCTCGTGCGCCCCGGTCGCACCATCACCGGGCTCGAGCCGCCGTCGGTCAGGAAGAAGCTCAAGGACAAGGCGTTCGCGCGCACCGTGAACCGCGACGACGTCTACCGCGGCGCCGCCGAGCTCGGCGTCGATCTCGACGCGCACATCGCCTTCGTCATCGGCGCGCTGACCGCCGTTGCCCCGGACATCGGCCTCGCCCGAGCATGACGCCGTGGCCCGGCCAGATACGCCTCGCGCGATCGCGCATGTCGACATGGACGCGTTCTACGCGTCGATCGAGCAGCGCGACAGGCCCGAGTTGCGGGGACGGCCGGTCATCGTGGGCGCCGACCCGAAGGGGCGCGGCGTGGTCTCGGCGGCGTCGTACGAAGCGCGCCGATTCGGGGTGCGCTCGGCGATGCCGATCGCCCGCGCCGCCAGGCTCTGCGCCCACGCCGCCTTCCTCCCGGTGGACATGGCGAAGTACCGGGCCGTCTCCGTGCAGGTCATGGGCATGCTCGCCGACTTCTCGCCGCTCGTCGAGCCCGTGTCGGTCGACGAGGCGTTTGTGGATCTCACCGGGACCGAGGGGCTCTTCGGGAGTGCACTCGACGCCGTGCGCGCGATCAAGCGGCGGATCCGAGAGGAGACGTGCCTCACCGCCTCGGCCGGTCTCGCGTCGAACAAGTTCGTCGCGAAGGTCGCCTCCGAGCTCGAGAAGCCTGACGGCCTCGTCGCGGTCGCGGCGGGCGGGGAGGCCCGCTTTCTCGCCCCGCTCCCGGTCGAGCTGATCTGGGGTGTCGGGCGTGTGACGGCGAAGGCCCTCCGAGAGCTCGGCCTCACCACGATCGGCCGGCTCCAGAGTGTCCCGCGCTCCGTGCTGGCCAGACGCTTCGGGAAGCACGGCGAGCACCTGCACGACCTGGCCCTCGGTCGTGACGCCCGACCTGTCGAGCCCTTCGGTCTTCCGAAATCGGTCGGTGCCGAGGAAACCTTCGGCACTGACTCGACGGACCCCGACCTCCTCCGGACGACGCTTCGATCCCAGGCAGAGCGGGTGGCCGCCGAGCTGCGGGAAGGGGGCTTCGCGGCGGCGTGCGTCACGCTCAAGCTCCGGCTGGCGCCCTTCGAGACGCACACCCGGAGCGCTACCGGGGCGCCGACGCAGGACGGGCTCGAGCTCTACCGCCGGGCGCGCGGACTCCTGGAGCGCGAGCGGGTGACGCGCCCGGTGCGCCTCATCGGCATCTCGGCCGGGCGTCTCGGACCCGCGGGAGTGGGCCAGCTCGGGCTCTTCGATCCCCACGCCGTGCGCCGCGAGCGGCTCGCGCGGGTGATCGACCGACTCACGGCGCGCTTCGGCGAGGGCGCCGTGATCCCCGCGACCCTCCTGCCGCGCAAGGGCGATATAATCCCGTCCACCTAATCGCTCGCGAGGAGAGCGACGTATAGCGCCGAGGCGACCGCTGGAGACCGTCGTGCTCGCTCCCGAGATTCGTGGCCACCGTGCCTGGATGCGGGGCACGATCTCGGAGTCCGACTGGATAGTGCCCTTCCCGCCGGCCGCTCTCGACGAGCTGGAGGGAGCGCTCTGCGAGCTTCGCCGGGATCCGCTCCCGCTCCTGCTCCTCGCGCCGACGCAGTTCGCCCTGTCCGCCTGCGCATCGGTCATGACCGCCGTGGATCACAAACTGCGCCGCGGCGCCGGCCTCGCCGTGGTCGACCGCATCCCGGTGGAGCGCTTCTCGGTGGAGGAGAATCGCGCACTCTACTGGCTGCTGGGGTCGCTGCTCGGCCGGCCGGTCGCGCAAAAATGGGACGGCACGATGATCTACGACGTCAGGGACACGGGGAAGCCGCTCGAATACGGGGTGCGCCGCTCTGTGACCAACCTGGAGCTCCAGTTCCATACCGACGCTCCGTGGCTCGCCCTGCCTCCCGAGCAGGTCGGGCTCTACTGTCTGAATCCAGCGCGTGAGGGCGGGGTGAGCCAGGTCGTCAGCCTCGCCACCGTGCATAACGAGCTGCAGCGCCGGCATCCCGACCTCCTCCCACGGTTCTATCGTCCGTTCCCCTGGGACCGGCAGGCCGAGCACGCGCCTGGTGACGACAAGGTCGCCTGGCAGCCGATGTTCCGCTCTGATGGCCGCGACCTCGTGGCCCGCCACAACGAGGCGCTGGTCGTGAATGCCGAGGCGCTGACCGGCACGCCGCTGGACCCCGAGGGGAGAGAGGCCCTGGTCGCAATGCGCGCCATCGCCGAGTCGCCCGAGCTCCGCGTCGAGTTCACCGTCGAGCGAGGCCAGATCCAGTACCTCGACAACCTGTCGGTCGCCCACAGCCGTACCGCGTTCAAGGACGCCGGAGAGCCCCATCTCAAGCGCCACCTGCTCCGCCTGTGGAACCGTAGCGAGGGGCGTCAGACCTTCCACGGGTAGTCCGTACCCAGGGGTACCGGTTTGCCATCGGCCGGCCGCTTCGGGTAGACTCACTGAACAGCGATTCATTTCTCGCGGGGAGAGTTCCGATGGAGCGCCCGATCGCCTACGACAAGCTCGCGCGGGAAGACCGGTGGATACGGATGCGCGCCCGCGAGGTGGCGGAGCTGAAGGTCGCGCAGGGGTTCCCGCCGTTCGCCGATCTCTCGACCCCGGACTCGATCCGGGAGCGCGTCCACGGGATCCTCGTGGGTGAGATGCAGGCAATGGAGGGCGCGGGGCGGACCGTCTGCGACTTCCCCGACGTGCCATGGGAGTTCACGATGGACATGGCGCGCCAGGTCTGGGACGAGTCGCGCCACGTCGAGATCTACCTGCGTCTCCTCGAGCATCTGGGCGGGTATCCCGGCGAGTTCCCCGAGACCACGATCCTCTGGCGCTGCGCCTGCGCCGAGGACGCCGCCGCGCGCGTGGCCGGCGTCAACCGCGGGCTCGAGGGGCTCGCGTGCGACGTCTTCAACCAGCTCGTCCACATCGCGCGGAAGATCGGCGACCCGATCCTCGAGCGCGCCGTCGAGTTCGTCCTCGCCGATGAGATCACCCACGTCCGGATGGGGTCCAAGTGGCTCACGAAGCTCACCGAGGGGGATCCCGAACGCCGGCGCAAGGCGATCGAGTTTCAGGAAACCATCGATGAGCGCTTCAACCTCGGCGGGGTCCGGCGGGAAGGGGACCACGAGGCCGTGTCGATCTCCATCGCGACGGACGTCCGGCGCATGGCCGGCTTCACCGAAGAGGAGATCGAGCGCCTCGTCAGGACGACCCAACGGTCGCAGGTCTACTAGCGCGTGGCTCACCCGCTCGCGGGCCACTTCTCGGTCGACCACTCCGCCCGCCTGATGCGCAACTATCGCTACGCCGTCGAGCGGGCGATGCGGGCCCTGGGCGGCTGGATCGCTCTCACGCCCGAACTCTCCGCGAAGCTTCTGATGGGGCGTCACGTCTGGGACCTCGCCCAGCAGGCGGACGCGTTCGGCAGGCGCCTGCCCGAGCTGCGTGCCCACACCCAGGTCTCGGAGCCGGCGAGCGAGCGGGTCGTCGCCTTCATGGACGCCGTCGAGGAGCCGGCGGCGCCCGGGCAGACCGTCGAGCGGCTGGTCGGTGTTTACCGGGTCCTCAAGCCACACCTCCTGTCGAGTTACCACGATCATCTGGTCCGGGCCAACCCGGTCTACGAGCCGCCGACGCGTCGCCTTCTCCAGCGATGCATTGACGATGAACGGCGGCACATCGCGGCCGGCGAAACCGTCCTCGGCCATCTCTGCGCCCCGGCGCTCGCGGAGCGTGTGCTCGCCTGGCAGCGAAGGCTCGAGGCGTTGGTCGAGGCGGCTGGTGGGGTGACGGGCGAGGGGTTACCGCCGGCTCCACCCGACACCGCCCAGGTGCCGATCGAAACGAGCGACGACGCGCGCGAGTTCGTCCGGCTCGAGAGGCCCGTGGCGAGCTGGCCGATGCCGGAGGACCTGCGCGAGGCCCTCGACTCCTTCGGCGAATCGCTGCGCGCACGGAATCTGGCGGCGCTCGCTCACTGGCTCGCGGCTGGCGTCTCGCCCGACCCCGCGCGCGACGCGCTCACCGGGTCGACGCTGACGAGCCAGCGTCTCGTCGCCTTTGCGAGGCTCGGGCACCAGCGCCTCGTGAAGTGGCGGCTCGAGGGGCCCGACGCCGCGGTCACGGTCCTCGCCCGGTGGGCGCCGGGGCCGGACGGCTGGCGCGTTGCCTTGCTCGACGTCGGCCGGATCGAGGTGCTTCGACCCGCTCTTCCGCGTCATTGATTCGTACCGTCCTGGTTGCGAATCGGGGGGAGATCGCCCGGCGCGTGTTCCGCGCCTGCCGGCGGCTGGGCCTCGGGACCGTCGCCGTCTTCTCCGAGGCCGACCGCGAGTCGCTCCATGTCAGGGACGCCGATCGGGCCATGGTGATCGGCCCGGCGCCGGCTCGCGAGAGCTATCTCAGCATCGACCGGATCCTCGAGGCCGCGCGCGCGAGCCACGCCGATACGGTTCATCCCGGATACGGCTTCCTGTCCGAGAACTGGCGATTCGCGGCTTCAGGTCGAGCACCCGGTGACCGAGGAGGCGACCGGGCTCGACCTCGTCGTGGCGCAGCTCCTTGTCGCCGCGGGCGAGCGGCTGCCCTGGCGCCACGAGGAGATCGCGCCGCGCTACGCCGCGATCGAGTGCCGAGTGTATGCTGAGGACCCGGCGAAAGGTTTCCTGCCCTCGCCAGGCCGGGTGGAACGGCTCGAGCTGCCCTCGGGCGAGGGGATCCGGATCGAGTCCGGCGTCGAGGCGGGCAGCACGGTCCCGATCCACTACGACCCGCTGCTGTTCAAGCTCATCACCCGCGGCGCCTCGCGCGCCGAGGCGATCGAGCGGATGGCGGCGGCGCTCGAGCGCGCGCGCGTCGAGGGCGTGAAAACGACGGTGCCGTTCCTCCGTCGCGCCCTCGCGAGCGACGCGTTCCGTGTAGGACGGGTGCACACGCAGATGATCGAACAAGGAGCGTTCAATGGCTGAGGAGATCAAGGCGCACATCACGGGGGTCGTGTTCCAGATCGCCGCGAGGCCGGGCGAGCGGGTTGCCGCCGGCGACGCTGTGATCGTCCTCGAGTCCATGAAGATGGAGATCCCCGTAGAGGCACCGCGGGCGGGCGCGGTCAAGGAGATCAAGGTCCAGGAGGGTCAGACCGTCCAGGAGGGCGACGTCGTCGCCGTGCTGGAGTAGGGAAGGCTCGATGAGCGTCGAGACGATCCGGGGACTCTACGACTATCATCGGTGGGCCAACCGGCGGCTGTTCGACGTCGCGGCGGCGCTCGGCGAAGACCTCGCGTCGCGCGAGGTGGGCACCCAGTTCAGCTTCCCGACCGTCAAGCGGATGTTCGGGCACCTCTACGGCGCGGACTGGGTCTGGCTCTCGCGCTGGAAAGGGGTGTCGCCGACGAGGCTCCCCGGGGCCGAGTTCCCGACGCTCGCCTCGATCCGGGCGCCGTGGGATGACCTCGAGCGGGAGCAGGAGGCCTTCGTTGAGGGGCTGAGGTCGGCCGACGTCGACCGGGTGGTCGAGTACAAGAACACGGAGGGTACCAAGTCCTTCCGGCTCACGCTCTGGCCCTTGCTCCAGCACGTGCCGAACCACGCCACCCACCACCGGAGCGAGATCGCGACGATGATCACGATGATCAGCGGCTCACCGCCTGACACGGGCATGAACTCCTACCTCCTGACCAAGACTGGGCAGTCGTAGCCGCGGAGGCCGGGCGCCTTCGAGCGCCGGCTTCGCCCGCGCAACCGAGGTGCGGGCGCAACCGCCGCGGGTGACCGGTGGGGGGGATCGGGGGGAGCGGCGCTCGCTCCCCCCGATGCTGACTAGTTCTCGACGAAGGCGCGAAGGTTGCGGCCGCGCAGCGGGTGCCGCAGCTTTCGGAGCGCCTTGGCCTCGATCTGTCGGATGCGCTCACGCGTGACCGCGAAGCGCCTGCCGACCTCCTCGAGGGTGTGCTCGCCCTCCTCGCCGATGCCGAACCGCAGGCGCAGGATCTCCTTCTCCTTGGGCGAGAGCGTAGAGAGCGCCCGCTCAACCTGCGTCGTCAGGTCCTGGTTGAGGAGCGACTCGTTCGGCGAGCCGGCGGACTTGTCCTCGAGGAAGTCACCGAGCTCGGAGTCCTCGCCGATCGGTGTCTCGAGCGACAGCGGCTTCCGCGACGACTCCAGAATGAGCCGCACCTTCTTCGCCGGCACGCCGGTCCGCTGAGCGAGCTCTTCCGGCGTGGGCTCGCGCCCCATCTCGTTGACGAGGCCGCGGTTCACCCGGGAGATCCGGTTGAGCGTCTCGACCATGTGGACGGGGATCCGGATCGTGCGCGAGTGGTCGGCGATCGCTCGCGTGATGGCCTGGCGGATCCACCACGTCGCGTACGTCGAGAACTTGAAGCCGCGACGGTACTGGAACCGGTCGACGGCCTTCATGAGCCCGATGTTGCCCTCCTGGACGAGGTCGAGCAGCGACAGGTCGCTGCCCAGGTAGCGCTTGGCCACGGAGACGACCAGTCGGAGATTGGCCTCCATCAGCTCTCGCTTGGCCTGACGCACCGTGCGGTCGCTCTGCTCTATCTGCTCGAGGAGCTGGCCCAGCTGCCGGCGCGGCAGGCCGACGGCCCGCTCGAGCTCCCGGAGCTCGCGGCCGGCGGTAGGCTGGTTCCGGCGCGCCTCCTCAGCGAGCTGGCTGATGCGCTCCCAGCGCCCGCGGACCTGGGCCACGATGTCATCGACGAGCGCCGGCTTGAGCGGCATGTCGGCCACGACCTTCTGGATTGCCTCGTGGGCCGCCGCGATCGCCTTCGCTCGGATGGTCCGGCTCGCCTTCGACCGGCGCTTGTCGCCGAACGAATCCTGGAGCTCCGCGATCTTCCGCTGGAGCCTCCGGAGTCGCCCGAAGGCCAGCAGCACCGGCCGCAGCTGCTTCGCGTCCAGCTCGCCTCCCTCCGCCAGGACGATGACGTCGTCGGGGGGAATCTCGCCCCGGCGAAGCCTATCGCTCACCTCGAGGAGCGTCTCGACGGCCATCGGGATGCCGGCCAGCGTGCGGCGGAGCGCGATCTGGCCCACCTCGATTCGACGACCGATCTGGACCTCTTGGGCGGCGGTCAGCAGGTGGACCTTGCCGATCTCCTTGAGATAGAGGCGGACCGGATCCTCACCACGCGGAGCCGCGCCGGCCTCCAGGGGCTCGGGTCGCGGGGTGTCCTCGGGTTCCTCTCCGAGGGCGACGGGCGTCTCGGGCTCTTCGGGGCTGGTCACCGCGCCCGGAGCGGCAGCCGTGGCCCCGGCATCGACTTCGCGAGTACCTTCCCTGAATGTCATCCTGTCACCGCTTCCCTCTTTGGATTCAATTGTTATGACGCAAAAATCCGCGAAGGCGTTTCCGGCACAACCCTCAAAATTCCGAGGGTATTTCCCTCAGATGGATCTCACGCGTGTGTCTGACCGGGCGATCGGCCCCATCTATTCAGGGTCCGTGACAATTGGGCCCTGGTAGGCTTGCTTCGATGAGCCAGGAGAAGAAGTCTCCATTTTGGGTGGGTCGGCCTCAACCCCGGTGCCCGGGGGGCCTCGCCGGGGCCGGTTTGACAGCCGTCAGGCCGAGGGGGTAGAAGGCGGAGGATGAAGACACCGAGTGCCTCCTACGGCTTCACGATCCGCCTGCAGATCGCCAACCGCCCGGGCATGCTGGGCCGCGTCGCGTCCGCCATCGGCGAAGCGGGCGGGGATATCGGCGCGGTCGACCTCGTCGAGACCACGCGTGAGCGGACCCTGCGCGACATCACCGTCAAGGCGCGCGACAGCGTTCACGCCCAGCAGATCGTGAGCCGGCTCCGTCACGTCGCGGGCGTCCGCATCGGGCACGTCTCCGACCGGACCTTCCTGATGCACCTCGGCGGGAAGATCGAGATACGCAACAAGGTCCCGATCCGCACGCGTGACGACCTCTCGATGGCGTACACGCCCGGGGTCGCCCGCGTCTGCCTGGCGATCCGCGACGACCGACAGCTTGCGTTCTCGCTGACGATCAAGCAGAACACGGTCGCCGTCGTCACCGACGGCACGGCGGTCCTGGGCCTCGGCGACATCGGGCCCGAGGCAGCCCTGCCGGTGATGGAGGGCAAGGCGATGCTGTTCAAAGAATTCGGGGGCGTGGACGCGTTCCCGATCTGCCTTGCGACGAAGGATGTCGACAAGATCGTCGAGACCGTCAAGCTCGTTGCGCCGGCCTTCGGCGGCATCAACCTCGAGGACATCGCCGCGCCCCGCTGCTTCGAGGTCGAGGAGCGCCTTCGCAAGGAGCTCGACATTCCCGTCTTCCACGACGACCAGCACGGCACCGCCGTTGTCGTCCTCGCGGCGTTGCTCAACGCCCTCCGCATCGTCAAACGAGACCTCCGGCGGATCCGCGTCGTCGTCACCGGGGTGGGCGCTGCAGGCACGGCTACGATTAAGATCCTCCAGTCGAGCGGCGTGCGCGACATCATCGGCGTCGACGAGCACGGCACGATCTACCGCGGGCGCGAGCAGGGCATGGACTTTATGAAGCGCTGGGTCGCCTCGGCCACGAACCCGCGCCAGGTCAAGGGCACGCTCGGCGACGCGCTCGAGGGCGCGGCCGTCTTCATCGGCCTGTCGGTGCCGGGGATCCTGACGGTCAAGGACATCAAGCGTATGGCCCGAGACCCGATCGTCTTCGCCATGGCGAACCCCGATCCCGAGATCCGGCCGGAGGAAGCCGAGCGGCACGTTCGCGTCATGGCGACGGGGCGCTCCGACTATCCGAACCAGATCAACAACGTGCTGTGCTTCCCCGGCTTCTTCCGCGGCCTGCTCGATTCGCGCGCGCGAGCGGTGAATGACGAGATGAAGGTTGCGGCGGCACGGGCCCTCTCGGCGTGCGTCAGCCGGAGTGAGCTCAGCGAGGAGTACATCATCCCGAGCGTCTTCAACAAGAACGTCGCGCCGGCCGTCGCCGAAGGGGTCGTCCGCGCCGCCTACGAGACCGCGACGGCCCGTCGTCGGCGGACCCCGGACCGCTCGGCAATCCGGTGACGGCGACGCACTGGTCGGTCGTCATCCCGGCGTTCAACGAGGCGCGGCGCCTGCCGTCCTACCTGGACGACGTCGTCTCGTTCTTCGAGGGCCGCGGTGAGCCGTACGAGGTCATCGTCGTGGACGACGGTTCGACCGACGACACGCCCGCGCTCGTCGAAGCGCGCGTCCGTGAGCTCGCGTCCGTGCGGCTCCTGCGGCTTCCGGTGAACGCGGGAAAGGGCGCGGCGGTGCGAGCGGGCATGCTCGCCGCCCGGGGTGTCTACCGGTTGTTCACCGACGCGGACGGTGCGACGCCGATCGCCGAGGTCAAGCGGCTCGAGCCCGCGCTCCTGGCCGGCGCAGACGTCGTGATCGGCTCCCGCGTCCTGGTCGACCCGTCCGTGTCGGTCGCCGCGCTGCCGCATCGGGTCGCGGCGGGCCGAGTCTTCAACTGGCTCGTCGCCCGGCTCGGCCTCCGGTCAGTGGCCGACTCGCAGTGCGGGTTCAAGGTCTTCAGCGCCGCCGCGGCGGAGCGCCTCTTCGTCGGACTCCGGACGCGGGGCTTCGGCTTCGACGTCGAGCTGCTTCTCGCGGCGCAGGCTGCCGGGTATCGTGTCGTCGAGATCCCGGTGAACTGGGCCGACCAGCCGGGGAGCAAGGTCGGGGTGTTCCGACACGGCCCGGGGATGTTCTGGCAGATCGTCACGGCGAGACTTCACGCGGGGAGGCGACGGTGAGCTTCGCGCGGCGGATCCGGGAGATCGAGCCGTTCCTCGCGGTGGAGATGGGGGAGCGGGCGCAGGCGCTCGAGCGCTCGGGCGTCGATGTCGTGCATCTCGAGTTCGGCGAGCCGGACTTCGAGGCGCCCGCGGTGATCCGCGAGGCGGTCGAGAAGGCGGTCAAGGACGGCCGCACGCGCTACACGCACAGCCTCGGCATCCTTCCGCTGCGCGAGGCGATCGCCGAGCACTACGCGGCGGCCTACGGCGTCAACGTGTCGCCGGACCAGATTCTCGTGACCGCGGGGACCTCGCCGGCGATGCTCCTCCTCTTCGGCCACCTCCTCGACCCGGGCGACGAGGTCGTGCTGAGCGATCCCTACTACGCCTGCTACCCGAACTTCATCCGCTACGCCGAGGGGAGGCCCGTCTACGTCGGGGTCACCGAGGAGGACGGCTTCCAGTACCACCCCGAGGCGATCCGGGAACATCTGGGCGCGCGCACGAAGGCCATCGTCGTCAACTCGCCGGCCAATCCGACGGGCACGGTCCTGTCCGCGGAACGTTTGGCGGCGATCGCGGCGCTCGCCCGCGGCGGGGGGCCGTTCATCGTCTCCGACGAGATTTACCACGGGCTCTCCTACGAGGGGCGCGACCGGACGATCCTCGAGTTCACGGACCGCGCGTTCGTCCTCAACGGCTTCTCCAAGGCGTACGCGATGACCGGCTATCGCCTCGGCTACGTGATCGCGCCGCGCGACCGGATCCGCGCGCTCCAGACGCTCTACGGCAACTTCTTCATCTCGACGAGCGAGTTCGTCCAGTGGGCAGGCGTCGCCGCGCTGCGCGAGGCGGGGGAAGAGCGCCGCCGCTTCCGCGCCCGCTTCGACGAGCGGCGCCGGTCGATGCTCGCAGGCGTTCGGGCGCTGGGGCTCGGCGTGGCCTGTGAGCCGACGGGCGCGTTCTACGTCCTCGCCAACGCGCGCCACCTCGGCACGGACTCGGTGCGCCTCGCGCGCGAGATCCTCGAGGCGGCGCACGTGGCGGTGACGCCGGGCGCGGCCTTCGGCGCCAACGCCGAGGGATACCTGCGATTCTCGTACGCCGCGTCGCTCGAGCGCATCCGCGAGGGGCTCGCCCGCCTCGGCCGGTTCCTCACCGCGAAACGGTGAGCGCCGCCGGTCGTCCCGCGACCGGCCCGCGCCGGGGGGCCGAGCGTGTGAGCGGCATGGATCCCGCGTACGTCGCGACCCACGTCGAGGAGGACCGGCGCCACTGGTGGTTCCGGGGGCGTCTGGCCGTGCTGCTCGCGACGCTGCGGCGCGTGCTCCCGCCCGGCCGGCTTCGTCTCCTCGAGCTCGGGTGCGGTACCGGCAACGTGTTGGCCGCGCTCGCCGAGTTCGGCATGGCGGTCGGCATGGAGACGCGTCCGGATCTTGCGGCGGCGGCGCGTGCCGCCGGCCTCGACGTCCGGCCGGGCCGGCTCCCAGGGGACCTCGTCGTGGAGCCGGGTTGGGCCGACGCCGTGCTCCTCCTCGACGTCCTCGAGCACCTCGACGACGACGTGGCGGCGCTCGTCACGGCCCGGCGCGCCCTGCGCCCGGGCGGCCTGCTCGTGATCACGGTCCCGGCCTATCGCTGGCTCTGGAGCGGCCACGACGTTGCGCTCGGCCACCGGCGTCGCTACACCGCACGTGAGCTCGCCCGCGTGGTGGAGCGCGCGGGACTCGCCGTTGTCCACGCGACCTACTTCAACACGCTCCTCTTCCCGGCCGTCGCGCTGACGCGCGCGTGGAAGCGGCTCCGGAGGGACGCGAGTCACGATCTCCGCCGCCCCTCGCCCGCGATCAACCGATGGCTCGAGTGGATGTTCGCACTCGAGCGTCACCTCGTCCCGCGTGTGACGCTCCCGTTCGGCGCCTCCCTGCTCGTCGTCGCGCGGCGATGATGCGCGCCTTGTCGGGGTGGGGACGTGAGGTGGCGCCGGTCGGGGCGATCCTCGCGGTGGTGGTCGCGGTCACGGCCGTCTGGCTCGCGCTCGACCGGCGTCCGCCCGAGTGGGACCACGCCAACCACCTCGAGCGCGCCGTGCGCTGCGCCGGCGACCTCGCGCGCCGCGACCTGCCCGCGATCCTCGAGCGCTCGTCGTTCTATCCGCCGCTCGTTCTCTGCGCGGCCGGGCTCGCGTACCGGCTCGCCCCGTCCGACGTCGCCGCGGCTCAGTCTGTCGTCCTGGCCTTCCTCGGACTGGGCACGGGCGCGGTCTACGTGCTGGCGCGCCGCTTCGCCGGAGCGACGGAGGGCGTCGTGGCGGCGCTGGTGTTCGCCACCGCCCCCTTCGTCGTCTTCTCGTCCCTGCGCTTTCAGCTCGACCTCCCGCTCGCGTCAATGGTCGCGCTGATGCTCGCCGTCCTGCTCCGCACCGACACGTTCGAGCATCGCGGCTGGTCCGTCGCGACCGGCCTGGTCCTGGGGCTCGGCATGCTGACCAAGCCGCCGTTCGCGGCCTACGTGCTGGCGCCGCTCGTGGTGGTCGCCGCGCGGATCCGAGCGCGCCGCGCGCTTGCGAACCTCGCGCTGGCCGCGCTGATCGGCGGCGGGCTCGGTCTGCCCTGGTATGGCCCGCGGCTTCTCGGGTTGGCCCCCGAGATCGCGAGCCGCTCGTTCCGACAGGCGGCGGAGTCGGGCCACCCCGAGCCGCTGACGGCTGCGGCGCTGATGCTGTACCCGCGCTGGTTCCCGATGCAGCTCGGGCTCGTCGCCGCCCTCCTCTTCGTCCTCGGGCTCGGCGTGGCCGCCCGGCGGCGCCACTGGCTCCTCCTCGCGTCGGTCCTGCCAGCGTTTGCACTCTTCGAGCTCCTCCAGAACAAGAATCTTCGCTACACGCTGCCTCTCCTGCCAGTCGCCGCTGTCCTCGCGGGCCTGGGCTTCGGCGCGCTCCCGGCGCGCCTGCGGGACGGCGGCCGCGTGCTGCTGATCGTCGCCGGGGTGGTCCAGGTGAGCGCGACGGTGTTCGGCGTCCCGCACGTCTCGGTTCCCCTGCTCGACGTGCCCTTCGTGGTGGAGACGCCCCCGGTGCGCGGCGACTGGCGCCACCGCGAGATCCTCGCCCTCCTCGCCCTCGACAGCCGCGGTGCGCCCGCCACCGTCAGCGTCGTGCCGAACGACAACTTCTTCTCGGCGAGCAACTTCCGCTACTACGCGCTCCGCGACGGGCTTCGGCTCAAGGTCGGGCGCGCGTGGGAGGGGGAGCCTGTCGGGATCGAATACATGGTGTTGAAGTCCGGCAACCAGGGGCCGTCGTGGACGGCCGAGCGCCCACGGCGCATCGCCGAGCGGCTCGCCCACGATCCCCATCTGGCCCGCGTCTTTCCGATGATCGGCGAGTTCCCGCTGCCGGACGGCTCGACCGCGACGGTGCGAGCGCGTCGGGAGGATACCGGGCCCACCGTGCGACCGGCCGTGATGGCCCGTGCCGTCGAGCGCGCGATCCGCGCCCGCCTCGGCGAGGTCGCGCGAGACGTCGAAGGTCTGCAGATCCGGCTCACGTACGACGACGCGATCCTCCGCGGCCGGATCGCGCGCGTCGAGCTGCGCGCGGCACGCGCCACGGTCGGCGACCTCACGCGACGGAACGCTGCGCTCGCGCGCGTCCGCGACCTCCAGCTCGGCGTCGACGACCTGCTCGTGAACCCGTTCAGCGCGTACGCGGACGGCCGGCTCAATCCGCTCGACGCCGGCCTGGTGCGACTCGAGCGGGCGACGATCCTGGCCGCGGACTTCAACGAGTTCCTCCGGCAGCTCAAGGGCTTCAAGCGGGCGTCCGTGACGTTCGAGCCCGGCGCGCTCGTGCTGGCCGCGGCACAGCCGGGGCCCGACGTGACCGCGCGTGTCCGCCTCGTGCCGTCGCGCGACCGGCCCTTCGCGGTGGCGTTCGAGCGAGTCCGCGTGGGTGGCGTCCCGCTTCCCGGCTCGCTCGTGGACTGGGTGGTTCGCGGGTATGATCCCTCGCTGGGGCTGGCGAGCCGGCTGCCCGTCCGGCTCGAGGTCGGTCGGGTCGAGATCACGCCGGACGCCATCCGCATCGCCGCCGGCCCCTGACGGGAGAGCTCGATGCGGGAGTCACTGCAGGCGAAGCGCGCGCGCGCGCGAAAGATCGTCCGCGCGCTCAGGAAGGCGTATCCCGACGCCACGATCGCTCTCGACTTCTCGAACCCGCTCGAGCTCCTCGTCGCGACGATCCTGGCGGCTCAGTGCACCGATGAGCGGGTCAATATGGTGACGCCCGCGCTCTTCGCGAAGTACCGGACGGTCCGTGACTGGGCACAGGCCGACCTCGCGACGCTCGAGCGCGAGATCCACTCGACGGGCTTCTACCGCGCCAAGGCGCGCGCGCTCGTCGGCATGGCGCGGACGCTGGTCGAGCGCCACGGCGGCGCGGTGCCTCGGACGCGGGACGAGCTGACGGCGCTGCCGGGTGTCGGCCTCAAGACGGCCAACGTCGTCCTCGGTAACGCCTTCGACCAGCAGGCGATCGCCGTGGACACCCACGTCTTCCGCGTCTCCCAGCGTCTGCGGCTCGCGCGCTCCGAGGATGCCGACGAGATCCACGACCAGCTCGTCAACGTCCTGCCCCGGCGGGAGTGGACCCTGACGACCCACCTCCTGACGACTCACGGGCGCCGCGCCTGCTCGGCACGGAAGCCAGCGTGCCCGGTCTGCCCGGTCCGCACGCTCTGTCCCTGGCCCGATAAGACCAGGATTCGTTGACAGCGCACGCGTTTTCCAATAGAGTAGATCGTTGCGAATTTTTCTGTCTGGACGCCCACTTAGAGCCGTCGAGAGGATAGAATGCCGACGCCGATGCCAAAGGAGAGTGAAATCGAGCGGAAGTGGTTTGTCCTGGACGCCGAGGGTCAAGTCCTCGGTCGCTTGGCCAGTCGCGTCGCGTCAATCCTCCGCGGAAAGCACAAGACGAACTTCGTGCCGCACCTCGACGTGGGCGATCACGTCGTCGTCGTGAACGCCGAACGAGTCCATCTCACGGGACGGAAGCTCCGCGACAAGATCTACCGGTGGCACTCGGGGTACATCGGAGGCCTGCGTGAGGTGCGCGCGGAGACCATGCTGAAGACTCATCCCGAGCGCGTCATCGAGTGGGCGGTCCAGGGGATGCTGCCGAAGAACCGGCTCGGCCGGGCGATGGCCAAGAAGCTCAAGGTCTACCGGGGCGCCGCCCATCCCCACCAGGCGCAGCAGCCGGTCGTGATGCCCGCGTCCACGAAGTCGGAGGTCCGCTGATGGCCGCAGTGCTCGACAGGTTCTATGGGACCGGGCGGCGCAAGACGTCGGTCGCCCGGGTGTGGATCCGCCCCGGCGCCGGGCGCATCTCTGTCAACGGCCGCGCGTTCGAGGACTACTTCCCGCGTGAAACGCTGCGCATGATCATCGCGCAGCCGCTCCAGGTGACGAACACCATCGGCCAGTTCGATGTGATCGCTACCGTGGGTGGCGGCGGCCCGACGGGCCAGGCGGGCGCGGTCCGCCACGGCATCGCCCGGGCGCTCGCGCGGTTCGACGAGAAGCTCCGGCTGCCGCTCAAGAAGGCGGGGCTCCTGACGCGTGATCCGCGCATGCGCGAGCGGAAGAAGTACGGTCAACCCGGCGCGCGGCAAAAGTTCCAGTATTCGAAGCGCTAGTGCCCAAGCGGCGTGACGTGGTGCGCGTTGCCGTTGCCGGCGCGAGCGGCTACATGGGGGCCGAGCTCCTGCGGCTCCTGCTGGGCCATCCCAGGATTACCGTCACCGGGGTGACCTCCGAGCGGCTCGCCGGCGAGCCGCTCGGGCGCGCGTATCCGCATCTGCGTGGGCTGACCGAGCTCGCCTTCCACGACCTCGACGCCGAGTGGCTCGCCGGGATCGCCGACGCCGTCTTCCTCGCCCTGCCCCACCTCGAGTCGCAGCGCGTGGTGCCGGTCCTACGCCGCCGCGGCGTCCGGGCGATCGACCTCTCCGCCGATTACCGGCTGCGCGACCCGAACGACTACGTGACGTGGTACAAGGCGCCGCACACCGATCTCGCCGGTCTCGCCGAGGCGGTCTACGGTCTGCCCGAGCTCCACCGAAAGGCGATCGCCGGCGCGCCGCTCGTGGCGTCGCCGGGGTGCTACCCGGCCGGCGCGATCCTCGCGACGGCGCCCCTGCTCAAGCGCGGGCTCGCGCGCCTCGACGGCATCGTGGTCGATGGCAAGTCCGGCGTGACCGGCGCCGGGGCGCAGGGCCGGAAGATCGAGCCGATGTACCTCTACACCGAAGCGAACGAGAACGTGCAGGCGTACGGGATCGCGAGCCACCGCCACACGCCCGAGATCGAGCAGGAGCTCGGCGCGCTCGCCGGCGCTCCCCTCCGCGTCACCTTCACGCCCCACCTCGTCCCGCTCAACCGCGGGCTTTTCACCACCGCCTCCGTGCCCCTCACCACGACACTCTCGACGGCCGAGCTCCTCGGCGTCTACCGCGAGGCCTACGCCGGCGAGCCGTTCGTCCGCGTGCTGGACGAGGGCGAGCGGCCGACGACGCGCGGGGTCGTCGGCTCGAACTACTGCGACGTCACGGTGGTCGCTGACGGGAGGACCGGTCGCGCCGTGTGCCTGTCGGCGATCGACAATCTCGGCAAAGGGGGCGCGGCCAACGGCGTCCAGGACCTCAACATCATGTTCGGTTGGCCCGAGCGCGCGGGACTCGCGGCGCCACCGGTGTACCCCTAGCGCGATGGCGCCGGCGGAGGTCGAGTGGCTTGAGGGCGGCGTCACGGCGGTGCCCGGGATCCTCGCGGGCGGCGTGGCGGCGGGCATCAAGCCGAGCGGCAAGAAGGACCTTGCGCTGATCTACTCGTCGACGCCCGCGCGCGCCGCCGTGATGTTCACGTCGAACCAGGTGAAGGGCGCGCCGGTTCTCGTCTCGATGGAGCACGCGCGTGGCGGCCAGGCCCAGGCGATCGTCGCCTCAAGCGGCTGCGCCAACGTGTGCACGGGCGAGCGCGGGATCAGCGACGCCCGTGAGATGACTCGGCTCGTCGGCGAGCTGCTGCGGATTCCCGCGACGCACGTCCTGGTCGCATCGACGGGCGTCATCGGCGTCCCGCTGCCGATGGACAAGGTCCGCGCCGCGCTGCCGAAGCTCGCCAAGTCGCTTTCCCCCCAGGGCGGGCGCGCCGCGGCTGAGGCGATCCTCACCACGGATGCGAAGCCGAAGGAAGCGGCGCTCCGGCTCGACATCGACGGTCGCGCCGTCACGATCGGCGGTATCGCGAAGGGTGTCGGCATGATCGAGCCCCACCTGGCGACCATGTTCTGTTTCGCGGCGACCGACGCGGTCGTCGCGCCGGCGGCGCTCACGGCTGTGGTGCGGCGGACCGTGGACCGATCGTTCAACCGCATCACCGTGGACGCCGACCAGTCCACGAGCGACACGGTGGCCGTGCTCGCCAACGGGCTCGCCGAGAACCGACCCCTCGAGCGGGGGCGGGGGCTCCCGCAGTTTGCCGCCGGCCTCGAGGCGCTGATGCAGCGGCTCGCGCGGGCGCTGGTCGCGGACGGCGAGGGCGCGACGAAGCTCGTCGCGATCGCCGTGCGCGGGGCGACGAGCCGGCGCGACGCGCTACGCGCTGCCCGGAGCGTCGCGAATTCGCCGCTCGTCAAGACCGCGCTCAACGGCGCCGACCCGAACTGGGGGCGGATCATGATGGCCCTCGGCAAGTCCCCGGCGCGGGTCGAGCAGGACAAGGTGGCCATCGCCTTCGGCGGCGAGCGGGTCGTCGAGCGCGGCCTGCTGCGCGAGGGCGTGCGCCTGGAGCGCGTCCGGGAGATCATGGGGGGCGGGGAGTACGAGATCACGATCGACCTGGGTCTCGGCCGCGGCGAGGACCGCGTCTGGACCTGCGACCTGAGCGAGGAGTACGTGCGCATCAACGCCAAATACACGACGTAGTCCACCATCACGCACGCCGCGCGCTTTCGGTGGTAGTGCGGACCGTTGGATCGCGCGGGGCCGCAGGGCGAGCCGCAGCCGTAGGCGAGGCGAGCCTGTGATCGAGTCCCCGCCGTCCGGGGCGAGCCTACAAAGCGCGGCGGAGGCAAACCGAAGGAGGAGGCATGGCGACGCTGACGATGAAGGAGCTGCTGGAGGCCGGAGTACACTTCGGCCACCAGACCAAGCGATGGAACCCGAAGATGCAGAAGTACATCTTCGGGGAGCGCAACGGCATCTACATCATCGATCTACAAAAGACGCTCAAGAAGTTCCGCGAGGCCTACGCGTTCGTCCGCGACCTGGCCGCCGGCGGCGGCACCGTGCTCTTCGTCGGCACCAAGAAGCAGGCGCAGGAGACGGTCTTCGAGGAGGCGACCCGGTGCGGCATGTTCTACGTGAACCAGCGCTGGCTGGGCGGTACGCTGACGAACTTCGCGACGATCCGCAAGTCGATCGCCCGACTCAAGAAGCTCGAGGAGATGAAGGAGACGGGCGAGTTTGAGCGGGTGCCGAAGAAGGAGGCGCTCGAGCTCGACCGCGAGCGAGAGAAGCTCGAGAAGGCGCTCGTCGGCATCAAGGCGATGGAGCAGCTGCCCTCGACCGTCTTCATCATCGACCCCCGCAAGGAGAAGATCGCGGTGGCGGAGGCGCAGCGGCTCGGCATCCCGATCGTCGCGATCGTCGACACCAACTGCGACCCGTCGGGGATCGACTACCCGATCCCGGGGAACGACGACGCGATCCGTGCCGTGCGGCTGATCGCCGCGCGCATCGCGGACGCGATCAACGAGGGGCGGGGCACCCTGGCCAAAGACGAGACGGGGGCGGCGGCCGAGGGGGCCGAGACGGCCGCGGAACCCGCCGAGGTGGCTGTGGTCGAGGCGGAGGGTTAGCGATGGCGTCGAGCGCCCAGCTCGTGAAGGAGCTCCGTGACCGGACGGGGGCGGGGGTGATGGACTGCAAAGAGGCCCTCGAGGCGGCGCGGGGAAATCTAGAATCAGCGTTCGAATACCTCCGGAAGAAAGGGCTCGCGCAGGCGGCGAAGCGCGCGCACCGGGAGGCGAAGGAGGGTGTCGTCGCGGCCTACATCCACCCCCTCGGCGCCAAGCTCGGCGTGCTCGTCGAGGTCAACTGCGAGACGGACTTCGTCGCGAAAACCGACGCGTTCCAGGCGCTCGCCAAGGACCTCTTGATGCAGATCGCCGCGGCGAACCCCGCCTACGTCGCGCGCGAAGACGTGCCCCCGGCGGTCGTCGAGCGGGAGCGCGAGGTCTACCGGGCCCAGCTCGCCGATCAGAAGAAGCCGCCGCAGATCATCGACAAGATCGTCGAGGGTAAGCTCGAGAAGTTCTTCGGCGAGCAGTGCCTGCTCGAGCAGCCCTTCGTCAAGGACGCGTCGGGCAAGACGCGGGTCCGGGATCTCGTCGACGGCGTGAACGCCAAGACGGGGGAGCGCGTCGTCGTCAAACGCTTCGCGCGGTTCCTGGTCGGCGAGGCGGGGTAGGGATGACGGCGGGTGCAGGGGCCGCGCGCCCGGCGTACCGCCGTATCGTCCTGAAGCTGTCGGGGGAGGCGCTCGCCGGCAGCCAGGGCTACGGGATCGATCCGCAGGTGCTCGCGCGGATGGCCGCCGAGATGCGCGACGTCACGACGCTCGGCGTCCAGGTCGCGATCGTCATCGGCGGGGGCAACATCTTCCGCGGTCTCGCGGCGAGCGCCGGCGGCATGGACCGCGCGACCGCCGACTACATGGGCATGCTCGCGACGGTGATCAACGCGCTCGCGCTGCAGGACGCGCTCGAGAAGGCCGGCCTGCAGACGCGCGTGCTCTCCGCCATCGAGATGCGCGCCGTGGCGGAGCCGTATATCCGCCGGCGCGCCATTCGGCACCTCGAGAAGGGCCGGATCGTCATCTTCGCCGCGGGCACCGGCAACCCCTTCTTCACGACCGACACCGCCGGCGCGCTCCGCGCGGTCGAGATCGGCGCCGACGCGATCATCAAGGCGACGAAGGTCGACGGCATCTACTCGGCCGACCCGCAGCGCGACGCGCAAGCCCAGCGGCTGGCCCGCGTGACCTACATCGACGTTCTGAACCGGGGGCTCCAGGTGATGGACTCGGCCGCGATCTCGCTCTGCATGGACAATAAGCTACCGATCATCGTCTTCGATCTGACCCGGTCCGGGAACATCAAGCGGATCGTGCTCGGCGAGCCGGTCGGCTCGATCGTGTCGTCTGGAGGGTGAGGCATGCAGACGGTGCTGAAGGATGCGGAGTCCAGGATGGGCGCCGCGCTCGAGGCGCTCGGGCGCGAGTTCGCGACGGTGCGGACGGGGCGCGCCTCGACGGGGCTGCTGGACGCGATCCGCGTGGACTACTACGGCACGCCGACCCCGCTCAACCAGATGGCGTCCATCTCGGTGCCGGACGCCCGCACGCTCACGATCCAGCCATGGGAAGCGAGCCAGCTCAAGGCGATCGAGAAGGCCATCATGGCGTCGGACCTCGGGCTCACGCCGATCAACGACGGAAAGGTGATCCGGCTCACGATCCCACCCCCGACCGAGGAGCGCCGAAAGCAGCTCGCAAAAACGGTCGCCAAGCACGCCGAGGAAGCCCGTGTCGCGATCCGGAACATCCGGCGCGAGGCGAACGACAAGCTCAAGGCGATGGCGCGCGACAAGAAGATCTCCGAGGACGAGGAGCGCCGTGGTCACGACCAGATCCAGAAGACCACCGACAAGTACATCGCGAAGGTGGACGAGCTCCTGAAGAAGAAGGAGCAGGAAATTTTGTCCTTCTAGCCCGTGTGTGAGATGACCGTCGCATGGCGTTAGAACCCGTGGGCGTCGGGGCGCAGGTGGAGCTCGCCGGGCTCGGCGAGGCCGCGCTGCTCGCGGTCGTGCGTGGCCAGCCGCGGCCCGAGCATGTCGCGATCATCATGGACGGCAACGGTCGCTGGGCGACGCGGCGAGGCCTGCCGCGCGTCGCGGGCCACCGGGAAGGCGTGAAGGCGGCGCGCACGATCGTTCGCGCCGCGGACGCGCTCGGCCTGCGCTACCTGACGCTTTACGCGTTCTCGTCCGAGAACTGGAGCCGGCCGGAGGGTGAAGTGTCGACCCTCCTGAGCCTGCTCGAACGGGCGATCCGCTCGGAGCTTCCCGAGCTCATGCGACGCAACGTGCGTCTCCGCGTGCTCGGCCGCCCGCACGGTGTGCCGGTCCAGGTGCGGCGGGGGATCGACCACGTCGTCCAGGCGACGCGCGACAACGCGGGCCTCACCCTCATGATGGCCTTCAACTACGGCGGGCGCGACGAGCTCATCGACGCCTGCCGCGCCCTCGCGCGGCAGGTCCAGGCGGGGGAGCTCCAGCCCGAGGAGATCGGGGAGAAGGAGATCCAGCGTGCCCTGTACACCGCCGACGTGCCGGACCCCGACCTCCTGATCCGGACGAGCGGCGAGATGCGGGTGTCCAATTTCCTCCTGTGGCAGATCGCCTACACGGAGCTGTGGATCACGCCGACCCTTTGGCCGGACTTCGCCGTCGCCGACCTCTACCGCGCGATCGCCGAATTCCAGCGGCGGACTCGCCGGTTCGGTGGGGTGGAACGGGGGCGGGCATGAAACGGATCACGTTGCTCGGCGCGACCGGCTCCATCGGTCTTCGGACGCTCGATCTAGTCTCGAGCTTCTCCGAGGAGTTCGAGGTGGCCGGGCTCGCGGCGCGAGGATCCAACGTCGAGCGCATCGCCGATCTGTGCCGGAAGTACTCGCCCCGCGCCGTCGCGCTTCTCGACGCCGGGGCGCTCGATCAGCTGGCGCGGCTCTTGCCGGCCCCGCGGCCGGAGCTCCTCAGCGGGCCGGACGGCCTCGTGGCCCTGGCGCGCGACGTCGACGCCGACGTCGTCGTCTCGGCGCTCGTCGGTGGCGCCGGGCTCCTGCCGACGATGGCCGCGATCCTCGCGGGACGGACCGTCGCGCTCGCCAACAAGGAAACGCTCGTGATGGCGGGGAGCCTGATGACGGCCGCCGCGCGGGCGCGTGGGGTGAGGCTCCTGCCCGTGGACTCCGAGCACAGCGCGGTCTTTCAGTGCCTGGCGGGCCACAACCGCGCCGACGTCCACCGGATCGTGCTGACCGCGTCCGGCGGACCGTTCCGCGAGACGCCGAGGGCCGACCTGGCGGCGATGACCGTCGAGGACGCGCTCAAGCATCCCACGTGGAAGATGGGCGCGAAGATCACGATCGACTCGGCAACGCTCATGAACAAGGGGCTCGAGATCATCGAGGCGCGGTGGCTGTTCGACGTGCGCCCGGACCAGGTGCAGGTCGTGGTCCATCCGCAGTCGATCGTGCACTCGATGGTGGAGTACGTGGACGGGTCGGTCCTCGCCCAGCTCGGTGTCGCCGACATGGCTGTGCCGATCCTCTACGCCCTCACGTATCCCGAGCGGCGGCCGACGCCGGCCGCCCGGCTCGATCTCACGCGGGCGGGGCAGCTGACGTTCTACGAGCCCGACGCGGACAAGTTCCCCTGCCTTGGGCTGGCGCGCGGGGCGCTCGAGCGCGGCGGGGCCGCACCGGTCGTGCTCAACGCGGCGAACGAGATCGCGGTCGCGGCCTTCCTCGATCGGCGCATCGGATTCACGGAGATCGCTCAGCTGATCGAGTGGGCGCTCGACGCCGCCAGCGCCGTCGCCGTGCGCTCGCTCGAGGAGTGCGTGGCGATCGACGCCGAGACCCGGCTGCGGGTCGGGCGGAGGATCGACGCGCGCAGCGGAGGCCCTTCCGCGTGACGACGCTCGTCTCGTTCCTCGTTGTCATCGGCATCCTGATCCTGATCCACGAGCTCGGGCACTTCATCGTCGCGCGCCTCACCGGGGTCGGGGTCGAGCGCTTCTCGATCGGGTTCGGCCCGGTGCTCGTGCGCTGGCGCGGGAAGGAGACCGAGTACTGTCTCTCCGCAGTCCCGATGGGCGGCTACGTCAAGATGATGGGCGAGGAGAACCCGCTCGAGGGCGGCGGCGGGGCCGTGCCCTTCGACCCGGCGAAGTCGTTCGCGCTCAAGCCGCTCCCGGTGCGGTTCCTGATCGTCTTCGCTGGCCCCGGGATGAATTTTGTCCTCGCCGCGCTCATCTTCGGGGTCGTGCTCGCGACCATCGGACGGCCGGTGTGGCCGCCGGTCGTCGGCCGGGTCACCGACGGGAGCCCCGCGGCCGCGGCGGGCCTCCTGACCGACGACGTCGTGACGCGCGTGGACGGGCGCCCGATCGGCTATTGGGAGGACCTCGACCGCGCGGTCGCCGGGTCGGACGGACGGACGCTCGTGCTCACGGTCAGACGCGGCGGGGCCGAGCGCACGTTCAGCGTGACGCCGCGGCGAACGACCGTGCGCGACCCGATCTTCCGGGACCCGAAGGACGCGTGGGAGCTCGGCGTGGGGCCGAAGCTCACCCCGCAGATCGGCGCCGTGAACCCGGGCTCGCCCGCCGAGACGGCGGGCCTGCGCGTCGGGGACTGGGTCCTGGCGGTCGCGGGCCAGCCGGTGTTCACGCCCGACGAGCTCATGCAGGCGATCCAGAAGCGTGGCGGCCAGACGTTCGACATCGTCGCGGAACGCGACGGCAAGCCCGAGACGCTGACCGTCACGGCCACCGCTGTCAGGGAGAAAGGGCCCAGCGGGCAAGAGGTCGAGATCGGGCGCATCGGGGTCGGCATCGTGACGCGCGTCGTGCGTTACGAGCCCTATCACCCGCTCGTCGCGGCCGCGTACGGCTGGGTCAGGACGTGGGACATGACCCTGCTCACGGCCAAGGGCCTCTGGAAGATCGTCTCGCGGCAGATCGACTCCTCGAACATCGGCGGCCCGATCCAGATCGCGGCCGAGGCCGGGCGCCAGGCGAAAGAGGGCGTCGCCTCGCTCGCGGTGTTCACGGCGATCATCAGCGTGAACCTGGCGCTGCTGAACCTCCTGCCGGTGCCGATGCTCGACGGCGGGCACCTCTTCTTCTTCGTCATCGAAGCGGTCATGGGGCGGCCGCTGTCGCTCAAGAAGCGCGAAGCGGCGCAACAGCTCGGGTTCGTTTTGCTGATGCTCCTCATGGTCTACGCGCTCTACAATGACCTGGTGAGGATCGATGCGTTTCGAATGTTCAAATAGGACGACTCCATGATCACACGGCGGAAGACGCGACAGATCCGGTTGGGCGGCGTGAAGATTGGCGGCGACGCGCCGCTCACCGTGCAATCGATGACGAAGACCGACACGCGCGACGTCCAGGCGACGCTGCTCGAGATCTGGGCGCTCGAAGCGGCCGGCTGCGACATCGTGCGGTGCGCGGTGCCCGTCCGCGAGGCGGCCGAGAAGCTCGGCGAGATCAAGCGGCAGATCCGCATTCCCCTCGTGGCCGACATCCACTTCAACTACAAGCTGGCGCTCATCGCGCTCGAGCAGGGCGTCGACGGCCTGCGCCTCAACCCCGGAAACATCGGCGGCAAGCCGTTCGTACAGGAGGTCGTGAACGTCGCCAAGGAAAAGCAAATTCCCGTTCGGATCGGGGTCAACGCGGGCTCTCTCGAGAAGGATCTTCTCGCCAAGCACGGTGGGCCGACCGCCGAAGGCATGGTCGAGTCCGCGCTGCGACACATCCGGATCCTTGAAGACTGCAACTATCCGGAGATGAAGATTTCGCTGAAGGCCTCGGACCCGCGCATGATGATCGAGGCGTACCGGATGCTCGCCGACCAGGTCGACTACCCGTTCCACCTGGGCGTGACCGAGGCGGGCACGCCCGGCGTCGGGACGATCAAGTCGGCGGTTGGCCTCGGGGCGCTCCTCTCCGAGGGCATCGGCGATACGATCCGTGTCTCGCTCTCCGCGGATCCGACCGAAGAAGTTCGGGTCGGGATCGACATCTTGAAATCGCTTGGCCTCCGGAAGGGCGGCCTCACCTTCGTCTCGTGCCCCTCGTGCGGCCGCGCCGACGTCGATCTCGTCAAGCTCGCGAAGGAGGTCGAGCACGAGTTCCGTGGGCTGAACGAGGAGATCCACATCGCGGTGATGGGGTGCGTGCCGGAGGGCCAGTCGGTCGTCACGCGGCAGGGACCCAAACCGATCGAGACGGTATCCGAGACCGACGAAGTTCTGACGCACGCCGGCGAATACCGCAAGGTCGAATGGGCGAGCACGCATGCGTTCGACGGTGAGCTCGTCGAGATTCAGCCAACGGGCTTCACGCGGCTGCGGTTGACGGAGAATCATCCGGTGTGGGCGTTTCCGCGCCCGATGCGGCTGAAGGCCGGCCGCGAACGCCGACCGCACGTGCAGGCGGCGCTCGACGCGGGAGTGGAGCTGCGGTGGGTACCGGCTGGCGAGTTGCGCCCCGGCTGGGTACTCGCGTATCCCGTCGTGCAGGAGAAGGAAGACCGCGCGACGATCGCGGCCGATGGTCTCGGGGAGATTCCGGTCGACGAGGACTTCATGACGCTGGCTGGCTACTACCTCTCCGAAGGCACGATGTCCGGCAAGGCCGGCAAGCCATACCAGCAGTTCTTCTACTTCCACGAGGACCAGCGTGCGTACGTCGAGCGACTGCAATCGATCCTGTCAGGGATGGGGCTCGCGTCGCAGGTCCGGCGTCGCCGGCACACCGCGGAAGTTGTCGCTCACTCACTGGCGCTCGGGCAACTGCTGAAGGCCCTCTTCGGACACGGCGCCACAGAAAAGCGCATGCCCGACTGGATGGAGCGTCTGCCGCACGAGAAGCAACGAGCGCTCGTCAAGGCGCTTTGGGAGGGCGACGGTTACCTGGGCCGGGTGCGTGGCTACTGGCGGGCCACGTATTGCACGTCGTCACACGCGCTCGCCGTCCAGGTCCATCAGCTTCTGCTTCGGCTCGGGGTCCCGGCGTTTCTCCATCATCGCGACCAGCGTGCGCGCCAGCGCAACTGGGTCGTCTCGGTCACCGCGCAGACGGGCCTAGGACGACTCGCGCAGATCCTGCAGCTCGGCGCGCTGTCAGGATGCCGCGACAACGCCAAGGGACAGGTCGTGCTGACCGAGACGATGCTCTACGTCGGGGTCCGGGCGGTGCGTCGTGTCGCGTGGAAGGGGCATGTGCATAACCTGGAGGTCGATGGCGCGCACTCCTTCGCACTGCCCGGCGCCATGCTGCACAACTGCGAAGTCAATGGTCCCGGCGAAGCGCGCGCGGCCGACATCGGCGTGGCGGGCGGGCGGGGGATCGGCCTCATCTTCAAGAACGGCGAGGTCATCCGCAAGGTCGCCGAGAAGGATATCGTGAAGGCGATGCGCGAGGAGGTTGACCGATTCGTCGCCGAGCGGAAGGCCGCGCGAGCGACGGCACCGGCCGACGACTGATGGGTCAGTACCGCGTCCACGTCTTCGTGTGCACCGGGGGCGACACCTGCCCGACCCAGGGCGACGTCGAGGGGTTCGTGAAGTACCTTCGCGGCGAGGCGGCGAAGGCTGGCCTCAAGGACGACGTCCGGATCAACAAGGCCGGCTGCTTCTCGCAGTGCGGGCACGGCCCGATGATGGTCGTGTATCCGGACAACGTCTGGTACTGCGGCGTCCAGGAGAGCGACCTCCGGGACATCTTCGAGTCGCACATCGTCGCCGGGAAGCCCGTGGCGCGCCTCCAGTACGCGCCCGGCGTCGGAGGGGCCAACAAGAAGAAGGGCGCGAAGTAGCCGTGCGCCGCTCGCAGTCCCTCGTTCCCACCCTCCGGGAGGATCCCGCCGACGCCGAAGCGCTGAGCCACAAGCTCATGCTTCGCGCCGGCCTCGTGCGTCAGCTCGCCGCCGGCGTCTACGTGTTCCTGCCGCTCGGGCAGCGCGTCCTCGACAAGGTCAACGCGATCATCCGCGAGGAGATGAACGCGATCGGCGGGCAGGAGATCACGATGCCCGTGATCCATCCGGCCGACATCTGGAAGCAGTCGGGCCGCTGGGAGGGCATCCCGGAGATGTTCAAGTTGCGGGATCGCTACGGACGCGACCTGTGCCTCGGGATGACGCACGAGGAAGTCGTCGCGTGGCTCGCCGCGCGCGAGATCCGCTCCTACCGCGACCTGCCGCAGATCTGGTACCAGATCCAGACCAAGGAGCGCGACGAGGCGCGTCCGCGGTCCGGCGTGCTGCGCACGCGCGAGTTCCTCATGAAGGACGCCTACACCCTCGACCCCGACGTCGCCGCGCTCGACCGCTCGTACGCGGCCCACGAGCGCGCCTATCGGCAAATCTTCGACCGCTGCGGGCTCCGCTACTGGGTCGTACAATCCGACACGGGCATGATGGGCGGCCTCGGCTCCCACGAGTTCATGGCGCCGGCGGCGGCGGGTGAGGACGAGATCGCCATCTGTGAGGGCTGCGGGTACGCCGCGAACGTCGAGATCGCCCGCGGGGTCCCGGCGCCGCCGCCGTTCCCTGCCTGGGCGCGTGAGGAGGTGGCGACGCCAGGCGCGCGCACGATCGCGGAGGTCTCGCGGCTCCTGGCGATCGATCCGCGCCTCACGCTCAAGTCGCTTCTCTATATCGGGCAGAGCTCCGGGCCCGTGCTCGCGCTGCTCCGCGGCGACCACGCGCTCCACGAACGGAAGCTCGCCCGCGCCCTCGGCGAAGAGGTCCGCCCGGCGCACCCCGACGAGGTCCGCCAGCACCTGGGCGCGCCGGCAGGGTCGGTCGGCCCGGTCGGCGCCCGGGTGCCGGTGCTCGCCGACGAGCATCTCAAGGGCGGCGTCTACGTCGTCGGCGCGAACCGCGAGGGGTTCCACCTGCGCGGCGTCAGCCCCGGCCGTGACTTCGACTGCCGGTTCGCCGACCTCCACGCCGTCACCGCCGGCGAGGCGTGCGTCGAGTGCGGCAAGCCACTCGGCGTCGAGAAGGTCATCGAGATCGGCAACATCTTCAAGCTCGGCACGAAGTACTCGGCGGCGCTCGGGGCGACGTATCTCGACGAGTCGGGGCGCGAGCAGCCGATCGTCATGGGGAGCTACGGCATCGGTCCGGCCCGGATCGCCGCCGCCGCGATCGAGCAGCTCGCCGACGGGGACGGGATCGTCTGGCCGTGGCCGATCGCGCCGCTGCACGCGTACATCGTCTGCGTGAGCGTCAAAGACCAGGCCCAGCGAGATGCCGCCGAGGCGATCCACGATGCGTGCTGGGCGCAGGGTCTCGAGGCGATGCTGGACGACCGCGACGAGCGGCCCGGGGTGAAGTTCAAGGACGCCGATCTCCTCGGCCTGCCCGTGCGCGTCACGATCGGCAACGCCTTCGTGAAGGAGGGCCTGGTCGAGGTCCGCTCCCGCAAGACGCGCCAGGAGAGCCGCGTCCCCAAGGACAAAGTCGTCGACGCCATCCGCGCGATCCAGGCCGCCGAAGCCCGGCGATAGGCCGGCCGGGCCTCGACCAGCCTTGCCTCGGCCCTCGAGACGTGCTAAATTCCTGAAAAAGTGGGCGTTGCCCGCTTTTTTTAGTTTAGCGACGGGCAAGGGGAACGCCCGATGGACGACGCGGTGCAGGCCGACCAGATCGAGGAGGTCGTGATGCCGGTGCTGCGTGACCACGGGCTCGAGCTGGTCGACATCGAGTGGCGCCCGCTCCGTCCGCGCGGGGTTCTGCGTCTCTTCGTCGACAAGCCCGGCGGTGTCGGGATCGGGGACTGCGAACGGCTCAGCCGGGAGATCGGGGACGTGCTCGACGCGGCCGCGATCGTCGAAGGGTCCTACGATTTCGAAGTGTCCTCCCCCGGGCTGGATCGCGTCCTCCGCAAGGAGCGCGAGTTCCGCTGGGCGGTCGGCAAGCGCGTGCGCTGCTGGCTCGCCGGCGGGCGTGAGATGCGCGGCCGGCTCGTGGCGGTGGAGCCGGACCAGCTCGTGCTCGAGCACGACGGCGAGCGGGTGGACCTCCCGCGCACCGGCGTCACGAAGGCCCGTCTGGAGGCGGAAGTCCCCTGGCCGCGCAAGGCGTAGAATCTCAGGCAGGCGTTGGGATCGATGAACCGAGAGCTGATCAGCGTCATCGAGCAGATCGGGCGCGAGAAGGGGATCGACAAAGAGATCCTCTTCGAGGCGCTGGAGTCTGCCCTGCTGTCGGCGTCGCGGAAGTCTCTGGGGCCGGCCGATAACGTGCGCATGCACATCGACCGCAAGAGTGGCGACCTGCGCGTCTACTGCCGTAAGAAGGTCGTCGAGGAAGTGACCGACGACAAGCTCGAGATCAGCCTGGCCGACGCCAAGGCACTCAACCGGGAGGCCGAGCTGGGGGACGAGCTCGAGCTGGAGCAGGAGCGGCCGCCGCAGGAGTTCGGTCGGATCGCGGCCCAGACGGCCAAACAGGTGATCTTGCAGAAGGTCCGGGACGCGGAACGCGAGGGCATCTACTCCGAGTTCGCGGGCAAGGAGGGCCAGATCCTCCGCGGCGTCGTACACCGGATCGAGAAGCGCAACGTGATCCTCGAGATCGGCAAGGCCGAGGCGATTCTGCCCGAGCGGGAGCAGATCCCGGGCGAGCGGTACAACCCCGGCGATCGCATCCGCGCCTACGTCCTCGAGGTGCGCCGCACGGCCAAGGGCCCGCAGATCTCGCTCTCGCGGACCCACCCGGGCTATCTCGCACGTCTCTTCGAGACGGAGATCCCCGAGATCCAGGAGGGCATCGTCCTGGTGAAGGCCACGGCGCGGGAGGCCGGCGAGCGTGCCAAGGTCGCGGTCGCGTCAACCAAGCGGGACGTCGATCCCATCGGCGCGTGCGTCGGGTTGCGCGGTACCCGCATCCAGGTCATCAGCCGGGAGCTGCGAGGTGAGAAGATCGACATCATCGAGTGGTCGCACGACCCGGCGACATTCGTCGCGCGCGCGCTGTCGCCGGCGAAAGTGTCGTCCGTCGTGATCACGGAGCCGAGCGAGCCCGACGGTCAGCCGTCGGCGCTCGTCATCGTCCCCGACAACCAGCTCTCGCTGGCGATCGGCAAGAAGGGCCAGAACGCGCGGCTCGCGGCCAAGCTCACGGGCATGCGCATCGACATCAAGAGCGAGGCGGAGGTCGAAGCCGAGCGGACGGCGAGCGAGGGCCTGCCGCAGGTGGACCGCGCCGCGCTCGCCGCGCTCGCCGGCGCGGAGCTCGTCGAGCCGCTCGTCGCGGCGGGGCTCGGCTCGCCTGCGGCGATCGTGAAGGCCGGACCCGGGAAGCTCGGGCTCGTCGCGGAGGTCGGCTCCCGCGCCGAGGCGATCCACGCCGCGGCCGTCGAGTGGGTGGCGGCCCACGTCGCCGCGTCAGAGCCGAGTGGAGCCTCCGAGGAAACGGGTGCGCCCGCATGACCGAGGAGCCTCGGCGCACGTGTCTCGGGTGTCGGCGGGTGCGGCCCAAGCGGGTGCTCGTGCGGCTCGTGCGGAGGCGCGACGGCGTGGTGGTCACGGATCCACGCGGCGCCGTCCCGGGTCGCGGCGCCTACGTGTGCGCGGACGACCTGTGCCTCGGGCGCGCGCTCGCGCGCGCGCGGCTCACCCACGCGTTCAGGAAGCCCTGTGAAGCGAGCGCGGAGCTCGCGATGGCGGTGCGGACCTCCGGATCTCGCGGGGCTGGGGCCCCGCCGTCCGAGGCGAGCGAAGAGATGGGAGTCGTGCAGACCTCGAGATTGCGCGGGGTTGCGGTGCGAGGCGCGCCGAGAAGGCGAGGCGGGCCTGTGATCGAGGCCCCGCCGTCAGAGGCGAGCGGTGAAAACGGTTCGGAGGAGGTGAGGGAGCCGTGGCGGCAAAGGTAAAGCTGATGGAGCTCGCGAAAGAGCTCGGCGTGACGAGCAAGGAGCTCATGGTCGCCGCCGAGGAGATGGGTCACAAGGGGCTGCGTGCCATGAGCCCTCTCGACACGACGCTCGCGAACGCGCTGCGGGTCAAGCTTGGGCGTGGCCGCGAGCTGCCCGAGGAGCCGAAGCCGAAGCGCGCCGTGAGGCCGAAGGCCGCGACGGAGACCACGGCGACTGACGGCGCGCCGGTCACGAAGAAGGCGCCGGCGCGGTCGAAGAAGGCCGCCGACGTCACGCTCGAGGAGTCGCCCGCGGAAATCAAGCCCGCGGCGACGATCGTCAAGCCGAAGCCCGCGCCGGAGACCGTGGCCGAGCCCCCGCTCGTCGCCAAGCGCGAGTCCGAGATCGCTCCGGAGCCCAGCGTGGTGACGCTCGCACCCGAGGCGCCGCCGGCCGCGGCGAAGCCGGCGCCGATCGTGCCCGCGGCGCCGGGCGCGCCCACCAGGAAGCCCGAGCCGAAGATCGTCCCGTTCCGTCCGATCGAACGGCCTGCGCCCGCGCCTCCGCGCCCGGCCCGTCAGCCGACGCCGCCGTTCGCGCCGCCGCGCGTGACCACGGTGCCGCGGCCCGCGGCGCTCGCCGCGCCGTCGCGCCCCGCCCAACCCGCGGCGTCGGCGCCCGCGCCGGCCCGTCCGGCTGCCGCCGTCGAGGCGCCGCCAGCCCCGCCGGCCGAGGTGAAGCGCGAGCTCATCCGGGTACCCGAGTCCGTCACGGTGGGCGAGCTCGCCGAGAAGATGCGGCGGAAGTCGGGCGAGGTGATCAAGGCGCTGCTCGAGCTCGGCGTCATGGCGACGGTCAACGAACTGCTCGACCCGACGGCCGCGAAGCTCGTCGCCGACAAGTTCAGCGTGGACCTCGAGGTCCGGTCCGTCGAAGGCGAGGTCGTCGACGAGGAGGACCTCGACCCCGCGCAGCTCAAGCTGCGCCCGCCCGTCGTCACCGTCATGGGCCACGTCGACCACGGCAAGACCTCCCTCCTCGACGCGATCCGCAAGTCGAAGGTCGCCGAAAAGGAGTTCGGCGGGATCACGCAGCACATCGGCGCCTACCAGGTCGAGACCCGGCATGGCAAGGTCTCGTTCCTCGACACGCCGGGGCACGAGGCGTTCACGGCGATGCGCGCACGTGGCGCTCAGGCGACGGACATCGTCATCCTCGTGGTGGCCGCCGACGACGGCGTCATGCCGCAGACCGTCGAGGCGATCAACCACGCGCGGGCGGCGAACGTGCCGATCATCGTCGCCGTGAACAAGATCGACAAGCCCGAGTCCGATGCCGAGCGCGTCAAGCGTGAGCTCGCCAACCATGGCCTGATCCCGGAGGAGTGGGGAGGGCAGACGATCTATGTCGCGACGTCGGCGAAGAAGGGGACGGGCATCGACCAGCTCCTCGAAATGACCGCGCTCCAGTCCGAGATCCTCGAGCTCAAGGCCAATCCGAACCGCGCGGCCCGGGGCGTGATCATCGAGAGCCGGCTGGATCGTGGGCGCGGCCCCGTCGCGACCGTGCTGATCCAGGCCGGCACGTTAAAGGAAGGAGACGCGGTCGTCGTCGGCGCCCACTCGGGCCGGATCCGAGCGCTGAGCGACCCGAGCGGGAAGAAGGTCAAGAGCGCCGGCCCGTCCGACCCGGTCGAGATCCTCGGGCTCAGCGGCGTTCCCGCCGCGGGCGACGTCCTCGTCGCGGTGTCCGACGAGCGGAAGGCGCGACAGGTCGCCACCATGCGGCAGGACCGCGACAAGCTCAAGGGCAAGACCGCGACGCGGATCACGCTCGAGGGGCTCCAGAAGCAGATCCAGTCGGGGGAGGTGAAGGAGCTTCGACTCGTCCTCAAGGCCGACGTGCAGGGCTCCGTGGAGGCGCTGGCGGAGGCGCTCGAGCGGCTGTCGACCGAGGAGGTCAAGCTGAAGGTCATCCACAGCTCCGTGGGCGCGATCAACGAGAGCGATGTCATGCTCGCCTCGGCGTCGAACGCGATCGTCATCGGGTTCAACGTCAAGCCCGAGACCAAGGCGGCGTCTCAGGCGCAAGCGAACGGCGTCGACATCCGCAGCTACAACGTCATCTACGACGCGATCAACGACCTGCGGGCCGCGCTGGCCGGCATGCTCGCGCCCGAGATCCGTGAGACGACGCTCGGCCGGGCGCAGGTGCGCCAGATCTTCGTCATCTCCAAGCTCGGCCCGGTGTGCGGCTCGTACGTGACGGAAGGCAAGATCGTTCGCAACGCGAAGGTGCGCGTGCGGCGCGGCGACGAGGTCGTCGGCGAGGGCACGGTCGGCTCGCTGAAGCGGTTCAAGGACGACGTCCGCGAGGTGCTGGCCGGGCTCGAGTGTGGCATCGGCGTCGACGGCGTGACGGGGGTCCAGCCGGGCGACATCCTCGAGGTCTACACGGTCGAGGAAGTGGCGCGCACGCTTTAGAGCGTTTGCGCCGGGGGGAACCGTGGCGACGGCGCGTGTCGCGCTGGGAATGGTGGAGCTCCATCTTCCCGATGTCGACTCGCTGAAGGGCAAGCGGCACGTCCTGAAGGGCCTCAAGGAGAAGGTGCGCGCACGCTTCGAGGTGTCGGTCGCAGAGGTTGATCACCAGGACGTCTGGCAACGCGCGACCCTGGCGGTCGCCTACGTCTCGGCCGACGCGCGGCACGCCAACGAAGTGGTCTCCAAGGCGATATCCTTCATCGAAGATAACGTCGAGGGGCGCGTCCTCGAGACGTTCGTGGAGATCCTCTGATGCAGAGCAAACGGCTCGACCGCGTGAACCAGCTCATCAAGGAGGAGGTCTCGACCCTCCTCCAGCGGGAGCTCAAAGACCCGCGACTCGGTTTCGTCACGGTCACCGAAGTCGAGACCTCGAAGGACCTGCGCGTGGCGAAGGTCTTCGTCTCGGTGCTCGGCGACGAGGCGCAGTGGGCGGCGTCGCTGGCCGCGCTCGAAAGCGCCCGGGGCTTCGTCCGCCAGTGGCTCCGCCACCACCTCGACCTTCGCGTCACGCCGGAGCTCGACTTCCGGGCTGATCGCTCGATGGAACACGCGGCGCGGATCCAGACGCTGCTCCGGCGACTCAACGACGACCCGACGTCGTGAGCAGCGCCATCACCCTGACCGGTCCCGCGCCCTCCGAGGCCGTCTTGACTCCGTTCCGGTCTCCGGGGGGCCACGCCCTCATGCTCGGCCACGTCCACCCCGACGCCGACGTGCTGGGGACGCTCCTGGCGTTGGGTGAGGCCCTCGAGGCCCGCGGCTGGCGCGTGACCTATGGCGGCCCGCATCCGGCGCCGGCCGCGCTCGCCTTCCTCCCCGGCATCGAGCGGTACCAGCAGCTCCACGCCCTCGACGGCAGGTTCGACGTCGCCGTGTTGACGGACTGTCCGAATCCGGAACGCACCGAGGGGCTCATCGACCAGGCGCGCCGAGCCGCGGCCACCGTCGTGAACATCGACCACCATCCCGACAACCGGCGCTACGGCGACGTGAACTGGATCGACGTGTCCGCCGCGGCCACCGGCGAGCTGGTCTACGAGCTGCTCGTGGCGCTCGGCGCCCCGCTGACGCCCCCGATCGCGACCAACCTGTTCACCGCGCTCCACACCGACACCGGCTCCTTTCGCTACTCGAACGTGACCCCGCGGACGTTCCGGACGGCCGCGGCGCTCGTCCAGGCGGGCGCCGATCCCGCGTTCGTCTCGGAGTGGCTTTACGAGCGCCGCGCCCCCGATGCGCTCCGCTGGCTCGGCGCGGCGCTCGGACGTGTCGAGGTGAGCGACGACGGGCGGGTTGCGTGGCTGATCCTCCCGTCGGGATCCGTGCCGGAGAAGGTCATCGAGTCCGAGGAGCTCGTCAACTATCCGCGCTCGGTGGCGACGGTCCGCGTCGCGTGTCTCTTCCGCGAGTACCTTGGCCAGGTGAAGGTGAGTCTCCGCGGCAAAGGCGACGTGGACGTGCAGCGGATCGCCGCGCAGTTCGGGGGCGGCGGCCATCCGAACGCGGCCGGGTGCACGCTCGCGAAGCCGCTGGCCGAGGCGACGCGGGTCGTGCTCGCGGCGGTCCGGGCCGCGCTGGCCGCCGCGCCAGGGGCCCGGACGAGGTGAGCGTCAGGGTCGGCGGCTCGGGCGTGCTCGCGGTCAACAAGGCGGCGGGGGCGACGTCGTTCGACGTCGTGGCGCTCGTCCGTCGGCGGATCCACGTCCGCCGGGTCGGTCACGCCGGCACGCTCGACCCCGCGGCGACGGGCGTCCTACCAGTCCTGATCGGCGAGGCGACCAAGCTGACGCCGTACCTCATGGACCAAGACAAGGAGTACGTCGCGACGGTCCGCTTCGGGCTCACGACGGACACTCACGACACCGAGGGTCGCGTCCTCTCGGAGGTCACGGTCTCCCGACTCGAGCGGCGCGACCTCGAGGAGGCGAGCCGGCCGTTCGTCGGTCGGATCAAGCAGATCCCGCCCATGTACTCGGCGGTCCACCACGAGGGGCGGCGCCTCTACGAGCTGGCGCGCGAGGGGATCGAGGTCGACCGCGAGCCGCGGGAAGTCGTCGTCCATTCGATCACCGTCGACGAGGTCGCCGCGCCTCGGGCCACCCTCCGTGTCGTCTGCGGCAAGGGCACTTACGTGCGGGTGCTCGCCGCCGATCTGGGGGCCGCGCTCGGCTACGGCGGCGCCGTCGAGTGCCTCGTCAGGTGTCGTGTCGGCCCCTTTTACCTCGCCGACGCGATCCCCTGGTCCGACGTCGTCAGCGCCGAGCCGGCAGTGCTCTGGTCTCGCGTCACGCCGCCGGAGTCGGCGTTGGCGGGCTGGCAAGGGGTGACCCTCGACGAGCGCGCGGCCGTCGCGTTCGGGCACGGCCAGGCGGTCGAGGTCCGGGCACCCGCGCGCGGCGAGGGCGGCTCATCCGTCCGCGTCCACGACGTCACCGGTACGCTCATCGGCGTCGGCGCGATCACGGAGGACGGGCGCCGCGTGAAACCCGTCCGAATCCTGCATGCGGATCGTCCGGGGACTCGAATCCTACCCGCCTGACGCGCTCTCGAGCGCCGTCGCGCTCGGCGCGTTCGACGGCGTCCATCTGGGCCATCGTGCGATCCTCGGGACCGCCGTGGCTCAGGCGCGGCGGGACGGCCTCGTGGCCCTCGCGTGCACCTTCGATCCGCACCCGCTCGAGGTGCTGCAGCCCGAGCGCTCTCCCGTTCCGATTACGACCCTCGAGGAGCGGCTCGAGCTGATCGCCGGGACGGGGATCGACACGACCGTGGTCGTCGTCTTCACCCGCGCCGTCGCCGCGGTAGAGGCGGAGGACTTCGTCCGCCGCGTCCTCGTGGGGACGCTGAAGGCGCGGGACATCGTCGTCGGCTTCAATCATCGGTTCGGGCGCGGCGCCCGCGGCGATGCCACGCTCCTCGAGCGGCTCGGGCGCGAGCTCGGGTTCAGGGCGCACACGGTTCCCCCGACGACCGTCGATGGTGTTCCCGTGTCGTCATCGGAGATCAGGAGCGCGCTCCAGCGCGGCGACCTCACGAAGGCGGCGCGGCTACTCGGGCGCGCCTACGCGATCCAGGGCGAGGTCGTGCGTGGGGCGGGTCGCGGCCGAACCCTCGGCTTTCCCACGGCGAACGTCAAGACGGCGCGTCCGCTCCTTCTGCCCCCCGGGGTCTATGCCTGTCAGGTCGATGTGGAGGACACACGCTACCAGGCGGTCATCAACGTCGGCGTACGGCCGACCTTTGGCGAGACGGAGCTCGCGGTGGAGGCTCATCTCCTCGATTTTTCCGGGGATCTTTACGGCCGCCGCATTCGGCTCACGTTCCTCCGGCGTCTCAGGGACGAGCGCAAGTTCCCGAACGTGGAGGCCCTCCGCAACCAGATCGCTCTCGACGTCCTCGCCGCCCGGGAGAACCCCTGAAGCCCGCGCTTTACTTCCCGGGATCGTCGTGGTACGGTAGCAGCTATCTGTTGACAAAAAAAGGGGTTTTGAACCCGTCCTGGACGGAGGCGGCTCCCCGGGGCGTGGCGATTGAGGGAGGTCCCCCATGCCGCTGACCGTCGACAAGAAGAAGAGCTTGATCGAGCAATTCCGCGCCCACGCGGGCGACACCGGGTCGCCGGAGGTCCAGGTCGCGCTCCTGACGGAACGGATCAACGGCCTCACCGATCACTTCAAACAGCACACCAAGGACCACCACTCTCGGCGCGGCCTCTTGATGCTGATCGGCAAGCGCCGGGGGTTGCTCGAGTACCTCAAGGACAAGGACGCCGAGCGCTACCGCACCCTCATCGACAGGCTCGGAATCCGCCGGTGACGGCAGGCCTCACAACCATGGATTGGTCCTCGGACGCAAACACTCCGGGGGCCCGAGGACGATCTCCCAGATGAGTCATACTGTACAGACCGAGATCAACGGCGGGCCGTTCTCCATCGAGACCGGCAAGGTTGCCAAACAAGCCGACGGAGCCGTCGTCGTCCGCTACGGCGGCACGATGGTGCTCGCCACCTGTGTGACCGCGAAGACCGCGAAGGAAGCCCAGGACTTCTTCCCGCTGACGGTCGAGTACCGCGAGCGCATGTACGCGGGCGGCCGGATCCCAGGGGGCTATTTTAGGAGGGAAGGCGCACCGTCGAAAAAGGAAACCCTCACGTGCCGGCTGATCGACCGGCCCATCCGCCCACTCTTCCCCGACGGCTTCCGCAACGAGGTCCAGGTCATCTGCCTCGCGATCTCCGCCGACGCGCAGAACGACCCCGACATCCTGGCGATGAACGGCGCCTCCACGGCGCTCACCCTCTCGGGCATCCCGTTCAACGGTCCCGTCGGCGCGGTCCGAGTCGGGCTCGTGGCGGGCCAGCTCGTGGCGAACCCGACGAAGGATCAGCAGGCCGCCTCGAGCCTCGACCTGGTCATCGCCGGCACCGAGGAGGCGGTCCTGATGGTCGAGTCGGGCGCCAGCGAGGTGCCCGAGGAGACCATGCTCCAGGCGATCGCGTTCGGCCACGCCGAGTGCCGGCGGCTCGCCCGGCTCCAGGTGGACCTGGCCGCGCGGGCGGGGAAGCCGCGCTGGCCGTTCGACCCGAACGCCGGGCGGGACCCGGAGCTCGAGGCGCGCGTGCGGACGCTCACCGTGCCGAAGCTCGCCGCGGCGCTCGCGACGCCCGAGAAGCACGCGCGGGCGGAGGCCGTCTCCCATGTCTTCGACGAGGTCTGGGGGGCGCTGGCCCTCGATGAGTCCAAGCGCGGCCAGGCGCGCGCCGCCTTCGAGGCGATCGAGGCCGCGGAGGTGCGGCGGCTGATCGTCGAAAGGGGCATCCGCGTGGATGGCCGGAAGGTCAACGAGGTCCGGCCGATCACGATCGAGATGGCGTACCTGCCACGGGCCCACGGCTCGACGATCTTCACGCGCGGTGAGACCCAGGCGCTGGTCTCCGCCACGCTCGGCACCAAGTCCGACGAGCAGAAGATCGAGACGCTCGAGGGCGAGACCTGGCGCCACTTCATGCTCCACTACAACTTCCCCTCGTTCTCGGTGGGTGAAGTCCGTCGGTTCGGTGGGCCCTCGCGGCGGGACATCGGCCACGGCGCCCTCGCCGAGCGTGCGGTCGAAGCGATGCTGCCGGCGAAGGAGGACTTCCCGTACACGATCCGCATCGTGTCGGACATCCTCGAGTCGAACGGGTCCTCCTCGATGGCGACGGTGTGCGGCGCCTCGCTCGCGCTCATGGATGCGGGCGTGCCGATCAAGACGCACGTCGCCGGCATCGCGATGGGCCTCGTCAAGGAAGGCGACAAAGTCGGGATCCTGACCGACATCATGGGCAGCGAGGACCACTACGGCGACATGGACTTCAAGGTGGCCGGGACGGAGAAGGGGATCACCGCGCTCCAGATGGACATCAAGACCGCGGGGGTCTCGCTCGAGATCATGCGCGAGGCGCTCCGGCAGGCGCGCGAAGCGCGGATGATCGTGCTCGCCAAGATGCGCGAGGCGATCGAGAAGCCACGCCCCGAGCTCAGCCCGTACGCGCCCCGGTTCGTCACGATCAAGATCCGCCAGGAGAAGATCCGCGAGATCATCGGCCCCGGCGGCAAGGTCGTGCGGGGGATCCAGGAGCAGACGGGCACCAAGATCGACATCGAGGACGACGGCCGGGTCACCGTGTTCTCGTCGGACCAGGCGTCGGTGCAGAAGGCCATCGCGATGATCCAGGACATCTGCCGCGAGGTCGAGCTCGACCGGATCTATCTCGGCAAGGTCAAGAAGATCGTCGAGTTCGGCGCGTTCGTGGAAGTCATCCCCAACACCGAGGGGTTGCTGCACATCTCGCAGATCGCCGAAAGCCGCATCCGGTCGGTCCAGGACGTGCTGACCGAGGGCGACGAGGTCCTCGTGAAGGTCATCGAGATCGACGGCAACGGCAAGATGCGGCTCTCCCGCAAGATGGCGCTGCGCGACCAGCCCGCGCTCGCCGACAAGGAAAAGCTGAAGAACCCGCAGGCGGCGAATCCTCCGCGCGCCTGAAAGGCGGTCCCCGTGAGCGAAGGGTACCGGAAGAGCGTCCTGCCGAGCGGTATCCGTGTCGTCACGGAGCGGATGGAGCACGTCCGGTCCGTGGCGGTCGGCGTGTGGGTCGAGGCCGGCTCCCGGCACGAGCCAGAGGGCCGCATCGGCATGTCCCACCTCATCGAGCACCTCGTCTTCAAGGGCACCGAGACGCGCACCGCCGAGGCCATCGCGCGCACAATGGACTCGGTCGGCGGCCAGATGGACGCCTTCACCACGAAGGAGCACACCTGCTTCTATGTCCAGGTGCTCGACGAGCACCTGCCGCTCGCGGTCGATCTCCTGACCGACATCCTCCTGCACCCGGTCTTCGACGCCGAGGAGCTCGAGCGCGAAAAGTCGGTTGTGCTCCAGGAGATCAAGATGGTGGAGGACACGCCCGACGACCTGATCCATGACCTCTTCGCCGCACAGCTCTGGGAGGGCCATCCGCTCGGACGCCCGATCCTCGGCACGCGCGAGGCCGTGAACGGTTACGATCGCGCGGCGGTGCTCACCCACTTCGGCGAGGAGTACGTGCCGCCACGCATCATGATCGCGGTCGCGGGCAACGTCACCCACGACCGAGTCGTCGACCTCTTCGGGCGCGGCTTCGACGGCTTCACCCGCGCGGTGACACCGCGCACGGACACGCCCCCGCTCATGAAGGCCGGGGTCAACATCGTCCACAAGCCGCTCGAGCAGGTCCACGTCATCATGGGCTTCCCGGGCCTGCACCACTCGGCGCCCGAGCGCTACGCCCTGTTCGTCTTGAACGATGTGATCGGCGGCAGCATGTCCTCGCGCCTCTTCCAGGAGGTGCGGGAGCGCCAGGGGCTCGTCTACGCGATCCATTCGGGCGTCCAGGCGTACGTCGACACGGGGACGCTCTACATCTATGCCGCGAGCGACGCGCCGAACTTCTCCAAGGTTCTCAAGTCGATCCTCAAGGAGCTCCGTGAGATAAAGAAGAGCGGCGTGACGGAGGAGGAGCTCCGACGCTCCAAGGATCATCTGAAGGGCAGCCTGATGCTGTCGCTCGAGTCGACGTCGAGCCGGATGAATCGGCTCGCCAAGCACGAGATGCACCTGGGCTCGTTCCTCACGATCGACGCCATGCTCGCGGCGATCGACGCCGTCCGCCACGAGGAGGTGCAGGCGCTCGTCACCGACCTCCTCGACGAGGACCGCCTCGTCCTGACCACGCTCGGACCCCTCGATCGCCGCAACCTCCCGCGCGAACTGCATCGTTAATATTGGGGGGCCCCGCATGGCCCCCCAACCCCCCCGACTCGCGACGTCCTCCGGCTCGCACGATTCTCGTGTTTCGCTCGCCTCGGACGGCGGGCCCCAGCCCCGCGACGTCCTCCGGCTCGCACTTCCACTGCGGGGTGTTTTGCTCTAAGGTGAGGGCGTGATCGAGCGTTACACCCGCCCGGAGATGGGCCGCCTCTGGAGCGAGGAGTCCAAATACGTGGCGTGGCTCCGAGTGGAGCTCGCCGTGTGCGAGGCCTACACCCGCCGCGGCCGCATCCCCTCCGACGCGATGGCGCGCATCCGCCAGACGGCGCGCGTGGACGTCGCGCGGATCCTCGCCATCCAGGAGCGGGTCAAACACGAGATGATCGCGCTCCTCACGAGCCTCGAGGAGCAGCTCGGTCCGGACTCTCGCTTCGTCCATATCGGCCTCACGACGAGCGACGTCTGGGACACGGCGCTGGCGCTCCAGCTCCGGGACGCCGCCGACCTCCTCATCGCGGGACAGGTGCGCCTCCGGGACGCGCTCCGCGCGCTGGCGCTCCGCCATAAGGACACCCTGACGGTTGGGCGGACGCACGGTGTGCACGCGGAGCCGACGAGCTTCGGGCTGAAGGCCGCGGTGTGGTACACCGAAGCGCAGCGGAACCTGGAGCGCCTGTGGCGCGCTCGCGCCGCCGTCGCGGTGGGAAAGCTCTCTGGCGCCGTCGGGAACTTCGCCCACGTCGAGCCCGACCTCGAGACGGAGGTGTGCGGGGAGCTCGGGCTCGGGGCCGCGCCGGTGTCCACGCAGATCGTCCAGCGGGATCGCCATGCCGAGTTCTGCGCGACGCTCGCCGTGGCGGGCGCATCCCTCGAGAAGATCGCGCTCGAGGTGCGGGGGCTCCAGCGCACCGAGACGCTCGAGGCGCAGGAGCCGTTTGGCGAGGGGCAGAAGGGCTCGAGCGCGATGCCCCACAAGCGAAACCCCGAGCTCTCGGAGCGGATCTGCGGCCTGGCGCGGCTCCTCCGGGGGAACGCGCTGGCCGCGCTGGAGAACGTCGCGCTGTGGCACGAGCGCGACATCAGTCACTCGTCGGTCGAGCGCGTGATCCTGCCCGACTCGACGATCCTGCTCGACTACCTGTTCCACCTCACGACCTTCATCGTCGAGGGGCTCGAGGTGGACCCGGCGCGGATGGCCGAGAACCTCGAGCTGAGTCACGGGCTCGTCTACTCGCAGCGCGTGCTGCTCAAGCTCACCGAGGCGGGACTCGCCCGCCAGGTGGCCTACGAGATCGTCCAGCGCCACGCCATGCGCGCCTGGCGGGAGCGGCGGCCGTTCTTCGAGGTGCTCGCGGCCGACCCAACGGTGACGGACCGGATCGGGAGCGACGAGCTGAAGGCCTGCTTCGATCCGGCGTGGTACCTCCGGAACGTGGACGCCATCTTCCGGCGGGTGGGGCTCATCCAGTGAACACGCGGGGGGCGCCGGTGAACGTCGAGACGCGCGCGAAGCTCTACGAGGGCAAGGCCAAGATCGTGTACGCCACGAACGACCCGCGCCTGATCGTCCAGTATTTCAAGGACGATGCCACGGCCTTCAACGCGCTCAAGCGTGGAACGATCGTCGGCAAGGGCGTCGTCAACAACCGGGTGTCGGCGGCGATGTTCGAGCGCCTCGAGCGCGCAAAGGTGCCGACGCACTACCTCGGGGCGCTCTCCGACCGTGAGATGCTCTGCCGGAGGCTCGACATCATCAAGATCGAGACGATCGTGCGCAACGTGGTCGCGGGCAGTCTGGCCAAGCGCACCGGCCTCGACGAGGGCACGCCGATGCGGCAGCCGATCGTGGAGCTCTACTACAAGTCCGATCCGCTCGGCGATCCGATGATCAACGACGACCACGTGCGGATGATGAAGCTCGCCACCCCGGCGGAGCTCACGTGGATGCGGCGGATGGCGCTCAGGATCAACCGCATTCTCCGGCCTTACATGTGGAAGCGCGGGCTCATCCTCGTCGACTTCAAGCTCGAGTTCGGGCGCGCCGGTGGGCGGCGCTACCTCGGCGACGAGATCTCGCCCGACACGTGCCGCCTCTGGGACCGGCAGACCGGGGAGAAGCTCGACAAGGACCGATTCCGTCGCGACCTCGGGGGCGTGGAGGAGGCGTACCAGGAGGTGTACCGTCGCCTCGTCGGAACCTCCGCGTGAAGTTCCGCGTGCTCGTCAGGCTGAAGCCCGGGATCCTCGACGTCCAGGGCGCGGCGGTCCAGAAGGCACTCGCAGGCCTGGGGTTCACGGAAGTCAGCGACCTCCGCGTCGGCAAAGTGATCGAAATCGAGCTCGACACCGCGACGGGACGCCGCCCGCGCGCGCGCGTTGGCGAGATGTGCCGGCAGCTCCTGGCGAATCCGGTTCTCGAGGATTACACGATCGAGATGGCCGATGACCTTGCCCGTCGTGGGGCGGTCCGGTAAGATGAAGGCGTCATGAGATTCGGCGTGGTCGTCTTCCCGGGGACGTGGAGCGACTGCGACTTCCACTACGTCATCTCCGAGGTGCTCCACCAACCGGTGAAGTACGTCTGGCACCGGGAGCGCGATCTCGACGATCTCGACTGCGTCGTCCTGCCCGGCGGCTTCTCATACGGCGACTACCTGCGCGCCGGCGCCGTCGCGGGGCGCTCGCCGGTCGTTGACGCGCTGCGGGACTTCGTCGCTCGCGGTGGGCACGTGGTCGGCTCCTGCAACGGCTTCCAGATTCTGTGCGAGGCGGGGCTCCTGCAGGGGGCGCTCATGCGCAACGAATGCCTGCAGTACCGCTGCCAGTCTACGCACCTGGTCGTGGAGAACGTCGAGACGGCCTTCACCCGTGGACTAAGGCCGGGGCAGGTGCTGACGATGCCGATCTCCCACGGTGAGGGCAAGTACCACGCCGACCCCGAGGCGCTCCGGACGCTCAAGGCGCGGAGGCAGATCGTCTTCCGCTACGCGGAGGCCGACGGCCGCGTGACACGGACGGCGAACCCGAACGGATCGCTCGAGAACATCGCCGGCATCGTGAACCCGGAGGGCACCGTGCTGGGGCTTATGCCGCACCCCGAGCGTGCGGCGGAGGCGGCGATGGGCAGCACGGACGGACTCCTGCTGTTCCAGTCCCTCCTCGGGAGCCTCGTCGAGGATGGCAGCTTCCTCAAGCGGTAGCCGGGGTTGACGGAGGCACCACCGAAGGTCACGCTCGACCTCGCGAGGGACTCGGGCCTCACCGCCGAAGAATACGACCGGATCACGAGCCGCCTCGGCCGCGAGCCGACCTACGCCGAGCTCGGGCTCTTCGCGGCGCTCTGGTCTGAGCACTGCGCCTACAAGCACTCGCGCGCCTACCTGAGCCGGCTTCCCACCGAGGGACCGCGCGTGCTCCAGGGGCCCGGTGAGAACGCGGGTGCGATCGACATCGGTGACGGCTGGGCCGTGGTCTTCAAGATCGAGAGCCACAATCACCCCTCGTTCATCGAGCCGTTCCAGGGCGCGGCCACCGGCGTCGGTGGCATTCTGAGAGACATCTTCACGATGGGTGCGCGGCCCATCGCCCTCCTCGACTCGCTCAGGTTCGGCGAGCTCGACGACCCGAAGACGCGCCGCCTCGTCGAGGGCGTCGTGTCGGGCATCAGCTGGTACGGCAACTGCTTCGGCTGCCCCACGGTCGGTGGGGAGGTCGCCTTCGCGCCCGAGTACGCCGGGAACCCGCTGGTCAACGTCATGTGTGTCGGGCTCGTACGCGCCGACCAGATCTTCCGGGCACGCGCCGAGGGCGTCGGCAACCCGGTCTTCTACGTCGGCAACAAGACCGGGCGCGACGGGATCCACGGGGCGACGATGGCGTCGGCGCCGTTCGACGACTCGGCCGCGGAGCGGCGGCCGACGGTGCAGGTCGGCGACCCGTTCACCGAGAAGCTCCTGCTCGAGGCGTGCCTGGAAGCGATGAAGGCGGGCGCGGTCGTCGGGATCCAGGACATGGGCGCCGCGGGCCTCGCGTGCTGCACCTCCGAGATGCCGGCGCGCGCGGGCACGGGGATGGACGTCGAGCTCTCGCGAGTGCCTCAGCGCGAGGTGGGGATGACCCCGTACGAGATCCTTCTCTCCGAGTCGCAGGAGCGCATGCTCCTGGTCGCCGGCCGGGGACGCGAGGACGACGTCCGGCGGATCTTCGCCAAGTGGGAGCTCGACGCGGTGGAGATCGGACGCGTCACCGCCGGTGGCGCGCTCACGGCGCGGCTCAGCGGCGAGGTCGTCGCCCACGTCCCGGTGAGCCTCCTCGCCGACGCGCCGAAATACACGAAACCGACGGCGCCGCCTGGGTGGCTCGCCGAGCGGCTCGCCTTCGACCCACTCACGCTGCCCGAGCCCCCCGACTACGGCGAGGCGCTCCTCGCCCTCTGCGCGTCGCCGAGCATCGGGTCCAAGGAGTGGGTCTTCCGCCAGTACGACCAGCAGGTGGGAATCAACACCCTCGTCCTCCCCGGCTCCGACGCGGCGGTCCTCCGGGTGAAGGGCACGCCGCGGGCGCTCGCCGTGTCCACCGACGGCAACGGGCGCCACGTCTTCCTGGACCCCCGGCGAGGCGCCGCCATGGCCGTGTGTGAGGCGGCGCGCAACGTCTCCTGCTCGGGCGCCACGCCCGTCGGGGTGACCGATTGCATGAACTTCGGCTCGCCCGAGCGGCCGGAGATCCGCTGGCAGTTCGCCCAGGCGATCGACGGCATCGCCGAGGCGTGCCGTGCCCTCGAGATCCCGGTAGTGGGCGGCAACGTTTCCTTCTACAATGAGACCAGCGGCCAGGCGATCCTGCCGACGCCGATCATCGGGGTGGTGGGCGTCCTGGAGGACGCGGGGCGGCGGGCGACCCAGTGGTTCAAGGGGGCGGGACACCGCGTCGCGCTGCTCGGCCTCGAGCATGCGAGCCTGGGCGGCAGCGAGTATCTCTGGCGCGCCCACCGGCGGCTCGGCGGCAGGCTCGCCCCGCTCGACCTCGAGGCGGAGCGCAAGGTTCAGGCGGCGGTGCGCGCCGCCGTGAGCGCGGGGCTGGTGACGGCGGCGCACGACTGCTCCGAGGGCGGTCTCGCCGTGGCGCTGGCCGAGGGATGCGTGACCGGGCGGGAGCCGGTAGGGCTAGAGGCGGCGCTCGCCGCGTCCGGCCGTGGCGACCACGTGCTGTTCGGCGAAGGGCCGTCGCGCGTGATCGTCGCGGTGGAGTCCCCGCGGGTGCGCGAGTTCGAGGCGCTGATGGCGGAGTCGGCGATCCCATGGCGGTGGATCGGGACGACGGGCGGCGACCGGCTCGTGCTCCGGCTCGGGACGAAGACGATCGTGGAGGTCGCGCTGGACCGGATCGAGCGCGCGTGGAGGAGCGGATTTGAGCGTCACATGGCGTGACGACGACCGGTTCCACGACGAGTGCGGGTTGTTCGGCATCTGGAACCATCCGGAGGCCGCCAACGTCACGTACCTCGGACTCTACGCGCTCCAGCATCGCGGGCAGGAGTCGGCGGGCATCGCCGCCACCGACGGCGTCAGCTTCCACACCGAGAAGGCGATGGGCTGGGTGGCCGACGTGTTCAGTCCCGAGCGGTTGCGTCGCCTGCCGGGCCACCGCGCCATCGGTCACGTGCGCTACTCGACGGCGGGCAGCTCGAACATCAGGAACGCGCAGCCGATCACGGCCAACACGGCGCGCGGGCCGGTCGCGATCGCCCACAACGGCAACCTCACCAACGCCGAGACGCTCCGACGGGACATGGAGCGCGACGGCGCGATCTTCCAGTCGAACTCGGACACCGAGGTGATCCTCCACCTTCTGGCGCGGGCGCCGGCGGGCCCGCTCGAGGAGCAGATCACCCACGCGCTCGGCCAGGTGAAGGGCGCCTACTCGCTCCTGATCCTCACGCCCGACGCGATGTACGCGATCCGCGACCCGTACGGCTTCCGCCCGCTCACGATCGGCCGGCTCGGCGACGCCTGGGTCCTCGCCTCGGAGACGTGCGCGCTCGACCTGATGGAGGCGCGGTGGGAGCGCGACGTCGAGCCCGGCGAGATCGTGGTCGTCTCGAACGCGGGCCTCCGCTCGATCCACCCGTTTCCGCCCGCCGAGCGCCTGCAGTGCGTCTTCGAATACGTCTACTTCGCCCGGCCCGACTCGATCCTCTGGGGGCGCAACGTCCACACGGTGCGGAAGGCACTGGGGCGCCAGCTCGCGCGTGAGCACCCCGTCCCCGCGGACATCGTCATCCCGGTGCCGGACTCGGGCACGAGCGCCGCGCTCGGCTACTCCGAGGAGGCGGGCACGCCGTATGAGCTCGGGCTCATCCGCAACCACTACGTGGGCCGCACGTTCATCGAGCCGAAACAGGGCATCCGCCACTTCGGCGTGAAGGTGAAGCTGAACCCCATGCGCGAGATGCTCGAGGGACGGCGGGTCGTGGTCGTCGACGACTCGATCGTCCGGGGCACGACGAGCCGGAAGATCGTGAAGATGATCCGGAGCGCCGGCGCGCGCGAGGTCCACGTACGCATCTCGTCCCCGCCGATCCAGTGGCCGTGCTACTACGGGATCGACACCCCGACGCGGAAGGAGCTGATCGCCTCGAGCCACGCGCCGGAGGAGATCCTGCGCTACCTCGCCGCCGACTCGCTCGGCTACCTCTCGCTCGACGGCATGCTGAAGGCGACCGGCGCCGACCCGAGCCACTTCTGCCACGCGTGCTTCACCGGCAACTACCGTGTGGGGATCGAGCCGGAGGCGTCGGACCAGCTCCGTCTCTTCGACGGCTGACGGACCCCACCGACGACTCGATGAAGCCCCTGACTTACCGCGCGGCCGGCGTCGACATCGACGCCGGCGACGACGCGGTCCGCCGCATCGCGACCCTCGCGCGCTCGACCGCGCGCCCCGAGGTCCTGGCGGGCGTCGGCGGATTCGCCGCCTTTGTGAGCATGCCCGCGCGCTACCGCGAGCCGGTCATGGTTGCCTCCACCGATGGCGTGGGCACCAAGCTCAAGGTCGCGTTCCTCGCCGACCGCCACGACACCGTAGGCATCGACCTCGTCGCGATGGGCGTCAACGATCTCCTCGTCCACGGCGCCGAGCCCCTCTATTTCCTCGACTACATCGGCACCGCGCGCCTCGACCCGGCGCGCGTGGAGACGATCGTGAAAGGCATCGTCGCCGGCTGCCGGCTCGCCGGCTGCGCCCTCGTCGGGGGTGAGACCGCGGAGCTCCCCGACCTCTACGCGCCCGGCGAATACGACCTCGCGGGCTTCGCCGTCGGCGTCGCCGAGCGCCTGGGGCTCGTGGACGGCGCGCGGGTCCGCCCGGGTGACGTCGTGCTCGGGCTCCCCTCGTCGGGGCTCCACTCGAACGGGTACACACTGGCGCGCCGGATCGTCTTCGACGTGATGAAGCTCACGGTGGACGCCCTCCTGCCGGGCACCGGCCGGACGGTCGGCGACGAGCTGCTCACGCCGACCCGGATCTACGCCAAGCCCGTGCTGGCGCTCCTCCCGCGCGCGGAGGTGCACGCGATGGCGCACGTCACGGGGGGCGGCCTCCCGGGGAATCTGCCGCGCGTGCTGCCCGAGGGGTGTCGCGCGCGCATCTCGCGTACCGCGTGGACCCCGCCGCCGGTCTTCGCGACACTCCAGCACGCGGGCGGGGTTGCCGACACCGAGATGTTCCGCGCCTTCAACATGGGGATCGGCTACGTGATCGTCCTGCCGCCCAAGGACGTCGATCGCGCGACCGACGTCCTGCGCGACGCCGGGGAGACCGTCCTGCGCCTCGGTGAGATCGTGGCGGGCGAGCGCGGCGTGGAGCTCGCGGCGTGACGCCCGCGGCGACGCCGCTGGGCCTCGGCGTCCTCGCCTCGGGCCGCGGCTCGAACCTCCAGGCCATCCTGGAGGCGTGCGCGCGGCCCGGCTTCCCCGCGCGGGTCGTCGTCGTGGTCAGCGATCGCGAGCGGGCGCAGGCACTCGACCGCGCGCGCGCGGCCGGCGTCGAGGCGCGCTTCGTCAACCCGAAGGACTTTTCCGACCGTGAAGCCTACGACCTCGCCCTCGTGCGCGAGCTCGAGGCGCGACGGGCCGGCCTCGTGTGCCTCGCCGGCTTCATGCGGATCCTGACGGCCGGCTTCGTCCGCGCGTACGCCGGACGGATTCTGAACGTCCACCCCTCGCTGCTGCCGGCGTTTCCCGGGCTCGCCGCCCAACGCCAGGCGCTCGAGTACGGCGTCAAGCTCGCCGGCGCCACCGTGCACGTCGTCGACGAGGGCGTGGACACCGGGCCGGTCGTTTTACAATCGAGCGTGCCCGTGCACCCCGACGACACGGAGGAATCCTTGTCGGCTCGCATCCTCGTGGAGGAGCACCGCCTGTATCCCGAAGCCATCCGGCTCTTCGCAGAAGGGCGGCTCACGATCAGCGGACGCCGGGTGACCATCCGGTGAAGGTCCGCCGCGCCCTCGTCTCCGTCCACGACAAGACCGGCGTGATCGAGTTCGCCCGCGCCCTCGGTGGACTGGGGATCGAGATCGTCTCGACCGGCGGCACCGCGAAGCTCCTGCGGGACGACGGAGTCGCCGTGCGCGACGTCGCCGACGTCACCGGGTTCCCCGAGATGCTCGACGGCCGTGTCAAGACGCTTCACCCGATGATCCACGCCGGCATTCTGGCGCGGCGGGACGTCCCCGGTCACCTCGAAGCGCTCGACAAGCACGGGATCCCGCCGATCGATCTCGTCGTCGTCGCGCTCTACCCCTTCGAGACGACGGTGGCGCGGCCCGGGGTCACGCTCGACGAGGCGATCGAGCAGATCGACGTCGGTGGTCCCACGATGATCCGCGCCGCGGCGAAGAACCACGCGAGCGTCGGCGTCGTGACCGACCCGTCCCAGTACCCCGGCGTGCTCGACGAGCTTCGGAGGAGCGGCGCGCTCTCCGACGCCACGCGCTATCGCCTCGCCCAGGACGCGTTCAGGCGCACGGCCCAGTACGACGCGGCGATCGCGAGCTATCTGCGGTCCCCGCAGGCGACGGTGACGCCGCCCGCGGCCCCGGAGGCGTGGCCGCCCCGGCTCCGGATCGACGCCGAGCGCGCCCTCGGGCTCCGCTACGGGGAGAACCCGCACCAGGCGGCGGCGTTCTACACGCCCCTCGACGGGCCGCGCCACGGGCTCGGGGCGATGCGGCAGCTCCACGGCCCTCCGCTCGGCTACAACAACCTCCTCGACTTCTCGGCGGCGCTCGCCGTCGTGCTGGAGTTCGACGAGCCGGCGGCGGTGGTCGTCAAGCACACGAATCCCTGCGGCGTCGCCCTCGGCGCCACGGTCGGCGAGGCGATGGCCCGGGCCAAGGCGAGCGACCCGGTCTCGATCTACGGCGGCATCGTCGGCGTGAACCGTGCCCTCGACATGGGCGTCGTGGAGGCGCTCGCCGGGATCTTCGTCGAGATCCTCTTCGCCCCGACGTTCGCATCCGACGCGCTCGCCGCGCTCCGGCGCACGAAGAAGAAGTGCCGCGTGTTCGAGGTCCCCTGCGATCGGGCGAGCCTGCCCGGAGCTCTCACGGAATACCGGAGCGTCCTCGGTGGCCTGCTCGCCCAGCAGGCCGACCTGACCGATCTGGACACCGCCGCGCTCCAGACCGTCTCGAAGCGTGGGCCGACGACCGCCGAGCTGGACGCGCTCCGCTTCGCCTGGCGCGTGGCCAAGCACGTCAAATCGAACGCGATCGTCCTGGCGACCGGCCGCCAGGTCGTCGGGGTCGGCGCGGGCCAGATGAATCGCGTGGACTCCGCGCGCCTGGCGGTCATGCGCGCCCGTGAGGTCGGCCTCGAGACGGCCGGCACCGTGTGCGCGTCCGACGCGTTCTTCCCGTTCCGCGACGGCCTCGACGTGGTCGCGAAGGCCGGCGCCACGGCGGTGATCCATCCGGGGGGCTCACTCCGTGACGCCGAGGTCGTCGCGGCCGCCGACGAGCACGGCATGGCGATGGTGCTGACGGGGATCCGCCACTTCCGCCACTAACGAGCGAGCGGCCCATGACCCGGCACCAGCTCGAGCGGATCTACGGGATGCGTGAACTCACGCGGATCCTCACGCTCACCCCCAGGCGCACCGCGCAGCTCCGCCGGCTCGAGCTCCTTCACGGGGAGTCGGGCTACACCTTCCGTGACCTGCTGGCGCTCCGCGCGGCGAGCGCGCTCCTCGACGCCGGGGCTTCCGTGCGACAGATCAGGCAGGCACTTGCGGCGCTCCGGCGGCAAGACCCGCGTCTCGAGCAGCCGCTGGCCGAGCTCAAGCTCGTGCTCGAGGGCGACCGCCTCCTGGCCCAGTCCGACCGCGTCCGCTTCGACCCGCGGAGCGGCCAGCTCGTCCTGGCGCTAGACGAGGGCGGGCTCGAGAAGGCGGCGAGCGCTACCCTGGCGATGGGGCTGGTGCGGCCCCTGGCGCCTCCTCTCGAACAGGCCGAGACATGGTTCGAGCGCGCGAGCGAGTGGGACGGCGACCCCGCGCGCTGGGAGGACGCGATCGAGGCGTACCAGCGGGTGGTCACGATCGATCCGAAGTACGCCGCCGCCTGGAACAACCTCGGGCTCCTGCTCCACCGGCTCGGTCGCTACGACGAGGGGGAGGCCGCGTACCGCTCGGCGCTCGCGCACGACCCGCGCTGCCGTGAGGCCGCCTACAACCTCGGAAGCCTCCACGAGGACCGCGGCTTCACCGAGGAGGCGATCGCCGACTACCGCCGGGCGCTTGAGGTCTCGCCCGACTACGCCGACGCCCACTTTAACCTCGCCGGCGCGCTGGTGCGGGTCGAGCGCGGCGCGGAGGCGGTCCGACACTGGCAACGCTACCTCGAGCTCGACGCGGGTAGCCCCTGGGCGCGGATCGCGCGCGCCCACCTCGAGCTCGTCGAGCCGCCCGACGAGAGCCCGTGGCCTCGCGGGCCGGTGGAATGAAGAGCGGCGTGACGGAACGCAGCCGGGTCGCACCTGTCGCAGGCCACCCACCGAATGCCGCGGCCTCGCGGGGCGGTGGAATGAAGAGCGGCGTGACGGAACGCAGCCGGGTCGCACCTGTCGCAGGCCACCCACCGAATGCCGCGGCCTCGCGGGGCGGTGGAATGAAGAGCGGCGTGACGGAACGCAGCCGGGTCGCACCTGTCGCAGGCCACCCACCGAATGCCGCGGCCTCGCGGGGCGGTGGAATGAAGAGCGGCGTGACGGAACGCAGCCGGGTCGCACCTGTCGCAGGCCACCCACCGAATGCCGCGGCCTCGCGGGGCGGTGGAATGAAGAGCGGCGTGACGGAACGCAGCCGGGTCGCACCTGTCGCAGGCCACCCACCGAATGCCGCGGCCTCGCGGGCGGGTGGAATGAAGAGCGGCGTGACGGAACGCAGCCGGGTCGCACCTGTCGCAGGCCACCCACCGAATGCCGCGGCCTCGCGGGCGCCGCTCCAATGAGGATGCTGATCGTCGGCGGGGGCGGCCGCGAGCACGCGCTCGCCTGGAAGATCGCCCAGAGCCCGCGCGTCACGGCGCTCTTCACGGCACCCGGCAACCCTGGCATCGCGCGCCACGCGGTGTGCGTCCCGCTCGCCGCCGACGCGCTCGACGGTCTCGTCGCGTTCGCTCGGCGCGAGCGGATCGACCTCACCGTGGTGGGGCCGGAGGCGCCGCTCGTCGCCGGCCTCGCCGATCGCCTCCTCGACGCGGGCCTCGCGGTGTTCGGTCCGATCGCCCCGGCGGCCGCGATCGAGGGCTCGAAGGCGTTCGCGAAGGACGTGATGGCGCGCAACGCGATCCCGACGGCGCGCTTCGCGACCTTCGACGACCCCGCCCGCGCCCGCGGCTACTGCCGCGAGGTCGGCCCGCCCCTCGTGGTCAAGGCGGACGGCCTGGCCGGAGGCAAGGGCGCGATCGTCTGCCGGACCCTCGCCGACGCCGACGAGGCCGTCGCCGAGTGCATGGAGCGCGCGGCCTTCGGCGCGGCAGGCGCGACGGTGGTCGTCGAGGAGTTCCTGTCGGGGGAGGAGGTCTCGTTCTTCGCGCTCGCCAACGGCGCCGACGCGCTGCCGCTCGCCGCCGCCCAGGACCACAAGACTGTCTTCGACGGCGACCAGGGCCCGAACACGGGCGGCATGGGCGCCTACTCGCCGGTGGCTTCGTTCGACGCGGCGATGGAGCGCCGGGTGATGGACACGATCGTGCGGCCGACGATCGCGGCGCTCGCCAAGGAGGGCGCGCCCTATCGAGGCGTCCTCTACGTCGGGCTCATGCTCACCGCCGAGGGGCCGAAGGTCATCGAGTTCAACTGCCGCTTCGGTGACCCGGAGTGCCAGGCGCTCGTGGTCCGCGTCCCCGGCGATCTCGTGCCGCTGCTCGTCGCGGCCGCCCACGGCGGTCCATGGCCCGAGGTGGGTCCCTGGTCCACGCGGGCCTCCGTGTGCGTCGTCCTCGCCTCCGGCGGCTATCCCGGCAAGTATGGGACCGGCGCGGCGATCGAGGGCGTCGAGTCCGCCGAGACGGCGCCGGGCGTGACGGTCTTCCACGCGGGCACGGCGCTCCGCGAGGGGCGCCTCGTGACGGCGGGCGGCCGTGTGCTCGGCGTCACCGCGGTGGCCGGCGACCTCGCGACCGCCATCGCGCGCGCCTACGGCGCGGTCGGGGCGATCCGCTTCGCGGGGATGCACTACCGGAGGGACATCGGGCGAAGGAGACCGGCGTGAAGCGACCCGTACGGGTAGGTATCGTGCTCGGCAGCGACTCCGACCTCGAGGTGATGCTGGAGGCCGTGAAAGTCCTCGACGTGCTTGAGGTGGGGAGTGAGGTCGTCGTGGCCTCGGCGCACCGGACACCGGCGCGCACTCAGGAGTACGCGACGACCGCCCAAGCGCGGGGGCTCGGCGTCCTCATCGCGGGCGCCGGCGGCGCCGCCGCGCTCCCCGGATTCCTCGCGTCGCTCACGCTGCTGCCCGTGATCGGCGTGCCAATCGCCGCCACGCCGCTCGGGGGGCTCGACGCGCTCCTGTCCATCTCCCAGATGCCGAAGGGCGTGCCGGTGGCGACGGTCGCGATCGGCAAGTGGGGAGCCGCCAACGCCGGGATCCTCGCCGCCCAGATCCTGGCGCAGGGCGATCCGGCCCTCGGCAAGCGCCTGGACGCCTACCGGCGAAGCCTCGCCGACGAAGTGGACGAGCGTGCGCGCCGGGTCGCCGAGCAGACGAATAGACCGACGCCCCGGACGTGACGGCGCCCCGCACGCGTGTCGTTCGCGTGGACGCTGCGATGCCCGACCGAACGGCGCTCGGTGAGGCCGCCCTCGTGCTGGCGCGCGGGGGCGTGGTCGCCTTCCCGACCGAGACCTTCTATGGCCTGGGCGCGGCGGCGCTCGAGCGCGTGGCCATCCGGCGTATCTTCGAGCTCAAGGGGAGACCCGAGACCAAACCCCTGCTGCTGCTCGTGGACTCGATCGCGATGGCGGAGGCCGTCGGGGAGGTGGGCGCCCGCGCGCGGGCGCTGATGGTGCGCCACTGGCCCGGCGCGCTCACACTCGTCCTGCGCGCGCGGCCCGGCGTTCCGGAGGAGGTCACCGCCGGGACGAGGACGGTCGGCGTACGGCTCTCTCCGCATCCGGTCGCGCTGGGTCTCGTCCGCGCCCTCCGAGCGCCCGTCACGGCCCCGAGCGCCAATCCGAGCGGGCTCGAACCCCCGACGACGGCGTCGGCGGTGCTCGCGTACTTCCGCGACGCGATCGACCTCGTGGTCGACGGCGGGGCGACGGCGGGGGGCGAGCCCTCCACCGTCCTCGACACGACCGTGGACCCGCCACGCGTCCTGCGCCAGGGCGCGGTGTCGGTGTGATCCGGTGAGAGTCACGGGAGTCATCCAGGCGGGAGGCAAGAGCACGCGCATGGGCGGCCGGCCCAAGGCGCTGCTCGAGCTCGGCGGTCGGTGGATCATCGAGCGCGTCGTGGACGCCGTCACGCCAGCGGTGGACGACCTCCTGATCGTGACCAACACGCCCGAGCTCTACGCGTTCCTCAAGCTGCCGATGGTCGCCGACGTCTACCCCGACCACGGCTCGCTCGGGGGCATCTACTCGGGGCTCCGGGCGGCGCCCGGCGGGGCCGCCTTCACCGTCGCCTGCGACATGCCGTTCCTCCACGCTGACGTCGTCCGCCTGGTGGTGGAGCGCGTCGGCTCCGGCGACGTCGTGATCCCGCGCGTCGGTGGGCAGCTCGAGACCCTGCACGCCCTCTACGCGAAGAGTTGCCTCGGGGCGATCGAGGCGCGGCTCGTCGCCGGGCGGCTCAAGATCGTCGAGTTCTTCCACGACGTCCGCGTGGTCGAGATCGCGGAGCGCGAGGTCGCGCGCTACCGCGACCCGGCGCTCGTCTTCATGAACGTCAACACGCCCGAGGAGCTGGAGCGCGCGCGGCAGGTTGCAGCGCACCTGTCGATGGAATGAGGAGCGACACGCGGAACGCAGCCGGGTCCGACGTGATGGCGACATGAGCGACGCAGCCAGGTCGCACCTCGTCTCAGGCCGCCCACCGTGTACGCCGGTCTCGCGGCCCCCGGTACCATGACCCGCCTGCGACCCGCGGTCATCGTCCACTACCACGAGATCGGGCTGAAACGCGGCAACCGCCCGCTCTTCCTGCGCCACCTCGCGAGGAACCTCGCCCGCGCCACGTCGGACCTCGGGCCCGTGCGCCTGCGCCAGCTCTCGGGCCGCGTCCTCCTCGACCTCGACGACCACCCGGCGCCCGCCGAGGTGCGCGACCGGGTCCTGCGCGTGTGCGGCGTCGCGAGCGCCGCGCTCGCGTACCGCGTGCCCTCGACGCTCGAGGCGATGAAGGCCGTGGTGGGGCGGCTCTGCGAGGGGCGGACGTTCGCCTCGTTCCGGATCAGCGCGCGCCGGGCGTTCAAGACCTATCCGATGACCTCCGTCGAGCTGAACCGCGCCCTCGGCGCCTTCGTCCTCGAGAAGGTCGCCGCGCGCGTGGATCTCCGAGAGCCCGAGCTCGAGATCCACGTGGAGGTCATGCCGTCGGAGACCTTCGTCTACATGGATCGCATGCCGGGCCCCGGCGGCCTGCCCGTGGGGGCGTCGGGGACGGTCGCGGCGCTGCTCTCGGGCGGCATCGACTCGCCGGTGGCCGCGTGGCGGATGATGAAGCGCGGCTGCCGCGTCGTGTTCGTGCACTTCCACAGCGTGCCGTACCTGCCGGCGACGTCGCAGGCGAAGGCGCGGACGCTCGTCGAGCGGCTCACCGCGTGGCAGTACGAGTCGCGCCTGCTCCTGGTCCCGTTCGGAGAGATCCAGCGCGAGGTCGTCCTCACGGTCCCGCCGCCCGCGCGCGTGATCGTCTATCGGCGGCTCATGGTCCGGATCGCCGAGGCCCTCGCCGGCGAGCGCTCGGCCCTCGCGCTGGCGACCGGCGAGAGCCTCGGGCAGGTCGCCTCCCAGACGCTCGAGAGCATCGCTCGCATCGACGAGGCCGCCACGCTGCCGATCCTCCGGCCGCTCATCGGCATGGACAAGCTCGAGATCACCGCGGAGGCGCAGCGGCTCGGGACCTTCGAGGTGTCGATCGAGCCGGACGCCGACTGCTGCACGCTCTTCGTGCCGGCCCACCCGGCGACGCGCATGTCCGAGGCGGAGGTCCGGGCGGTCGAGGCGCGACTGGACATCCCACGGCTCGTCGCCCAGGGCACGGCGGGGGCCGTGACCGAGACCTTTGAGTTTCCAGCGCGGGCCCGCGTCGCCGTCGCCGAGTGAGTCGAGCCCCCGCGGGACGTGCGCCGCCCACGCTCGGAGCTCTCGCCGGCTCACCCTTGTGTTTCCCGCGCGCGCGTCTTCCGCTATGCTCAGTGCACCACCGACAAGCCTGGAGGAGCCGCCGTGACAACGAAAGCTCTCCTACTCTTCGCCGTGATGACGGCTGCCGTGATGCTGGCGGCCGGCGCCAACGCCCAAGGCGCACAGCCCGCCGCGAAGGACGAGACCGCGGGAATGTCGCGTGAGCGGTTGGCACGCATCGCGCCGGTCATGAAAGAGCAGATCGACAAGGGCATCTTGCCCGGCGCCGTGACGCTCGTCGCGCGGCGAGGGACGATCGTGCACTACGAGACGCACGGCTTCCTCGACGCTCAGAAGAGCAAGCCCATGACGAGGGACGCGCTCTTCCGCCTGGCGTCGATGACGAAGCCGATCGTCACGGTCGCGGCGATGATGCTGATCGAACAGGGGAGCCTCAAGCTCAACGATCCGATCTCGGCCTGGCTGCCCGAGCTCAAGGAGATGAGGGTCGAGACCCAGAAGGCCGACCCGGACGGTAAGGTCACGACCGAAGACGTACCGGTCACCCGGCCCATCACCGTTCAGGACCTGATGCGCCACACCGCAGGGTTCGTCTATGCCGGCGGCACCAAGTCGCCCCGCATCAAGGAGATGTACGAGAACGCGAACATCGAGGCACGCGACGTCGATATCACCGGTGACGAGATGCTGAAACGGTTGGGGCAGATCCCGCTCGCACACCAGCCCGGCACCTTCTGGGAGTACTCGATCGCGGTCGACGTCCTGGGCCTCCTGCTCGAGCGCACCACCAAGAAGCCGCTCGACCAGCTGCTCAGGGACATGCTCTTCGAGCCGCTCGGCATGAAGGACACGGCGTTCTGGGCGGCCAAGGAGAAGGTCGGGCGGCTCGCCGAGGCGCTCGACTCCGACCCGCAGAAGGCGACGCTGAACAAGTCCTACCGCATCCTGGAAAACCCGGCCGGCAAGAGCTACTTCAAGGGCGGCGCGGGCCTCGTGGGGACGACCGAGGACTATCTGAAGTTCGCGCAGATGGTCGTGAACGGCGGCGCGTACCAGGGCCGGCGCTACCTCTCGAAAAAGACCGTGGAGTTCATGCTCTCCGACCACACGGTCGGCATGGGCGGGTCGACGATCGCGACGACGGGCCCGGGCTACGGCTTCGGTCTGGGCTTCGGCGTGCGGCTGCATGAGGGCGTCGCCTGGGTGCCGGGCTCGAAGGGCGACGCCATGTGGGCGGGCGTCTGGGGGACGAGCTTCTGGATCGATCCGAAGGAGGGGCTCGTCGGGATTCTCATGGCGCAGTCGCCCTCCAACCGCATCCATACGCGGATGCTCTACAAGAACCTCGTCTACGGCGCGATGGTTCGGTGACGCGGCGCCCGCGCCGCAGACGGCGCGGATCGCACCTGACGCCCCGTGCGGGGGCGGTGAGAGGGATCGCCCCCGACATGTAGGTTGCTTGACACGCCTCACCCCCTACAGATATGGTCGCGGTATGAGCGCGATCGCCCTCGGTGCGGACCACGCGGGCTTCCCCCTCAAAGAAGACCTCAAGGCCTGGCTGATCGAGCGGGGTCACGAGGTCGTGGACTGCGGCACCCAGTCCTCCGAGTCCGTGGACTATCCCGACTACGCCGCCGCCGTGGCCGGGGCGGTCGTCGCGGGCAAGGCCGACCGGGGTGTCCTCGTCTGCGGCACCGGGCTCGGCATGGCGATCGCGGCCAACAAGCTGCCCGGCATCCGCGCGGCGGCCTGCACCGACGCCTACACCGCCCGGCTCTCCCGCGAGCACAACGACGCCAACGTCCTGGCGCTCGGCGCGCGGATCACCGCCCGGGAGGCCGCGATCGAGATCCTCGCGACCTGGCTCGCGGCGGAGTTCGCCGGTGGCCGGCACGCGCGGCGGGTCGAGAAGCTGGCCGCCCTCGACCGCGCGAAGGAGAGGCCACATGCCTCGTCTCGCTGACGTCGATCCCGACGTCGCCAAGGCGCTCCGCGAGGAGGCCCAGCGCCAGCACCGGAACCTCGAGCTGATCGCCTCCGAGAACTTCGTCTCCGAGGCGGTGCTGGAGGCGATGGGCTCCGTGCTGACCAACAAGTACGCGGAGGGATACCCGGGACGCCGCTACTACGGCGGCTGCGAGGTCGTGGACGTCGTCGAGGACCTGGCCATCGCGCGGGCCAAGGAGCTGTTCGGCGCCCAGCACGCCAACGTCCAGCCCCACTCGGGCGCCCAGGCCAACATGGCGGTCTACTTCACCGTCCTCAAGCCCGGCGACACCGTCCTCGGCCCGAACCTCTCCCACGGAGGCCACCTCACCGCCGGGAGCCCGGTGAACTACTCGGGGAAGCTCTACTCGATCGTCGCCTACGGCGTGCGGAAGGACACCGAGCTGATCGACCTCGACGAGGTGCGCGACCTCGCGAAGACGCACCGCCCCAAGCTCATCATCGCCGGCGGCTCCGCGTTCCCGCGGGCGATCGACTTCAAGCCCTTCGGCGAGATCGCGCGCGAGGTGGGCGCGTCTCTGATGGCCGACATCGCCCACCCGGCGGGCCTCGTCGCGGCCGGGCTCCACCCTTCACCGGTCGGCGTCGCCGACTTCGTCTCGACCACGACGCACAAGACGCTGCGCGGGCCGCGCGGCGGGATGGTCATGTGCCGGACCGAGCACGCCCAGGCCCTCGACAAGACCGTGATGCCCGGCGTCCAGGGCGGACCCTTGATGCACGTCATCGCGGCGAAGGCGGTCGCGTTCAAGGAGGCGCTCCGCCCCGCGTGGCGCGAGTACCAGAAGCAGATCGTGAAGAACGCGAAGGCGCTCGCCGCGGCGCTCCTGGCACGCGGCTTCCGGCTCGTCTCCGGCGGAACCGACACCCACCTGATCCTGGTCGACCTCACGGGCCGCGGCCTCACCGGCAAGGAGGCCCAGGAGGCGCTCGACCGTGCGTGGATCACCGTGAACAAGAACACGATCCCGTTCGAGACGAAAAGCCCCATGGTCACGAGCGGCATCCGCCTCGGCACGCCCGCCGTCACCACACGCGGGATGCGCGAGCCGGAGATGGCCGAGATCGCGAGCCTGATCGACCGCGTGCTGTCGAAGCCCGCCGCGGCGTCGGTGGAAGCCGCGGTTCGCGACCAGGTCCAGGAGCTGACGAACCGCTTCCCGCTCTACACGGAGCGGCGCGCCTGAGAGGGGGGCTCGGCCGGTGAAATGCCCGTTTTGCGGTCACACGGAAGATCGGGTGGTCGACTCGCGGGTCGGGCGTGACGGCGAGTTCATCCGACGCCGGCGCGAGTGCCTCAAGTGCCACCGGCGGTACACGACCTACGAGTACATCGAGGACGTCCTGCCGCACGTCGTCAAGCGGGACGGCCGGCGCGAGCCCTTCGACCGCCAGAAGCTCCGCGCGTCGATCCTAAAATCGTGCGAGAAGCGGTCGGTCGGCGTCCAGGCGGTCGACGACGTCGTCGGCGAGATCGAGTCGCAGCTGTACGATCGCACCGAGAAGGAGATCTCGAGCGAGGAGCTGGGCAAGATCGTCATGGAGCACCTCCAGAAGCTCGACCCCGTGGCCTACGTGCGCTTCGCGTCGGTCTACCGGAAGTTCAAGGACGTCGGCCAGTTCGTCGAGGAGGTGAAGGGCCTCCAGAGCCACGACAAGGCCAAGACGGCGACCGCCGGGAAGCCCAAGGCGGCCGCGAAGGCCAAGTAGCGGGGGAGTCTGAGGGGGGTCTCCCAACTCAGCTTAATGAGACGGCGCGGCCCCGTCGCAGCGGGAGCACGACAGGGCCGGGCGCCTCATCGGCGATTACTTCTTTTTCTTCTTCGTCGCCTTCTTCTTCACCCACTCACCTCCTTCGGGTCACGTGTTCGCTAGGTACTTCTGCTCGGCATGCTAGTGAGGCGCCGGAATCGTGTCAAGGGGAAAATCCAAGATATGGGGGTCGTGAGGGCCAGTCGAGCCCAAGATATGGTGGGACACCCCTCTCTTGCGAGAATTGACATCGCCGCGCCCCCGATGTAGCGTGGGCCAACTTGCACCTGCCGTCTCACAGCCAACCGGGGAGACTTCGCCGATGACACGCACCCTGAGGAAGCTTGTGTTCGTCGAGCCAAAGTCGACGCATCTGCACATCTACAGCCGCGTCTGCATCCCGCGGCTCGGCTCGGTCCTTCTCGCGACGATCATGCGGGCCCAAGGGTACGACGTCCGCGTGTACATCGAGGACATCCACCCGGTCGACATGAACGAGGTGCTCTCCGCCGACCTCGTGGCGATCTCGGCCATCACCTCCACGGCGCCGCAGTCGTATCGGCTGGCGGACCAGGTGCGGGCGGCCGGCGCCATCGCCGTGATCGGTGGTACCCACACGAGCTTCCTGCCCGACGAGGGGCTCGAGCACGCGGACTTCGTCGTCCGCGGCGAGGGCGAGTTCGCGTTCCAGGAGCTCGTCGAGGCCATCCAGGGGGGCGCGGGGTTCGAGAAGATTCAGAACCTCTCCTATCTGGTGGGTGGCCGCGCGGTCCACAACCCGGAGCGCCCGAAGATCCCGAACCTCGACGTCAACCCGATCCCGGACTATCACCTCATCGCGGGTTGGAAGCCGGGTGGCGTCGTCTCGATCGCCACGTCGCGGGGCTGCCCCTTCTCGTGCACCTTCTGCTCGGTTCCGGGCATGTACGGCCACGCCTTCCGGACCCACTCGGTCGCGCGCGTGCTGGAGGAGCTCGGGGTCCACAAGGGGAACGCCTACACGTTCTTTGCCGACGACATCTTCACGGCGAACAAGAAGCGCGTGAAGGAGCTGCTCCACGGAATGATCGCGCGGGACCTGACGCCGATGTGGGGCGCGCAGGTGCGGACCGAGACGGTGGACGACCCGGAGCTCCTCCAGCTCATGCGCGACTCGAACTGCTTCAACGTCTACGTCGGCTTCGAGTCGATCAATCCTCGAACGCTCAAGCTCTTCAACAAGAAGCAGGATCTCGGCAAGATCGAGCGCTCGATCGAGCGCTTCCACGCCTACGGGATCAGCATCCACGGGATGTTCGTGGTGGGCTCGGACGAGGACGACCTGGAGACGATCGACGCGACCGCGGACTTCGCGCTCAAGCACGACATCGACTCGATCCAGTTCATGATCCTGACGCCGATCCCGGGGTCGCCCGACTACGACACGATCTACGCCCAGGGTGAGAAGTACGTCATCAGCCGGAACTGGCAATTCTACGACGGCCACCACGTCGTCCACCAACCGCGCAGGATCAGCCCCTACGAGCTGCAGATGGGCGCGATCAAGGCGATGGAGAAGTTCTACTCCTGGCGCGGGATCGCCCAGAAGCTCCTGAAGCGCGACCTCTACTACGTGACGATCCGGTACTGGGGCAAGAAGATGATCCGCCAGTGGTGGAAGGACGCGGAGAACCGCGCCCACGTCGAGTGGCTCAGGGCGCAGCTCTACGCGGATGCGGCGGAGCTGGGCCACGGCGGGGTGAGGACGGTGGCCCTGCCGGCGCTCCTGCTCCAGGACTCCCTCGGCCGGCTCCTCGAGCGGTTCCTCGCCGAGCTCGGCGTCAAGGTGGTCCCGCTCGCCGAAGCCGCGCTGGAAGGCAGCAAGCGCGCGCGCGAGACCTTCGACTGCCTGATCACGCCGATCGTCAAGCGCGCCGCCCAGGAGCGGGAGGAGTTCCACGCCCGCCTGGCGACCGTGACGGCCGCGCTCCAGACCCAGTGGGAGAAGCTGCCCCGGGTGAGCTTCCCGCTCGTGGACGGCCAAGGGCCGGTGTTCGAGCCGTTCGCGAAGATCGGGCTCCTGGTGACCCAGAACCTCGACCGGATCCGCGACGCCTACAAGACCGCCGGCGTGGCGGAGGGCCTGTGGGAGGCCGCGTAGAGTAGGCGCGCGGTTCGACTAGGGCGCCTTCGGCTCCTGGACCGACGACGGCCTCCGGGCGTGCCGCCGGCGTACGAACTCCTCGTTCAGCGGCACGGCCTTCTTGCAGAGCGGGCACGCGTCGGGATCGTAGGTCGGAAAGTCGCGGCTCACGAGACTGAAGACCGGCCGGCCGCTGAGCTCCACCGACGTACGGCGCCAGAGGCACCCGACCCCGACCACCTGCGCGCCGAGCTGCTCGACCAGGTTGATCAGGAGATTCAGCGTCGAGCCCGTGCTCACGAGGTCCTCGACGAGGAGGACCTTCGAGGACGGGCGGATGAGCCGCTGGAACTCGACCGGCAGCGACACCCGCCGCTTGCCACCCGAGAGGCCCTTGGTGCCGTAGACGACGACCGGCCGGGAGGGATGCGCCCGCGCGACGCAGTGGGAGAGGATGAGGGCGCCCGGCCCTGTCGAGAGGACGACGTCCACGGGCCACTGGGCGAAGTGCTTGGCGATGACGGCCCCCAGCCCCTCGGTGAACGAGGGCTCCATCGTCACCAGCGTCTTCTCGATGTACTCGGTCGTGTGCTGGCCCGAGGGCAGGAGCACGTGGTCGTTGGCGTGGTAGGCGCCCGTCCGCTTGAGGATCTCGAGATGGATCTTCTCGCGGACCTCGGCCTCGACAGCGACGGGATCTTTCCTGGGCGTGGCGCTCATCCGGTGCCTCCCCGGCGCATTATCGCATTTTATTGCTACACTCGGCGTATGCGCGTCCTCGCCGTAGAGACCTCGACACTCGCCGGCGGCGTCGCGCTCCTCGACGGCGACGTCCTGGTCGGCCAGTATCTGCTCGACGTGCGCCTCACCCACTCCGAGCGCCTCATGGTCGCGGTGGACCGACTCCTGGGCGACGCCGGCTGGACGGTGCACGACCTCGGGGGGCTCGCGGTCGGGGTGGGGCCGGGCTCGTTCACCGGGCTCCGCGTCGGCCTGAGCGCCGTCAAGGGCCTCGCGGTGGCGCTCGGGATCCCTGTGGCCGCCGTGCCGACCCTCGACGCGATGGCCGCCTCGCTGCCGTTCGCCGCGCTGCCCGTGTGCCCCGTCCTCGACGCCCGCAAGGGCGAAGTCTACGCGTCGCTCTATCGCTGGGACGGCCGCGCCATGCGGCGCGAGTGGGAGTATCAGGCGCTCACACCGGAGTCGCTGGCCGCGCGGCTCGGCGAGCCCGTGATCCTGCTGGGCGACGCCGCGCCGGCGATCCGGTCGCCGCACGCGCGCCCGGCGCCGCCGAGCCACCGCGCGCCCTCGCCCGCGTGGGTCGCGCTCCTCGGCGTGGAGCGGCTCCGCGCCGGCGAGACGGTCGCGCCCGCCGACCTCGTCCCGATCTACCTGAGACCCTCCGAGGCGGAGCTCAAGCGCCGTGCCGTCGCTGTCCGTTGACGTGATGCGCCCCGAGGACCTCGACGAGGTCCTCACGATCGAGCGCGCGTCGTTCTCGATGCCGTGGTCGCGCGGCGCGTTCCTCTACGAGATGCAGCAGAACAGCGTCGCGCGCTGCTGGGTCGGGCGCGAGGCCGAGCGCGTCGTCGGCTATCTCTGTCTCTGGGAGGTCTCCGACGAGCTGCACATCACGAACGTCGCGGTCCACCCGACGTTCCGCCGCCGGGGGGTCGCCCGGGTGCTGCTGGGCGGAGTCCTGGACGACGCCCGGCAGCGCCGGCTCCGCCTCGTCGTGCTCGAGGTGCGCCCGAGCAACACCGAGGCGCGCGGGCTCTACGACTCCTTCGGCTTCCGCGTGGTCGGGCGCCGTCGTGGCTATTATTACGACACCGGCGAGGATGCCCTCGTCATGGAGGCCCGCCTGGACCGGCCGAGCGGCCAGGCCGCGTCGGCCGGGAACCCGCTGAAGGCGTGAGGCGTTTAGAGGTCGATCGACGTAGGCCCATCGCGTGCATGACGAGGAAAGGAGAGCGGGATGGCGCGGATCAAGCGGCTAGTCAGCATCGTCGGCGTGGTCACCCTGTTCGGGCCGATGGTCGGGGACGTCGTCTTCGGTTACTCGGGCGGACCGGTACGCAACGTCACGGACCTCGCGCCCACCTGCGCGGGTTGCCACTCGTCCTTCACGAGGGACCAGCTCCGAAACGAGCCCGAGGCCTTCGCGACCAGCCAGATCAAAGAGAACAAGCACTATAAGGCCATCGAGGACGGCACCGGCCCGTACCAGCAGATGTCCGCCGCCGATCGCCAGAAGCTCCTCGCCGATGTGAAGGCCATGGACGAGAACGCCTCGATGGCGCTCAGCGTGCCGACGAGCCTGCGAGCCGGGCAGGAGGTGCAGGTCACGGTGAGCGTCAAGGGCGGTCACGGCGTCGTCGGCGTCTTGCTGGTCGACACCGACCTTCGTTTCCAGGCGCGCCCCATCCAGGGCGACGGCTGGGTGATCGTCGGCGCGCCGAAGGTTTGGGGGGGCGACGGCAACGAACAGACGAAATGGGTCGATGGCCGCGCGCCGGGACTCAAGCGAAACCTCAACAGCGTGCTGATCTTCGACCAGAAGAGCGACCTCGCCGCGAAGAAATTCGCCGAGGGCAAGGTCGTGTGGACGGTCAAGGCGCCTCAGGAGCCTGGCACCTACTCCGTGAGCGCGGTGTTCCACTTCGGGACGGAGAAGGCGTCCTCGGTCGGAACGGTGTCCACGCCCACCGGCGCGGTGCTGCCCAGAGGGGGGCCCGGCGGTGCCTCCTCGCGCGTCATGTTCGCCAAGCCGGTGACGGTGATCGTCCGCTAGGGGGGAACGACGGGAGGCCTCCGTCATCGCCCGCACTCTCGGAAGGCGCGTCGCGCTCTACGCAGCGGGCGGGGCGGGGGCCCTGCTTGTCGGTACGCTCTTCCTCGTCGGGCTCAGCGCCAAGGAGCGCGACAACCGCTTCTGCGTCGCGTGCCATCTGCACGACGAGAAGTTCATGCGCCTGCTCGTCCTGCCTCCAAAAGATCTCGCCGGGCTCCATCACGAGCGGGATCCCTCGGTCGGCTGCATCGCCTGTCACGGCGGCCACGGCACCCGCATGCGGATGGCGGTGCGGACGGTCGCCGCGCTCGACACCCTGAAGTTCCTGGCCGGCGCGTACCGGGAGCCCACCCACATGAAGCTGCCACTGCGCGACGCCGAATGCCGGCCGTGCCACACCCCGATTGTTCGCCGGCCGGGGACGGCGGGCGGCGAGGCCCCGACGTTGGCGACCGAGGCCGAGACCGAGGGACGGGCGGGCACGTCGTACCACGCGATCCGGGAGCACGACACCGTGCGAGTGGCCTGCGTGCGTTGCCACGGCGCGCACACGACCGATAGCGACGCGGCCAGCCGCTTCATCTCGAAGACGGTCGTCGTCCCCGTCTGCCAGGAGTGCCACAAGGACATGTGACATCCGCGTCAGGTGACGAGACCCAGGACCAGGACCAGCCCCAGCGTCACCGCGCCCAGCCAGCGCGCGCGACTGAGCGTCAGCATGGCGACGAGTCCGACCAGGAGATGAAAGACGGTCAGACCGAGGTAGAAGTCCGTCAGCGCCATGCCGAGGAGATTCAAGACGATGAAGCCGGCGGCCAGCGTGAGCGGGATCCCGAGTGCGCGCCTGTGGGTCGCCAGGCCCAGGGCGATCAGGCACGCGAGGTCAGCGACGAGCAGCCAGCGCGTCGCCGCCGGGGCCGGGACGACGACGGCCAGCCGATCGAGCCAGGCGCGCTGCGACGTGAGGTAGGGCTCGGCGGCGGCCAGGGCGACGCGCACGGGTGAGGTCCACATCAGCCCGTGATGCTATCAGAGATGCTAGAATCTCGTTCCGCGTGAGGGCCGTCTCCCGGGACTCGTCGGCTGATGTCTGATCCGAAGACCATCGCGCAGCGCACCGACCGCATGATCGACCGCATGCTCGGCGGCGACCGTCTGGCGCTCGCGCGGCTCATCACCCAGGTGGAGAACCGCACGGCGGCGCTGCCCGCGATCATGCAGGCGGTCTATCCGCGCGCCCACGGCGCATACGTCGTCGGCGTCACCGGTCCGCCCGGCGCGGGCAAGTCCACGGTGGTCGATCGCCTCACGGTCCTGCTGCGCGCGGAGGGCGCGACCGTCGGCGTGGTCGCGGTGGACCCGTCGAGCCCCTTCACGGGCGGCGCGGTGCTGGGCGACCGGATCCGCATGCAGGCGCACGCGCTGGACCCCGGCGTGTTCATCCGCAGCATGGCCACGCGCGGCTCGCACGGCGGCCTCGCCCGCGCCACCGGCGACACGATCACGCTCCTCGCCGCGGCTGGCTACGCGTGGGTTCTGGTCGAGACGGTCGGCGTCGGCCAGACGGAGCTCGATATCATGAAGCTCGCCGACACGACGGTCGTCGTCCTCGTGCCCGAGTCGGGCGACGCGATCCAGACGATGAAGGCGGGGCTCATGGAGGCGGCGGACGTCTTCCTCGTGAACAAGGCCGACCGGAGCGGCGCGCCGGCGCTCATGGCCGAGCTCACCTTCGCCGCGCACCTCTCCCTGACGAGCGCGGCGTCGCCCAAGAACATCGAGTGGGAGATCCCGGTCCTCAGCGCGGAGGCGCAGCGCGGGGTCGGAATCGCCGAGCTCCTCGCCGACGTGAGACGCCACCGCGCCGCGCTCGAAGCCGCGGGCGCCCTCGCCGCGCGCCGGCGGGCGCGGCGGCGGGAGGAGCTCAAGACGCTGTTGCTCGACGAGGTCAGGCAGAAGGTCGAGCGCGCGCTCGCGGGCGGCGAGCTCGCCCGGACCGTCGACGCGGTCGTCGAGGGTGCGCTCGACCCGTACTCCGCCGTCCAGGCGATTCTCACTGTGCTAAGGTTGGAGTCCTCATGACCGCGTCCGTGGCGTTCCGCGACACCTTTTGGAACGTTCCCGTCTGGGCCCAGGTCGCGCTCTACGTCGGCGCCATCGTCGCCGTCACCGTCTTCGTCTACGGCCTGGCGCAGCGGGTCCGCCTCTGGCTCGCCGGGCGCCCCGAGCCGCGGCTCGACCGGATTCCCGAGCGCGTCGCCCTCGTCGGGAAGCACGCGCTCGGCCAGGCGAAGACGCTCTCGCAGGCGTACCCCGGCGTCATGCACGCGATCATGTTCTGGGGTTTCCTCGCGCTCTTCATGGGAACGGTCCTCGCGACGATCGACTACGACATCACGGTGCCGCTCCTCGGCTACAAGCTCCTGAAGGGCTCCTTCTACCTCGTCTACGAGACCGTGCTCGACCTGTTCGGGCTCTTCTTCGTGCTCGGCCTCGGCATGGCTCTGTGGCGCCGCTTCGTGCTCCGCCCCGAGCGCATCGATCCGACCGCGCGATTCGCGGGCGCGCTGGCCCTGCTCCTCGTCATCAACGTGACCGGGTTCGTCATGGAGGCGTGCCGCCTCGCGGCGGTCCGCCCCGCGTGGGCGGCGTGGTCGCCGGTCGGCTGGTTCCTCGCGCAGGGACTGCTGGCCGCGGGCATGTCGGAGGGCGCGCTCCGCGCGACCCACCTCTCGGTCTGGCTGTTCCACGCCGCGGTCTCGCTCGCGTTCGTCGCGGTCATCCCGTACTCGTACTTCGTCCACCTGATCACGACGCCGCTCAACATCTTCTTCGCGAAGCTCGGCCCGCGGGGCGCGATCGCGCCGATCGTCAACATCGAGGCGGCCGAGAGCTTCGGCGTCTCGACGCTCGAGGACTTCTCGTGGAAGCGGCGGCTCGATTTCGACGCGTGCGTCGAGTGCGGGCGGTGTCAGGCCGCGTGCCCCGCGTGGCTGGCGGGCACCGCGCTCTCGCCCAAGCAGATCATCGTCAAGCTCAAGCGCCACATGCACGGCGAGCTGCCGGGACCGATCCACGGCGAGCTGATCCGCCCCGAGGAGCTCTGGGCGTGCACGACGTGCATGGCGTGCGTGGAGGAGTGCCCGGCCTTCATCGACATCGTGGACACGATCATCGATCTGCGCCGCTACCTCGCGCTCTCGGAGGGGGCGCTCCCGTCCACCGCGCCGCAGTCGCTCCAGAACATCCAGCGCGCGGGCAACCCGTGGGGGCTCCCCGCGGGCGAGCGGCTCGCGTGGGCCCAGGGGCTCGACGTCCCGCTCATGGTGCCCGGTCGAGAGGTCGAGTACCTCTACTGGGTCGGGTGCTCGGCGTCGTACGACAAGCGCAACCAGGCGATCGCCCGGGCGGTGGTGAAGATCCTCAAGGCGGCGCGCGTGAGCTTCGGCGTCATGCAGGAGGAGCGGTGCCACGGCGAGGTCGCCCGGCGGCTCGGGGAGGAGTACCTCTACCAGACCCTCCAGCAGGCGAACGTCGCGGCGATCAACCGGTACCGATTCCGCAAGGTGATCACGCACTGCCCCCACTGCTTCAACACGATCAAGAACGAGTTTCCCCAGTTCGGCGGGACCTACGAGGTGCTCCACCACTCGCAGGTGATCGACGAGCTGCTCCACGCGGGGCGGATCAGACCGAGGAAGGCGCTCGACGCGACGCTCGCGTTCCACGACTCCTGCTACCTCGGCCGCTACAACGGGATCCTGGAAGCACCCCGCCGCGTGGCTCGCGCGGTGCCGGGGCTCAGGGTCGTCGAGCTTCCGCGCAGCGGCGCGCGCGGGCTCTGCTGTGGCGGCGGGGGCGGCCACATGTGGATGGAAGTGAAGTCGAAGAAGCGGGTCAACCTGATCCGCGTCGAGGAGGTCCTCGAGACGAAGGCGGACATCGTCGGCACGGGCTGTCCGTTCTGCCTCGCGATGATGGACCTCGGCCGCAAGGTGAAGGAGGCCGAGGGAACGCTCCAAGTCAAGGACGTGAGCGAGCTCGTCGCCGAGAGCCTGGACTGATGCGCACGCTTCTCAGGGCGCTGCCGGACATCGCACGCACCATCGCGCGCCTCGCCGCCGACCCGATCCTGCCGACCGCCGCAAAGGTGGCGCTCGCCGCCGCCGTGGTCTACCTGGTCTCGCCGGTCGACCTGATCCCGGACTTCATTCCCGTGCTCGGCGCGCTGGACGACGTCCTCGTCGCCGCGATCGTCGTGGACGGCCTCCTGAACTGGGTCGACCGCGGCCTCGTGCTGAAGTACTGGCCCGGCAGCCCCGACTCGCTCGAGCGCGTGGCGCGCGCCGCGCGGCTCCTGGCCGCGTGGGTCCCGCGGCGGCTCAAGGCGAGGGTCTTCGCGAGCAAGGCGTGAGGCCGGTGCCGGAAGCCACGTCGAGCCTGGTCACGATCGCCCGTGCCGTCAACGGGACGACCGATCTCACCGAGGCCCTGCGGCTCGTCTGCCGTGAGCTGGCGCGCCTGACCCTCGCGGAGACCGTCGCCGCGTACCTACTCGACGTCGAGGGCAAGGAGATCCGGCCGGCCGCCGCCTACCACGTTCCCAAGCACACGCTCGAAGTCCTGACGACGACGGCCCTTCCGCTCGCGGCCCAGGGGTTCGCCCAGAGCGTGTTCACGGCGGGGCACGTCGCGTGGAGCGACGACGTGCAGAACGACCCCCGGTTCGCGTTTCCGCTGTTTCGCGCGTTCCCCCACCGGTCGGGCCTGATCATCCCGCTGTCGGTCGACGGCGCCGTGGCGGGCGCGTTTTACCTCGTCTGGTGGCAGGAGCAGCGCCAGGTCCCGGAAGGCGTGGTCACGGTCCTCGAAACCATCGGCCAACTGGTCGGGATGCTGCTCAAGAACGCCCAGCTCGCCCGCGTGGCGGAGACGCGCCGCAGGTCGGCCGAGGCCGCCGAGGGACGCCACCGCCTGCTCTTCGATCGTAACCTTGCCGGCGTCCTGTGGACGCGGAGGGACGGCCGGATCGTCGACTGCAACGAGAGCCTCGCGCGCCTTCTGGGGTACGACTCGCGTCAGGAGGTGCTGGGCCACGACGTGCAGAGCTTCTATATGAACCAGGCCGACCGCGAGGGAGTCCTGGCCGGGATCGCGCCCGGCGGCATGGCCGATGGCCGCGAGCTCTACTGGCGGCGCCGCGACGGCACACCGGTCTGGCTCCGGGTGAACCTCCGCGCCACGGCCGAGGGCTGGTTCGAGGGGATTCTCATCGACATCTCCAGTGAGAAGCGCGTCGCGCAGGCGGAACGTGCCGCCTCCGAGCTGCGCGCCGTCGCCATGCTGGCGGCCGCCACCGCTCACGAGATCAACAACCCGCTGGCGATTCTCCTGGGCCAGCTGACCATGCTGGCGCGCGAGTATCCGGAGAACGCCCGAACGGCGAAGATCGTCGCGGCAGCGGAACGCATCCGGGACATCGTGAGCCGGATGACGAACATCACCCGGATCGAGGCATCCGAACAGTACCCGGGGACCTCACCGCCGATGCTGGACATCCGAAAGTCGGGGGACGCGCGCGACCCATGACGGGGAATCCGAGCGCGACGATCCTCGTCGACGATCGCGACGCCTGTCTCCGCTGATTCGCCCCCCCGGGTCACTGCCCCGGCTACTCGGACGACCACGCCGCACCAACGTGGTGCAGCTGCACCACGTTGGTGCACGTCCCGGAGATGCGTCGCCGCTACAAGGCGACAGCCCAGGCGAAAAGAAACCAATAGTTAGCCGCTCGCGGCCGGGACGTCACTGGCTCTGGCACAGACTGTGCCACGATTTCGCCGTGGTGGGACCGACCGTGGTGCGTTGGGTGTATGAGGAGCGCTCGGGATCGATCAGTCCGTGCGGTGATTATCGAGTCATTCGCCCGATCTCAAGGATAATAACGGAAGGAGAGGAATCGTTTCATGGATGAGCAGGCCCTCAAGGCCGCCCGAATCCTGATCGTCGACGACGAGTCCGCCAACGTGAGGCTCCTCGAGCGGGTGCTCGAGCGTGAGGGCTATACCCACCTGCGATCCACGACGGACGCGCGCCAGGCGCTGCCACTCTACACGGAGTCCCGTCCCGACCTCGTCCTGCTCGACCTCGCGATGCCCCACGTGGACGGGTTCCAGATCCTCGAGCGGATCAAGCCGCTGGTGCCACCGAAGGCCTATCTCCCGGTCCTGGTGCTGACGGCCGACATCACGATGGAGACGAAGCGCCGGGCACTCGAGAGCGGCGCGAAGGACTTCCTGACCAAGCCGTTCGATCAGGTCGAGGTGCTTCTCCGGATCCGCAACCTCCTCGAGACACGCCTGCTCCATCAAGAGCTCGCGCGTCACAACGAGAGCCTCGAGGAGATCGTACGCGAGCGCACCCAACAGCTCGTTCAGACCGAGAAACTCGCCACGATGGGCTCGCTCCTGGCGGGCGTCGCCCACGAGCTGAACAACCCGCTCACGGTGGTCATCGGTCAGGCCCACCTCCTGCGAGAGGGTGAGGCGGGCGGCTCCCTGGTGCAGCGCGCCCGGAAGATTCACGCCGCCGCCGATCGCTGCGTCCGCATCGTCCGCAACTTCCTTGCCCTCGCGCGCCAACACACGCCCGAGCGCCGCGAGGTCCGACTCAACGACGTGGCTCGGGAGGCGGTCGAGCTGCTGGCGTACGAGTTGCGCACGGGCAACGTGGAGGTCGTGCTCGACCTGACCGAGGACCTGCCGACCCTCTGGGCAGACGCCCACCGGCTCCACCAGGTCCTGGTGAATCTCATCGTGAATGCCCAGCACGCGATGCGCGGCGTGACGTCTGCGCGTCGGCTGACGCTCACGACGCGGTTCGACCGTGAGCGTGATCGGGTCTGGCTCGAGGTCGGCGACACGGGGTCAGGGATCCCGCCGGAGATCCGGGCACGGATCTTCGAGCCCTTCTTCACGACAAAGCCGAGCGGTCAGGGGACCGGGCTCGGGCTCTCGCTCTGCCAAGGGATCGTGGAGGAGCACGGCGGGACGATCACGGTCGCGAGCGAGCCGGGGCGCGGGGCGAGATTCCGCATCGAGCTGCCCGTGGTCGCGCCGCCGACAGCGGCAGTTGAGCCCGCGGCGGCCGTGCCGCCGTCGGCGATGACCTCGAAGTCCATCCTCGTCGTTGACGACGAGTCCGAGATCGCCGCGGTGCTGGCCGAGATGCTCCGGCGGGCCGGCCATCGGGTCGAAATTGCGGCCAACGGCGCGATGGGCCTGGAGATGCTCGAGCGCCGAGGCTACGACCTGATTCTGACCGACACGAAGATGCCCGTGCTGGACGGCGTCGAATTTTACCGCGCCCTCGAGCGGCGCTTCCCCCAGCTCTGCCGTCGGCTGATCTTCGTCACCGGGGACCTCCTGGACCCGGAGAAGCGGAGCTTTCTCGCGTCGACGGGAGCCCCCTGCATGGAGAAGCCCTTCGATCTGGATGAGGTCCGACGGGTCGTTGACCGATTGCTCGCGAGCGGCTAGCACCCACGGTCCTGCGCGCGTCGACCTCAGACTTCCGTGCGGCCATCCGGAAAATCCTCCCCTGGTAGAAATCCTCTCGAGGGCCCCCCGGGCGTAGCCGGCTTGGCATCGGCCGCCTGACATCTCTGACAGCTACCGTCCTGCTGCAGCGCAGGGCACCGAGCGAAGCCCGCGCCCCTTCAGCGTAGTTGAGCCTGCCGACGCGTGGCATTGATCCTGCACCCGCTAAGGAGCGTCAACGAGGGCGCGTCGTGAGACAGGTAGGAAGGCCGGAAGGCACGGAGGCTCACATGAGCTGGTCAGGGATCGTCGGAAACCTTGGAAGAATTTCTATGGTCGCGCTTGCTCTCGTCGCGGTCGTCTGCGGCCACGCCTGGGCGGAGTCACCTACGGAGACGCTCCGGGGCGTGTTCGCTGCGGTGAATCGTGTGCTCGGCGACCCGGAGTTGCAGCAAAAACCGCAGGAGCTCATGGGCGCGATCCACACCGTGATGAACGGGAGCTTCGACTTCCGGGAAGCGGCGCGGCTCGCGATGGGACGGGAGTGGGAGGTCCGGACACCGACAGAGCAGGACGAGTTTGTGCAGCTGTTCGCGGCGCTCCTCCAGCGAGCCTACATGTCCCAGATGGCGTCGTCGCAATCCGGCATGCAGGGCGGCCTGGCGATCCAGTACACCGGTGAGTCCGTCGACGGCGATCGGGCGACCGTCGCGGCCGTGATGGGAAGTCGGAGCGGAAAAGAGATGCCGCTCGAGTATCGGATGATTCAGGATGGCGAGCGCTGGGCGGTGTACGACGTCGCGGTCGGCGGGATGAGCCTCGTGGCGAGTTATCGTGCCCAGTTCAGCAAGGTCATCAGGCAGTCGTCCTACGCCGACCTCGTCGTTCGATTGAAGAACACTCGCGGAAACTGACATGGGCTGGACCGAGCTCGTCGGATACCTCGGAGTCGTCGTCGCCTTCGCGGTACTCACGCTGGGCGCCCTGTCCGCATACTTCGACTGGTAGTTGCCGCACGGATCGACGCGCGTCAAGCAGGCCCGGCATCTTCTCGCCCCCCCGCCGGCGTGCCTGGGCTAGAATCCTCGTGTACAGAGGGGGCATGGGTTCCGGGCCTTCGTCGTTCTTCGGGCGCTACAGTCTCGCCATCGTCGTGACGGCGTTGGCTGTCCTCGCCACTCTGATCCTGGCGCCCCACTGGAACCCGCGCCATCTCCTGCTGCCGTTCTACCCCGCCGTGATGCTCAGCGCCTGGTTCGGCGGCTTCGGCCCCGGCCTCCTCACGACGCTCCTCTCGGCGCTCGCCATGGATTACTTCTGGCTGCCGCCAGCCCCCGGATTCGGCATCCGGGAGCCCGGCGACTTGATGGGGTTCATCCTCTTTCTCGGCGTGGGGCTCCTGGTCAGCATGCTCAACGCGAGGCTGCTCCGGGCGCAGCGCCACGCCGAGGCCGTGGCGGCGGAGATGCGCCACGAGGCGGACGAGCGTCGAAAGGCCGAGGACTCGGCCGCCAAGCTCACGAAGCTCACCGACGACCTCAGAACCTCGGTGGAGCGGTACCGCTATCATTTCGAGCGGAACCTCGCGGGCGTCTTCCGTGCCGAGCGCGGCGGGCGCATCGTCGAATCCAGCGAGGCCTTCGTCCGCCTCGTCGGCGCGGGTTCGGCTGGCGAGATCCGCGCGCTCGACGTGAGAGAGCTCTTCGTCGACCCGTTGGGGTGGCAAGAGCTCGTCGCCTCGCTCGCCCCGGGCGTCGTGATCTCGAACCAGGAGCTCCAGTGGCGCCGGCGCGACGGCACGCCCCTCGCCGTGCTCGCCAACCTCCGGGAGACGGGAGGCTTCGTGGAGTGCCTGGCGATCGACATCACGGACCGGGCGCGCGCCGAGGAAGCCGAGCGGAAGGCGATGCGGCTCCGCGCGATCGCCGACCTCGCCGCCGCGGCGGCCCACGAGATCAGCAACCCGCTCACCGGCGTCCTCACGAACCTGGCCCTCCTCAAGCTCGAGGGCGAGGCCGCCGTGAAGGTGGAGAAGGCGCTCGAGGCGGGACGCCGCATCCAGGAGATCCTCGACCGCATGACGCGGATCGAGCGCGTCGAAATGGCCCCCCGGCCCGCGCCGAGCCTCGCGCCGATGATCGACATCCGAAAGTCGTCGGACTAGCCTCGCGATCGTCGCCGGAACAGGACGTCGCCCCGGATAGGGGTTTTCCCTGATCCCAGGCTCCGGAGTAATTGTTGACGGCCACGGCAGCCAAGTATTAGCGTGGTGCGCGTGAAGTCGGTCCTGGTCGTCGACGACGATCCGATGTTCGCCAAGCTGCTCGAGGACATCCTGACGAGCGACGGTTACCGCGCGACGAGCGCGGCGAACGGCGTCGAGGCGCTCGCACTCCTCGCCAATCAGGCTTTCGACCTGGTGATGATCGACATCCGGATGCCCGAGCTCGACGGCCCCTCTTTCTATCGCGAGCTCGAGCGTCGCAACCCCGATCAGGCGCGCCGGGTCATGTTCATGACCGGCGGTGCGGTGGGTGCGGAGACGGCCGAGCTCCTGTCGACCGTCCGGACGCCCGTCCTGCGCAAGCCGCTCGACGTCAAAGAGATCCGCGCGACGGTTCAGCGGTTCTTCCTGGCCGCCGACAGCTTCCGTCGTCGCGGCTAGCCGCGCGTCGGGGGAGGCTTCGGAAGGGAGGCGAAGCCCGCGCCGAGTTCATGCGCCGGGAAGCAGCAGCGCCAGGCCCGTCAGGCCAGCCCCCAGGAGCACGGACTCCACGTGGATCTGGTACGCCTGCCGCTTGAGTTGCGCGACCACCCAGGGGTCCGCCACGGGCTCCTCGCCGCCGTCCAGATCGCGCCGCCCGCGCGCCGCGAGCGTGACTCAGGTGTGAGCGCGCGCCTGGCTGAGGCCGAGCGCGCCCGCCCAGAACGGCACCACGAGCGCGACACGCCAGCCCCGATCCACTCCGCTCATGAGGGACACGACCAGGGCGACGACGCCGACCGCGAGCGTCGCGACCCCCATCAGCGCGCGCCGCCGGCGGCCCTTCGGCCCGATGTTCGCGGCGCGCACGGCCATCAGCGTGAGCGCTTTGTCGCGCCCTTCGGGGGCATGAGGCCGTTGAGGGCGAGACGCCCGCCGTCCACGTAGACGGTGGACCCCGTCATGTAGGAGGAAGCGTCCGAGGCGAGGAAGACGGCGACCTCGGCGATCTCCCGGGGCTCGGCGACCCGCTGCATCGGCGTACGGGCGTAGACCGCGTCCCGCCACCGGCGGTTCTTCAGGAGATGGCGGGTGAGGCCCGTCACGACGGTACCCGGGCCGATCGCGTTGACCCGGATGCCGTGGGGCGCCAGCGCGATCGCCATGGCCTTGGTGAGCTGGCGCACGCCGCCCTTGGTCGCCGCGTAGGCGGCCGACTCGGGGCGCGCCACCTCCGCGTTCACCGACGACAGCGTGATGATGACGCCCCGACGGCGTCGCACCATGCGCCGCGCCGCGGCCTGGGCGACCAGGAACGTGCCCTTGAGGTTGACGTCGATGATGCGGTCCCACGTCGCCTCGGAGAGCTCGAGAAACGGGACGATCGGCTCGACGGCCGCGTTGGTCACCGCGACATCGATCCGGCCCCAGGCCCGATGGATCGCGTCGAAGCCGTCGCGGACCGAGCCGGCATCCGCCACGTCCATCTGGAGCGCGAGCGCCTTCGCCCGGCCGATCCGCCGCGCCGTCGCCTGGGCGGTCGTCGGGTCGATATCGGTCACGGCGACCCTCGCGCCCTCGCGCGCGAACGCGAGCGCGATCGCCTGGCCGATGCCGCGTCCGGCGCCCGTCACGAGCGCGACCCTGTCCTTCAGCCTCATGGCGTGGCGCCTACGCTACACGTCTTGATGTTGATGGACGGAGCCAACTCGTTCCTACAGCAGGCCACCCACAGAGTGTCCCGTCCACGCGGACCCCGCTACAAAAGAGAATCAATCAGCGAGCAGGACAAGCTCCACCTCCATGACCGCCTGGCCGGGGCGCGGGTAGAGCTGGGTGACGAGCGGCTTGTGGCCGGGCGCGGTCACGCGGACGTGGAGGTGGAGCGGCCGGCCGGGGTAGCGGCCCGGGAGGTCCGTCTCGTAGCGGTAGCGCCCCGTGCCGTCCGCGCGCTGGGCCCCACGGTGCTCGGCGTCGTAGTCGCCGCGCGGGTTGGCCGACCACCACTCGAGCTGGGCTCCGGGCAGAGGAGCGCAGCCCTTCGCCGACGCGACTCGTCCCGTGATGACGAGCCCGCGACCGGTGACCGAGCGCTCCGGGGAGTTCGGCTCGTAAAACGGACCGAGCATGTCGGGACGCGTCGGTGGGCACGCGGGCTCGGCCGCGGCGCGCGCGCCGAGCGTCGCGAGCAGAAAGAGCGCCGTGGAAGCCAGGACGCGGGTCACGCGCCAATGCTATCATTCCGCCCGCACACGCGTATGAGCGAGCCCGGTCGTCGAGAACGAGTGGACGTCGCCGACCTTGCGGCCGCGATCGAGCGTCTCGCCGCTGACCTCGCGCTGGCCGAGGAGCCCTCCGGGTTCACCGTCGTCCTCGAGAGTGACCCCGACATGCGGGAGCAGCGTGACTGACTGGACGATCACGACGCTCGGCGGCGCGATCGCCGGTCGCCAGGTCTCGCCGGTCGAGGTGACGCGCGAGTGCCTGGAGCGCATCGCGCGGCTCGACGCCAAGATCCGGAGCTTCATCACCGTGGACGCGGAGGGCGCTCTCGCGACCGCGCGGGAGCTCGAGGCGGAGCTGGCCGCCGGGCTCTCGCGCGGGCCGTTCCACGGCGTGCCGCTCGCGTACAAGGACCTCTGCCACGTCCGGGGGCTGCCGACGTCGTGTGGCACGGCGACGCGCGAGTACTTCTCGGCCGAGCACGAATGCACCGCGGTGAACCGCCTGCGCGAGGCGGGGGCCGTGACGCTCGGCAAGCTCAACATGACCGAGCTCGCCCTGGGGCCGTTCGGCGACAACGCCCACCACGGGGACGTCCAGAACCCGTGGTGCCCCGGTCACGTTGCCGGCGGCTCGTCGAGCGGCTCGGCGGCCGCCGTGGCTGCTGGATTCGCGCTGGGCGCGCTCGGGAGCGACACGGGGGGCTCGATCAGACTGCCCGCGGCCTGCTGCGGCGTCGTCGGGCTCAAGCCGACCTACGGGCGCGTCAGCCGGGCGGGCGTCATGCCCCTCTCGTGGTCGCTCGACCACGTAGGACCGCTCACGCGCACCGTCGCGGACGCGGCGCTCCTGCTCGGCATCATCGCCGGCCACGACCCGCGCGACGCGACGTCGAGCCGCCGAGGCGTGCCGTACTACGAGCGCCTGCTCGACACGCGGGTCGAGGGCCTCCGCGTGGGGCTCCCGGCGAATTACTTCTTCGACGGGCTCGACGCCGCCGTGGACGTCGCCGTCCGCGCCGCGGCGCGCATCCTCGAAGGGCTCGGCGCCGAGATCGTGAGCGTCCGCGTCCCCGACCCGCGGCCCGTCGTGGACGTGTCGAACGTCATCGCGCGCGCGGAGTCGGCCGCGGTCCACGCGCGGATCGCGCGCGAGCGGCCGCACGAGCTCCAACCGGCGGTGCGGGCGCGACTCGAGGTCGGCTTCCACCTCACGGCGCACGACTACCTCCAGGCCCTCCGCCTCCGCACCCGCTATGCGCGCGCGTTCGTCGCCGAGGTCTTCGCCGAGGTGGACGCGCTGCTGGCGCCCGTCATCCCGGAGCCGGCGCCGGCGCTCGACGCGGTCAAGGCGGGGACGGTGGACGAGGTCGTGATGCGGATGGGCCGGTTCTCGCGCCTCACGCGTCCCTTCAACGGGCTCGGGCTGCCCGCGCTCTCCGTCCCGTGCGGCTTCTCCGCGGACGGCCGCCCGCTCGCGCTCCAGGTCGTCGGTCGGCCCTTCGACGAGGCGACCGTGCTTCGCCTCGGCCACGCGTACGAGCGGGCGACCGACTGGATCACGCGGCGCCCGGCGCTCGCCTGACTGCGGCCGCCCCATCGTGGACGAGCGGTCCCTCGCTCCGCCGCGCCTCTGGACGGTCTTCGCCGCCTACCTCGTGGCGTTCGTCGCGATCGTGGCCCTCTCGCTCGTGGCCGCGGGTGTCCTGCGCTCGATGTACCCGGACGTCCCCGATCCCGCGCTCTTCGACGGGCTCCCGGGCCTGATCGCCGGCGGGCTCGCGTCCTCGATGGCCCTCCTCTTCACGGTCGCGCTCTTCAACCGGCCGCTCGAGCCGGTGCTCCTGCGGCTGGTGCCGGGCTGGGAGACGGGACGCGCGCTCGCGGTGATGGTCGTCGGCATGCTCGCGCTCGGGCAGTCCCTCGACTCGCTCACGATGCTCGCCGGGCTCGGCGACAAGGGCACGCTGGCTGCGATCCGGGGCGCGCTCGCCGACGCGGTCGGGCCGGAGCTGTTCCTGGCGGTCTTCGTGATCGGCGTCCTCGCGGGCTCGGCGGAGGAGCTGTTCTTCCGTGGCTACATGCAGACGCGTCTCGGCCAGCGGATGCCGCCCGTCGCCGCGGTCCTCATCACCGCCACGGGCTTCGGGCTCCTGCACCTCGAGTGGATCCACGCGCTGCTCGCCTTCGTCCTCGGGCTCTACCTCGGCTGGATCACGGAGGTCGCCGGGAGCGCCTTGCCCGCGATCGCGTGCCACGTGATCAACAACGCCCTCTTCACCATGCTGGCCGCGCTCGTCGGCACCGTCGGCGGGGCAGGGCCGAACGCGGCGCTGCTCGTCACAAGCGGGTGCGTCTTCGTCGGCTCGGTCGTCTGGCTGCGACGCTGCCGGACGTGGTAGGCTTGGTGGGCATCGACGGTCCTCAGCACACACGTGATCGGTGACGCCACGCGCCTCGCGGAGTTGTTCCAGGGCGCCAGGAGACCCGTCGTCTTTCCCGCCGCCTCCATCCCGGTCCACGCCAAGCACGGGGGCGCCTCGCTCGTCATCGTCAACCTCGCGCCGACGCCCCTCGACGCGCGCGCCGATTTCGTGATCCGTGGCAGGGAGGGCCCCGTCATGTCGGGGGTGCTCGCGCGGATGGCGCTCGCATGAGCGATTCCCTGATCGAGGAGCTGCTCGCCGCGCGCGAGCAGCACCGCGCGATCGCGCCGCCGAGCGAGAAGCGGCGCCTGTCGCTGGCCGAGGCCTACACGGTGCAGGACCGCCTGCGCGAGGCCCTCGTGGCCCGCGGCGACCGGGTGATCGGCTGGAAGGCGGGCTTCACCAACAAGGCCGCCCAGACGGCGTACGGGTGCGAGGAGCCGGTGTGCGGCTTCCTCCTCGCCGCGGGGGTCTTCCCGAACCGCGCCGAGGTCCCGAGCGCACGCTTCGCGAGCCTCGTCGTCGAGGCGGAGGTGGCGTTCGTGCTCAAGCACGACCTCGCCGGACCGGGCGTCACGCCCGCGCGGGCCCTCCTGGCGGTCGAGGGCGCCGTGCCGGCGCTCGAGCTCGTCGACTTCCGCATGAGCGGCAAGCCCGTCGCGTCCGACGTTGTCGCCGACGGAGTCTTCGCCAACGCGATTGTCGTGGGCGCGCCGCTCACGGACGTGGCCCACCTGGATCTCGCGGTCGAGGGGCTCGTCTACGAGCTCAACGGGGCGGTCGTCGCGACGAACGCGGCCGCGGAAGTGATGGGCAATCCGCTGAACTCGCTCGCGTGGATCGCCAATCACCTGGGCGGGCGCGGGCTCGCGCTCAGGGCGGGCGAGCTCGTCATGTCGGGCTCGGTCTCGACCCTGCTCCGCCCGAAGGCCGGCGACACCGTGCGTGCCACGTTCACTCGGCTCGGCGGGGTCGCCGTCCGCTTCGCCTGATCCGGCGATGCGCCTCGAGGGTCGCGCGGTCGTGGTCACGGGCGCGGGCGGCGGCATCGGCCGCGCGATCGCTCGCGCCTTCGCCGCCGAGGGCGCGGGCGTCGTCGTCGCCGATCTCGCCGAGACCGCCGACGCGACCGCCGCGGAGATCCGGCGCTCGGGGGGACGCGCCGTGGCCGTGCGGGGGGACGTGAGCCGCTCGGCCGACATGCGCGTCCTCGCCGAGCGGTCGCTGCGGGAGTTCGGCGGTCTGGACGTGCTCGTGACCTGCGCGGGCCTCGGCCTCTCCGGCCTGCTCCTCGACCAGGACGAGGAGGAGTGGACGCGCGTCATCGACGTGAACCTGAACGGCACCTACCGCGCGATCCGCGCGGCGCTCCCGCAGATGATGGCCCAGGGGCGCGGGCGGATCATCACGATCGCGTCGATCCTCGGCAAGATGGGCGGCTACGGCTTCGTGAGCGCCTACGCCGCCTCCAAGCACGGCGTCGTCGGCCTCACCCGCGCCCTCGCGGCGGAGCTCGGCGCGCAAGGGTTCCCCGGGATCACGGTCAACGCGATCTGTCCGGGCTACGTGCGCGCCGGGATGGGCATCGCGATGCAGTCGACCAAGGCGGGACCGGTGTCGGGCACCGAGATCTTCGAGCGCTACTACAAGCGCCTGGTGCCGCAGCGGCGCATGATCGAAGCCGAGGAGATCGCCCACGCCGCGGTGTTCCTGGCGCTGCCCGAGGCCGCCGGGGTCACGGGCCAGGCGCTCAACGTGGACGGCGGCTTCTTCATGTCGTGATGACCCTCGACGAGCTCGTGACGCGCACCCGGGAGCGGCTCGCGGCGCGCCAGCGGCGGGTCGTCGACCCGGGGCCGCTCGTCCGGGCAGCCGTGCTCGTGCCGCTCGTCGAGCGGGGCGGACCGCACATGGTCTTTGCCAAGCGCACCGACCGCGTCGGCACCCACCGCGGTCAGATCGCCTTTCCGGGCGGCACGGTCAGCGCCGACGACGCGTCGCTGCTCGCCGCCGCGCTGCGGGAGTCCGAGGAGGAAGTCGGCCTCTCTCGCACGGCCGTCGAGGCGCTCGGCGCGCTCGACGACACGGAGACCTTCGCCACGCGCTTCGTCATCACGCCGTGGGTCGGCGTGATCCGCGCGCCCGTCGTGTGGCGACCGGACGGCGAGGAGATCGAGAAGGTGATCGAGGTGCCGCTCGCGGCGCTCCTCGAGCCCGCGAACTTCCGGGTGGAGCACTGGGCGCGTGACGGGGTCGTGCGTCCCGTGTACTTCTATGAGTACGGAGGCGAGAGGATCTGGGGAGCGACCGCGCGGATCGTCAAGGACTACCTCGACCTGGTGACCGGGCCGTGAGCGAGGCGAGGTGATCGGGCACGCTCAAGACCGAGTAGCCGAGGGCCTCGATCTTGCGCCCCGCTTAGGGATGGCGGAGCGCGTCGGCTCTTGCGATCCAGGGACGCGGCGCCAGCGAAGCCAGCACTCCCTCGCGGGTCCCGCGCGGGATGCGGATCTCCCAGGGGGTGCCGGGCGGCGTCATGCCACGCACGAGCGTCGGGTTCAGTCCGCGCAGCATTCCGAGCGAGAGCCCGGCATCCCTGGCCAGGCGACGGAGATCCGTCAAGGGCGGGACCGACACGCGCTCGGTGTCGTCCCACGGGTCGCCGCCGACCGTGAACCCGTACTGGTCCGGGTCGCGGCCGATGAGCGTCGCCGCGTGGATGGCGGGGACATACTCGCGGGTCTCGCGTCGCAGATATTTCGTGCGCGTGAGGTTCCAGAAGTTCGACGAGCCCGTCACCCGGATCGCCCGGATCACCTTACCCTCGCCCGCGTTGTACGCTGCGTGCGCGAGCTCCCACGAGCCGAACTGGCGGTACAGGTCGCGCAGGTAGGCCGCGGCGGCCACGGTGGACTTCTCGGGATCGAGCCGCTCGTCTACCCATCGGTCGACGCGCAGCCCGTAGCCGCGCGCGGTGGGAGCCATGAACTGCCAGAGCCCTTTCGCGCGGGCGTTGGAGACGGCGCGCGGGTCGAAGCCGCTCTCGATCATCGCCGTGAACGCGAGATCCGTCGGCAGGCCCTGGCTCCGGAAGACCTCCTGGATCATCCCGAGGTAGCGCCCGGACCGGCCCATCCACGTCTCGACGATCTCGCGCCGGCTGCGGGTGAAGAGGTCGAGGAAGTAGCGGACGTCGTCGTTCTGCGTCACCGAATAATCGCGGAACTCGGCTCGGCGCCGCGCCACGGCGTTGAGGCGCGCCGACTGCGCCAACGCGTCCGCCCAGGGGTCGCCCTGGGTGGCCTCCGCCTCGAATCCGGGCGCGACGCTCTCCTGAACGGGGACGACGACGCTAGGTCGCTCGTAGACGCGAGATGCCGCGTACCCCGAGGCCATCGTCACCAGGAGAAGCCCAAGGCCGAGCAGGTGCCGGCTGACGGGTGGCCGGGCGTGGGGGATCGGCATCCGGGGTTCCAGCCACATGCCGGAAACACAGGGGCAACGATCGGACCAACACGACTGAGGGCCGGTAAGGCCCCGATTCTAGGGTTGTTGTGAGGCGGAAGGTTTATGCCTCGGGGGCATGGGACCGATCAAAATCTTACCGGGCCGGATCGAAGTCGTTCAGGGCCACCAGAAATAGAGGAAGCGCGGGCCGGCGCCCAGAGCCGCGCCGAGCCGCGCGAGCGAGCTCTCCACGGCGGCGGCTGGCGCCTCGGAGCGCGCGTAGTAGGTGGCGCGGTATTCGCGAGGGCGGCGATAGACGACGATCCGTGCCTCCTCCACGCCAATCACACGCTTCGCCGCCTCGATGGCGTCGGGCATGTAGCCGATCCGGTCGATCAGCTTGAGGTCGAGGGCCTGCTGGGCCGTGTAGATCCGGCCGTCGGCGACCTTCCGCGCCGTCTCGAGGCCGAGCCTCCGGCTCTCGGCGAGCTTCTCGACGAACTGCCCGTAGAGGCTGTCGATGACCGACTGGAAGATCCTCCGCTCCTCGTCGGTCAGCGCCCGGAACGGGCTCCCCATGTCCTTGCGCTCGGCCGACTTGATCGTCGTGGTCGAGAGCCCGAGCTTCTGCAGGAGCCCCTCGGCGCTCAGCGTGACCATGAGGACGCCGATCGAGCCGGTCACCGACGTGGGATGGGCGATGATCGTGTCGGCGGCGAGCGCCACGTAGTAGCCGCCGGACGCGGCGACGTCGAGCATGACCGCGACGACGGGCCGGCCGGTCTCGCGCTTGAACAGGACGAGCTCTCGGTAGATGACGTCGGAGGCCGTCACGGTCCCGCCGGCGCTGTCGATGCGCACCACGAGCGCGCGCACCTCCGGGTCGGCCGCGGCCTTCGTGAGCTCCTCGCGGACGCGCACGAGCAAGGGCACCCGCGGCGGGGTCGGGCCGCCGATGACGAGGCTCGGCGGACCACCCTCGTCGGAGAGGAATCCAGAGATGTCCAGCAGGAGGATCTTGGCGCGGCCACGCCCTTCGACCGTCTGCTCGCGGAGCGGCTCGATCCGCGGCGTGAGGTCGAGCGAGATGAGCGAGCAGGCGGCGAGGAGGGGGACCAGCGCGAGCGCGGGCAGTCGTCGCATGGGATGAGTATATAATCTCGCCGTCGTGAGTGCGGCCTCCGCGTTCGGCATCGACGACGTCTACGCCGCGGCGCGGCGGCTCCGCGATCGGATCCACCGCACCCCGACCATCGCGTCGCAGTCGTTCGACGACGCGAGCGGCTACCGCGTGTTCCTCAAGTGCGAGAACCTCCAGCGCGCGGGATCCTTCAAGATCCGCGGCGCGCTCAACAAGCTCCGCTCGCTCCCCGACGCCGACCGCGCGCGCGGCGTCGTCGCGTACTCGTCGGGCAACCACGCCCAGGGGGTGGCTCTCGCGGCGCGGATGGTCGGGAGCACGGCGATCATCTGCATGCCGACCGACGCGCCCGCGCTGAAGGTGGAGGCGACTCGCAGGTACGGCGCCGAGATCGTCTTCTACGACCGGATGAAGGACGACCGGGCGGCGCTCGCCGCGCGCATTGCGTCCGAGACGGGGCGCGTGCTCGTGCCGCCGTACGACGACTACGCGATCATGGCGGGGCAGGGGACGGCGGCGCTCGAGCTCTTCGAGGACGTCCCCGGGCTCGACGCGTTCGTGACCCCGGTGGGCGGCGGCGGGCTCATGGCGGGCTGCGCGACGGTGGCGAAGAGCCTCGTCCCGTCCATCGCCGTGATCGGCGTCGAGGCCGACACCGCGAACGACACCTACCTCTCGCTCCAGAAGGGGGAGCGGGTCACCATCCCGCCGCCGCCGACGATCGCCGACGGGATCCGCGTCACGAGCCCGGGGGCGCTGACGTTCCCGATCCTCCGCGAGCGGCTGACGGGGGTGAGCCTGGTAACCGACGCTGAGATCGTTGACGCCGTCCGGTTGTTAGCGCTCCGTGTGCGTGTGGTCGTCGAGCCCACGGGCGCAGTGGGCGCGGCGGCGGTGCTCGGCGGGAAGCTTCCGCTCCCCCGGGGCGCGCGCGTCGGCGTGGTGCTCTCGGGCGGGAACATCGACCCGAATTTCTTGGCCCAGATCCTCAAGCCCGACTGAGGCAGGTGCCGCGGTCAGCGGCGTGTGGGATCAGCCGCGGTTCGAGCGCGGGCTTCGCCCGCGCAATCGGGCTCTGGGGGAGGCTCGAAGGGCCCGTCGAGGCCCCCTCCGATGATCTAGCGGCGGTGGAAGGGCGGGATCACCTCGGCGGCCAGCCGCTCGAGCTGCTCGAGCATCTGCTCGGGGGGGCCCATGGGCCGCACGACGAACTTCGAGCCTCCGCCCGCGACGTACTCCTCGAGCCGCTCGGCCAAGAGCTCGGGCGGGCCGAAGGCCGTGCAAGCGGCGAGCGTTCGGTCGTCCACGCGGCCGCGCGGGACGAACGGCGCCGCGGTCGCGCGGGCGCGCGCGGGGTCGTCGTCGAGCCAGAAGTTCACGAGGACGCCGAAGTGGTCGCCCGGCACCTCGCGCCGGGCCTCCGCGGCGTAGGCGCACGTCTTCTCGACGCCGACCCGGAACTCGGCCGGCGTGATGAAGGACGGGATCCAGCCGTCGCCGAGCCGTCCGGCGCGGCGCGTGGCGGCGTCGCTGTTGCCGCCGATCCAGAGCGGCATCGGCTGCTGGACGGGCTTCGGCAGCACGGTCACGCGCTCGAGCTTCCAGAACTCGCCGTCGTGGGTCACCTCCGCCTCGGCCCAGCAGCGGCGCATGATCACGATCGCCTCGTCGGTCCGGCGGCCGCGCTCCTTGAACGGGACGCCGGCCGCGCGGAACTCGCGCTCCTGCTCGACGCCGATCCCTACGGCGGGGAGCGCGCGCCCGCCGGAGAGGTAGTCGAGCATCGCGAGCTCGCGGGCGGCGAGGACCGGGGAGCGAAAGGGCGCCACGAGCACGCTCGGGCCGAACTTGAGCCGCCGCGTGCGCGCCGCGACAGCGGCCATCGCGATCATCGGCTCGAGGACCGGGAGCGGCGAGGAGAGCCGCTCGGAGAACCAGAGCGAGTCGATTTCGGTCCTCTCGCAGGTCTCGATCATCCTCCAGAAGAGCTCGCGTCCGTCGGGCCCCGCGGGCCAGGGACCCGGCATGACGCCGATCCGGTACTTGATCTGCATCGCGGGGGGCTCTAGCCTCCGCCGGTCCCCGACCCGTACATGGAGAAGTCGACGGCCTTCTCGGTGATGAATTCGAGGAGCACGGGCACGCCCTCCTCGGTCTTCCGGATCGCTCGCTTGATGGCGGGGACGATCTCGCCGGGCTCCGTCACCCGCTCGCCGTGGCCGCCGAACGCGCGCGCCATGTCGGCGTAGTGCCCGCTGATGTCGGTCGAGCGGTACTTCTCCGTCGCGACCTTCATCACCTTGAGCTCGATCGCCATCGAGAAGTTGTTGAGGAGCACCGACAGGATCGGGATGCGCTCGCGCACCGCGGTCTCGAAGTCCATCCCCGTGAACCCGATCGCCGCGTCGCCCCAGACGTTGACGCAGAGCTTGTCCGGCGCCGCGAGCTTGGCCCCCATCGCGTAGCCCAGTCCGGTCCCGAGCTGGGTCGTCTTGCCCCAGCCGATGTAGCTCAAGGGGGTCACGGGCTCCCAGAAGGGCGAGATCTGGTCGCGGGGGCTGCCCGCGTCGTGGGTGATGATCGTGCGGCTCACGTCGACGGTGTGCATCAGGTCCCAGAGGACCCGGTAGGGCGAGAGCGGCTTCGCGTTCGACGTGAGCCGCGGCATCCACTGGGAGAGCCACTCGGTCTTGAGGGTCTTGATCTCCTGGGCCACCGCGCCGGCCCGACCGCGCGGACCCCCGCGCAGGCGGTCCTTCACCTCGGCGACGAGCGCCTGGAGCGTGAGGCCGGCGTCGCCGATCAGGGCGAGCTCGGCGGGGACGTCCTTGTTGAGATCCGTCGGGTCGAGCGTCGCGTGGACGATCCTCTTGCCCTTGGGCATCGCGACGCCGTAGTTGGTCGTGGCGAAGCTACAGCCGATGCCGAAGATCAGGTCGGCGTTCGTCAGGAAGTGGTGGAGGTGCTTTCCGATCGACCGTCCGCCCGAGCCGAGCGACAGGTGATGGGTCTCCGGGAACGCGCTCTTGCCCTGGAGGCTCGTCGTCACCGGCGCCTCGAGGAGCTCGACAAGCTCGCGGAGCGCCTGCCAGGCGCGCGCGTAGTGCACCCCCTGGCCCGCGTAGATCACCGGCCGCTCCGCCGCCACGAGCGCCTCCGCGACCCGCGCCACATCGCGTGGATCGGGCGCCGTGGAGAGACGCGGCGCCGGTCGGTACTGGAGCGGCTCCGGCACCTCCTCGCCGAGCACGTCGCGCGGGATCTCGACGAGCACCGGGCGCGGGCGGCCGTTCTTCACCTGCGTGAAGGCCCGGCGCATGGCGTCGGGGACGGCGTCGGCCATGACCACCTGCTCGGCCCACTTGGTGACGTGCTGGTAGTTGATGAACGAGTTGAAGTTGGGCGGGATGTTGATGAGCCGGCGCGGGTAGCCGGCCGGCAGCACCACGATCGGCACCGAGTCGCCGTACGCTTGCGCCACGCCGCCGAACGAGTTTTCGGCGCCCGGCCCGTGCTGCATGGCGAAGACACCGATGCGCTCGCCGGACGAGATACGGCTCACGGCGTCGGCCATGTGGAGCCCGGTTCGCTCCTGGCGGACGATGATCGTCCGGATGTCCGCCTCGGCCGCCGCCTCGATGATGGGGTTGACGGGATAACCGATGAGGAAGCCCACGCCCTCACGCTTGAGGATCTCCGCGACCGCTGCCGCTGCTTTCATAGGGTACGCTCCCGGGGTCCAACGAGTTTCGGCGCCAGGTCAGGAATCGGCTTATCCTACACCAGACCCTTCACGCGGGAGGCCACGATGGCAGGCAAGAAGTTCGACCGCGGCAGTCAGGATGTCGGCAACATCCTCGCCCTCGAGCACGTCAACGTGCGGATCCCGGACCAGGTCGTCGCCACCCTGTTCTACGTGGTCGGCCTCGGGCTCACGCGCGATCCTTACCTGATGGTCGGCATCGAGAACATGTGGGCGAATGCCGGCCAGCAGCAGTTCCACCTGCCGACCGGGCGGCCGCAGGTGCTCCGAGGATGCGTCGGGCTGGTCGTCCCCGACCTCGAGGCGCTCAAGACCAGGCTGGGGAGCGTGAGCGACAGACTCGCCGGCACGCGGTTCGGCTACGCGGTCGAGAACAAGCACGTGTCGGTCACCTGCCCCTGGGGGAACAGGATCCGCTGCCACGCTCCCGGCCCGGAGTGGGGCGACCTGACCCTGGGGATGCCCTACGTCGAGTTCCCCGTCGAGCCCGGCTGCGCCCCGGGCATCGCGGCGTTCTATCGCACCGTCTTCCGCGCCCCGGCGGCGGTCACCCCCGACGGGGCCGGCGCGGTCGCGCGCGTCCAGGTCGGGGTACGGCAGGAGCTCGTGTTCCGTGAGACGCGAGAGCCCTCACCGCCCTACGACGGCCACCACATCGCGATCTACATCGCGGACTTCTCGGGACCCCACCGCTGGCTCGCCGAGCGGGGCCTCGTCACCGAGGAGAGCAGCGACATCCAGTACCGGTTCACGGACATCGTGGACCCCGAGACGGCGCGCCCGCTCTTCACGATCGAGCACGAGGTGCGCTGTGTGACGCACCCGATGTATCTGCGGCCGCTGATCAACCGCAACCCGGCCCAGCGGCAGGCGACGTACGTCCGCGGGCGCGACGCGTTCGTCCCGGGGCTCAGCGAGGAGGCCGCCGTGAGGCTCCCGTCGACGAGCGTGTGACACGAGGAGCTGAAGCAGCGCGTTCGCGCGGCGATCGAGCGCCACGCCGAGGCGATCGTCGCCGTCGGGGAGCAGATCCGGCGTCACCCCGAGCTCGGCTTCAAGGAGTGGAAGACGGCGGCCCTCGTCGAGGGTGTGTCGCGAGGCCGGGCACCGCACCGGCTCGACCGACATGGGCGACCTGAGCCAGGTGATCCCGGTGCTCCATCCCTACATGGGCGGCGCCCGCGGCGCGGGGCACGCCGCCGACTACGAGATCGTGGATCCGCACCTGGCCTCCGTGATGCCGGCGCGCGCGATGGCGGCGATGGTCGTGGACCTGCTCTGGGACGGAGCGTAGGGCCCGGGAGGTGGTCGCGAACGCGCGGCCGGCGATGAGCCGCGAGAGCTACGTCGCCTTTCAGCGGTCGATCCGCCGCCGCGAGGTCTACCGTGGCGACGGGTCGTCCTGACTCGTCAGTGCTCTTATGGCGCGGTGAACTTGATCTCGAATCTCACCGTGGGGTAGCCGATCGCAAACTCGTTGGCATTCACGGCAACGAACGGAGCAGCGCTGTTCCCCGTGAAGTACACGGCCCCAAATCCCAGGTCGACGGGCTGCCTGAAGACGCCGGTGAAGGGAAACGACCGGCCTCCGTCTACCACGAGGACAGCATTGCAGAGCCCGTACGGCATTGGCCGAAGAGGATCGAGGGCCGGCCGGAAGTCGATGAACCCCACAAATTTGCCCTTCATGACGACGACCTCGGGGCTATCAGTCGTGTTCGTGTCCTGTACAACCACCGTGAAGGACCCGCCGAGACTCCCCATGCCAGTTGCCAGGTCGACGTCGTCCTTGCCTGTCACGTTGATCGTGCAGTTGCCCGTTCCGGGCACCCCGGCCGGGCAGAGCGGCGTGCCACGACGGGCGATGCCCGTGAGCTCTGACGTCGCTCGGCGAGATCGGGGGCTCTGTCCCGCGTCGCGGACTTTCCCGATCAGCCGCATGTTCTCGGTCACCTCGTACAGCGTCGCATCGGCCCCGTCAACTAACGCCGGTGCGATCGCGTAGGCCGGTTTCGCGGTCGGATCTTGTCCCGCGGCAAGCTTCGGGGCCACCGGCACCGCGAGCAGGACGAAAAGCAATGAACACCATGTGCGACGCGAATTCCGCCTCATCGGTCGTTCCTCTCGGTCGTCATGTCTCGCTCCTTGGCGACGGGGGTCTGGAAACGATTCGGCTCCATACCGCGTCTTGCCTCGGAGCCAAGAAGCAGGACGCGTACCAACCTCGTGAATTTGCGGATGTTGTCAGAAATCGCTGACTTGGTTCGGGGCCAGCGATGCTTCGAGCGATCGCCGACAAGTTTCTCGCCGGCGCGTTTTGGGCCATCGGTCACGAAGCGATCATCTTCCGGAAGTCGCGCGCGGGTTCCGGAACTCGCGCGAGACCGTCGACGCTACGGACCGAAGCTCACCTCGAGACGCACGGTCGGGAAGCCGGCGGCGCGCTCGGTCGGCCGGACTGGGATCCGACGATGCAGGTCATCGGCGAGATAGAACGCGGCGTGCCCGCGGTCGGCTTCGACCGGATGGCCGAGATCATCGATTGCGAACGGCACGCGGAATGTCCCAGAGAATGGCAGCGTGCAGGGCAGCTCTGGGCACGCGGGCGGCGCCATGGTCGACCACTCGATGGTCGACCACTCGATCGTGAAGGACCCTCTGATGAAAAGGAGGAGCGGCACCCCGGAGGAAGAGGTCACCGCGCTCCTCAAATCGATCGTGCCGACGAACGCCCCGCTCAGGACCGGCAGATTGGGGATGTGCACCGAGCTGTCACTCGGGAGCTTGAGGACGACGTCGAAGCGGCCGGACACATTGCTGCTGGGGGTCGTTAGCGACACGACATTCGTACCGGTCGCGATCACGGTGCAGCTCTCGAGCTTCGGAACCGTGACCAAGACCGCTGACGGACAGATGGGCGTGCCGAGCTCGGCGAAGCCCAGAAGCGGCGAAACCCTGACGGCCTCCCCGGTGCTCGGGTCCATATGGACCCGCTCACTGACCTCGTAGAGCGTGAAGCCAGTCCCGCCAAGCTGCGCCGGCTCTGCGTGCGTGACGGTCGGGAGCACCAGCAGGCACAGCGCGAACCCCGCGGGGATCGATGTCCGTCCCATGTTCTCCGCCTCTCTCTCGAGTCGACGACCCGGAACGCCGGGTTCCAGCGCACACTACTCCACAGTCAAGACAGCAGGATGCGTACCAACCCCGTGAATTTTCGGATGTTGTAGGAAATCAGCGTCTTGGCTTTTTCGCGCATGACGCCGGGACACGTACCGGCAAGTTTCGCGACAACGCATTGTGACCGCTCGCTCAGAAAGCGGCCGGTTTCCGGAATTTCCGCGCGATGTCGGGGCCGGCCCAGGCGCGAGATCGAGGGGTTGATTCTCGGAACTCGTCTCCGTAGAATGAACCGCGGTTCAGTCATCAGCAATGCGCGATCCCGACAAGCCGCAAGCGATCATCGACGCCGCGATCCGCGTCTTCGCGCGCAACGGCTACTACAACTCGCGCGTCTCGGACATCGCGCGCGAGGCGGGCATCGCGAGTGGCACGATCTACCTGTACTTCAAGACCAAGGACGACATCCTCGTCCGGCTCTTCCGCGAGAAGATGGCCGAGTGGGTGGCCCTCGTGCGGAAGGAGGTCGCCGCCGAGCGCGACCCTCTTGCGAAGATCCGCAAGATCGTCGCCCTCCACTTCCGGGTCATTCAGGAGAACCCCGACCTCGCCGAGGTCGTTCAGGTCGAGCTTCGCCAGGGGCACAAATTCTTCCGCGGCGCCTCCGCCCACGAGGTCTCCGCCTATTTCGACGTCATCCAATCGGTGCTCGAGGAGGGCGTGGCGGCCGGGCGCGTCCGGCGCGACCTGGCGCTCAAGATCGCCACCAAGATGCTCTTCGGGGCGATGGACCAGCTGGCGACCTCGTGGGTGCTCGGCAAGCGCGCGTACCGCCTCACCGATGCAGCCGAGCCGGTCGCGTCGATCTTCCTCAAAGGAGTCACGACCGATGGCGTTTGAGACCCTGGAATTCGCGCGCGAGGAGAGCTTCGTCGTCGTCACCCTGAACCGCCCGCCGGCCAACGCGATCAGCGAGCAGCTGATGACCGAGCTCAACGCCGCCCTCAGCTCGGTGGAGGAGGACGACGCCGTGCGGTCGGTGATCATCACGGGCGCGGGCGACAGGATCTTTTGCGCGGGCGCCGACCTCGGCTCGGCGTTCTCCGGCGGCAGCGTGGCGACCTTCATCCGCTTCGGCAACGGCGTGATGCGGAGGATCGAGCGCTTCCCGAAGCCGGTGATCGCCGCGCTCAACGGCCACGCCCTCGGCGGGGGCTGCGAGATCGCCATGGCATGCCACTTCCGGCTGCTGAAGGAGACGGCGCGGATGGGGCAGACCGAGTCGAACCTCGGGATCATCCCCGGCTACGGCGGCACCCAGCGGTTGCCGCGCCTCATCGGGCGCACGAAAGCGCTCGAGTTCCTGATCCTCGGCACGCAGATCCCGGCGCCGGAGTGTCTGGCCCTCGGGCTCGTGAATCGTCTGTGCAAGGAGGGCGAGACGCTCGCCGACGCCAGGGCCGTCGCGCGGCAGATCGCCAAGCGTCCGCCGATCGCCACGCGCCTGATCATCGAGGCGGTCGACGAGGGGCTCGAGGCGCCCATCGACAAGGCGAGCGAGATCGAGGTGCGCGCATTCTTGAAGACGCTCAGGACCGAGGACGCCTCGGAGGGCATCCAGGCCTTCTTCGCCAAGCGCGAGCCGAGCTTCAAGGGGCGATAGCGGGTGGACCTCGGGATACGCGACCGGGTCGCGCTGGTCACGGGCGCCGCGCGAAGCCTCGGCAAGGCCGACGCCGTCGCGCTCGCCGCCGAAGGCTGTCGGGTCGCGATCGTCGACCTCAACGCCGAGGGCGCCGAGGAGACGGCGCGGGAGATCGAGGCCGCGGGCGGCCGGGCGCGCGGCTACGCGTGCGACATCCGCGATACCGGGCAGGTGCAGGAGGCGGTCGCGCGGATCGAGCGCGACCTCGGCGCCGTGGACATCCTCGTGAACAACGCCGGCATGATCTACACCGTCGGCCAGCTGAAGGACATGCGCGACGAGGACTGGGAGCTGAACCTCGGCGTGAACCTGACGGGCGCGTACAAGATGACCAAGGCGGTTTTCCCGGGGATGCGCGAGCGGCGCTGGGGGCGGATCGTCTGCATGGCGTCGATCGCCGGGCTCATGGGCGGGTTCGGGCAGACCGCGTACGCCACGACGAAGATCGGTGTCATCGGGTTCGCGAAGTCCGTGGCCCTCGAGGGGGCGCGGTACAACGTGACGTGCAACGCGATCGCGCCGGGCATCATCGCGCCCAACGCGAAGCTGTCCCCGCTCTACGACCGGATGGTCAAGCGCGTCGCGATGCAGCGGGAAGGCGAGCCGGAGGACGTCGCCAGCGCCGTCCTCTTCCTCTGCTCCGAGCGCGCGCGGTACATCACCGGCGCCGTGCTCACCGTGACGGGAGGAATGGACCTCTTCACCTTCTAACGGCACTCGACAGTGCCACCAAGGGGGCGACCATGCCGACAGTGAAGGACACGTTCGATGCGATGTCGGGCCGGTTTCGCGCCGACAAGGCGGCCGGCACGAGCGCGGTGATCCAGTACGACGTGAGCGGCGACGGCGGCGGCACCTGGCACGCCGTCATCAAGGACGGGACCTGCGCGGTGAAGGCCGGGCCCGCGCCGAGCCCCAACCTGACGCTCCAGATCTCGGCCCCGGATTGGCTCGACATGCTCTCGGGCAAGCAGTCCGGCCAGATGCTCTTCATGTCGGGCAAGCTGAAGGTGAAGGGCGACATGGGGCTCGCGATGAAGCTCGGCTCGATGTTCCAGATGTGACGCCGCGATGGAATGGCGGGAAGAGCTCGACAAGACCTTCCGGCGGCTCGCCAACCTGCACGCGCTGGTGACCAAGCCCGAGCCCAAGGTCGGCCAGACGCCGCGCGAGGAGGTCTACAAGAAGAACAAGTCGCGTCTCTACCGGTACGCCTCGTCACGGCGCCACGCGACCCCGCTCCTGTTCGTCCCGAATCTCGGGATCAGCCGGCCGTACATCTTCGACCTCCTCCCGGGCGGTAGCTTCATCGAGCACATGACGCGCGAGGGATTCGACTTCTACCTGCTCGACTGGGGCGTCTTCGGGCCCGAGGACAACGACCTCACGGTCGAGGACTGCGTGACGAAGATTCTGCCGAAGATGGCCGCGAAGGTCCTCGAGAGCTCGGGGGCGCCGGAGCTCTCGGTGCTCGGCTACTGCATGGGCGCGCCGATCTCGGCGTCGTTCGTCGCGACGCGTCCCGAGGTCCCCGTCCGGAACTTCGTCGACATGGCGGGCCCGATCGACTTCGCGAAGGTCGGCCTCTTCGGCCTCTGGCTCAAGAAGGAGTACTTCAACGTCGACCGCTTCGTGGACACGCTCGGCAGCGTCCCGGCCGACCTGGTGCAGGCCGGGTTCAAGCTCATCAAGCCGACCATGGACCTGTCCACGAACCTCAACCTCTGGTGGAACCTCTGGAACGACGAGTACGTGAAAGGCTTCCAGGCGCTCAACCGGTGGGCGAACGAGTACGTCGCCTTCCCGGGGGAGTTCTTCCGGCAGTGGGTCCGCGACTTCTATCAGGAGAACAAGCTCTACCGGGGCGAGCTCGTCATGGGCGGCCGCCCGGTGCGCCTCGAGAACATCGCCTGTCCGGTCTTCGTCGTCGGCGCCAGGGAAGACTACATCGCCCCGCCCGCGTGCGTGCGGGCGCTCGTCGACGTCGTCGGCAGCAAGGAGAAGGAGTACGTCGAGCTGCCCGGCGGCCACATCTCGCTCATCGCCGGGCGCGGGGCCGCGCGCCACTGCTGGCCGAAGGTCTCGGGCTGGCTCGCCCCCCGCTCCTGACGCGGTTCGAGTCCGGTTAGCGCAGGGCGTCAAGCGGCGTTACACTGGAGATCAGAGAGGCGAGCCATGGCTGAAGCGACGCCCAACCAGCTCTTCGAGATGTGGCGGAAGCAGGTCGAGGAGTCGACCCAGGCCTGGACACGTCTCCTCTCGCAGCGGGCCCCCACCATGGCGCCACCGGACCCGACGGCATTCTGGCGTCCGGTGTTGGACCAGGGGCTCGAGACCTGGGCCAAGCTCTTTGCTCAGACGCCCGCGACCCCCGAGCTCCTGCCGCAGTGGAAGCAGTTCATCGACCAGTGGATCGAGGCGTGGTCGAAGGTCCTCGGCCAGGCGATGGGGACCGAGCAATTCGCCAAGCTCATGGGCCAGTCGCTCGATCAGTTCCTCGCGACGCACGGGCCCCTGCGGCGAGCCGCCGAGCAGCAGACGGAGCAGGCGCTGCAGGCGCTCCAGTTGCCCTCGCGGAGTCAGGTGACGGCCGTCGCGAAGATGATCGTGGAGCTCGAGGAGCGGATGGAGCGCCTCGAGGACCGCATCGACGCGGTGCTGCGACGTCTCGACGCCACGGTGCCCAAGTGATCGGGAAGACGATTGCTGAGGTGACGCGCGGCGACCACGCGGAGATCGTCAGGACCGTTCAGCACGAGGACATCGCGAGCTTCATCGACGCGGTCGGCGACTTCAACCCCATGCACGGCGACGTCGCCTACGCGGCGACGACGCCCTTCAAGGAGCCGATCGCGCCCGGCATCTTCACCGCCGGGCTCATCTCGGCGGTCATCGGCACCATGCTCCCTGGCCCCGGCGCGATCTACCTCTCGCAGAGCCTCAAGTTCCTGAAGCCCGTCAAGGCCGGCGACACGATCACCGCGCGAGTCGAAGTGCTCGAGGTGATCCGCGAGCGCAACCGTCTCCGGCTCCAGACGACTTGCACGAACCAGCGTGGGGAGGAGGTCCTGGCGGGCGAGGCGTGGGTGATGCCGTCCCGGACCCACATCGTCTACGACGAGGAGCGGCGGGCGGCGGCGGCGCTCGCCCGACTGGCCCTCGGGCCCTGGTCGTGGGCCGCCCAGACGATGAGCGCCTGGGCGGCGATGGTCACATCAGTAGCCCGCCGTTGATCGACACCTCGGCGCCGGTGATGTAGTCGCCGTCGGCCGAGACCAGGTAGACCACGGCCCGCGCGACCTCCTCCGGGGTTCCGAACCGCTTCAGTGGAATCTGGGCGAGTAGCTTCTCCTTCACCTTGTCCGGGATCCCCTGGATCATCTCGGTCTCGATGAAGCCCGGCGCGATCGCGTTCACCGTGACACCCTTGCCGGCGAGCTCCTTGGCGAGCGACTTTGTGAACGCCGCGACCCCCGCCTTCGACGCGGCGTAATTGGCCTGGCCGAAGTTCCCGATCTGGCCGATGACGGACGTCATATTGACGACGCGCCCGTAGCTCTGCTTGAGCATCTGATCGATGAACACCTTGGTGCAGTTGAACACGCCGTCGAGGTTGATCCCCAGCACCTTCCGCCACGAGGCGTGGTCCATCTTGACGAAGGTCTTGTCGGAGTTGATGCCCGCATTGTTGACCAGGATGTCGAGGCGCCCGAACTCTTTCAGAACTTCCTGGGCCATCCGGAACGTGTCGGGGAAGTCGCCGACGTCGGCCTGCGCGAGCATCGCGCGCCGCCCCATCTTGCGGATCTGCTCGGCCACATCCTTCGCCGCCGCCTCGCTCGAGACGTAGTTGACGGCGACGTCGGCGCCCTCGTCGGCGAGCGCCAGGGCGACAGCGCGGCCGATCCCACGGGAACCCCCGGTGACGAGTGCGGTGCGACTCTTAAGCTTCATGGTGTCCTCCTCCCGTGGTGGGCGGCCAGTCTAGCACGGGCGCCAGGGGTGGCCCTTGACGCGGAGTGTTATGCGATTCATCATGACTTCAGGGGGACTCCCCCAGAGGAGTGCCATGGCGTACGTCATCAAGCGGTACTCGAATCGGAAACTCTACGACACCCAAGAGAGTCGGTACGTGACCCTCGAGGAGATCGAAGAGATGATCCGCGCGGGCAAGGAGATCTCCGTCGTCGACGCGGCGTCGGGCGAAGACCTCACCGCCGTGACCCTGACCCAGATCATCCTCGAGAACGAGCGCAACCATCGTGGCGGCCTGCCGATCGGCTTCCTCCACCAGCTCATCAAGCACGGCGAGGCCTGGCAGGACTTCCTGCAGCGCTCGATGAAGTCGAGCCTCGAGGGCATCGTCTCCAACCAGCGTGAGATGGAGCGCGTCTTCCAGGAGTGGATGAGTCGCGCGGGGTGGGGAACCATGGTGCCCGGCGCGGGCCTCGGCGCTCGCGCCGAGGCCAAGCGCGACGGCGGGGAGCCCGACCCCGAGCGTCTCCGCGAAGAGGTGTCCGCGCTCCGAGAGCGCCTCAAGTCGCTCGAAGAGCGGCTGGAGAAGCGCAAGGCCCAGCCGAAATAGAACGGCCCGGCGGGTCGGCGCCGGGCCGTTCGGATCGCGCGTAGGGGGCGCGCGCGCTCAGTTCTGCGCGTACAGGTCCTTCATCTTCGACACGACGGCGGTGTACGTCTCCTGGATGCCCTTGCCCGCCTGCTCCGCGGAGGTCTGCAGCCGCTCGGCGGACCGCGTCACCGCTTGGGCCTGCGTCTCGAGGGCCTTGAACGCCTTTTGCGCGCTCTCGACGCCCTCGGCGAGGGCCTTCTGGTAGAGCTGGACCGGGTCCTTCGCACCGTCCTGCCACGCCGTCTGCCAGCGGAGCGCCGCGGCCTGCGAGTCGCGGAGCGCCTCGATCGCGGCCTGCTGCAGCTCGGCGTAGAGCTTCACGCCTTCCTTCGCGCTCGACGCGCCGAACTCGACCAGCTCGTGCACCACCCGCTGGCTCGCATCGGCCCAGACTGTCATCGTCTCGACGGCCTTGCTGGTGGCCTGACCGAGGAACTCCTGAACCTTCTTGGGGTCGTCCATCATGACCTTCTCCTCCTGCGTCTTCCGCTTCGTTCTGGTTCCGCTGGGTTTCGTCATGCCGGCCTTCGAAGGAGAGATTAACGCATCGCGTTAGGATGTCAAGCTGATTTTCGCATCGCGTTATAGGAGGAGGACCGTCGGAGCGACGCTTTGACACCGGTCGCTCTTCCTCTTGCCTCTCGTTGGGCTATAACAGTGAGTAGTTTCAGGATTTTCTGGTCGGGGAAGCCATGGCATACGCATTGCGAGAGAGGGCCGGCATGGCGCGGATGGCCCTCGGCGCGACCCGTTGCGGCGCGGCGCTCTCTCTGGTACTCGCGGCGCTCGGCTGCGCGCGTCCGCCGGTGACGTTCGAGGTGGCCGAGGCGGCGGCCTTGGCGGAGTCCTCGGCGTCACGGTCCCTGCGCGTCATCGCCCTCGCGCAGAGGCATCTCGGCGCGCGATACGTGTGGGGCGGCTCGAGCCCGGCCGGCTTCGACTGCTCCGGCCTGGTGATGTACGTCTACGCGCAGGTGGGCGTGTCGCTTCCCCACAGCGCGCTGACGCAGTACCGGTACGGCGTGCCCGTCACGCGGGACCGGCTCGAGCCGGGCGACGTCGTCTTCTTCGATGATCTTCATCACAACGGAATCTACGTCGGGGGCGGGCGCTTCATCCATGCCCGCCGGAGCGGCGGCGGCGTCATGCTCTCGGGCCTGGACGAGTCGTGGTATCGGAACCGCTGGTTCGGTGCTCGCCGTTTCCCGCTATAATTCGCGCTGTTTCCAGCTGGCCGTTGAGCTTGCCGAGCGAGGGGGAACGTATGACTGCCGACACGTTGGCGCGGCTGTTCTGGGACCGCGTGGAGCGGAGCGCCGGCCGCCCGGCGCAGTCGTTCAAGCACGGGGCGGAGTGGAAGACTGTCACCTGGCGCGAGGTGGGTGACCTCGTGCGCGAGCTCGCCCTGGGCCTGATCGCCCTCGGGCGGCAGAAGGGCGACCGGGTCGCGCTCCTGTCGACGAGCCGCGCCGAGTGGGTGCAGGCGGACTTCGCGATTTTCACCGCCGGGTGCGTGACGGTGCCCGTCTACCCGACCTATCCGCCCGACCTCATCGCCTACGTCGTCAACGACTCGGAGGCGAAGACGCTGATCGTCGAGGACCCGGCGCAGCTCGCCAAGGCGCTCCAGGTCCGGGACAAGATGCCGGGCCTCGAGCAGATCGTGGTCATCGCCGGCTACGACGCCCCCCAGCCGCCGAGGACGGTGATGACATGGCAGTCGCTGCGAAGGCTCGGACGCGAGAACGAGGCGGCCCACAAGTCCACGCTCGCCGAGCGGGTGACGACGACCCGGCCCGAGGATCTCGCGACGATCGTCTACACCTCCGGGACGACCGGGCCGCCGAAGGGCGTGCTGCAGACTCACGGCAACCACATCGCCGCCGTGGACGCTTCCAGGCAGTCCACGCCCGTGGAGGAGGGATGGGTGCACCTGCTGTTCCTGCCGCTCGCCCACTCCTTCGCGCGTCTGGAGTCGTTCCTCGGGGTGGCGCATGGGCTGACCACGGCCTTCGCCGAGAACCTGGACAAGGTCGGCGAAAATCTCAGGGAGGTGCGCCCCCACTTCATCTGCAGCGTCCCGCGCGTCTTCGAGAAGGTCTACGCGAAGATCCTGTCCGGGGTCGAGGCGGGCTCGCCCGTGAAACGGAAGATTTTCCACTGGGCCGTCGGCGTGGGCCGCGACGTGAGCCGCCATCAGCAACGCGCCCAACCGGTGCCGTCGTCGCTCGAGTGGAGGCGTAAGCTCGCCCACAAGCTCGTCTTCTCGAAGCTCCACGCGGCGCTCGGCGGGCGGCTCGAGTGGGCCGTCTCCGGCGGCGCGCCTCTCTCGCGCGACATCGCCGAGTTCTTCCACGCGGCGGGGATCCTACTGCTCGAGGGGTACGGGCTCACCGAGACGTGTCCGGCCCTGACCTTCAACCGGCGGACCGGCTTCAAGTTCGGCTCCGTCGGCCAGCCGTTGCCGGGGGTGGAGCTCAAGATCGCACCCGATGGCGAGATCCTCGCGCGCGGGGCCAACGTCGCCACGCGCGGCTACTTCAAGCAGCCCGAGGCGACGAAGGAGGTCTTCGAGCCCAACGGGTGGTTCCACACTGGCGACATCGGCCGGCTCGACGCGGACGGGTTCCTCTTCATCACCGACCGCAAGAAGGACATCATCGTCACCGCCGGCGGCATGAACATCGCCCCCCAGAACATCGAGAACATGCTCAAGGCCGACCCGTTCATCAGCCAGGTGATGGTCTACGGCGATCGACGCCCGTACCCGGTCGCGCTCATCACGGTCAACCCCGAGGAGCTGACGAAGTTCGCCCGCGAGCAGGGGATCCTCGTCAACGACCCGGTGGTGCTCGTCACGCATCCGAAGATCGTCGAGCGCATCGGGCGCACGGTGGAGGAGAAGAACACGCAGCTCCAGTCGTACGCGAAGATCAAGAAGTTCGCGGTGCTCCCGGCGGACTTCACGCTCGACGGGGGCGAGCTCACGCCGACCCTGAAGGTGAAGCGCAAGGTCGTCGCGCAGAAGTACCAGGGCGCGCTCGAGGAGCTCTACCGCTGACGCTCGCGGACAAGGTCGCCGTCGTCACCGGCGCCAGCCGGGGGCTCGGTCGGGCGATCGCCGTCGCGCTCGCCGGGGCCGGCGCCGACGTGGCCCTGGCGGCGCGCTCGAAGGGAGACCTCGAGGAGACCGCGCGACGCGTCCAGGCGGCGGGTCGGCGCGCCCTGGTCGTGCCCACGGACGTCGCGAGCTACACCGAGGTCGAGGCGCTGATGGCGCGCGCCGTCCGCGAGCTCGGCCGGCTCGACATCGTGGTCAACAACTCTGGCGTCGCCAAGGTCGCGCCGCTCGCCGAGATGACCGCGGCGGACTGGCGCTTCATGGTGGACGTGAACCTCACGGGCGCCTTCAACGGTTGCCGCGCGGCGGCCCCCCACCTCATCGCGCAGACGTCGGGCAAGGTCATCAACGTCGCCTCGGTGCTGGGGCAGGTGGGGCTCCCCGGCTACACGATCTACGCCGCGACCAAGGGCGGCGTGATCGCGCTCACGCGCGCGCTCGGCGTCGAGTGGGCCCGCCACGGGATCCAGGTGAACGCGATCGCCCCGGGCTGGTTCGCCACGCCCATGACCGACGAGGCGTTTGCGGACCCGCGGATCAACGAGCGGCTCACGCGCGACATCCCTATGCGCCGGATCGGGCGGCCCGAGGAGATCGGTCCGCTCGCGGTCTTCCTGGCCTCCTCCGCCTCCGACTTCATGACGGGGCAGACCATCTTCCTCGACGGCGGCCACTCCGCCGCCTGATCTCCTCGGAGGGGGGCTTCGCCCCCCTTCCGAAGCCTCCCCCCAGGATCGGTTGCGGCGGCAACGCCGCCGCTCGAACGTCGGCTACTCCGCTACTGGCCGAAGCGGCGGTCGCGCTGCTGGAAGGCGCGCACGGCGCGGAGGAAATCGGTCTTCCTGAACGCCGGCCAGTGGACGTCGCAGAAGTAGAACTCGCTGTACGCGCTCTGCCAGAGGAGGAACCCCGACAGGCGCACCTCGCCGCTCGTCCGGATGATGAGGTCGGGATCGGGCAGATCGGGCGTGTAGAGGTACTGGGCGAGCGTCTCCTCCGAGATGCCCTCGATGATCGTCTCGAGGTCCTCACCCTGTTTGGTCTTCTCGCGGAGCATCGCCTGCATCGCGTCGATGATCTCCTGGCGCCCGCCGTAGGCGACGGCGATGGTCAGTACCATTCCGCGGTTGGCGGCGGTGGCCTCCTCGGCCTCACGGATCGCGGCGACGACCGAGTCCGGGAGGAGATCGAGCTTGCCGACGGCGCGGACCCGCACGCCGAGGCGGTGGGTCCGCGGATGACGGGCGAGCTGGACGAGCTTGGCCTCGACCGTCTCCAAAATGCCGGAGACCTCACTCGCGTCCCGGCGGAAGTTCTCCGTCGACAAGACCCAGAGGCTCACCGCGGGGATTGACAGCTCGTCGCACCAGAGGAGCACGTCGTCGAGCTTCCGCGCGCCGAGCGCGTACGCCTCGAGCGGGTCGACGAACCCTCGCTCGAGCGCGTATCGGCGGTTGCCGTCGAGGATGAGGCCGAGGTGCCGGGGGACGGGGCGCTCCCGGATCTCCCGAAGGAGGCGCCGCTCGTAGAGGTAATAGAGGAACGAGATCATCAACCGTTCGAATGCAGGCTACCACCGACTCCGGCCGGCATTCTAGGAAAAAACCTGAGACTGGGGTACATTCTCCCGCGTGAAAGCCGCGATTCTTCACGGTCCGCGCGATTTGCGCGTCGAGTCGTCGACGCGACCCGAGGTCCGGGGGGACGAGGTCCTCGTCCGCGTCACCGTGGCGGGGCTCTGCGGGACCGACTATCGCATCTGGTCGGGCGACCGGCCCGTGGCCTACCCGCGGGTGATGGGGCACGAGTTCGTGGGTCGTGTCGAGACGATCGGCGCGGGCGTGACGCGCGTGGCGCCCGGCGGTCACGTCGCGGTCGAGCCGAACTACTCGTGCGGGACGTGTCCGCTCTGCTGGGAGGGGAACAAGAACCTGTGCCTGGCGCGCACGGCGGTCGGCATCGACGTGGACGGCTGCTTCGCCGAGCTCGTGCGCGTCCCGGCCCGCTGCTGCTGGCCGGCGCCGGCCGGGGTCGCCGACGAGGACCTGGTCCTCACCGAGCCGCTCGCGGTGGCCGTCCGCGCCGTCGGCCGCGCTGACGTGCGCTCCGGAGAGACGGTGGCGATCGTGGGCGCAGGGACGCTGGGGCTTCTGGCCGTCCAGGTGGCACGCGGGCACGGGGCGCGCATCCTCGTCGTCAGTCGCACCGCGCGGCGCTTCGCGCTCGCCCGCGACCTCGGCGCCGAGGCGACGCACACCGTCGAGGACGGGCCTCTCGACGCCCGGGCGCGCGCCTTCTCAGGGCGCGAGGGCGTGGACTGCGTGATCGAGACGGCCGGCACCGCGGAGGCCGTGAATCACGCGCTCGCCCTCGTCAGGCCGGGCGGGCGAATCATCCTCACCGGGCTGCCCCACGAGTCGACGCCGGTCGAGTTCTTCTCCGTCGTCCGCCGCGAGATCACTATTCTGGGCTCGATGATCTACCAGGACGAGTTCTCCGAGGCGATGCGCCTCGTCGCGGACGGAACCGTCAAGACGCGGCCCCTGGTCAGCCACCGCTTCCCACTCGACGCGATCGGCGACGCCTTCGTGACCCACGCCCAGCCCGACTCCATCAAGGTCGCCCTGGTGATCTGATGCCGTACGCGATCATCAACAAGATCCGGATGCACTACGAAGTGAGCGGGCAGGGGGCGCCCGTCCTCCTGATCAACGGCCTCTCGGCGCCGGCCGTGGGCTTTGTATTACAGGTGAAGGCGCTCGCGCCCCACTTCCAGGTGGTCACCTTCGACAACCGTGGCGTCGGCGAGACCGACCTCCCCCCCGACCCCGTGTACACCACCGCCCAGATGGCGGACGACGCGGCCGCGCTGCTGCGGCACCTGAAGCTCCCGCGCGCCCATGTCCTGGGCGCCTCGATGGGCGGCACGATCGCGATGGAGCTGGCGCTCCGCCACGCGCCGCTCGTCCGCTCGCTGACGCTCGCGTGCACGTGGGCGGACGCGGACGCGCGGTTCCTGCACACGATCGAGGCGTGGATCTTGCTCGCCTACCGCGTCCCGGTAGAGGAGCGCTATCGCTACGTCGTCTACCCGTGGATCTTCTCGCCGGAGTTTCTCGCCAAGAAGGACAACGTCGAGCAGGCCTTCCAGCGGGCGCTCGCCTATCCGCACCAGACCAAGCCCGAGGCGATCGAGCGCCAGGCGCGCGGGATCCTCGAGTGGAACGGGACGCGGGTCGGGCGGCTCGGCTCCATCCGCGTGCCGGCGCTCGTGCTGGTCGGCAAGGACGATATCCTCACGCCGCCCGCGTTCTCGAAGGCGCTCGCGTCGAAGCTCCCCCGCGCGCGCCTCGTGGTGCTTCCGGGCGGCCACGGCTTCTTCCTCGAGCAGGCCGACGCCTTCAACCGCGCGGTGCTGCGCTTCCTGAAGTCCGTCCGGTCGAAGTAAGGCGGCTAGGGTGCCGAGCTCCGGGAGCGAGCCGCGGCTCTCAGTGTGTCGAGTCGAGCGCAGTCAGATCGAACGAGGCCCCGAAGGGGTCCATGAACAGCACGCCCTCCAGCACCCGCCCGTGCGCGAAGGCCTCGGTCAGAATGACCTGGATCTGATTCAGGCGCGCCGTCGCCCAGAGCTGCGCGTCCCAATAGTCGAGGCGATGCGCGGACGCGCCTCGAGCCGCCTCCAAGACGACGAGCGCGGTGACTGGCAAGATGGGCCACGCGGCCGCCAGGGCGACGACTTGCCCTGCCGCGTCCTCACGGCTGAGTCTGGGAGCCAGACGCCGCGTGCCCACCGCGTAGAACTCGCCGAGGGTCTGGGTGGAGAGTCTGCCGTGTCCGTTGACGACAAGGCGTCGCAGAACGGTGAGAGCTTGCTGCTGCTTCGCTCGTGCCCGAGGATCGTAGGCGTAGACGAGGACGTTCGTGTCGATCAGAATTTCAGCGCTCATAGAGCTCGGCCCGCCTCCACGTCCGCTTGGCGGGGCGCACTCGTTGCGACCGTCGCCGGCCGATGAAGCGCTCGATCCGCTTCCACGCCTCGATGTCGGGAGCCCGCGTTGCCGTCCGCTCGAGACCTCGGTCGATGGCCTGACGGATCAGATCGGCTTCCGTGACGCGGTACCTGCGAGCGCGTTCCTTGAGCAGACGGTTCTGGCGGGGCTCGATGTACACCTGCTTGCGAGTCATTCGTGGCATACCCCGCACCTTCGCCTTTGGTCATACATCGTAACATACATCGTGAGATCCCGACGCTATCTGTTATGGACATCGCACTGCGCGCGGGGCGCTCGCATCCGGGCGTGGCCCCGCACGCTCGGCGAGACGAAAGAGCGCGAGCCCGAGGACCGTCGCGGCCATGACGAGCGCGGCGAAGACGATGGGCGCCGCGGGGCTGCCGACGACGTCGCGCACGACGCCGGCGGCGAGCTGCGTCAGCGCCATCACGACGTAGAACACCGTGTAGTAGACGCCGAAGGCGGTGGCCAGGCGCTCGGGAGCCACCGTTTTGGGCAAGAGCGCCATCACGGCGCCGGGCGCCGCCCCGGTCAGGAAGCCGAGCAAGGAGAACGCCAGGAGCGGGTGAGGGAGGACGGGCAGCAGCAGCGTGGCGAGCCCCGCGGCCACGCTGCCGGCGACGATGACCAGGGTCGGCCGGCCGAGGCGGTCCGTGAGCACCCCGCCGAGGGGCACCGAGAGAATCGTGACCCAGATCGCCAGGCTCACGATGAAGCCGGCGTCGCCGAGCGAGACGCCGCGGGCCACCAGCATCGCGGGGCCGAAGGCGACGACGGCGACGAGGCTCGCGTTGAAGCAGCCCCAGGCGAAGCCCGCGCTCAGCGCGAGCCTGACCTCTCGCCGTGGAAGCCGCGCGCGGCGCGCCGGTGGCCCGGCCGCGTTCCCCTGCGCGCGCGGCGGATCGCGATACGCGAAGGCGATCAGCACGAGCCCGAGGGCGGCGGCGACCGCCGTGGTCGCGACGGCCATCCGCCACGAGGAGGAGGTGGCGACGCCGCCGAGCGTCGCCGCCGCGAGGCCGAGGCCGACCGGCCAGCTCGAGAGCATGATGGCCATCGCCGTCGTCAGCTCGCCCTCGGCGAACCAGTCGGCGACCATCTTGGCGAGCAGGATGTTCATGAGCACGGCACCGACGCCGCTCAGGAGCCGTCCGCTGACGGCGAGCGCGAAACCGTGACTGGTGGCGGTGACGAGGCCGCCCGCGACCATGAGCGCGAGGCTCGCCACGACCGTGCGGCGCTCGCCCAGGCGCTGGCCGAGCATCCCACCCGGCAGAGCGAAGAACGCGCCGGGCAGCATGTAGACGCCGATGAGCGTACCGAGCTGCGCCCAGGCGAGCCCGAGCTCGGGGACGAGGAGCGGGCCCACGGAGGCGACGGACTGGAACTGGTAGCCCATCGACGTGCGCGTGACGAACACGATCGCGAGCGCGACCCAGCGGCTCACCGTTGCCGCGTCAGCCGCCGCTCACGGCGGGGAGGATCGAGATCTCGGCGCCGTCGGGCACGGGCGTCGCCAGGCCCCCGCTCCACCGGCTGCTCTCGGTGCCCACGAAGACGTTCACGTGCGGACGGACCTCGCCTTGCTCGGTCAGCACGCGGTCTCGGATGCCAGGGTAGAGCGCCCACAGCGCGTCGAGCGCCTCGCCGAGCGACGGCGAGCCGCGCGGGACGTCGACGTGGAGTCGGCTCCGCCCCTCGGCGAGCGGCCGCAGGGCAGCGGGAATGAGAAAGGCGACCCGCGTCACCGCTGTCTTCGGGCTCGATCGACGACCACGGCGCGCACGCAGACCACGGGCGGGAGGCCCTCGACCGCGAGGCGCCACGAGGTGCCTCCGTCCCTCGACGCGAAGAGCTTCCCGTTGCGCGTACCGAAGTAGACGCCGGCGGGGTCGAGCGTGTCGGTGGCCAGCGCGTCGCGCAGGACCGTCTCGTATGCGCCCTGCTGAGGCAACCCGCGGGTGAGCGGCTGCCACGACCGACCGCCGTTCCGCGTGCGGTAGACGCGGAGCTTCCCACCAGGCGGGCAGCGGAAGGCGTCGGACTCGAGCGGAAGGACGTAGACCGTGTCGGGCTCGCGCGGATGGATCGCCATCGGGAAGCCGAAATCGGACGGCACGCCGTGGGCCACGTCCTGCCACGAGTCGCCCGCATCGTCCGACCGGTAGAGGCCCCAGTGGTTCTGGAGGAACAACGTCGCCGGACGCTCCGCGTGCTGGACGATCTTGTGAACGCACTGGCCGAACTCGGGGTATTTCTCGGGGAGGAACTCGGCCCGGATTCCGACGTTGCGCGCCGCCCAGGCGCGGCCGCCGTCGTCCGTGCGATAGACGCCGCCCGTCGAGACGCCGACCCACATGCGCGCGGCCTTCACGGGATCGAGCACGATCGTGTGGAGGCAGAGACCGCCGCCACCCGGCGTCCAGCGCGGCCGGTGCGGGTGGTCGAGGAGCCCGCTCACGCAGTTCCATGTCTGCCCGCCGTCGGTGGACCGGAAGAGCGCCGCGGGCTCGACGCCACAGTAGAGGGTGTCGGGCTCGGCGGCGCGGCCGGGGACGACCTGCCAGATCTGCTTGAGGGCCAGTCCGCTCTCCGCCGCGAATTTGACGTTGGCCTCCTCGGGCTCTGTCCACGTCCGACCCCAGTCGTCCGTCGAGACGAGCACCGCGCCCCAGTGCATACTCGTCGCGCTCGCCCAGATCCGCCGGCGGCCCGCCCGGCTGTCATGGGTCAGGGCGTACACGGCCCGGCCGGCGAGATAGGGCCCCCCGACTTCCCAGGTCGCCCGCGTGGCGGGTGCGCGCAGGAGGAAGGCTCCCTTCACCGTGCCCACCAGCAGCACGACGTCGCCGCCCTTCACCGCGATGCTCCGTGTCGTCACCATGGTGTCCTCCGATCGCTCAAGCCTACGCCATGTCGTGGCGTTCGTGTCACCCGCGTCGCCCCTGCTAGAATCCGTGGGGCATGAGGCCCGCCGGCACGACCGCCGTCGTCACGGGCTCGTTCCCGGCCGTCGTGATCGCGGTTGCCATCGCCTCCGGCGCCGCCGGGATGGTCGGCGTGTATCTCGATACCGCGTGGCACCGCACCGTTGGCCGCGACTCGTTCTTCATCCCGCCGCACGTCTTCATCTACTGCGGCGGGCTCGGCGTGCTGGGCGCTGCCCTCACGAGCGTCGCCCGCGCGACGCTCGGGCGCGCCGAGGACTTCGGCGGTCCGATTCTCCGACTCCGGCGCCTCCGGCTGCCCCTCGGTTTCGCCGTCACCGCGCTCGGGATCTTCGTGATCATGGCCGCGGCGCCGGTGGATGCGTGGTGGCACGCGACCTTCGGCAAGGACGTCCTCATCTGGAGCCCGCCCCACCTTCAGCTCCACCTGGGGGCCGGCGTCGCGGCGATCGGCCTGCTCTTCGCCGTCGCCGCCCAGCGTGGACGCGGCGCGCTCGCCCGCGCGTGGCTCTGGCGGGGCGCGATGCTGGCCGTGCTGGTGGATCTCGTCCACCGCGGCCACTTCATTCTCGCCCACTACACGATGCTGCCCCACGCGCGCACGCCGGACCTCTACCCGTTTCTCGTCGCCCTCCTGGTCCCGGTCGTCCTCGTCGCCGCCGCGCGGGCCGTGGGGCCGTGGGCGCCGACGCTCGCGTGTCTGCTGTTCCTCGGCGTCACATGGCTCATGGACGTCATGCTGCGGGCGATCGAGTTCGACCGCTACACGCTGACCCCGATCCTGGCCCTCCCCGCGGCCGTCCTCTCGCTCGCGTTCTGGGGCGCGGAACGCCGGCGGGCCCGCAGCCGGCGCGACGGCGCGTGGTTGTCGGTCGCGGCGGGGGTCGCGTTCACCATTGCCTTCGTGACGATGGAGTTCGTGTGGATGGGCTGGGCCGTCGGGCGGCCGTGGGCGACCGAGCGCGTGCTCGCGGCGCTCCCCCTCGTCCTCGTGACCGGCGCGCTGAGCGGGTGGGTGGGATGGGTCCTCGGCGGGTTCTTACGGGCCGTGGGCTCAGCCAGCGGCGCCGTGGCCGAGTTCGGCAGCCGGTGGCGAGCCCGCGTCGCCGCGATCGTCGCCATCGTGCTGGCCCTGGTCGGTCTCGCGGCGACCTATCGGCCCCAGCGCTATGGCCCGCCGATGCTCGTGGACGAGCTCAAGCTCATTCCGCTCTCGACGTTCCCGTACCAGGAGGCGATCTTCTGGAACGTGGTGCTTGCCGAGGGATGGCCCTTCGCGCCGAGGATCGACGCGCGCAGCGAGGGGATCATCGACGGCCTGCCCGTGCCGGTGGGTCCCGCGTGGTGCGCGCCGACCGAGGCGGCCCTGACGACGGCGGTCGCCGGCGCGCGCTTCGGCGTCGAGGTGAACGGCACGCCCGTCGATCTCGCGCCATACCCTCTCGTGCGCCTCCGCCTGCGCGACGGGTCGCATTGTGCCTGGGTCGGCGTCGCCTCGGCGTTCCAGCGAGCGAGCCAGAACCGCTTCGTCTACACGATCGAGCGCCCGGCTCTGGGCGTGCCCCTCACGACGCGAGTCGAGCTGGGCGTGACGTTCAAGGACCCGTGAAGGCCGGAGGTGGCCGACCGGCTAGCGGAAGGAGCGGGTCAGCTCGAATCGGACGAGATGGTCGATGCCGTCGTCTCCGGGCCTGAACTGCCGGTTCTTGACGTCGCTGATCAGGTACTGCGCGAAGAGCGCGTAGCGTCCCCAGAAACGATACGAGACGTCCATCCCTCCGCCGAGACGCTTCTCCTGGGGGCCGGGGAAGCCCTCCACCGTGCTCCCGACCACGGCGCGGTCGACGTCGAGCCCGACCATCAGATTCGGGGTGAAGCGAGCGGCGAGGCGGGCGAAGTAGTCCCTGCCATGCGTGCCGATGAAGTCCGAGATGACGTGCCCGCGCGTCCAGTAGCCGCTCGTGAACTGGTCGTGATTGAGCGAGATCGGAGAGGTCCGCGCGTACTCGAACCTGGCGTCGAGCCAGTCCTGGCCGAAGAGCTCGAGCAGGTGGACGCCTCCGACGCCGCCCGTGGTGCTCCCCTTGGGGAGAAGATTCGACGCGAACCAGTGACCGACGCCGCTGCTCGGCCCGCACTCCCCACAGGTGTCGTCCCAATAGAACTCCCCGTAGAGCCTGAGATCGCGGCTCGGGAAGAAGTAGCGATCGACGTTGCGGAGACGGATATCCGCGTCGAGCCCCGTCAGACTGTCGGTTCGCTCCTCCGGGCGCGCGCGGACGTCGCCGAATCCCGGGTTGAAGATCGCCTCCGGGTATTTGCGGAGTGGCAGGTTGGGGCCCAGGCCATCGAACAGCACCGTGCGGCTCACACCGAGCTCGAGGAACGTGGCCGGCGCGAAGGTCAGCCGCATCCCGGTCAGCTTCGTGTACGCATGGTCCCGCCGCTCCTCGAGCTGGGCGAGGAACATCAGCACCTTCATCGGCCCCACCCACTGGCCGACCCAGGGCAGCAGAAACGGCTCGGCCGCGCCGATACGGATCTGGTCGAGGGGCGCCGCGTTGTTGGTGAGGAGCAGGCCGTTGTGGTACCCGGGACCCCACGCCAGGCTGTCGCGACCCACGAGCAGCTCCACGTTGAAGAGAGTGAGCTTCGCGTACCCGGTCGCCAGGCGGGCGGCGCCGTAGTCCTCGTTCTCGAGCAGCTCCGGCTGGAGGTAGAGGGAGAGAAAGTCGCCGAGCTGGGCGCGACTCTCGAACGTCAGGCCGCCATTGACCCCGCGCTTGAAGGTCCGCCCCTGGCTATTGACGAGGGAAAACTGATGATTCGCGTAGGCGCCGAACGCCTGCGCGCGGTCGATCGGGGTGAACGCGAAGAACCCCGGCGCCGTCCCGCCCTCTGACGTTCGGACGCCGAGGCTCGTCAGCTCGACCTTGAGCTCCTCCATCAATCGATCGAGGACGGGCTCGAGGTCGCGCCGCGCGTTGAGACCGCCCGCGTCGTCGTTCCGGATCTTCTCGATGGCGCGGGCGACGATCCGCGCCGCCTCCACACGGCTCAACGGCCTCGTGTTCAGCAGGACGCGGTCGGCGAGCCCCGCCGTGACCAGCCGCTCGAGATCGTCATAGACGGCGTCGCGGAACTCCGAGAATCCGCCCCAGTTCTTGAGCGGCACGTTGGTGCGATCGGCGGCGGTCGCCACGCCGATGGGCGCGAGGCTCGCGACGGCGGCGAGGACGATGAAGCAAACGAGCGCTTGCCTCGGCCGCGACATGCGGGGAGGATAGCATGTGCGCTCCGGCCCACATCCCGTCACGATCGCGCTCGCCCTCGCGCTGGGCGCGGGCTGGCTCGGCTTCCCCGGGCTCCTCTGGGACGTCGCGTGGCACCGCACGATCGGACGCGACAGCTTTCTCTCCCCGCCGCACGTCCTGATGTACACGGGCGTGGCGGTCAACGGCCTCGTCAGCGCGTGGGCCGTCTTCTGGGGGCACCGCCGTTACGGGGCGCCGGGCGGGCTTCTCGCGGGTGGCGTCGGGTTCCTGGTGACCGCGGCGGGCGCGGCGCTCGACGAGTGGTGGCACGTGAACGTCGGCAAGGACGTGAACCTCTGGAGCCCGCCCCACCTCGTCGGCCTCGCGGGCACGGTGCTCATCGCCATCGGTCTCGTCTCCGCGGTCGCCACCCACACGCGCTTCGCGCGCGAGCCCCGCTGGCTCCTGCCGCGCGTCGTCCTGCTCTTCTGCTTCGCCGACCTCGTCCACAAGGCCATGGTCGCCCTCGACCACTACACGCTCGACACCTGGGGCCGCACTCCCGACTTCTATCCGTTTCTCCTGGCGCTCTTGTTGCCCGCGATCTTCGTGGCGACCACCCGCGCGCTCGGCCCCGGCGCGGCCGTCGCGACCGCCGCGATCTTCACCGCCGAGCACATCCTGATTCTCCTGGCGCTCCTCGGCTTCGGAATGCGAATCCCGACCTTCACGCCGATTCCGCTCCTGCCCGCGCTCGCGATCGATCTCGCCTGCGCCGCGTTCCCCGTGCCGCGCACCTCATGGCTGGCCGCGCCCTTCGCCGGTCTCGCGTTCGCCATCGTCGCCTGCGCGCAGGAGGCCGCGTGGATGGCGTGGGCCGTCGGACGGCCGTGGGATCCCGGGCGTGTCGCGGCGGCCTTTCCCGGGGTCGCGCTGACGGCGATCGGGAGCGCGGTCGTCGGCTGGACCGTCGGAACGCTGGTGGCGAGCGCCGCGACGGGGCGACCGACACGGGAAGCGCTCGGGAGCCGGGCGCGCGCTCGGGCCACGGTCGTCGCCATGCTCGCGCTCGTCACCGTCGGGGTCGCCGCCGCCTACCGGCCGTCACGCGTCGAGCCGCCCGCGGGCGTCACCGCTCTCGGGCTCGCGCCCGACACGGGCTTCGACTACCGTGACGCCGTCTTCTGGGACGCGCTCCTGCCGGACGGCTGGCGCACGCCGGGAGCGCATCACGCGTATCAGGAGGCGATCGTCGACGGACGCGGGGTCCCTCTCGGGCCCGCCTGGTGCGCCCGCGACCACGTCGCGCTCACGCGGGAGCTGGCGAGCACGCGGGTCACGCTCAGCGTCAACGGAGAGCCCGTGGATCTCGCGCGCTACCCGAGGACGCGCCGCCGCATGCGCGACGGCTCGCTGTGCGAATGGATCGGCGTCACCGCGACGACGCCGCGCCCGGGATTCCAGGAGCTCTCCTACACGGTGGAGCGCGACGCGCTGCCGCCGTCCACCATCGTGATGCGGCTCAGGGTCAAGGAGCCCTGACGGAGCACCCGACGACCTCCCGTCCGCTGGGGGGGCGGTCGAAACGGCTCACCGGGATGCCGCAGCGCCGATCGAGGTCGCGCGATCCAGCGGGCCGCGCGGAACCGCGACCGCGACACGTTGCGCACGGGCTCGGCGATGACGAGGAGGCGCCGAGCGGGCCTCCCACAGGCGTGGAAGCAAGGCGTCGGCGATGTCGTGGAACTGATATAAGCTTGCCTGCAGCATGACCGCGCCGGCCACGGGCAGCGCGCCCCCCGCGCGCACATCGAAGGCGCGCACGTCGACGCCGCGCCGGCGGGCGCGACGAGGGCGTGGCGCGGACCGTAGTCCGTCCCGTAGCCGACGCGCATCGCGAGCCGGTAGAGGGTGGGGAACCGGTAGATGGTCGGCATGACGAGCGACAGTATGGTGTCCGTCGTCGTCCCGCTCTGCAACGAGGAGGCGAACCTCCCCGAGCTACGCGCCCGGCTCACCGCGGTGCTCGCGCATCACGAGTTCGAGTGCATCCTGGTGGACGACGGCTCGACCGACGCCACGTCCGCCATGATCCGCGACGTCGCGCGCGAGGATCCGCGCTTCAAGGTCGTGAGCCTCTCGCGCAACTTCGGCCACCAGGCGGCGATCTTCGCCGGTCTCACCTTTGCCCGCGGCGCGTGCGTCGTCGTGATGGACGGCGACCTGCAGGACCCGCCCGAGGTGATCCCCGAGATGGTGCGCGCGTGGCGGAAGGGCGCCGAGGTGGTCTACGGCGTCCGCACCGCGCGGAAGGAAGGTTGGTTCACCCGCGCGACGGCAGCGGCCTTCTACCGCATCCAGGCGCGCCTCACGCGGACCAGGATGCCGCTCGACACCGGGGACTTCGCGGCGATGGACCGGCGGGTCGTGGACCTGATCGTCGCGATCAGCGAGCGCCACCCCTACGTGCGCGGCCTCAGGAGCTGGGTCGGCTTTCGCCAGGTCGCGTTTCCCTACGAGCGCGACCGGCGTCACCGGGGCCGGCCCAAGTACACGGTCTGGAAGCTCCTCGATCTGGCCGTCTCGGGGATCGTGCCGTTCTCGGTCGTCCCGCTGCGACTCGTGGCCCTCTCGGGCGCCGCGATCTCCGCGCTCGCGCTCGCGGCGGGACTCGGCGTGCTCCTCGGATGGATGCCGTTCGTCGCCGGCGTGGTGGCGGCGCTCGCGTTCCTCTTCGGTCTCCAGCTCCTCATCATCGGCCTACTCGGCGAGTACGTCGGTCGCGTCCTCGAGGAGGTACAGAACCGCCCGATCTTCGTCGTCGACGAGGTCGTCGGGGTGGATCCGGCCCAGGCGACGGGCGACCGGGGGCGCGGCGCCCCGCGCACGAGCTAGCCAGGGATTTCCCGCCCGGCAATCCTGTAATCACCCGATGGTCACCCGCGGTCGAACGACGCGACCATGGGCTCCGATGAGCCCCGGGGGGCACCTCGTCACCACAGCGATCGCGGGCGGCGCCGTCCTCGCCGGCACCGGCTCGATCCCGCTCACGGCGGGTCTCGTGGTGGGAGGGTTCCTCATCGATGTTGACCATGTGGTGGACTATCTCCTCGTCGAGCGTCGGCGCGAGCTCACGCCAGCCGCGTTCCTCCGCTACTACACAGAGGGCCACGCACGGCGCATGGTCCTTGCGCTTCACTCCTACGAGGTGTTCCTGGCTCTCGCGGCGCTCGCGTGGTGGCTCGGCTCGGTATGGGTCGCGGGCTATCTGGTGGGGGGCGCGATGCACCTCGCGCTCGACATCGGCTTCAACGGCCGGCTCACCCCCAGGAACATCTTCGCCTTCTACAGCTTCGGCTTCCGCTGGGCCCACGGGTTCGACGCCCTAACGCTCTTCGGCTCGGAGCCGCGCGTCGCGCCCGCGGGTTTCTGGGGATCGTTCTTTCTGGGCCCGCGCCTCGCCCGGCCCCGCGTCGGCCACCGGGCCGCCGTCCCCTACGCTCCCCAGGGGTAGCTCCCTAGGACGGCGGGAGGTCGAGATCGGGCGGGCTGCCGCTGGCTTGAGAATGACCTGCCGGCCAGGGACTTACCGGTCGCATTCCTGCCCAGAGCCGCGGAAGTGATTGATATTCTGGAAATCTGATTCCGGTATCGGATTTGCCCTGGAGTCCTGCCATGGAGGATTCAGGGAGCCTGACGTCGAGCGGTGGCCAGGCGTGGACTCGACATGCGCGGGGCGTCGGCCGGCCGTCCACGGTGGCGCCGTACGAGCCTCAGGTCGCGCAGTGGCTGCGCGAGCGTCCTGACCTCCCGGGCGCCGAAATCCTGCGACGTGTGCGGCTGACCGGTTATCGCGGCGGCAAAAGCGCCCTGTACGAGCTCGTGAGACGGCTGAGGCAATGATGGGCGCATGAGGGGGCGCGATCGGAAGGCAAAGTCCGACCCACGTCCAGGTCTCCTCTTCGTCGTGTCCCGGCATGCCCCGAAGCAGTACGAGTATCTCAAGCGCGTCTTCGCCAACGACAAGCGGGTGATCGTCATCCTCGATCGCCGCGTCGGAGAACGTCGCAAGACCTCCAGCGCTCCGGCTGGGGAGCGTCGCCGGGCCGATCGACGCTCAAGCCCTGCGATCGACGACCGAGTGCGACGACGAGGCTGGGCGATGGTGCGTGTGGTGCTCTCGGAGGCTTCCCCCGCGGCGACGGGTGGAGAGTCCATGAAGTCGATCCTGATCGTGGACGACGATCCGAGGCTTGCCCAGCTGCTCTGGGGCGTCTTGAGGGACGACGGTCACCGCGTGACGGTCGCGCGGAACGGCGCCGAGGCGCTCGCGATCCTCGCCGACCACACCTTTGACCTCCTCCTCGTCGACATCCGGATGCCGAAGCTCGACGGTCCGGGATTCTATCGCGAGTTGGAGCGACTCAGCCCCGAGCACGCGCACCGTGTCATGTTCATGACCGGCGAGACGATCGCGCCCGAGACGGCGGAGCTGCTGTCAGCGACCCGCACACCGCTTCTGCGCAAGCCTTTCAAGGTCGAGGAAATTCGCGGGACCGTCCAGCGGTTCTTCCTCGCCACCGAGAGTTTTTTCCACCGCGGCTCGCGACGGCAGTGACTGCGGCTACATCGCGACGGGAATGTACGGGAGCACGCGAAGCGGGAGTCTGACGGACTCGGCGCACGTGAGGCAGGAGACGTGCAGCTCCTCCGCGCTTCGGGCTTGTAGCACCATCCGCTGGCCGCACCGGGCGTGGTGGATGCCGCCGTCAAGGGCCCGATACACGGTGTCGATCTCAGCGGTGACTGAGGCGTCCACCGTTGTCACCTGACGAAGGCACGGGAGTCGGGGTCGGTTGCCATGCCGATCGTATCCCGTCTCGCATCCGCAGCCACTCGACATAGGGGTCCCGGATCGGCGCCGCCGCGTGCGTCCGAGACCGCGTCATCAAGTAGAGCAGTAACAGCAGGCCGCCCGGCAGGACGAGGGCCATGCCGAGCGTCCCGACCTTGTACCACCACGTTCCGGGAACTCGACGCGCGCCGACGCCGCGCATGGTCCGCATCACCATCTCCCTCACGCCGTGTGAGCGGGGCAAGACCTATGCCACGGACGCAGCGGAGAGAGAGCTGCGAACCTCCCAGCACGTCATGTCCAAGGATGATCAGAAATATCAAGGACGGGCGCGCGCCTCGACGTCGCGGCTTCTGGGACTGGCGGCGAGCGCTCAGACGGCTCCGCACGAATCCCTGAAAATTCTTGCACAAAAAGTGTAAAGATCCGGTGTGCCGCCCGACGCCCCCGCGGCCTCTAGCGGTTCGAGTAGAGCCAGCGCGAGCCGTAGCGCCCGAGCTCGCGCACACCGCCGGGCGGTAGCGCCGCGACGACGCTTTCGCCCGCCGGGCGCCGAACCACGAGGAACACCCGCCGCGGCCCCTCCCACAGCCGGACCAGGTCCTGAGTCCCGATGAAGACGCCCTTCGCCTCCGGGAGCTCGGAGGCGAAGGAGAAGTACCCCACGGCCCCGTTCACGAGGAGCACCCGGCGCCCCGTATAGAAGGGGAGCGCCGGACTGTACTCGAGCGAGCCTTCCACCACGATCACGTCAGCCGGACCGGCCGCAGCGGTGATCGCCTGCGAGATCTCCTTCGCGGAATGGTGAGGCTCGACGACATCGAGCAGCTGGAAGATCAGGATGGTGATCACGCCCGCGACCGCGACGAGCGACGCGAAGGCGCGGCGGCGCCCTTCGAGGACCCAGCAGAGCGCGGCGACACTCCAGCCGACGAGCAGCGTCAGCCCGAGCACCAGCAAGAGCCGGCTGAACGGGCGCGGTGAGGCGAAGGGAAAGGGGACGCCCTGATCGCGAAGGATCCGGTAGTACACGTTCAGCTCCGCGAGCCCGCTCATCACCTGGGCCGGCGTGAGCCCGGCACCCAGCCAGAGGGCCCAGACGCCGACGGCGCCGCAGCCAAGCATGCCGATGCCGAGCCAGCGCCCGATGTCGCGCCCGCTCGCCCAGGCGGCGCCCGCCAGGAGGGCGAGCGCGGGGAAGGCGGGCAGCGCGTAGTACTCGTGCTTGAACTGCGAGAGCGCGAAGAGACCCACGATCGCGAGCGCCCACGCGACGATCACCGGTCGCCAGCGCGCCGCGGGAGACGGATCCGGCTCCGACCGCGCCAGGACGAAGACTCCCCAGGGGAACGCCCAGAGGAAGCTCGTGACGAGAAAGCCGAGGGTCGAGATCGGCACGTCGTCCTCGACGAAGCGGCGGGCGTTCAGGAAGCGGAGCAGGTGGTTGTCCAGGAGGTAGAAGCTGAAGAGTGTCGGTGAGCTCCGGGCCGCCAGCACGTGCCACGGCACCGCGATCGCGGCCAAGAGCGCCGCGCCGCGCAGCGGGTTCAGCTCGCCGAGCGACAGCGGACGCACCCACGCCAGGCCGATCCCGACGATCAGCATCGGGAACATGAGACCGAGGAACCCCTTCGCGAGCACGCCGAGCGCTGCCCCGACGTAGAGCAGGAGGAAGCGCGTCCAGCCTCGATCGGGACGCTCGACATCACGCAGGAACCCGTACATCGCCAACGTGAGACAGAAGACGAAGAGCTGGTCGGTGGAGGCCTTGCGGACGTAGAGCGCATTGCCGATCATGGTGGCAAGCGCGATGCCGGCCAGGAACCCGGCCGGGCCCCCGTAGAGGCGCCGGCCCATCCGCCAGGTGAGGAGCACCGTGCCGAGCGCGGCCAGCGCCGACCACACGCGCACCGCCCATTCGGTCGGGCCCACGAGCCACATGGTCGCGGCGGTGAGCCAGAAGTAGAGGGGGGGCTTCTCGAGGTAGGGGAGACCATTCACGTGCGGGATCACCCAGTCCGCGCGACTCAGCATCTCCTGGGCGATCACGGCGTAGAGCCCTTCGTCGGGATCGAGCAGGGGCATCCCGAGCTTGAGGAAGAGGAAGGGAATACTCACGACCAGGAGCAGGGCGAGATCGTCCAAGCGCGCGCGGGGCGCGATCGGGGCGGGGAGACCTCCGTCAGGGGTGCTCACGATGGCGGGCTCATATTAGCAATGGCGCGCGTGCTCGGGCCTTGAGCAGTTTCAGCCACTGGCCCGAGCTGCACATGGCTCTGAGTCCGATCCTCTCATCTGGCCTTGTGATTGCTTCGGTCGGACAGGCCGTGCCCTTTTCGACCTTGGCGAAGGGATTCGTGAGCGGTATGCATGAGCCGGCGCAGATCGTCATTCGGAGTCGCGACGCCTGGGCCGCCGTCTGGGGCCGGCACACGCGGGCGCAGGTCCAACCTCCGTCGGCTCCGCCAGTGGATTTTTCGCGTGACATGGTCGTCGGAATCTTCATGGGGCAACGGGGCACCGGCGGCTACGAGATCGAGATCACGAGGGTCGAGCGGGCCGACTCACAGCTCCGCGTGTACTACCGGAGCAAGGATCCCGAGCCCGGTGCCATGGTCACCCAGATGCTGACCCAGCCCTATCACGTGATCAGGCTCCCCAGACATGACGGCCCGCTTGTGTTTCTCCGTGAGGGTCCGTCGCGATGAGCGTCGAGCCGATGCGATCGCGTGCGAAGCCGCTGGTCCGGCTTCTGCTCCTGCTTTCGCTGCTCTTCCCGAATGCCAGCGCCACTGCCCAAGCGACGCCCCGCCATGCTCCGGACACCATTCTTGTGAGGTTCAAGGCCTCGGCGCTGCCGGCGGACCAAGCGTTCGCCCACGCGCTGGTCGGCGCCCACGCGTACAAGAGCTTCAAGATCGTCGAAGGCCTTCAAGCCGTGAGAATCCCCCCCGGGATGCACGTCAAAGACGCCATCGAATTCTACCGGCGCCGTCCCGACGTCCTCTACGCGGAGCCCAACTGGATCGTCGACGCCCAGGTCGTTCCCAACGATCCAAGCTTCAGCAGTCTCTGGGGCCTCAACAACACCGGCCAGAGCGGCGGGATCCCGGACGCGGACATCGATGCCCTCGAGGCGTGGGACATCACCACGGGGAGCAGCGACGTCGTCGTGGCCGTGATCGATACCGGGATCGACTACACTCATCCGGACCTGTCCGCGAACATGTTCCGCAACGAGCCGGATTGCAACAGCAACGGGATCGACGACGACGGCAACGGCAAGGTGGACGACTGCTTCGGCATCGACACCGCCAACAACGATTCCGACCCCATGGACGACGCCCACCCCGGCCACGGCAGCCATGTGGCCGGCACGATCGGCGCGGTCGGGAACAACGCCGTCGGGGTCGTCGGCGTCAACTGGGCCGTCCGACTCATGGCGTGCAAGTTCCTGAGTGCGACGGGTTCCGGTACCACCGCCGATGCGATCGACTGCCTCGAGTATGTGAAGCTCATGAAGGACCGCGGGGTCAATATCGTTGCCACCAGCAACAGCTGGGGCGGCGGCGGGTTCTCCCAGGCCCTGTTCGACGCCATCGAGGCCCACCTACAGCGAGGAATCCTCTTCATCGCCGCCGCCGGGAATGCCGCGTCCGACAACGACACGAAGCCGTTCTATCCCGCCGCCTACTATCTCCCCAATATCATCTCGGTGGCGGCCACGACGCGGACCGATGCGCTGGCGTCGTTCTCGAACTTCGGGAGGCGCACCGTTCACCTGGGGGCTCCCGGGCAGGAGATTCTCAGTACGACTCCCGGGAACACCTATTCCTCGCTCAGCGGGACCTCGATGGCCACGCCGCACGTCACCGGGGTGGCTGCGCTGCTGAAGGCCCAGGACCCTGCGCGTGACTGGAGGGCCATCAAGAACCTCATCCTGGCCGGCGGCGACACGATCCCTTCGATGGTGAGTACCATCACGCAGAAGCGTCTCAACGCTCGCGGCGCGCTGGCCTGCTCCAACTCCACCGTCCGCTCTCGCCTCA
>Ga0209266_1000010_pt1 | contig 158195 bp, 156 predicted proteins | sample GraSoiAngelo_132_FD_185889 | JGI IMG/M metagenome (GOLD analysis project Ga0209266, IMG submission 185889) | Grasslands soil microbial communities from the Angelo Coastal Reserve, California, USA - 14_0929_02_40cm (SPAdes) (version 2) | ecosystem: Environmental > Terrestrial > Soil >...
CCGGGGCGTAGTGCTCGGCGATCCCGGCGACGAGCGTCCGCGGCTCGCCGCCGAGCGACACGGTGAGCTTGAGGAGCTTCTTCGACTTGGGCACGGGCTCCGCGGTCAGCACCTCCGCGACGCGCAGCTCGAGCTTGCCGACGTCGGATATTGTAGCGGGGGCCGCGGGGCCGGTCTGAACCGTGGGTGGCCCGCTGGAGGTGCGAGTGGCTCCGTACGGCAAGTCCGATTTGTTCTTGTCGTCGACCCGCGGGAAGAGCCCGGAGACTTTCTGGACGCGCGTGCCCGCGGTGAGCCGCCCCCAGACGGCGTCGGCGAGCGTCGGCTCGCCCGACTGGCCCAGCCCGACCCGGATCTTCGTCGCGGCGTCGGGAAGGAACGGCGTCAGGATGATGCCGAGGAAACGAAGCGACTCGCCGAGGGCGTAGAGAACGACGTCCAGGCGCGTTCGCTGTGTCTCGTCCTTGGCGAGCGCCCACGGCTGCGTCGTGTCGACGTACCCGTTCACCGAGCCGACGAACGCCCAGATCGCGGTGAGCGCTCGCTGAAACGCGAACTCGTCCAGCGCGGCCGCAACGTCCCGGATCACCTGCGCCGAGCGGCGCTCGAGACGCGTCTCCAGCTCGCCGACGTCTCCGGCCTGCCACCCTCGCCGGATCCCGCCGAAGTTCACGATCAGCGTCGTCGCGCGCGAGACGAGGTTGCCGAGGTCGTTGGCGAGGTCGGCGTTGAGCCGTCCGACCAGCGCTTCCTCCGAGAAGTCGGCGTCGAGGCCGAAGACCATTTCGCGCAGGATGAAGTAGCGGAAGGCGTCGTTGCCGTAGGTGTCCTTGAGCGCCAGCGCCTCGACGAGGTTCCCCACGGACTTCGAGATCTTGCGGCCGCCGAGCGTCCAGTAGCCGTGGACGTTGAGGTGCCGGTAGAGAGGCAGGCCGGCCGCCTTCAGCATGCACGGCCAGTAGATCGCGTGGGGCTTGACGATGTCCTTCGCGATCACGTGCTGGGCCGAGGGCCAGTACGTCTCGAAGCGTGGGTCACCCGGCCCGCCGAGCGCAGAGACGTAGTTGATGAGCGCGTCGAACCAGACGTACGTGACGTACTTGTCGTCGAACGGCAGCGGGATTCCCCAGTTCAATCGGCGCTTGGGCCGGCTGATGGACAGGTCCTGGAGCGGATCGCGCAGGAACCCGAGGATCTCGTTGCGGTAGCGCTCCGGCCGGATCAGGTCCGGCTGGCGTTCGATGGTCTCGACGAGCCACGCCTGGTACTTCGACATCTTGAAGAAGTAGTTCTCCTCCTCGATCCACTGGAGCGGCGTCTGATGGTCGGGGCACTTACCATCGACGATCTCTTTCTCGGTGTAGAAGCGCTCGCACCCGAAGCAGTACTGGCCGCCGTAGTTGCCCAGATAGATCTCGCCCGCCTCCCAGAGCGTCTGGAGGATCGCCTGGACGACCTTCGTGTGGCGCGGCTCCGTCGTGCGGATGAAATCGTCGTTCGCGATGCCAAGCGCGTTCCACGTCTCGCGGAACGCGGCGGAGTTGCGATCGGCCAGCGCCTGCGGCGTCACGCCCGCCTTGGCCGCGGCTTGCGCGATCTTGTCGCCGTGCTCGTCGGTGCCGGTGAGGAACCAGACGTCGTCGCCCGCGAGCCGGTGGTAGCGCGCCATCGTGTCGGCCGCGATCGTCGTGTAGGCGTGGCCGAGGTGGGGGCGGTCGTTGACGTAGTAGATCGGCGTCGTGAGGTAGAAGACGCGGGCGCGGTCGGTCACGAGTCCTCGAGCTGGGCCTGGATGTGGGGCCGCCCCTCCCAGGTGAGCTGGTCGAGCGGCACTTCCGCCTCCGTCCCATCGGGGAAGCCGACCACCACCGTCTGCTTGAGCACGCGGATCGACGTCACCTTGCCCGCCATGCAGCCCCCGCCGCCGCACGAGGCCTGGCACGGCGTGTTGACCCGTGGCAGGCGCGACCGGAGCTCCTGGTAGGTCGAGAACTCGTAGAGGAGACAGCACTTCAGCCGTCCGCAGTTGCCCAGCAGCCGGTTGTCGGTGAGCGGCATGTCCTGGGCCTTCGCCATCCTCACGGAGATCGGCTCGAAGCGCCGGAGGTAGGACGAGCAGCAGAGCTGGCGGCCGCACGGCCCGATGCCGTCCATGAGCTTGGTCGTGTCGCGCGCGCCGACCTGGCGCATCTCGATCCGCGAGTGGAACTCGCGCGCGATGTCGCGGACCAGCTCGCGGAAGTCGACGCGGTCCTCGGCGTTGAAGTAGACGGTGACACGGCGCGCCGCCGGTTGCATCTCGACGTCCACCACCTTCATCGAGAGCCCTCGCCCGCGCGCCAGCTGCTGGCAGGTGACGATCGCCCGCTGCTCGCGCTCGCGGCGCTCGCGGTACTCGCGGGCCTCCGCCGGCATCGCGAGGCGCACCACGCGGCGGTACAGGCGGTCGCGCTTGGCCTCCGGGAGCGCACGTCTGGGCCGCCGGACCTCGCCGACCGCGGTGTCCTGCCCCGTCTCGACGACCACGAGGTCGCCCACGTGGGCGTCCAGGCCGACCAGCTTGTAGTCGTCGGCCTGCGCGCTCTCGTGCAGCCGAACCCCGATCAGGTACTCTGGCTCGGATTCCATGGGTCTCGCCTCATGCCGCCCGCAGGGCGAGGCGGCTCAGGATCACCTCGAGGGTCAGCCGGGGCGCCACGTTGCGCGCGAGCGCCTGCCGCGCCTGCCGGCAGAGGTCGATCGACTGGAGCAGCTCGTCGAGCGTCCACGCCTCGGCCTCGCGGGCGAGTTCCACGGCACGCGCGGCGTCGGCCAGCAGCGAGGCGGGAGCTCCCGCCTTCGCCAGGACGAGGTCACGGCAGAGGAGCCAGTAGGCGTCGACGAGCCCCTCCGCCGTCTCGCGGTCGAGTCGCTCGGTTCGGCTGAACATGAGGTCGGCGCCCTCGGCCCTCACCTCGCCGAGGAGCGTGCGCGCCCGAGCGCGCGCCACCACGGCGGCCTCCGCGCTGCGCGGCTCGAAGCGCACGACCTGACAGCGCGAGACGACGGTGGCGGGCAGCGCCCGCGCCCGCGGCAGGACGAGGATCAGCACCGTCGCGGCGGGCGGCTCCTCGAGGGTCTTGAGAAACGCCTGGGGCGCCTCGCCCGTCATGCGCTCGGCCTCGTCGAGGACGAACAGCTTCCGGGGCGCCATCACGGGTCGGAGCGCCGCCTGACGCTCCAGCCCGCGGATCGCGTCGATGCGGATCGCGCGGGCGCCCTTCGGGTTCGTCTCGGGCGGCGTCGGCGCGATCAGGTGGAGATCGGGATGCACGCGGGCGGCGGCGAGCCGGCAGCCCTGGCACCGCCCGCAGGGCGGAACGCCGGCCTCGCGCCTCGGCTCAGGCCACCCACCGACTGCACCGGCCTCGCGGCCCCCGGTACAAAGCAACGCCTGGGCGAACGCGAGCGCCGTCGTCATCCGTCCCGCGCCCGTGGGCCCGACGAACGCGTACGCGTGCGCGACGCGGTCGGTCGCGAGCGCCCGCCGGAGCAGGGCCACGGCACGCGGCTGGTCGCGGATCGCGTCAAGCGCCACGCAGGAAGTCCTCGACGAGCGCGCGTACCTCCGCGGCGACCACGGCCGGGGGCTCGGCCGCGCGCACAAGCCGCACGCGCTTGGGCTCCGCGCGCAGGATCTCCAGGTAGCCCCGGCGCACGCGCCGGTGGAAGGCGAGCGCCTCGCGCTCGAAGTGGTCGCGCCGCCGGGCGCCAATCCGCCGGAACCCCTCGGCGGGATCCACGTCGAAGAGCAGCGTGAGGTCGGGCAGGACGCCGCCGGTCGCCCGGACGTTCAGCTCACGGATCAGGTCGGGGTCGATCCCGCGCCCGTAGCCCTGGTACGCCACGGTCGCGTCGGCGTAGCGGTCGGAGAGCACGACGCGGCCGCGCGCGAGCCACGGGCGGACCTTCTCGGCGACGTGCTGGTGGCGCGCGGCCATGAACAGGAAGACCTCGACGAGCGGCTCGGGCCGGACGCCGGGGCGCTCGAACAGGCGGCGCACGGCGAGCCCGAGGCGCGTTCCGTCGGGCTCGCGGGTGCACTCGACCCGGTGCCCCTCGGCGCGCAGCCAGCGTCCGAGGCGTCGCATCTGGGTCGTCTTGCCCGACCCCTCGACTCCCTCGAACGTGATGAGCACTCCGCTCACATCCAGATCCTCCGCGTACTGCAGTATGCCACGCTCGCGCGCGGCCCCGCTCCTATCGTCGCGGCACGCGCGCCGGGGGCAGCTCCTCCATGCGCAGCTCGACCGGGCCGCGCGGGGTCCCTAGCACGACGTGGCGCTCCTCGATCGTCTCGACGACGCCGTCACCGATCGCGTCACCGACACGGTAGCTCTTGACCTGGCTCGTCGCGGCGTCGGCGATGTAGGCGGTCGAGCCCTCGGCGCGCAACACGGTCCCGGCGAGACGCCACGGGGGCGCCGGCTTCGGCCCCTCGGCGGGCGGGACCCGCGCCTCGCCAGGCGGGGCCGAGGCCCTCCCGGCGCCCAGGAGGACACGCACCCCCCGCGGATGGGCCTCGACCCTGTAGGGAACCTCGCGCGTCAGCTCGATCACCAGCCGGGCGACGTTCGCGCGGAACTGCCCACCGCGGATCGTTTTGACCGGATCGATGTCGATCGCCAGGGGTCCCACCGTCCAGTGATACAGGGTGTCCTCGAAATCGAGGACGAGACGGTACGGCCCGTCCATCAGCTCGCTCCGGTACCGTGGCGGGCCCGACGTCTTGACGTCGACCCTGACGCCGTCACTCCGGGACTGGACGGTCACGTCGATCAGCTCGACGGGCGCGTCGGCGGTCTCTCCCGCGGCGGCTCGGGGCCAGAGGGCGAGCACCAGCCCGAGGACCGCCAACCCGCAGCGGCTCACGCCAGACCCTCGTCCATACGAAAATCTTCGCACGTGACCCGGCGGGATCGGCACGGGTCTCAGATGTGGCTGATGGTCTCGCGGTCGCGGGTTTCGCGCTCGCGGCGCCGCCCGCGCTCCAGGATATGGCGCGCGAGGTGGCGGCCGCCGAGGCCGAACGCGACCGCCAGGGCGAGCACGAGCCCGCCGAAGAGGATGCCGAAGGCGACCACGACCATGTCGCGGCCGATCCCGATCTCGGTGAGCGCCGTCGCGAACGCGAACAGCAGGACGAGCCACCGAGCCGCGCGGGCCAGGACGCGCGCCTCCGGCAGGCCCGCGTTGACCGCCGCGATCAGCACGCCCTGCCCGAGGAAGTTCGCCGCAAGCCAGCCGACGACGAGGATCAGCAGCGCCGAGAGCGTGCGCGGCAGGAGATGCATCAGCGTGCGCGTGGCGCCCGGCGCGCCGGGAATCGCGAGGGCGTCGATCCCCATGGTCGCAAAGACCACGAAGACGCTCCAGATCACGCTGAGCCGCAGGAGGAGCGACGGCGCCTTGGAGACGCCCGCCCGCGCGAGCGCTCCCGTCAGGCCCCACGTCCGGCTCCGCCGGTCGAGGTCCACCGCGCGCGCGAGACGCCCGACGAGCGCGCCGCCGACCCAGCCGAGCGCGGCGCCCAAGGCCACCAGCGTGAGCATCGCGAGGACGCTGGGCATGACCACCCGTAGCGTGCCCACCGTGTCGCGGACGGCGGTCCAGACGAGATCGCGCCAGAAGTCAGCCATTCTCAGGACCTCCCTGCGTCGATGCTACTCGAGCGCGCGCCCCGCCGCCGGCCGCACGCTCACGGCGAGAAGGGCGACGACCCCGGGGCGCTGTCCTGCTCGCCGGGCACCGTCCCGGCCGCGCTGAGCCGCGACTCGAGCGCGCGCAGGCGTGAGCGGAGCCGCCAGCGCTCGACGAGGAGCGGCACGCCCACGAGCACGACGCCGAGCCCGACGGAAACGAGCATGATCGTCGCCAACGGGACCGCATCGAGCTGCCAGAACAGGAAGCGCACGGACGTCGGGGCGTTGTTCTGGAGGGCGAACAGGGTGATGGAAGCCGCGATGGTGGCGACGATGATGTATTTGAAGACCATGGCGCACCTCGTGATCTCGGGCTGAAGTGTACCCCGCTTTCGCACGGCCAGCCCTGCGAAAGCCCCGCGATCGAGCCCCGTCACGGCGTCTTCGACGACGAAGACGTGTCCTCCCCGTCGCGCGTGCCCCCGCCGGCCGAGCCCTGCGGAGCCACCCGCCGCACCTGCTCCCGGATACGCTCCAGGAGGCGGCGCGCCCAGACGAACTCGGTCGCGAGGATGGCCAGGCCGACCGGAATGACGACCAGCGCTGGCCCGGGCAGAACGATCATCGCGACGCCGACGAGGATGAGCACCGCCATGCGCACCAGTAAACCGTCTCGACGAACGTTGCGCTACGGGTGGCGTCCTCGGGCCCGCCCGCGGCGCGTGATCTACTCCCTGAGCGCGCCGGCGACGAGCCCGCTGACCAGGAACCGCTGGAGGACGATCACGATCAGCACGGGCGGCAGGCTCGCGAGCATCGAGGCCGCCGCGATGTCGCCCCAGGGCACCTCGTAGACGCCGGGGAAGAGCGCCAGCGCGACCGGGATCGTCCGGCTCGCCTCCGAGGCCGTGAACGTGTACGCGAAGAGGAACTCGTTCCAGCTGAACAGAAACGTCAGGAGCGCGGTCGAGGCGAGCCCGGGTAATAGCTGCGGTACCACCACCCAGCGGAGGGTGCCGACCGTGCCGGCGCCGTCGACGGACGCCGCCTCTTCGGCCGCGAGGGGGAGCTCGCGGATGAAGCCGGCGAGGAGCCAGACGGTCAGGGGCAGCGCGAACGAGGCGTGGACCAGGACGAGGCCGGCCCAGGTGTCGCGGAGGCCGAGCGCGCGCATCAAGAGATAGAGCGGGCTCACCGTGGCGATCTGAGGGAACGCCGTGCTCGCGACGATCGCGAGGAGGAGGGCGCTCTTGCCGGGCAGCGGGAGCCGCGCGATCGCGTACGCGCCCGGCACGCCGAGGACGAGCGCCAGGAGGGTCGTCAGCGTCGCGATCCCCACGCTGTTCACGAGCGCCCGGGGGATCAGGCTCTGCTCGAGCACCACGCGGTAGTGCGCGAGCGTCAGTCGGCTCGGCAGGAGCGGCGGGACGCGCAGGAGCTCGCCCTCGGGTTTCAAGGAGGTCAGGAGCTGCCAGAAGAACGGCGCCGCGTACGCGGCGAGGGCCACAAGGACCAGGAGGTCGACGGCGGTCCCTGCCGGGCGTCTCACGCCACGACCGCGCGCGGGCGGAGCAGCCGGAGGTAGGCCCACGCGGCGCCCATGACGAGCGCAAAGACGACGACGCTGATCGCCGAGCCGAAGCCGAGCTGGAGCATCTGGAAGAGGCTCCGGTAGGCGTAGACCGTGAGCGTCTCGGTGGTCCCCGCCGGGCCGCCGCCGGTGAGCACGAACATAATGTCGAAGGCGCGCAGCGCGTCGAGCGTCCGGAAGAGGAGCGCCAGCAGCACGATGCGACCGAGCAGCGGCAGCGTGACTCGGCCGAGTGTCGCCAGCCGGCCGGCGCCGTCCACCTGGGCCGCCTCGTAGAGCTCCGCGGGAATCGTGCGCAGGCGCGCGTAGCAGAGGAGCGCGACGAAGGGCATGCTGCGCCACACGTCGGCGAGGATGACCGCCGGGAGCGCCAGGCGCGGGTCGCCGAGCCAGTTGATCGCGTGAGCGCCGAGCAGCACGTTGATGAGGCCCGCCGTCGGATGATAGAGCCACTCGTAGAGCTTCGCCGTCACAACCGACGGCATCGCCCATGCCAGGAGGAGGAGCGAGAGCCCGAGCCGTCGGCCCCGCTGCTGGCGGGCGAGGGCGAGCGCGACCGCGACGCCCAGCAGGAGCTCGAGCGCGACCGAGAGCGCGGTGAAGGCCGCCGTCGTGCGGGCGGCGCTCCAGAAGCGCGGGTCCACCGCGAGGAACGCGAAATTGTCGAGCCCGGCGAAGCGCGCCACGCCGAAGATCGGGACGCGGTGCTGGAGCGAGAGCCACACCACCCAGCATCCCGGGTAGACCGTGAGCGCAGTGAGCGCCACGAGCGTGGGCGCCAGCAACAGGAGGGCCTGCCGCCGGGCCGCGCGCGTGCGCCCGGTCACCGCAGCGCGTCCAGAAAGTGGGAGAGCCGGAGGCGCGCGTCGCCGATCGCGCGCGCCGGCGCCTTCAGGCCAACCAGGACCGCCGAGAACTCGGGCTGGACGGTCGAGGAGAGCAGGAGGTAGTAAGGCGTGACGGGACGGGATCGGCCCGCGCGCATGAGCGCGTGGAGCGCGGGAAGCTCGGGTCGGCTCCGCACGAGTCCGGGATCGTGGTAGAGGGCCTCGCGCGTCGGGGAGAGGGCCGCGCCGAGCGCGATGGCCTTCTGGGCGCGCTCGCTCGTGAGGAAGCGCGCGAGGTCGACCGCGAGCTCCGGGTGGCGGCTCCGCCGGGACACGCCGAGGTGCGCACCGCCGGTCGAGCCCGCGCCCCGCGGGCCGCCCGCGAGCCCCGGGAGCGGCGCGATCCCGACGCGACCGCGCACCGGCGAGTCCCGCGCCTGGAACAGGTCCATCGCGTACGGCCAGTTCCGGAGGAACACCGCGCGGCCGTCGCCGAAGGCGCGCCGCGAGAGCTCTTCGTCCGCCGCGGGCGTCCAGGCCGGGCTCACGCCCGACGCGATGAGCCCGCGGAGGAACCCGAGGGCCTCGGCGGCCCGCCCGGGCTCGGGGAAGAGGGTGCCGTCGTCCGCGAGCAGTCGCGTCCCGTTCGCCCAGAACGCCTCGAGGACGTTCACGACGAGCCCCTCGTACTGCTTGGCCTGCCACAGGTAGCCGTCGAGCGCGGGGTCGCGCTCACCCGCCTGGATCCTCACGACCTGCCGCGCGAGCTCGTCGAAGGTCTCGGGCGGCGCGAGCCCGTACTTCCCGAGGAGGTCCGCGCGGTAGTAGAGGAGCCCGACATTCATGTTCCAGGGCAGTGCCCAGACGCGGCCGTGGTCGGTCGCCGCCTCGACCGTGCTCGGGAAGTACGGCGCCAGCTCCCCGGGGTGGAGGCCCGGAGTCAGGTCCAGCAGCCACCCGGCGCGCGCGAACTCGGGCACCCAGATGACGTCGAGCATCATGACGTCGAAGCCCGGGCTCCGGCCCTCGAGGTTGATGACGTAGAACTGGTGCTGCTCGTCCGACGTCCACGGCAGTGCCTCGCCCCTGACGCGGACGTTCGGATGCGCCGCCTCGAACTCGTGGAGGAGCTCTGGCACTGGATCCGCCGGCCCGAGGATGCGCGCGTACTTGAACACGAGCGTGACGGGTCCGCGCTCGAGGGCGCTTCCCCCGCAGCCGCTCAGGACGGCGACGCAGAGTACGAGCAGGAGGCGGCGCACCGCGGGGGCCGGTGGTCAGCGCGCCTTGACGAGGAAGTGGGCGCGACGGTTCTTGGCCCAGCACGCCTCGGTGTGCTCCCGGCACACGGGCCGCTCCTCGCCGTAGCTCAGCGTGGTGATCCGCTCCGCCTGGATGCCACGCGAGACGAGGTAGTCCATCGTGGCCTTGGCGCGCCGGTCGCCGAGGGCCATGTTGTAGGCGTCCGTGCCCCGCTCGTCGCAGTGACCCTCGATGAGGACGAGCGAGGCCGGGTTCGCCCGAAGCCAGGCGGCGCTGGCGTCGAGGAGCCTCGCGTCGCCCGGACGGATATCGTAGCGGTCGAAGTCGAAGTAGATGTCCTGGAGCTCGGCCCGCGCGGCGAACTCCGCGACGGACGGACGCGCCGGCCCGATCGGCGCACGCGCTTCCCCTGCGCCGGCCGGCGCGCCGGCTGGCGCGCTGGGCGGCGTCGTGCCCGGTCGCGTCGTGACCTCCCCCAGGGGCGCGACCGATCCCTCCGGCGTCGTGGCGGTGCCGGCGCGCTCAGGCGCGGGGGCGGCGGCCGGGGGCGGAGGGGCGACGTCCGCCGTGACGGGACTCTTCGCACACCCCGCGACGATCGCCGCGGGCACCAGCATCGAGACGGCGAGTACACGGACCCGTTGGTTCACCATGATCCCTCCTGGTCTTCGGTGGCTTCCGCTTCTGCTGCCAGTTGGCGAACGCATGGTATTACACACTACACACTCTCCCGGCGCGCCCGCGCCGAACGCTGAGCGCGCTGCGGCCCCGGCGGCTCCCGGAGACGCGAGAGCCCGTCCAGAGGGACGCCGATCCAGCCCGGGCGATGGTCGATCTCGTATCGGACCTCGTAGAGCGCCTTGTCCAGCTCGAACGCGGCCAGGGCCCGCTCGAGCGCGAGCCGCGACCCCGGGAGGAGTCGCACGGGCGCGCGCGCCAGGACCTCGACGTACGCGTCGAGGAAGGCGCCCGTCGCGAGCTGGCGCCACGCGGCCCGAGCCGCGGCGAATTCGTCCGACGATCCGAACGCCGTCGCGGCCGCATAGTCGAATGAGCGCAGCATCCCCGCCACGTCCGTGAGGGGCGACAGCTTCAACCGCCGCTCCGCCGGCGGGCGGTCGGGCTCGCCCTCGAAGTCGAGGATGACGAAGCCGTCGTCGGTGCGGAGTGTCTGGCCGAGATGGTAGTCGCCGTGGATCCGGATCTTCGCGCAGCCCGCGTCCGCGAGCGCGTCCAGGCCGCGCACGCGCGGGAGCAGCGCTCCCTCGCCCGCGGCGAGCGCGCGCGTCTGGTCCCTCAGCTCCGGCGGGACACGGTCGAGGCGCGCCCGGACCGCCTCGCACGTGCGCCGCACGTCCGCCGCAACGCGCCTGCCCCAGGCGCCCGTGTCGGCCGCCGTGATCGGCTCCGGAGCGAAGATCGGGTCGGCGGCGTCCGAGGCGAGCGCGTTGTGCAGGCCGCCCGTGAGCGCGCCCAGGCGGCGGAGGGCGTCCAGCATGCTCGCCGCGGAGGCTTCGACGATCGCGCCGAGCCGGGAGGCGTCGATCGGCTCATGCTGCGCCCGGGTGGTGATGACGACGTCCCGAAGGCCGCGGAGCTGCTCGAGCGCCCATTCCCACCCGCCGCCGTGGTTCGGAACGTAGCGCTGGAGGATGGCGAGGGTCGCCGCGGGGCCCGCGGCCGGGACGTACTCGATCGCGCCCGCGACCGGGGGCACGTGCGCGAAGCCGACGCGTGAGGTCAGGAAGGCGCCGATCTCGTAGTCGAGGCTCTCCCCCGGCTCGACCCGCCGGAGCGCCTTGAGGACGAAGCGATCGCCGTAGACCACCGACGTGTTGGACTGCTCGACGCTGAGGCGCCGGGGCACCAGCGCGGCCGCCTGCGCGAGGGTGGGGGCGCCGTCCCCCCTGACGAAGCGGAGGCGGCCGCGCGTGCTCGACACGCTCGTCCCCCGCCCGAACCCCTCGAGCAGCGCGCGACAGAAGAGGGGATCGTCGAACGCGTCCTCGGCGCGCACGGACGTCTCGGCCAGATCGAGCGGGAGCGAGAGAGCGCCGCGCGGCGCGGCGCCCGCGCGGAGGACGAAGGCCACGAGGTACCGCTCGTCGGCGCCCGCGCCGAAGGCGACGTCGACGAGGCCGAGCCAGCCGCGCTCACCGAGCCGCGCCCAGTCGGCGGCCCTCACGGCGGCGATGGCGCGCCCCTTGCTCCCGAACCACCGCTGGCGCGGCAGGAGGCGGGGAAGCTCCGCGGCGACCGTGCGGTCGAGCGCCTCCTCGACGCGCGCGGGCGACGGCGCCCGCGCCGGGCTAGATGGCCGTGCTCTCGATCCCATACGGCTCCTCCGCGCCGTCGGACCGATCGAGTCGGAACCAGTAGAACCCGTGTGGCCCGACGCTCACGACGTAGGGGGCCGCCTGGATCGGGGGGAAGACCGTGTCGCCGAGGATCTCGATCGGCCTGACCCCGGCGAACTCGGCGAGGTCGAGCTCCGCGGGCTGCGGCGCCCCCGACAGGTTGGCGACGATCAGCACCGTCTCGCGCCCGTGCCGCCGGAGGTACGCGAGGACCTTTTGGTTGCGCGGTCGCAGGAACGCGATCGTGCCGCGGCCGAACACCGGCGAGGTGCGGCGCGCGGCGATCAGCCGCCGCATCGTGCTGAGGAGCGAGGCGGGCTGCCGCGCCTGTGCGGCGACGTTCACCGCCTGGTAGCCGTAGACGGGATCGGCGATCACGGGCAGGTAGAGCGTCCCCTCGGCCGCCGTCGAGAAGCCCCCGTTCCGGTCGCTCGACCACTGCATCGGCGTGCGCACGCCGTTGCGGTCGCCGAGGTAGACGTTGTCACCCATCCCGATCTCGTCGCCGTAGTAGATGATCGGGCTGCCCGGCAGCGTGAGCAGCAGACAGTTCAGCAGCTCGATCCGCCGCCGGTCGTTGTCGACGAGCGGCGCCAGCCGCCGGCGGATCCCGAGGTTGAGCTTCATCTCTGGATCTTGGGCGTACGCGTAGTACATGAAGGCGCGCTCCTCGTTGGTCACCATCTCGAGCGTCAGCTCGTCGTGGTTCCGGAGGAAGAGCCCCCACTGGCACCCGGGCGGGATCGGCGGCGTGTGCGTGTAGATGTCCACGATCGGCCGTCGCTCCTCGAGGCGGAGCGCCATGTACAGGCGCGGCATCAGCGGGAAGTTGAACGCCATGTGGAACTCGTCGCCGTCGCCGAAGTAGGGGCGCACGTCCTCCGGCCACTGGTTCGCCTCCGCCAGCAGGAGCCGGTCGCCGCCGTACTCGTGGTCGATGACCGCGCGGAGCTCTTTCAGGACGGCGTGAGTCTCGGGCAGGTTCTCGCAGTTCGTGCCGTCGCGCTCCACGAGGTACGGGACCGCGTCACAGCGGAAGCCGTCCAGGCCGCGGTCGAGCCAGAAGCGCATGACGTCGAGCATCGCGCGGCGGACCGTGGGGTTGTCGTAGTTGAGGTCGGGCTGGTGGCTGAAGAACCGGTGCCAGTAGTACGCCTTGCGCTGCGGGTCCCACGTCCAGTTCGACTTCTCCGCGTCCACGAAGATGACGCGCGCGTCCGTGTAGCGGCGGTCGGTCGCGTCCCAGACGTAGTAGTCCGCGTAGGGCGACGCGGGATCGGCGCGTGAGGCCTGGAACCACGGGTGCGCGTCCGAGGTGTGGTTCATGACCAGGTCGGCGATCACCCGGAGGCCACGCGCGTGGGCGGCGTCGAGGAACTTCTGGAAGTCCTCGAGCGTGCCGTACGCGGGATGGACCGCGAAGAAGTCGGCGATGTCGTACCCGTCGTCGCGCAGCGGCGAGGCGTACATCGGCAGGATCCAGAGACAGTCGACGCCGAGCTCGGCCAGGTAGTCGAGCCGCTCGGTCAGTCCGGCGAAGTCGCCGACGCCGTCGCCGTTGCCGTCCATGAACGCCTTGACGTGGACCTCGTAGAAGACGGCGTCCTTATACCAGTCGCGCGCGGCGGTCATTGTCGCGAGGGCCGCGAGCCCGGCTCGCTCCGTGGGTGGCCTGCTGTCGGCACGGGTGGCCTCATCGCCACCGCTCCACGAGGTAGCGCTTGTGCCGCTCGAAGGCCTCGCCCACTCCGTCCAGATGGGTCTCGGCGGCCCCGACGTCGCGGTCCCGCGTCGCGACGACGAACGCGGCGGTGCGGCCGAGGTAGAGCGGGACGAAGGAGCGCAGCAGGTGCTCACGGTAGACGACGTTGTAGTGGTGGCCGAGCGCGAAGTCGTAGACCACCCGCGCCCACAGCTCGTCCGGGAACCGGAACCGCGCCGCGCTGCCCGCGTCGAGGCTCAGGACGTCGCCGAGCGTCTCGGGCGCCAGGATGTGCTCCCAGATCGTGCCGAGATCCCGCAGGCCGCGCCGGAACGCGCCCACCATGCGGTCCACGTCGAGCGCCACAGGCTCCACAGACGACGGCGCCGGCGCGCCCGCGGTGGGGACCGGCTCGCTGCCACGGATGTCGAGCCACAGGTCGTCGTATCCGCCCATGACGGCAAAGAGTCCCCCGACCGCCTGAACGACCATCGTCGGGAGGTCCGGCGTCAGGGTCCGCGACGTCGCGCGCCGGTGGCCGAGCCACGCCTCCCAGACGGCGAAGCCGTCGGCGATCGCGGTCCCCTCGACCCAGAGGTCGGTCTGGTTCGTTCCGGGCGCGGGCCACCGCGGGTCGGCGAGCAGCCGATCGAGCAGCCCAGCGGAGAGCGCCCGGGCGCCCGCCAGCGGCTGGTGCAGCCGTCGTCCGAAGAGCGCCCGGACCAGCGGCGCCAGCACGAGATTCGTGATCGTGCCGTCGTACCGGTGGCGCGCGTACACCGGGACCACGAGGTCGGCCTTCTGCTCGAGGACGGGACGGAGGAGACGCTCGAGCCACTCGTCGGCCGCCGAGGTCACGTCGGCCTCGAGCAGGCCGAGGCCGCGGGCACCGAGCCGCCGGGCGACGGCAAAGGTGAGACGGAGCGCGGCGCCGCGCGCGGGCACGCCGTGGAAGGGCACGGCGACGCGCTGGGCGAGGGGCGTCGCGTGACGGGCACGGACGAGGGGGAGCCCGGCCGCCGCGAGCAGATCCGGCGTGCCGTCCGTCGAGCCGGCGTCGGCGTTGATCAGCACGGCCCGGGCGCCGGCGAAGTGACGCTCGAGACCCGCGCGGACGACCTTGGCCACGGCCGGGACGGTCTCCGCGTTGTTGTACGTGAGCACGCCGATCGCGATCTCGCACGGTGCGACACCCTCGAGCTCAGGCTCGACGTCGGGCGGCAGCGCGAACCCCGGGGCGCGGTCCGTCATCGCGCGAGGTGGATCATGAGCGCCAGGAAGTCCGTGAGGTGGCGCGTGATGAGAAACGACCGCCGCACGTGCTCTCGGCCGGCCGCGCCCATCCGGGGGATCAGCTCTGGATTGTTGAGGAGGTGGCGGATCCGGAACGCCGCGCCCTCGACCGTGTAGACCGTGTAGCCCGTCGCGTTGGGGATGATCTGCTGCGCCAGACCGCCGGCGTAGCCACCGATCACGGGCTTGCCCTTCCACATCGCCTCGGCGGGGCCGAGCTCGAACCCCGCACGCACCGACTTCTGCAAGACGATCGTGGCCGCGCGCTGGAGCGCGTTGATCTGACGGTACGCCTCCGCCGGCAGCTCGAGCACGAGGACGTCGGGGTCCTCGCGGGCGGCCTCCCGAAGCTCGTTCCCGATCTCGACCCGATCCGGCTCGTCGCCGCCCGTGCCCGCCAGGACGAGCCGCACGTCGTGGTGCTTCTTCACCAGCCGATAGGCGTTCACGACGCCGATCGGGTCGTCACCGTGGGTGAACGATCCGATCTGAACGAGCAGCGGTTTGTCCCGGACCACACGGAGCGACGTCAGGATGTCCGTGAGCTCGCGCGTCGACAGCTCGCGGTTCTTCTCCGACAGCGGGTCGATGGACGGCTCGACGACGTACATCGGGATCCCGAGGCGGCCCTCGAATCCCGGCAGCGAGAAGACCGCGGCGTCGTACTGGTCGGCGAACTGCCGGAAGAAGGACCAGGCGGCCGGACGCGCCGACGAGCAGTCGAAATGGCAGCGCCAGACCCACCGGCCGTCGGTCCGATGGGTCACGAGGCTCGCTGGCTGGACGTCGTGGACCAGGACGAGGTCGGCGTCGAGCGCGAGCTTCTTGGCGTTCACCCGGTTCATCTCGACCCAGTGGGCGAGCCCCTCGTCGCTGAGCACGCGCTCCGCGCCCTCCAGCGTCGCCTGGAGCGTGCGCGCGGTCGCATAGTAGGCCTGATCGCCCCCCGTGATCTCCCAGCTCGTGTCGACGCCCAGGTCGCTCAGGATCGGGACGGCCGTGCGGAGGATCTCGGCTACGCCGCCGCCCAGCCGACCGCCGGTCAGGTTGAGGAACCGTCGACCCCGCACGCGCTCGGCCAATTTCTGGATCACGTCCACGACGCCCGGCGGCGCCACCTGACGGTAGTCGTCGATCCGGCTCACCCCCGCTCCTCCTCCAGCGCCCGGTCGACGAGCCTCAGGAGCCGCCCGCGGACCCGCTCGAGCGTCGTCAGGTACGGGTCGATCCGCTCGAATCGCTCGGCGAGCGCCGGCAGCTCGAGCGCGCCCCGGAGCCACTCGGCGAAGTCACCCGCACGGCGGCCACCCCGCGCCCGCGCCTCGACCGCGTGCAGATAGATCGCGGTCGCGTCGGCGGCCGCGAGGCCGGCGCGGAACTCCGCGAGCGTCGTCGCCGCGAGACCGAGCTCCACCTCGACGAGGTGGGAGCGCTGGAAGTGGAACGCCCGATCGAACTCGACACGGAGGTCGCCGCCGCGCGCCCGGAGGTGGTCCTGGAGGATCGTCACGAGATGCTCGCGCAGCGCCTCGACGGTCGGGAACGCGAACGGATCGACGACGGCCAGACGCTCGGCGAGCGCGCGGTCGCCGATCTCGAGCGCGGCCCACCGCGCAAAGTCGTTGCCGTACGCGGTGGTGAACGGCCGGTGGCGGAGGAAGTAGCCGAAGGTGTGGAAGAAGACGGAGTCGACCGGCACCTCGGCCACGCGATGCATCAGCTCGCGCTCGTCGAGCGCGTGCATGTCGAGCGTCTGTCGCAGCTCGACGCAGCCCACGAAGAGGAATGGGCGCGCGGCGGTACGCATGGTCGGGCGATCGACCCCCCTCTCGACGGAATCGTGTCAGCCGAGCGCGACGGCGAGTCGGCGGAGCACTGCCTGCATCTCCCTGACGTCACGCACGCGGTAGTTCGCGGCGCTCGGTCCGTTGCCGACTCGGACGGTCAGCGCGCGCCCTTTCAGCGCGGCGAACGCCGCCTCGTCGGTGGCGTCGTCGCCCGCGTAGAGGACGACGCGACTGCCACGCGGGAGCGTCCGTCCGGCGCGGTGCACGATCCAGCGCGCGGCCTCGCCCTTGCTCCAGCGGACCCGTGGGACGAAGTCGAAGACCTCGCGACCGGCGATGAGCGCGAGGCCGGGGACGCCGCGGAGCACGCGCGTCACGAGCTCGCGCACCGCGCCGCGCCGCGACGGCGCGACCCGCCGGTAGTGGAGGCTCACCGCGAGCCCCTTGAACTCGACGCGCGAGCCCGGGATCGCGTCGGCGGCGGCGGCCAGCGTGCGCCGCGCCGTGACGAGGCTGGTGGCGCGGACCCCCGGGTGACGGAAGGCGAGACCGCCGCCCCGGATCTCCAGCCCGTGGCACCCACCGTAGATGACGTCGTCGAGGGCGACCCGGGCCCGGACGTCCGCCAGCGCGCGCCCCGAGAGGATCGCCAGGCGGGCCCGGTCGCTCGTCGCCAGACGCTCGAGCGTCGTCCGCACCGACGGTGCCAAGACCGCCGCCTGCGGCGACGGCACGATCGGGGTCAGCGTCCCGTCGTAGTCGAGGATGGCCACCAGACCGGCGCCGCACGCGAGCTCGCGCTCGAGACGCGTGAGGAGACGGGGCGGCACGGTCAGGACGCCTTGACTCCCGGCGTCTCGACCGGGATTCGGGAGAGCTCGCTCAGGAGGAGCCCGGCCCAGCGGTAGATGTTGTGCTCGCTCACGACGTGGCGCATGCGCGTCATCCGCGCGCGCCGTTCGTCCTTGGGCATCTCCAGCGCGGTGCGGATCGCCTCGGCGGTCCCGGCGAGGTCGTACGGGTTGATGATCAGGGCGTCCCGCAGCTCGTGGGACGCGCCCGCGAACCGGCTCAGGATGAGCACCCCGTCCTCGTCGTCGCGAACGGAGACGAACTCCTTGGCGACGAGGTTCATGCCGTCGTGGAGCGAGGTGACCATGCAGAAGTCCGCGTGGCGATAGTAGGACCAGACCTCCCGGTGCTCGTGGTGGCCGGAGAGGTACACGATCGGCCGCCAGCCCTTGGTCCCGAGCCGCTGGTTCACCTCGCGGACGGTCGCCTCGACCTCGAGCGCGAGCTCCGCGTACCGCTTGATGGAGGTCCGGCTGGGCGCGCCGAGCTGGACGAACACCACGCGCTCGCGGTACTCGGGATAGCGCTCGAAGAACCACTGGAGCGCGCGGAAGCGCTCGGGGAGTCCCTTGGTGTAGTCCACCCGCTCGACGCCGACGCCGAGGAACTCGGCGGAGATCCCGAGCTCGCGCCTGAGCTCCTCGCGCGTGCGTTGCGGCGGATCGTCCACGAACTCGGGCGCGACACTGATCGGGAACGGCTTGACGGCGGTCACGCGCTCACCGCGGGTGACCGCGAAGTGTTCCCAGTCGATCCGTGTTTCGAGCGTGCGATCCACCGTCTCCAGAAAATTGTTGCAGTAGTACTGCGTGTGGAAGCCGACGAGATCGGCGCCCAGCATGCCGGCGAGCAGCTCCTGCTGCCACGGGCAGATCGCGAAGGCTTCGAAGTTCGGCCAGGGGATGTGCCAGAAGAGCGCGACGCGCGCATCGGGCCGCTCCGCCTTGACGAGCGCGGGCAGCGGCGCGAAGTGGTAGTCCTGGATCAGGACGAGCGGCTCCTCGGCGTTCTTGATCTCGTCGAGCACCGTCGCGGCGAACCGGCGGTTCGCCTCGAGGTAGCTGGCCCAGTCGTCGGGCCGGAACACGGGCCGCGTGTGCACGATGTGGCACAGCGGCCAGAGCCCCTCGTTTGCGAACCCGTAGTAGTAGCCGTGCTCCTCCGCCGCCGTCAGCCACACCCGGCGCAGCGTGTAGCGCGGGTCGTCCTCCGGCACGGCGAGCCGCCCGCGCGCGTCCGCGGTCTCCCGGTCGGCGTCACCGCTCCCGTGAGCGACCCACACGCCGCCGCACGCACGCATCATCGGATCCATCGCGGTCACGAGCCCGCTGGCGGGCGTCAGCGTCTGGATCCGCCCCCCCTTTCGCACGTGGCTCACGGGCTCGCGGTTGGACACGACGACGAGCAGCCGGCCGCCGAGGCGGAGGTTGACGAACTGCTTGAGACGCTCCTCGGTCCAGACGGACTCGCCCGCCAGACGCAGGGCAGCCTCGTGCTCGGCCGCCGCGCGGGCCCGCTGCATGCTCCGCGCGAGCCCGGCGACCTCGCGCGCGAGCGGGCCGAAGACGTTCGTGTCGGGCACCTCCGGGGGCGGCACGTAGCGCCCGGCGCGGAGCGCCTTCGTCCACTCCGACATCTTCGCCATCGGGGCCGTCACGCTGCTGCGGACGAGGACCAGCGCGATGAGCGAGATCACGAGTGCCAGCGCGAGGAACCGGAGCGCGTTGCGCCACCAGAGGTCCCACTCCGCGGCCTGCAGGTGCTCGGCGTCGAGGAACACCGCCAGCGCGCCCACCGGCCGCTCGTCCTGCGTGAGCGGCGCCGCGTACACGTACGCCGGTCGGGCACCGACAACGCGAAAGCCCTGGCTCACGGCGTTGGTGGCGACGGCGTCGGTCACCTCGGGGAGCGACGGGGGGAGAAGCTTGGCGACCTCGGGGGTCGCGACCATCAGGCCGGCGAAGCGGTCGTAGACCGCGATCCCACGCGTCGGCCGGCCGAACTTCTTGAGGATGCGCTCGACGCCGACCGTCGAGCCGCGCGCGACCTGGGGCTCGATCGCCTCCTTGAGCCCCTCGCCCACGAGGACGGCGCGGCGCTTCAGATCGTCGAGGAGCCGCTCGCGCTCCTCGCGGATCTGGAGGAACGCGAACCCCCCGATGACGATCAGCACCGAGAGCCAGATGGCGCCGACGAGGCGAATCGTGAATTTCATGGCGCACGACCCCGTCCCGGCCGGGAGGACCGGGAGCACCGAGGGTCTCTCAGAATTTTACCCCTATTTCTTCCCGCGGCCCACGAGCCTCTGGAGCTTGAGGTTCATCTCCTTGACCGACGTCAGATCTTTCTCGGCCGCCGCCAGGCGGTCCTGGGTCTCCTTGAGCCGGGTTTCCAGCCCCCGCGCGTCGGTGCGAGCGGCGTCGAGCTGCTGCTCGAGCCCATCCGCGCGCTTACGCGCGGCGTCGAGCTCCCCCTGAACGCGCTGAGGGGGCATGCCCCACCAGAGGAACCCGACGAGGGCACCGACCAGGATCCCGACGATCGTGCCAACCACGACGAGTCGGTTCACCGGCGCGCCCTCCTTCTACCGGGCCCTGAGCTTCAGGTCTTCGTACGGTGCGGAGTAGGCGTGGCCGGGGATCAGGCCGAGCCCCGACTCCTCGACCCGCGGGCCGACGCCGTTCAGGAACGCGAGCTGCCAGATCGGCACGAAGATCACCTTCTCGTGCACGAGCTGCTGGATCTTCACGAGCATCGCCTCGCGTTTCTTCCGGTCGAGCTCCGCGGCCTGCTCGTGGAAGAGCCCGTCGATGTCCGGGTAGCTGCCGTAGACGTACGCCCCGCCGGCCACCACGAACGCTTCGAGCCGCGTGGCGGCGTTGCCGAACGCGCCGGTGGCCCCGTAGGTGAGGTTCTTGTACTTCTTCTCGCCCCACTCCTTGAAGAAGGCCGCGCGCTCGACCGGGCGCAGCTTCGCGCGGATCCCGACGTTCTGGAGGTAGTTGAGGATCGCCTCCTGCACGTTGGCGTACGAGATATCGCAGTAGTACTCACCGGCGTCGAACCCGTTCGGGTACCCGGCTTCGGCGAGGAGCCCTTTGGCGCGGGCGGGATCGTACGGATAAGCCGGCGGCTGCCAGAAGAACTCGAACGTGTCCGGGATGATGCTGAAGGTCAGCGTGGAGTGCCCGAGCGTGATGGCCTGGTTGATCGCCTTCCGGTCGATGGCATAGTTGGCGGCCAGGCGCACGCGGCGGTCGTGCCACGGCGACTTCGGGTCCCACTGGTCGAGCAGGTTGACCCACTGCGGAGCCTGGATCACCGCCGGCTTCAGCGTGAGCCCGGGCGTTCGCTGGAGCTCCTCGGCCAGCTCCCCGCGGATCGAGTAGACCACGTCGACCTCGCCGCGCTTGAGCGCGGCCAGGCGCGTGGACTCATCGGGGATGACTTTGAAGACCAGGTGCTTGACGCTCGGCGTCTTGCGCCAGTACTGCTCGAAGGCCTCGAGCACGAGCTCCACACCCGGTGTGAAGGACACAAACCGATAGGGACCGGCGCCGATCGGCGACTTCTTGTAGCCCTCCTCGCCCACCTTCTCCACGTATTTCTTGGGCACGATCCAGCCGGCGCCGGTGGCGGTCGAGTAGAAGGTCATGAAGTCGGGCCACGGCTGCTTGAGGCGGATGCGGACCCGCCAGGGGTCAGGCGTCTCGACCGCCGCGACCCGGTCCTTGAGAGTCTTCTGGCTGGTGCCCCGGTAGCGCTCGAGCGAGAACTTGACGTCCTCGGCGGTCACGGGATCGCCGTTGTGGAACCTGGCCCCCTTGCGGAGGACGAACTCGTAGGCGAGGCCGTCCCTTGAGACCGTCCACGACTCCGCGAGGCTCGGGGCCAGGGGGGTGCCGGGCATCGGCTTCACCATGGCGTCGTGCAGCGCGTACATGATCATGAACGGCGTGATGATCCCCGGGGTCTCCGCGGGATCGAACCAGGTTGGCGCCAGCGAGATGTGGACGCCCCAGGTGATCTGCCCCTCGGGGGCGGCGCGTGACGGCGTGGGCGTGAGCCACGTCACGGCCGAGAGGAGCGTCGCGAGCGCGGCGCGGACCCACCGGTTCTCGAACGGCGCCGATCGGCTCATGGTGATCTCCTCCTCTCGCGTCGCGAGCTTCGGAACGAGTGCCCAGGGGAAGGGGACGGGCACCCGAGAGTGGCGTGATTATCGCGCGTGTGCTACGGTCCGGGCAACCAGGAGGTGTTTCATGACGCGCCGGACTCTTCTCCTCGCGCTCCTCGCCGTCATCGCCACCGCGGGGGCCGCCGTCGCGGAGGTCTGCCTCTCGCCCTGGGTGAAGCGCCTCGCCGGGCCAGAGAAGTACCTCTACGTCTACGCGGTCGACGCCGACGCCAAAGACAACGACTTCCTCGCCGTGGTCGACGTCAACCTCGCGTCGCCCACCTACGGGCGCGTCGTCAATACGGTGGACCTCGGCTCGGCGGGCAACGAGCCGCACCACATGGGCTTCACCGACGACCGGACGAAGATCTGGGCGGGGACGCTCCTGTCCAAGCGGCTCTTCATTCTCGACACGGCGACCGATCCGGCGAAGCCGCGGATCGTCAAGACCATCGACGACATTGGCGCGCAGACGGGGTTGCACGGTCCCCACACGTACTACGCGCTGCCCGGGCGCATGCTCATCACCTTCCTGTCCTCGGCCGATGGGAATCCGCCCGGGGGCCTGGCGGAGTTCACGAACGACGGCCAGCTCATCCGCGTGTTCAAGAACCCGGCCAACGCTCCGTACGCCTACGACGTCGCCGTGAAGCCGGAGCTCAACCGCATGATCACCTCGAGCTTCACGCCGCTCCGGAACTACATGAAGCCCCTGGCCCAGTGGGACATGAAGGACGGCGGCAACACGATGCTCGTCTGGGATTTCAAGGAGCGCAAGGTCGTCCAGACGCTCGTCACCGACCCGGTCCCGCTCGAAGTCCGCTGGAGCCTCAAGCCGGGGGCGGCGTACGGCTGGACCAACTCGGCCCTCGGCGACTCGATCTGGTTCTTCGCGCGGACGCCGGCCGGGAGCTTCACGGCGAAGAAGGCGGCGGATCTCGGCAAGGGGTGCCTCCCGGCGGATCTCCGCCAGTCGCCCGACGACCGCTACCTTTACGTCTCCTGCTTCATGCGGAGCGAGATCCAGGCGTGGGACGTCTCGCGTCCCGATCGGCCGCGGCTCCACGACACCCTCGTGCCCGGCGTCTCGCCGAACATGATGCACGTGACGATGGACGGCAAGCGGATGTACATCACGAACTCCCTGCTCTCGACGATGGACTACTCGGGGAACTTCTGGGTGCGGCTCGCGCACATCGGCCCGGACGGCCGGCTCAAGATGGACCCGTTCTTCGACGTGGACTTCACGAAGTTCCCGACGGGGCCGGCGCGGGCGCACGACATGCTCCTGAACTGAGGCATGCGCGGCGGGCGCCGGCTCGCCATTCTGGCCCTCGTCGGGGCAGTAGTGCTGACGGCGGCGCCCCGTGCGGCGCGCGCGCACGACGCGCCCGAGCGCGCCGGGGCCGCCGCGCTCCCGGGCTCGCCGAGTCCGAGCCTCGCCGTCATCGGTCCTGCGCCGCCCTTCACGCTCGTGGATCCCGCGGGCCGCTCGGTGAGCCTCGCGGACTACACGGGACGCGTCGTCCTCCTCTCGTTCGTCTACACCACGTGCCGGTCCGCGTGCCCCCTCGTGACCCAACGCATGGCGGTGCTGCAGCGGCGGCTCCGCGAGGCGGGGCTGTTTGGGTCGCGGGTAGGGTTCGTCTCGATCACCGTCGATCCCGACCGGGACGGCGCCGCGACGCTCGCGCGCTACGCGAAGGCGTTCGGCGCGGACCCGCGCGGCTGGACGTTCCTTCGAGACCGGCCCGACGCCCTGCGCCCGGTGCTGGCCGCGTGGGACGAGTGGACGAGGCCCCTCCCCGGCGGCGAAATCGATCACCCCGCGCGCCTCTACCTGATCGACGGCGCGGGCCGGATCCGGGAGATCTACAGCCTCGCCCTGTTCGACGAGCGCCAGGCGCTCCGCGACATTCGCGCGCTGCTCGGGCGCCCCGGTCCCTGACCTGTCTGAAGACCGCCCCCTCTCGGACAGGACGATCCTCCTCGACTGCGTCTCGGAGGCTCGGTGAGCCGGCGCGCCTGGCCGATCGCCGCGCTCGTGGTGCTCGCCGCTCAGACCTCGCAGGCGCAGGAGACGGCCGAGCCGCCCTCCGCGCCGACCGTGCTCCCGCCGGTGGTGGTGACGGCCCCTCCGCCCGTGGCGGCGTCCTCGGAGGTACTCATTCCCGGTCGCGACTTCGAGCTCCGACCCCAGGGCCGGCCGGCCGACATGGTGCGCCTCATTCCCGGGTTCGTCATCAGCCAGCACCAGGGGGGCGGCAAGGCGGAGCAGTATTTCCTCCGGGGCTTCGACGCCGACCACGGCACCGTCAAGCTGGTCGACGGGCTCAAGGGGCCCTACTTCGTCGAGTTCGGGGACTTCGCCACGGCGGGCGCCGTGAACTTCGTCACGAAGGATCTCGTCGACGCGAACACGGTCGCCTGCCCTGGGGGTTCGCCGCGAGCCTCGGCATGCGGCATCTCGGCGACCGGTTCGCGGACGAGGACCGGCACCAGACAGCTCGGGGCTCTACCCTCTTCGACGTGACCGGGCGCTATCGCTGGAAGGCCTTCGAAGCGTTCGCGACCATCGAGAACCTGACGAATGTGGAGTGGCGTGAGGCGCAGTTCTTCTTCACGTCGCGCCTTCCCGGCGAACCCGCCGGCGGCGTGCCGGATATTCATTTCACGCCGGGCAATCCCCGGACGGTGCTCGGCGGCGTGGCCGTCCGGTTCTGACGCGCCTGGCGCTACAGGCGGTGGATCGGGAAGACGAGGCGGCGGAGCGCCTCGACCTGCCGCTGCACGTACGCCTCCGCGCGGAGCCGCTTCGCCCCTGCGGGCGGCTCCGGCGGGTCCCACAGGGTCGGCCCGCGGAACCGGTAGCGCCGGGCGTCCTCGGCGAAGGACGCCGGGAGCTCCGCCGCCAGCTCGATGCCGTTCATGGCCGCCCACGCGGCGGTCCACGCGCGCGCGACGTTGGCCAGGTCGTAGCCGCCCCCGCCCAGCGCCACGAGCCTGGGCGAGAGGGCCACGATACGCGCGACCGCGCGCGCGAACCCCTGGACGTCCAGGTCGAGGTGCGTGAGTGGGTCGGTGCGGTGGGAGTCGATGCCGAGCTGGGCGACGACGACGTCGGGCTTGAACGCGCCGACGAGCGGCGGCACGACCTCCTCGAACGCCGCGAGGTAGACGGACGCGTCGGTGAACGGTTCGAGCGGGAGGTTCACGGAGTAGCCGAGGGCCGCGCCCGCACCCACCTCCTCGACGAACCCGGTCCCCGGGAAGAGGTAATCGCCGCGCTCGTGCGTCGAGATGGTGAGAACCTCCGGGTCCTCGTAGAAGGCGTGCTGCACGCCGTCGCCGTGGTGGGCGTCGATGTCCACGTAGAGGACGCGCAGGCCGCGTGACTTGAGGTAGAGGATCGCCAGCACGGCGTCGTTGACGTAGCAGAACCCCGACGCGCGCCCGGGCAGCGCGTGGTGGAGGCCGCCCGCGAAGTGGAAGGCGCGCGTCGCCTTGCCGCTCGCGACGAGCTCGGCGGCGAGCAGCGAGCCACCCGCGCAGAGCCGCGCGGCGTCCCAGAGCCCGGGGAACACCGGGTTGTCGCCCGGGCCGAGGCCGCAGCGGGCGGCGTCCTCGGGCACCGCGCCGCCGTTCGCTGCCTTGAGCACGTCGAGGTAGTCCTGCGTGTGCCAGAGCGCGACCGCGTGCTCGGTCGCGGGCTCGGGGAGGTGCACGCGCGCGTTCGGCAGCGCCGTGAGACCATACGCCTCCATGAGCCGCCACGTGAGGCCGAGCCGCTCCATCCTGAGCGGGTGCTCGGGCCCGTAGTCGAACCGCCCGTACGCGTCCGAGTAGACGAGCGAGGTCTTGGTCACTGGAGCGAGGTCCGCGAGCCCGGTGTCACTCGGTGGGTGGCCTGAGCAAGGCACGACCCGGCTCCGTTCCTCATGTCCCCTTTCCGCCCCTGCGCCATGTGCCGGACTTGCCACCCGACTTCTCGACGAGCTGGACCCTCGCGATCGTCACGCCCTTCTCCACCGCCTTGATCATGTCGTAGACGGTCAGCGCCGCGACGCTCACCGCGGTGAGCGCCTCCATCTCGACGCCCGTCTTGTCCACGGTACTCACGCGGGCCAGAACCTCCAGCTCACCGCGGCGGAGGTCGTCGGAGAAGGTCACGTCCACACCGGTGAGGCGGAGCGGGTGGCAGAGCGGGATGAGCTGGGGGGTGCGCTTGGCCGCGAGGATGCCGGCGGTGCGGGCGACGCCGAGCACGTCCCCCTTGGGCGCGTTGCCGCGACGGATCACCCGCAGGGTCGCGGGCGCCATCTTGAGGACCGCGCGTGCCACCGCCTCGCGGGCGGTCTCACGCTTCTCGGAGACGTCCACCATGCGCGCGGCGCCCCCCGGCGACAGGTGGGAGAGGCCGTGGACCGCGCCCGCGCGGGACTTGGTCAGGCCGTGACGCCGGAGCGAGCGTGCCGGATGATCGCCTCCATCCGGTCCTTGGCCATCAGCTTCAACTTCTTCAGCTCGCTCATGCGCCATTGCTGGTCCGCCGAGAGCGGGGCGGTTCGCCTGAGCGCCTCGAGCTCCTGGTCGTGGGCCTGGTGCTCGCTGCGGAGGCGCCGGAACTCCTCGTTCTCGGCCGTCAATCGCTCGATGAGGGTCTCCTGGTCCATGCGAGGCCTCCTTGGGTGGAGGGTTCGCAACTCATGGGTCCTGCCGGTTTCTTATAGCTCCAGAGCGCCCGCAGTGTCAAGCAAACGCGCGTCCGGAGTCGCCCCCGCCCCCGGCGGGACCGATGAGGTGGGCCGCGCTCGCCTTGAAAACCGCGGTGATCGGCAGCCCTTCGGCGAGGCCGAGGTCGGTGGCGGAGCGCGCCGTGACGGTGGCGACAAGAGGGAATCCCACGTCCACCACGACTCGGGTCGCGGGTGCCCACGGGACCAGCTGCCTGATCGTGCCCGTGAGGTGATTGCGCGCGCTCGACAGGGGCGCGTGCTCCGTGGGCAGCGTGAGCGTCACGTCCTCGGGGCGGATGCCGAGCCTCACCAGCTCCCCCGGCCGGCCCGGCGCGGCAACCTCAAGCTTGCGCCCCGCGACCTCCACCACCGTGACGCCGCCGTCGCGGGTGAGGACGCGGCCCGTCACGATCGTCTCGACGCCGACGAAGCGGGCGACCTCCTCCGACACGGGCGCGTGGAACACGCGCGCCGTCTCGTCGAGCTGCAGGATCCGGCCGCGCATGAGGACCGCCACGCGGTCGGCAAGGGCCTGGGCCTCGCCCCGGTCGTGGGAGACAAGGACCGTCGTCACCCGGTCGCCGCGGAGGATCGCGGCCAGCTCGGGCAGGAGTGCCTCCCGCGAGGGCGCGTCGAGGCCGGCGAAGGGCTCGTCGAGCAGCAGCAAGTCGGGCGCGACCACCAGGGCGCGCGCGAGCGCCACGCGCTGCGCCTCGCCGCCCGAGAGCGTCCGCGCGCGTCGGTCGCGGAGCGTCGCGATGTTGAGTCGTTCGAGCCACCGGCCGACCCGCGCCTCGGCCGGGGCGGCGCCGACGCCGCGGAAGGCCAGGCCGAGCGCGACGTTCTCGGCCACCGTCATGTCGGCGAGCAACGGCTGCTGGAACACCATGGCCATCCGACGCCGCTCGGCGAGCGCGTGGGTCGCATCCACCGCGCGCCCGCCGCAGCTCACGCGGCCCGTGGTCGGTCGCTCGAGGAGCCCCGCCACGCGCAGGAGCGTGGACTTGCCGCTCCCGTTCGGTCCGATCACCGCGAGCACCTCGCCCGCGGCGATCTCCAGCGACGGGACGTCGAGCACGTCGGCCCCGCCGTAGCTGACGCGCACGTTCGCGAGCGTCAGGACGGAGGCCGCCATCAGGCGGGCAGCACGTGGATCGAGCCCCGGTGGATCGAGAGCTGCCAGTGGCGGTCTCGCTCGATCTCAAGAATCTCGTACACGAGGTGCGGCACCTCGACCTCGAGGTCGAAGTCGCCCTGCGCGGGCTCGCCCGGCGCGTCGAGGCGGAGCCGAAGGGTCCACACGGTCCCGAAGTCCGCCTCGCCGACGAGCCGGCCGGACATGAGATTCATGTGGTGCTGCGGGTCGGGGGTGCCGCGGTCTTTCCGGATGAGCCGCACGTACTCGGGGCGGATGAAGAACGCGATCGGGCTCATGGGCGGCGGCAGGTAGGAGCGCGTCGGCGAGTTCACCGCCTCGAGCGTCTGGCCGCGCCAGCTGAGCTGGATGCGCTCCGGCGTCGCCTTCACGACGGTGCCCCGCAGCACGTTCCGGAGGCCCATGATGCGCGCGACCGCCTCCGACGCCGGCTGCCACAGGAGCTCGGCGCGCGGCGCCGACTGGATGACGCGCCCGGACTCGTACACCACGATCCGATCGGCGAGCCGGTACGCCTCGGTGAAGTCGTGGGTGACGACGACGGCGGGGGTGCCCCACCCCGTGAGCGTCTCGCGCAGCTCGTCGCGCAGCGTCCGCCGGAGCGGCGCGTCGAGCGCCGACAGCGGCTCGTCGAGCAGCAGGAGCGCCGGGTCGATCGCGAGCGCCCGCCCGAGCGCCACCCGTTGTCGCTGGCCGCCCGAAAGTTCTCGAGGGTATCGACGCGCGAGGCCGACAAGACCCAGGCGCTCGATGACTTCGGCGCTGCGTCGCGCGCGTTCGCCGCGCGAGCGGTCGCGCAGCCCGAATCCAACGTTCTCCTCGACCGTGAGGTGCGGGAAGAGCGCGTAGCCCTGGAAGACATAGCCGATCCGCCGCGCCTGGGGGGACAGGGCGATCGAGGCGTCCGCGTCGAAGAACACGCGGTCGCCCACGACGATCCGCCCCGCGTCCGGCCGGATCAAGCCTGCCAGGCACTGGAGGGTCAGCGTCTTGCCCGCGCCCGAGGGGCCGAAGAGCCCCACGACGGACTTCTCGGCGGTCCAACGCACGTCGAGCGTGAACCCTGGATACCGCTTGACGATCTCGACGGAGACCACGCCTAGTAACGGAGCCGCGCCACGCGGCTCAAGCCGAAGAGCAGCACCACGACCACCGCGACGGCTATCAGCGCCAGCGCGTTCGCCTCGCCCATCTGCGCGCCCTGCACGCGGTCGTAGATCGCCAGCGGCAGCGTCTGTGTCCGGCCCGGGATGTTCCCCGCCACCATCAACGTGATCCCGAACTCGCCGAGGGCGCGGCAGAAGGCCAGCACGCCGCCGGCGAGGACCGCGCGCCATGCCAGCGGCAGGGTCACGCTCCAGAAGACCGACCACTCGGAGCGCCCGAGCGTCCGCGCGGCCTGCTCGAGCTGCCGGTCGACGCCCTCGAAGCCCGCCTGGGCCGACTTGATCACGAGGGCGATCGAGCCGACGCAGGCCGCGAGCACCGCGGCACCCCACGTGAACGCCAGCTCGAGCCCGAGGGCGGCGAGCGCACGCCCGACGGGCCCGCGGCTGCCGATGACGAGGAGGAGATAGTAGCCGAGGACGGTCGGCGGCAGGACCAGCGGCAGGACGACCGCCGCCTCGAGGACGTTCTTCCCCGGGAAGCGCCGGCGCGCCAGCAGAAGGGCGACCGGGATGCCGATCACCAGCGTGAGCGCCGTCGCCGTCAGGGCGACGCGGAGCGAGAGCCAGACCGGGAACATATCCATTCAGAACTCACCGGGCAGCATGAACCCGTAGCGCTTCATGATCGGGCGCCCCTCGGGCCCGTTGACGAACTGGATGAACGCCAGCCCGAGCTCGGGCCGCGGGCTCCGTCGCACCACCGCGGCCGCCTGGTTGAGCGGCGCGTGGAGGCTCGCGTCGATCACCACCCAGTCGACTTCCGGGACGTTCACGACGGACAGGGCGACGATGCCGGCGTCCACCGCCCCCGTCTGGAGGAACTGGAGCGTGTGCCGGATGTTTTCGCCGAAGACGAGCTTGGGCCGGACCGCCTCCCACAGCCCCGTCTTCTTCAGCGCCTCCGCGGCCGCCCGACCGTAGGGCGCGTGCGCCGGGTTCGCGATCGCCACGCGGCGCACTCGCGGATCGAGAAGGCCCCGGAGCTCCGTGAGCTTCGGCCCGAACACCCGTGGCGTCGCGAGCACGATGCGCCCTTGCGCATAGAGGGTCCGCGTGTCGGCGAGCAGCACGCGCTCGGCCGCGAGCGCGTCCACGAAGGACTGGTCGGCGGCGAAGAACACGTCGGCCGGCCCGCCTTCGCGGATCTGGTGTGCGAAGTTTCCCGTCGACCCGAACACGAGCGTGACGCGCACGCCCGTCGCCTTCTCGAAGCGTGGCGCAAGCTCCCTGAAGGCGAACGTGAGGTCGGCCGCGGCGAAGACGGTGAGCGCGGGAGGCTCGACGGCGACGGCCGGGCCGGGCCCGAGGGCAAGCCACGCGAGGGCCACGGCCGGGGAGAGCGCGCGCCGCATCACGCCCCTATCTTAGATCATCGAAGGGGGCCTCGACGGCCCCCTCCGAGCCACCCCCAGATCGATTGCGCGGGCGAAAGCCCGCGCTCGAAGCGCGGTGAGTGCGACGCTGCCCTAGGAGGCGCGGCGCTGCTGGATCGAGGTGAGCGCCCAGTTGACGAGGAAGACGAGGACCAGCAGGAGAAGTGAGAGCGCGATCGCCACGTCGAAGTCCCCCTTGCTGGTCTCGAGCACCATCGCGGTCGTGAGCGTGCGCGTCTGCCCCTTGATGTTGCCGCCCACCATCATCGAGGCGCCGATCTCGGAGATGACGCCGCCGAACCCCGCCATGACGGCGGCCAGCATCGGCAGCCGCGCCTCGCGGAGCACCACCCAGACCATCTGGACGCGCGAGGCGCCGAGGGCCAGGAGCTGGAGGCGAAACTCCCGCGGCACCTGCTGGACGGCGGCCAGCGTGATCCCGGTGACGATCGGCGCCGCGATGACGGCCTGTGCCACGACGATCGCCGCGGGCGTGTAGAGAATCTCGAGGGCGCCGAGCGGCCCGCTCCGCCAGAGGAGGATCGTGACGAAGAGGCCGACGACGACCGGCGGCAGCCCCATCCCCGAGTTCACGGCGCTCACGACGAGCCCCCGCCCCGGGAAGCGCGTCAGGGCGAGCGCCGTCCCGGCGGGAACGCCGAGCAGCAACGAGATCAGCGTCGCGCTCCCCGACACCTGGAGCGAGAGCCAGAGAATGGACCAGATCTCGCCGTCGCCCCCCACGAGCAACCCGATCGCCTCTCGCACCCCGTCGAGCAGCAGGGTCATGGCGCCACATCCTCCTCGTGCTGGCCGGCGATCGGAACGAACAGCGGTCGGCCGTGCCGGTCGACGCCGAAGGTCCGGATGATTTGCTGGACCTCGGGCGACACCATGAAGTCGGCGAACGCCCGGGCGCCCGCCGTGTTGACGCGCGGCCCGTTCGCCGGACTGACCTCCATCACCGAATAGACATTGCGCAGCCGCTGGTCCCCCTCGACCATGATCGTGAGCGCGACGCGCTTGCCGAACGCGAGCAGCGTCGCACGGTCGGTCAGCGTGTACGCGCGGCGGTCGTCGGCCAGGCCCAGCGTCGCGCCCATGCCCTGGCCCGACTCGATGTACCAGGGCGCGGCGGGCACCACCCCCGCCGCCTTCCAGAGGGCGAGCTCGAGCGCGTGGGTCCCGGACCTGTCACCGCGCGACACGAACCGCGCGCCCGCAGCCGCGATCCTCCCGAGCGCGGCGACCGCGCTCGTCGCTCCGGCGATCTTCGCCGGATCCGCCGCGGGGCCGACGAGCACGAAGTCGTTGTACATGACGAGCCGGCGATGCGTCAGCGTCCCGTCCGCGAGGTAGCGCTTCTCCAGCGACGGCGCGTGGCAGAGGACGACGTCCGCTTCCCCGCGCGCGGCCAGCGCGAGCGCCTGACCCGTGCCGACCGAGATCGTCTTCACCGTGTGGCCCGTCTGCCTCTCGAAGCGCGGAACCAGCACGTCGAGGAGCCCGGAGTCCTGCGTGGACGTCGTCGTCGACAGGATGACGACGCTCGACCCCGCGCCCGCCGGCGCGGCGAGCGCCCACGGCGCAAGGGCCGCGACCAGCAGACGCGCGAGCCTCACTCCCATCCGTGCGCAGTGTAGCGCACGAGCTATACTCTGCGGGACCCCCCACATCTCACGGGACCAGGAGGACACGGTCATGGCGCAGGAAAGGAAGGGCGTCGTCACCCTCAAGGGCACCCCGCTCACTCTCGTGGGGCCCGAGATCAAGCCCGGCCAGCGCGCTCCCGACTTCACGGCGGTGGACACGAGCCTCCAGGCCGTGCGTCTGAGCGACGCGAAGGGCAAGGTGCTCATCGTGAGCTCCGTGCCGTCGCTCGACACGCCCGTGTGCGATACCGAGACGCGCCGGTTCAATCAGGAGGCGGGCAAGCTCGGCGCCGGCGTCGAGGTGTGGACGATCAGCATGGACCTGCCGTTCGCCCAGAAGCGCTGGTGCGGCGCGGCCGGCGTCAACAGCGTGAAGACGCTCTCCGACTTCCGCGAGCGCGCCTTCGCGCAGAGCTACGGCGTCGAGATCAAGGACGGGCCGCTCGCCGGGCTCACCGCCCGCGCCGTCTTCGTCGTCGGCCGAGACGGCACGGTCAAGCACGTCGAGTACGTCAAGGAGATCGCGTCCGAGCCGAACTACGACGCGGCGCTCGCCGCCGCGAAGGCGGCCGGCTAGGAGCCTTCCCACTCGAACTCGACGCGCACCGGCTTCGCGAAGCGACCCTTCGCGGAGGGCATGATCTGCATCGTCGGCTTACCGATGCGCACCGTGACTTTCTCGGTCTCGTCCGGGACGGTCACGCTCGCGCCATAGTGGAACCCCTGGGCGCCCACCATCGGCACGAGCCGCACCATGCGCGGCTTCATGTCCGCGGCACTCAGCGTCGCGGTGACCGGGAGATACGGGACCGGCTCGCCGCTCTCGAGATCGGTCACGAAGACCATCAGGTGACCCGGCGTCGTGCCCTCGTAGGCCAGACGGACCGTGTAGTCGGCGACGGCCTGCTCGGCCGCGCCGCCGTGATGGTGACCGCCCGCGTCGCCCGTCAGGCTCTTGAGGTACGCGACGAGGTCGAGCAACTGCGTCACGCTGAGGCTGTCGGCGTAGCTCGGCATGGTCGACTTCCCGTCCGGCCCGACGTAACCCGGGCCGTCGAGGATCACGGCGTTGGGCGCGAGGATCGACTCGGCGAAGTACTCCGCCGGATGATGGCTCCCCATCCCCGTCAGCTCCGGACCCACGCTCTTCGCGTCCCCGCCCGAGGCCGGGAAGCGCTCGCCCTGGATCGCGTGGCATGTGTAGCACTCGAGATCCGCGAAGGCCCGGCGACCCTTCGCCGGGTCGCCGGCCGGCAGCGTGAACTTCCAGCCGCGCGGCACGCCGCCGCTCCTGTGGAGCTCCTCCATCGTGAACCGGCGAAGCCCCGGCGAGACCGGCGCGCTCGCCCCGTGGCCCGCGTGCTGGGCGCCCGCATGGAGCACGAAGCCGCCGAGCGCGCCGAGGACGAATAGCATCGGGACGATCGACCCCCTGAACATCCTCGTCATGTCGTTCCCCCTCTCCTCTCCCGACGGCGGTCAGGCAACGCTCAGCTCGCGTCGCCCCGTCTGAGGACGCCGAGCTCGAAGAGCAGCGCCGCGCGCTGGATGAGGCCGGAGATCACCTGGCCATAGAACTGCGGCATCGCCTCCAGACTGCCAAGCCGGTCGCTTAGGTGAAAGTGGCCCCGGCTGTCCTGGCCCGCGTAGTCGCGGGCGAAGTCGAGGTCGATGAGCGGCTTCACCCAGGGATACGTCTCCTCCGTCAACTCGACCACCGTCGCCCCCCGCACCTTCCCGTCCGGCCCCAGGCTGACGGCGACGCGGACGGGGCCGTGGATGGTGAACTCGGTGACGAAAATGGTCCCGGCCACGAGCCGGCCCTGACCGTCGCGACCCAGATAGAAGCGGTAGAAGTCCTCGTCCGGCGTCCAGCCGGTCTGCCGCTTGATCGCCTCCCGCTCCGCCGGCGAGAGCCGCACCTCGCGGACAAAGAACCGTTGAGCGCCCGCCAGGAGCGTCACGACCGCGTCGCGGTCGGACATCAGCACGACCGGTGGGGTGATGTGGGCAGAGGCGACGCCGGCGAGCATCACGGCGCCGGCAACGACGGCTCCAAGCGATCCGAGCATTCGGCGTGTCATGCGCGGACCTCCTTGTTCATAGACTCGCCTCGGACGGCGGGGCCCCAGCCCCGCGTATTCCAGAGGTCCGTACTACCGTCCCGATCCAGAGCTGCCACAGGGAGATGACAGTGATCAGCGCGTAGCCGAGCGCGAAGAGGCTGCCCCCGGCGATGACGAGCACGGACAGCCCCGGCCAGACGAAGCGCGTCAGCCACATCCCGCCGATGTCGACCAGCGTGCCGACGAAGGGCAGGGCCAGGACCAGGGCCTTCGCCCACTCGCGCAGCGACGAGAAGAGGAAGATCAGCCCGAGGAGCCCGGCGATGAGCGTCTGGCCGAAGAGGTGGGTGTGACTGGTCTGGATGAGTAGCGGCGTCCGGATCCACACCTTGGCCGCGCTGCTGATCTCGCCCAGCGTGATCTCCTTCTCGCCCACCATCTGGCCAGGGCTCATGTGCGTCATCGGCATCGCCGGAGCCAGGCTCGCCTGCACCTCGGCAGGAGAGAGACCGATGGCCGTCGCCGCCTGAGTGAAGGCGGCCAGAGCGCCGCAGCCGATTCCGAGCAGGAACAGCGTGCAGAACACCTTGCCGCTCCACGGCAGGCGCGAAAGGTAGATTCCGTTCATCTGTAGCGCCTCCTTCCACCGGCACTCTAGAAGTTGACCACGAGCTGCATCGTCACCTGGTGGCTATCCCGGTCCGCGTCCGGAATGGGAACGCCTGGCTTGGCGTCGGAGAAGACCGATTTGTTGGAGTGGTCGAGCCGGTACTCGAGCCTCAGGTCCACCCAGTCCAGAGGGTGCCGCGTGCGCGCGTAGGTCACGCCGAGCGGCCGGAGGTCGGGGATGAGGCGCGAGAGATGGACGATCGGCACGATCGTGAACGACTGCAGCGTCTGCGCGACGCCGGTCCGGGCCCCGTCCTTGTCGTCGAAGACACCGTAGCGAAACGAGAGGCCGAGCCACCGGGTGAGGTCGTGGTGGGCGAGGGCGTAGAGGCCGAACCAGTTGACGTCCTGGTTGTTCACGGCAGGGGCGGCAATCGGCGTCCCCCGACGGCGAAAGGACACCCCCGAGTCGCCGCCGTACACGAGTTCGCCAGCCAGCAGCAGCCTGGGGAGGGGAGTCCAGGTCACGTCGAGGTCCAGGATCCACCGGTCATGCTTGGTGTCGTCGTCCTGCTCCGGGCCCCACCACCCGCCGAGGCCGAAGTTCAGCAGCTGCGCGCCGGAGAGCGGCGTGAAGCCGACGCGGCCGCCGAAGCTCTTGTCGCGGTTGTTGTCCTCCAGCGGGTCTTCGGTCGTCTCGTTCTCCCATCGGTTGACGACCCAGGCGGTGGCGTCGAGCCAGGGTGTGAACTGGTAGGCGGCCTGGAAGCCCGTCATGCTCATCGGCCGCCCGAAGCGGTTCACCTCGGACGTCGTCGCCGTCAGGTTCAAGGCGGCGTCGTGGCGCTCGTAGCCGAATGGGGTGTCGAAGCGTCCGAACGAGAGCGCCAGCCCGTTGCCGATGGGCGCGATGCCGGTGATGTTGAAGCGGTGCAGGCTGACCTCGGTCGTGATCTCCTCCGCGCCGAACTGCTCGGTGCAGGAGGTGCCGCTGCCCGGGCAACCGAAGCCAGACGGATCGGATCCGGGAGGCTGGTCGAAGCCGTGGCTGTGGCGGTGGCCGTGGCGCTCCACCTCGAGGCTGGCCCCGGCCGAGAGCCACGGCGAGAACGTCTTGTAGGCGCCGATCGTGAACTGGTCGAATCTGAAGTCGAGACTGCGGGGCTCCGAGCTGACCCCCGCGTTGCCCGCGAACTCCGGCACCATCTGGATGCGGGAGTTGTAGTTCGCCGAGCCGACGAAGAACCCCGAGATGCGGACGCCCCCGATCTCGGGCTTCGGCAGCCCGGCCATTTCGGCCGGGTGCTCCCGCTCGAGCTGGATCTCGCGCTCGCCGGGACGAGGACCCACGGCTGGCGGCGCCGGGGCCGCGAGGGGGACGGCCACGGGCAAGGGGCTGGGGGCCAGACGCGGCTGCGGCGCCCGGTCGACCGGCTCCGCCTGTTCGAGCCGCTGGAGGCGATCCTGCATCCGGCGGAGCTCCTGCTTGAGGGCCTCGAAGTCTGCGGCCGTCTGGGCCAGGGCCGAGCCGCTCCAAATGGCGTGGACGAAGACACCGGTCGTCACGAGCGTTGCCAACAGTCGGCGCATAATCGCCTCCTCGTGCGTTCACGTGGGAATCGCAGACCCGTTCCGGCGAGACGGACGTCTCGCCGGATCGGGGGTCGCTGGAAGCGAGAGGTGACGCTACGCGAGCGCGGGAGGCGCGCGGCCGGAGTCGGGACGGAGCGAGATCGAGACGGGCCGGCGGGGAGCGCCGGCCGAGGCCAGCCGCCCGGGCTCGGGCGCCGGGACGACCGTGACCCCTTCGGAAAGGTCCGCCGGGGCGTGAGCGGTCGCAGAGGCGATCGCGCAGTGCGTGATCGCCGAATGGCCGGCGTCGAGGTGGTGCACGGAGTGCACGCCGGCCTCGAAGGCGAAGATCCCGAGGACGAGACAGAGCGCGACGGCGACCGAGCTCCGCGGGCGGCGCCTCCCGAGAGCGAGCGCCCCGACGAGGAGGACCAGCCCGACCCAGGCCGGAAGGAACCCCGAGGCCGCCGCCTCGAGCGCGGCCGACGGCGGGGCCGCCGCGGGGACGGCGACCGCCGGCGCGGTCGTCACGTGGGCCGCGGCGGGCGCGACCGTGGCGAGGGACGCCACGAGCGCGCCGAGGGCCTGCCGCATCGGCGCGTGCCGGGTCATCGGGCGCCGATTATACACGTGACTGCCCGACGCGAGGCGCCGGGGCGCCGCCTCCCGCGCGGAGGCGACTTCGCGTATGCTGGGCCCGAACCATGTTCATAGGCTCGCCTCGGCCGGCGGGGCCCCAGCCCCGCGACGGCCTGCGGCTCGCACAGCCACGGAGGCTCTGATGGCCAGCATTCTGTACGTGGGGACTTCGGGCACCGACGATCCGACGCGCGCCGGCTTCCCGTTCAACTTCGCCCTCGGGGCCGTCGAGGCGGGCCACGCGCCTGAGATCTTCATCGCCGGCGAGGCCGCCTATCTGGTCAAGCAGGAGATCGCGAGCGCGGTGCTCCCGGTCGGCATGCCGCCGCTCGCCGAGATGATCCGCAAGGTCGTCGAGCATCGCGTGCCCGTCTGGGTCTGAGGCCGCTGCTCGGTGGCCCGGGGGGTCACGGAGCAGGACCTCAAGTCCATGAACGCGCAGTTCGTCACGCCGAAGATCTTCGCCGAGAAGGTGGCGGCCGCCGACAAGGTCGTCTCGACCTGAGGATGCAGGTCGTCGTCCTCCGCGACGGGGCCGAGCTCGCCGAGGGCGCGGCGGCCCTGTTCCGCGAGCGCGTCGCCGCCAGGCCGGACCTCGCGATGGCGGTGCCCGCGGGGCGCACGCCGCGGCGCATGTACGGGCACCTGCGCGACTGGCAAGCGCGCGAGCCCGTCGACTGCGGGAGAATGCGCGTCTTCTCGGTCGACGAGCTCTGCCCGCCCGCGCCCGCCGACGGATACTTCTGGCGCCAGGTGCGGCGCGAGTTCCTCGCCTGGGCGGGTGTGCCGCCCGAGCGCTGCCATCCGTTCGACGTCGGCGCGTCCGACCTCGAGGCGATGTGCGACGCGTACGAGGAGGCGATCAAGCGCGCCGGCGGCCTCGACCTTGTCATGATGGGGCTCGGGCCGAACGCGCACATCGCCTCGAACGAGCCCGGGAGCGACTTCGACTCCCGCACCCGACCCGTGCGCCTCACCGCCGAGACCGTGCGCTACATCCTGACCGACGAAGTCCTCCAGGGCGCCGTCAGCGACCGCGCCGTGACGCTCGGCATCGGGACGATCCTCGCGGCGCGCGAGGTCGTCGTGCTCGTCAGCGGCCGCCTCAAGCGCGAGCCGCTGGCGCGTGTCCTCGACGGTCCCATCGACCCCGCGGTGCCGGCTTCGGCGCTCCGCCTGCACCCCCGGTGCACCCTCCTCGTGGACACGGAGGCTCACCCCTGAGACTCTCCGGCGCGCCGATCACCCGAGCCGATTACCCGAGGTCGACCCAGACCGTCTTGACCTCCGTGTAGTGGTCGAGGCCGACCGAGCCCATCTCACGGCCGAACCCGGACTCCTTGAAGCCCCCGAAGGGCAGCGCGGCGTCGAAGAGGTTGTAGGCGTTCACCCACACCGTGCCCGCCCGGATCGCGCGCGCGGCCTTGAGGGCCTTGGCAACGTCGCGCGTCCACACCGCCGCCGCGAGCCCGTACGTCGTCTGGTTGCCCTCCGCGATGCCCTCCTCGACGGACTTGAAGGGGATCACTGAGAGCACGGGGCCGAAGATCTCCTCGCGCGCGATCTTCATCGTGTTCGTGACGCCGTCGAAGATCGTGGGCTCGACGAAGTAGCCCTTCCCACCGCCCACGTTCGCGCGCCCGCCGCCCGCCACCAGACGCGCGCCCTCCTTCTTGCCGGCCTCGATGTAGCCGAGCACCGTCTCCAGCTGCTGCCGGGAGACGACCGGACCCATCCGGGTCGACTTGTCCATCGGATCGCCCACCTTGACGCCTTTGACCTTCTCGGTGAGCTGCGCCATGAACACGTCGTGCGCCGTCTCCTCGACGAAGAGCCGCGAGCCCGCGGCGCAGACCTCGCCCTTGTTGTAGAAGATGCCGGTCATCGCGCCCTTGACCGCGGCGTCCATGTCGGCGTCGGCGAAGACGATGTTCGGCGACTTGCCACCGAGCTCCAGCGAGAGCCGCTTGAGGGTCCCCGCGGCCTCGCGCATGATCGTCTTGCCGACGTCCGTCGAGCCCGTGAACGCGATCTTGTCGACGCGCGGGTCGCGCACGAGCGCCATGCCCGCGCGGCCGCCGGGCCCGGTGACGACGTTGAGCACGCCCTCGGGGAGGCCGGCCTCCTGGGAGAGCTCGGCGAACTTGAGCGCCGTCAGCGGCGTGAGCGAGGCGGGCTTGAGGACGACCGTGTTGCCCGCCGCGAGCGCCGGCGCGAGCTTCCACGACGCGAGCAGGAACGGGAAGTTCCAGGGGACGATCGCGCCCACGACGCCGACGGGCTGGCGCAGGGTGAACGTGAAGGCGTTCTCCCGGAGCTGGAGCGTCTCGCCGTGGATCTTGGTCGCCCAGCCCGCGTAGTAGCGAAAGACCTCCGCGGCGAATGGGATCTCGACCTTGCCCGAGTCGAACATGGTCTTGCCGGTCGTGAGGCTCTCGAGCCGCGCCATCTCGTCGAGGTGCTGCGTGATGAGGTCGCCGAGCTTCCAGACGATCCGGCCGCGCTCGGCGGCGGTCATCCGCGGCCAGGGGCCGCGGTCGAACGCAGCGCGCGCGGCCGCCACGGCGAGGTCGATGTCGCGCTCGTCCCCCTTGGCCACCGTGGCGCTGGGCTCCTCGGTCGCGGGGTTGATCGTCTGGTAGGTCTCGCCAGAGACCGCGGGGCGCCAGGCGCCTGCGATGAAAAGCTGTCCTGTAGGCATGGGATCTCCTCCACCGCCCTGCCGGGCGGCGTCACGGGTGGTTCGCGAAACTCACGAGGTCATCGCGGGGTGAGCACGCGGCCGCCGCCCGCCGGGCGGAAGCGCCCCGCGTCGACCACCACGTCACCGTTGACGAGGACGTAGGGAATTCCCGTGGGGTACCGGTGAGGGTCGTCGAACGTCGCCTCGTCCGTCACCGTCAGGGGGTCGAAGACGACGAGGTCGGCCGCGTACCCTGCGCGGACGAGCCCGCGGTCAGAGAGCCCGAGCCGCGCGGCCGGCATGCCGGTCATCTTGTGGACGGCCGTCTCGAGCGGGAAGAGCTTCTGCGTGCGCGCGTATTCGCCGAGCACGCGCGGAAAGGTCCCGTACATGCGCGGGTGCGGCTTGCCGTGCTTCGGTCCCGTCCCCTCGGACAGCCCGATCGAGTCCGAGCCGATCATGATGGCGGGATGGCGCAGCACCTTGGCGACGTTCTCGAGGTTCTGCGAGAACGAGACCATCCCGACCGTCGCGCGCTCCTCCCGGAGCAGGTCCAGCATCGCCTCGGCCGGCGTCTTGCCCGTCTGCCGCGCGAGCGCCGCGAGCGTCAGGCCCTCCAGCTCGCGCTGGCGGCACGTCGCGATACGGATCTCGTCGAAGCCGAGGGAGCCCGCGGACACGGTGAGCCAGCGCTCGCCGTCCACCAGGCACTCCTCGACGATGCGCCGCCGGGTCGCGCGGTCGCCGATCCGCTCGAGCAGCTTTTCGAGCCCGCCGTCGTGCACCCAGGCGGGCAGCAGGTTGTCCATCTTGGTGCTCCCGGCGTGATACGGATACACGTCGCCGGTGACGTCGACTCCGCGCGTCCGCGCGTCGTCGATCAGCCGGAGCACGCGATCCATCTTCCCCCAGTTTTCGCGCCCGCCCACCTTCACGTGGGCGATCTGGACGCCGACGCCAGTCTCCTCGCCGATGCGGATCGCCTCGCGGATCGAGTCCTCGACCATCGCGCTCTCGCCGCGCACGTGCGAGAAGTAGAGCCCGCCGCGCCGGGCCATCGAGCGCGCCAGGAGGACCAGCTCCTCGGTCGGGGCGTAGGCGCTCGGCGGATAGACGAGCCCGGTCGAATAGCCGTACGCGCCTGCGTCCATCGCCTCGTCGAGCCGCCGCTGCATCGCCTTCAGATTATCCGGCGAGACCGCGCGGTTCTCCGAGCCGACGGCCGCGAGACGGAGCGCGCCGTGACCCACGAAGTGGGCGACGTTGATCGACGGCCGCACGGCGCGGAGCGCGGCGAGGTACTCGCCGAAGGTCTCCCAGCGAAAATCGAGGCTCGCGCCGATTCCGCCCGCCCAGCCGCGCACGGCGTCCTCGCTCCCGGGCGCGATCGGCGCCTGAGAGAACGAGCACATGCCGACGACTTCGGTCGTGCAGCCCTGGCGGATCTTCGACTCGGAGGACGGGCAGCCGAAGTAGAAGAGATCGGAATGCGAGTGCGCGTCGATGAAGCCCGGCGCCACGACGTGACCCGCGGCGTCGATCACCCGGGGCGCGTCGCCCCGGAGCCCGGGCTCGACGGCGGCGACGCGGTCCCGCTCCACGGCAACGTCCGCCCGTCGGGCGGGCCCGCCCGTCCCGTCGACGACCGAGCCGTTCCGGATGAGCAGCGACCAGGTCACAGACTCGCCTCGCCTTCGGCTGCGGCTCGCACTACCACGCCATACCCTCGGCGGGGGGCTTCGCCCCCCTTCCGAAACCTCCCCCAGAAATAGTGGCGCCGACTCGCTCAGGCTCGCCTCGGGCGTCGGACGCCCTGCGGCTTCGCACGCCCACGTCGGCGCTCGAACGGCGGTTAACCCGACACGCTCCTACGCGTCGACGATCCCCACCGACGCCATCCGGTCGCCCTGCTGGATCCGGTCCACGTGCTCCATGCCGGCGACCACGTGTCCGAACACGGTGTAGTTGCCATCGAGGTGGGGCGTGGGACCGTAGCAGATGTAGAACTGGCTGCCCGCGGAGTCGGGGTGCTGGCTCCGCGCCATCGCGACGGTCCCGCGGACGTGCTTCTGCGCGTTGAACTCGGCGGGGACATTGTACCCGGGACCGCCGGAGCCGTTGCCTTTGGGGCACCCGCCCTGGACGACGAAGTTCGGGACGACGCGGTGGAAGGTGAGCCCGTTGTAGAACCCCTTCTTGGCGAGCGCCACGAAGTTCGCGACGGTCTTCGGCGCGTCTTCCGGGAAGAACTCGATCCGGATCTCTGCGCCCTTCTCGAGCGTAATGACGGCGGTCGGCTTCATGCGGCGCGCCTCACTTGGTGACGATCTTCACGGACTTCACGCGATCGCCGACCTTGATCCGGTCCACGACGTCCATGCCGCGCACGACCCGGCCGAAGGCGGTGTACTGGCCGTTCAGGCTCCGGTCGGCGGCGAGCATCACGAAGATCTGGCTGCCCGCGGAGTTCGGGTCCGGGCCGCGCGCCATGCCGACGACGCCTCGGACGAACTCGCGCTTGCCGAACTCCGCGGCGATCGTATAGCCCGGCCCGCCGGTGCCCATGTCCGGATGGTCGAGCGGGCTCGTCCTGGACTTGGGATCCCCGATCTGGACGACGAAGTTCGGGACGACGCGGTGGAACCGCTGGCCGTCGTAGAACCCACGGCTCGCGAGCTTGACGAAGTTGTCGACGTGCCGGGGCGCGTCCGCGGGGAACAGCTCGATGCGGATCTCGCCACCATTCTCGAGCGTCACCACCGCCTCCGGCGCCTTCGTCGGGACCGCGGGCATCGGCCGCGCGGGCGGCGGCGGCTGCGCGAGCGCCGGCGTGGTCCCCGCGAGGATCGCGGCAGCGGCGAGCGTGAGGAGGCGATGGATCATGCGGGAAGCCCCCGGGACACGAGCGTCGCGGCCATGAACAATTTATACCGTACACGCACTACCCAGACCAGGGGAAGAGCCGGAGCCACGCGACCAGGACGAGGACGACGGCGAGCGCCACGAGCCAGAAGTCGACCGAGTAGAGGATCCGGAGCTTCCGCTCGTCGGGCAGGTCCGGAGCCGGGGGGACCGTCGCGTCGTGCGAGCGCGGGTACAGGTCGACGACCACGCGCTGCAGGCGCCGCCGCTCCCCGGGTTGGAGCCGCACGAACTGGACGCCGATCGCGTCGTCTCGCGTCGACTGGACGACGGCCTCCTGCACCTCGATCGGAGGCTCGCCAGCGACGAGGTCGAGCGTGACGCTCACGCTGGTGCCCACGCCGAGTCGCGCCGCGGTCTTCGCCGTGAACCCGTCGAGCGAGAGCTCCGTCGCCTCGCCCGGCGCGCTCACGTGGCCGCTCCGGAGGACGACGGGCGCGCGGATGGCGACGCGCTCCAACTCGCGATGGTCCGCCGACCGACGCACGTAGCGCTTGCCCCACGCGAGCGCGCGGAAGCGGCGGCCGCAGACCTGGCAGCGGAACGGGTAGACATACACGGCCGACAGCACCCGCTCCAGGGCGCCGACGCGGTGGCAGCGCCGAGCGCGCCGACGACCGCAGTGGTGACACCGGGGGTCACTCATCGGCCTCAGGGTACTATGGCCCGCGCCGGGCGCGTGAGCGATGCCGGACGGAGCCGGGACGCGGCGCGCAGCGTGGTACGATGAGACGGTGCAGCAGCGCGACTCGATCCGCAATATCGCGATCATCGCTCACGTCGATCATGGCAAGACCACCCTCGTGGACGCCATGCTCTGGCAGTCGGGCCTCTTCCGCGAGAACGAGTCGGTCCCGGAGCGCATCATGGACTCGATCGATCTCGAGCGCGAGAAGGGCATCACAATCATGGCCAAGAACACGGCGATCGCGTACCGCGGCGTGCGCATCAACATCGTGGACACGCCCGGCCACGCCGACTTCGGCTCGGAGGTCGAGCGGACGCTCACCCTCGTCGACGGCGTGCTGCTCCTCGTGGACGCCGCCGAGGGGCCGCTCCCGCAGACCCGGTTCGTCCTGAAGAAGGCGCTCGAGGCCGGGCTTCCGCCCATCGTCGTCATCAACAAGATCGACCGCGGCGACGCGCGGCCGGCCGAGGTCCTCGACGAGGTCTACGACCTCTTCATCGACCTCGACGCCGCCGCGGACCAGCTCGAGTTCCCCGTCCTGTACACGAACGCGCGGGCCGGCACGGCGACCTCCGACCTCCGGCAGCCCGGCCGCTCGCTCGAGCCGCTCTTCGAGACGATCCTCGCCACCGTCCCGCCGCCGCGCTTTGACCCCGCGATGGGCCTCCAGTTCCGCGTGGCGATGCTCGACTGGGACGATTACGTCGGCCGGCTCATCATCGGCCGGATCGTCAGCGGGCGCGTCCGCCAGGCCGACCGCGTCGCCGTCGTCCACCGCGACGGCTCGACCGAGTTCGCCAAAGTCACGGTGCTCTACGGCTACGAGGGGCTGAAGCGTATCGAGATCGCGGACGCCAGCGCCGGCGACCTCGTCGCGATCGCCGGCATCGAGGCCATCGAAATCGGTGAGACCGTCGCCGATCCGGAGAGCCCGCAGGCCCTCCCGCTCATCCGGATCGACGAGCCGACGGTGTCGATGCTCTTTTCGGCCAACGTGTCGCCGTTCGCGGGCCGCGAGGGGCGCTTCGTCACCTCGCCGCAGCTCCGCGAGCGGCTCATGAAGGAGAAGCGCGTCAACGTCGGCATCCGCGTCGAGGAGACCGATTCGCCCGACACCTTCCGCGTCTCCGGCCGCGGCGAGCTCCAGCTCGCGATCCTCATCGAGATGATGCGGCGCGAGGGGTTCGAGCTCGAGGTCGGCAAGCCCACGATCATCACGCGCGCGGAGCCTGGGCGGACGCTCGAGCCGATGGAGCACCTCGTGATCGACATCCCCGAGGAGCACATCGGCGCGGTCACCCAGAAGATCGGCCCGCGGCGGGGCGCCATGGTGAAGATGGTCAATCACGGGACCGGGCGCGTGCGGCTCGAGTACCGCATTCCGGCGCGCGGCCTCATCGGGTACCGAACCGAGTTTCTGACCGACACCCGAGGGACAGGACTCCTGAACCATTTGTTCGACGGGTGGGACGACTGGCAGGGCGAGATCGCCCACCGGCAGAACGGCGCGCTCGTCGCCGACCGCACCGGGCGGACGACCGCGTACGCGATCGACCACCTCCAGGCGCGGGGGACCATGTTCGTCGGGCCCGGCCTCGAGGTGTACGAGGGCCAGATCGTCGGCGAGAACTCGCGCGACAACGACATGGACGTCAACATCACCAAGGAGAAGAAGCTCACCAACATGCGCGCGTCGACCGCGGACGACGCGGCCAAGCTGACCCCGCCCCGCAGCATGAACCTCGAGCAGTGCCTCGAGTGGATCCGCGAGGACGAGCTCCTCGAGGTGACGCCGAAGTCGCTCCGCCTGCGCAAGCGCGCGGTCGGCGGGCGCCGGCGGTTCTAGTTCACTCGGCGGGGGGCTTCGCCCCCCTTCCGATGCCTCCTCCCAGGATCGATTGCGCCGGCAAAGCCGGCGCTCGAACGGCGCTGACTCCGACGCGCTTCGAGCGGCCCGTGCTCAGAGCTGGAGCACGACGATCCCGGCGATGGTGACGCCGGCGCCGAGCAGCGCGGTGCGCGACAGGCGCTCGCCGAGGAAGACCCGCGCGAGGGGGATCGCGAACATCGGCGCCGTGGACGAGAGCACCGCCGAGACCGCCACGCCGGCGTACTTGACGGACGCGACGAACATCACCGAGCTCACCGCGGTCAGGACGCTCAGCGCGGCCAGTCGGGCGAGGGCCGCGCCGCCGATCCGCCCGAGGCCACCCGCCGCGGCGCGCGCCCACGGCGTCGTCCACAGGACCACCGCCGCCAGCGGCAACCGGATCGCCTGCGCGGTCACCGCGTCCAGCTCCCGGAGCGGCGCCTTGAGGAAGATCACGGAGACCGCCCAGGCGAGCGACGCGAGCGTCGCCGTCCCCACGCCGAACCAGAACCGCTCGTCGGGCGCCCGCTCGGCCCACGGCGCCACGATGAGGACGATGCCGCCCAGGGTGAGGAGGGCTCCGGCGGCGACCGCCAGCGTGACGGGCTCGCCGAGGAACGCCGCGGCGAGGGCGGCGGCGCCCAGGGGGTAGGTCATCGAGATCGTCATGGCCCGGCCGAGCCCGAGCGCGCGCGTCGACTCGAAGAACACGGTGTCGCCGATCGCGATCGCGGTGACGATCGAGAGCGCCAGCAGCCCGAGGGCGCCCGTGGACGCCGCGGCGAACGCGCCCACGCCCGCGGTCGCGGTCACCCAGCCGAGCAGGAGCGCGCCCCCGACGGTCGCGCGGGCGGCGTTGACCACCACCGAGCCGAGCCCCGGCACCAGCGAGCGCGCGAGGAGACCGTTCACCGCCCAGGTCAGCGCCGAGCCGAGCGCCGCGAGCGCGCCGAGGGTCGATTCCGCGATCACCCCGCAGATAGTACGCTACCCACCGGCCTTGACACCCTTCGCGCGACCGTGTTACAGCCTCGCCACCGTTCGAAAGGAGGCACACGATGGACGACCGCTGGGCCCTCTCCCGTCGGCAGCTCCTCCGGACGATGGCCGGGGCCGGCGTCGTCGCGGCCGCCGACCTCGCGTGGTGGGAGGAGCCCCTCGTCCGCCCCGGCCGGGCGTGGGGGGCGCAGCCGGTGCGGTTCCAGTTCAGCGTCCCCGAGCCCAAGCGCACGGCGCTCGTCGAGTCGCTCGCACAGCGTTTCAACCAGGCGCAGAAGGACTTCGAGGTGAAGGTCGAGTTCGTGCCGCAGGCGCAGGCGCGGCAGAAGCTCGTCACGTCCATCGCCGCCAACAACCCACCCGACTGCTGCCAGGTTTGGGACAACTGGGTCGGGGAGTTCGAGGGGATGGGCGCCGTGGAGGATCTCACGTCCCGCGTCCGTGACTGGAAGCACGGGAAGGACGTCACCCCGATCGCCTGGCAGACGGTGACGGTGAAGGGCAAGATCCTCTCGTTCCCGTGGGTCGTCACCAACGACGGCGTCTACTGGCGCACCGACCGCGCCAGGGAGTACGGCATCACGCCCCCCAGGGAGGACTGGACGTGGGATGAGTTCCGGGCCGCCGCCAAGGCGTTCACGAAGCTCGACAAGAACCAGTACGGGTTCGGCATGCGCGGCCAGGGCACCTGGGCGATCCTCTACGCCACGGAGTTCATGTACGCCAACGGCGCCCAGGTCCTGAAGGACGGCAAGGTGGCCGTCAACTCGAAGGAGGCGGTCGAAGGCCTCGAGTGGTACCTCGACCTCTTCCGCAAGGACAAGGTCTGCCCGCCGAGCGTGCCCACCGACGGCTGGCGGGGTATCGTCGAGGGGTTCGGCCGCGGCGTCACCAACATGTACATCCACAACTCCGGCTCGTCGGAGGAGCAGAAGGATTTCGTGGGCGCGCCGAACTTCGCCACCCTCCCGCTGCCGATCGGCCCGGCGAAGAAGCGCACGTCGTTCTATTTCTCCGAGACGCTCACCGCGTTCAGGAATGGAAAGAACCGCGAGGGGGCGTGGCGCTTCATGGCGTGGCTCATGGACGACGAGCCGAACTTCATGTACTGCAAGACCCTCGGCCTCCTGCCGGCGCGCAAGACCCTCGCCGACCGGCCGGAGTTCGCCAAGGACCCGGCCTACGCGGGCTTCATCAGATCCTTCCCGTTCTCGATCGTGAGCCCGTACCTGGCCCACGCCGGGTGGGGAGGCAAGCTCGACTCCGAGGGCGTGCCGCTCTTCCAGCAGGCGCTGGTCGGCAAGCTCACGGCCCGGGAGTTCCTGGACAAGTTCGCCGACGTGCTCGCCAAGAACATGACCTGATGGCGCCCTCGGACGCCACGGTCGCCGTCGCGCTCCCGCGCTCGCTCTCCTCCCGGCGGGCCCGGGAGCTCATGACGGGCTACCTCTACCTGGTTCCGGTCGCCATCGCTCTGGGCGGCACGATCGTCGTCCCGATCTTGAAGGCCATGCACATGAGCCTCTTCAACTACGTGCTCATCAAGCCGCAGGAGTACGGGTTCGTCGGGCTCGGGAACTACACGCGCCTGCTGGGTGACGAGACCTTCTGGCTCACGCTGTGGAATTCGTTCGTGTGGGTGTTCGGGTCCGTCTCGCTGCAGTTCCTGGGCGGCTTCGCCGCGGCGCTCTTGCTCCACCAGTCCTTCCGCGGCCGCGCGGTCGTGCGGACGGTGACGCTCTTGCCGTGGATCGTGCCGGGCGTGGTCGTGGCCCTCGTCTGGGAGTGGCTCTACCAGCCCAATTACGGGGTCATCAACGACGTCCTCCTCCGCACGGGCGTCCTCCGCGATCGGGTGGCCTGGCTCAGCGATCCCGGCCTGGCGATGCCGGCGGTCATCGCGACCAACGTCTGGCGCGGCGTTCCCTTCTTCGCCATCATGCTGCTCGCGGGGTTGCAGGCGATCCCGGAGGACCTCTACGAGGCGGCCCGGGTGGACGGCGCCCCCGTCACCCGACGCTTCTGGCACATCACGCTGCCGCTGCTCCGCCCGATCATCATCGTCGCCACCGCCACCCGCGTCATCTGGACCTTCAACTACGCCGATCTCATCTTCGTGATGACCGGCGGCGGGCCCGCGAACGCGACCCAGATCACCTCGACGTACACCCTGCTCATGGCGTACGCCAACCTCGACTTCGGCTATGCGGCGACGCTCTCGGTCGTGCTTCTCGTCATCATGCTCGTCTTCACCGTCCTCTATCTGCGCGTCACGCGCGGGATCGAGAGCGTCACGTGAGCCGGCGCCGGGGCGATGCGGCCGAGCGCGTCCTGCGGGGCCCCGTGGTGTGGACGGGCGTCACGCTCTTAACGTTGTTCGCGCTCGGGCCGTTCCTGTGGGTGTTCCTCACGTCGCTCAAGACGCGCGCCGACCTCTACGCCACGCCGCTCCGCTACCTGCCCGTGGAGCTGACCGCGGCCAACTACGCGGACGCGTGGACGTCCAGGCTCACGCCCTTCAGCCGGTTCTTCGCCAACAGCCTGTGGGTATCCTCGGTGACCATGGTGGTCACGACCGCCGTCTCGATCCTGGCCGGCTACGCCCTCGCCCGCTTTCGCTTCGCCGGCCGGAACGCGCTCCTGCTGGTCTTCCTCGCGACGCAGATGTTCCCGGCGGTGCTCCTCATCGCGCCGTTGCTCTCGCAGTGGTACGCCCTCGGCCTCATCGACACGTACCAGGCGCTCATCTACTCGAACCTCTCCTTCACGGTGCCGTTCACGGTCTGGATGCTGGTGGGGTACTTCGACGCGATCCCGCGCGACCTGGAGGAGAGCGCGCTCATCGACGGCTGCGGCCGCTTCGGCGCGCTGTGCCGCATCGTGTTACCGCTGGCGGCGCCCGGCATCGCGGCCACGGCGATCTTCGCCTTCGTGACGTCCTGGAGCGAGCTCCTGTTCGCCATCACGTTCACGACGCAGACGGAGATGCGGACGCTCTCCGCCGGTCTCCTCTTCATGGTCGGTCAGTACGAGATCCAGTGGGGTCAGCTCTCGGCGGGGGTCATGATCTCCACGGTGCCCGTCGCCGTCCTCTTCACCTATCTCCAGCGCCACCTCATCCGCGGCCTCTCGGCCGGCGCCCTCAAAGGCTAGGACGGCAAGGAGGGAACCATGCGACGAACGACGGGCGGTGCGATCGCGGTGCTGGCGGCGGCCGTGCTCCTGACGACCGCGCTCGCTGAGCGGACACCCGCCCAGGCGAAAAAGCTCGTCTATTGGACTCACTGGGAACAGAACCCCGAGTTCAACCGGTGGTACGAGACGAAGGGCACGGAGTTTGCGAAGAAGAACGGGTACGAGGTCGAGGTGGTCACGATCCCGTATCAGGGCTACGAGGCCAAGTATCTGGCCGCCCTCATGGGCAAGACGGGCGCTCCAGACTTCTTCAACGGCATCGCGCACCAATGGTGCGGCCAGTACGACTTCTGCGACCGGATGCCGCCGGAGCTCGAGAAGGTCTGGAGCGAGAACCTGCCGAAATACATGCGCGCGTGGGGACAGTGGCGAGGCGTGACCTACGGCATTCCCATCGAGCACGGCAACTTCCAGCAGATGTACATCAACGCCGACCTGTTCAGGAAGGCGGGGCTCGATCCGGATCGGCCGCCGAAGACGCTCGACGACTGGCTGGCCGCGATGAAGAAGCTGACGGTCTTCGACCCCAAGGGCGAGCCGACCCAGGTCGGCTTCGCGATCCGGCACAAAGGGCACCCGGTGGGAATCACCGACAAGTTTCTGCCCTTCGCCCACGCCTTCGGCGCCAGGATGATCAGTCCCGCCCAGGACCGGGCCACCGGCGTCGCCAACAGCCCGGAGATGGTGGCGGCGCTCCGCTTCTTCGGCGACCTGGTGACGAAACACAAGGTGGCGAGCCTGGCCTTCGGCAACCCCGAGGACGCCTTCGGACAGAAGCGCGCGGCGGTGATTTTCCGCGAGTCGTGGTACTTCGGCTGGCTCAAGAAGAACGCGCCCGACGTCAGCTTCAGGGTGTACGCCCTGCCGTGCGGCACGTCGTGCCCCGGCGCCGGCAATCTCTTCCCGTGGAGCAACCTCGTCTCCAAGGCGAGCCCGAACAAGCACGTCGCGTGGGACTTCCTGCGCTTCATCAGCAACGCCAAGGACGATCTCGAGCAGCACCAGCTCCAGGGAATCCTGCCCGTGTGGGCGGTGAACCTGGAGTCCTCATACGTGAAGTCGCGGCCCGACTACGCCTCGACCAAGGAGATGCTCGCGCAGCCGGTGCCGCCGAACTACTACCACCCGAAGTCCAACGAGCTGGCGACGGCGTTCGGCGAGGCCGTCGTCGGGGTCCTCTACGGCAAGGGCCAGCCGAAGGCGTTGCTGGACGAGGCCGCGAGCCGAATGGATCGGATCCTGAGAGAGTAGAGCGCGGCGAGCAGCGATCATGGGGCGCTGGGCGCGCCTCGTGCTCCCCCGCACCTACATGGACCGCCAGCGGCGGGCAGGCTTCCTCTTCGTCCTGCCAGCCGTCGCGTACTTCACCGCCGTCTACTTCGTCCCGCTCGTCGAGTCTCTCGTCGGCTCCTTCTACCGGACGCTCCCGGGTGGGGCCAGCCGCTTCGTCGGGTTGCGCCTCTACGAGCTGGTCTTCACCGACTCCGCGTTCTGGAACAGCGTGTGGAACACGGTGAAGCTCCTCGCGCTGTCCGTCCCGGCCACGGTCGTGCTGGCGCTGGCGGTGGCCCTCGGTCTCGACCGCCTGACGCTTCGCTGGCGGAGTCTCTGGGCGGCCATGTACTTCGTCCCCTTCGCGGTCTCGCTCGTCGCCGCGGCGCTCATCTGGCAGTGGATCTACGATCCCGTGTACGGCGTGCTCAACCACGCCCTCTCGCTCGTCGGGCTTCGTCCCCAGCAGTGGCTCCAGAGTCTCGACGAGGTGCTGCCGTCGTTGGCTCTGGTGAACGTCTGGGCCAGGCTGGGCTTCGACACGATGATCTTCCTCGCCGCGCTCCAGGCGATCCCGCGCGAGTACCACGAGGCCGCGAAGATCGACGGGGCCACCGCGCGCCAGCGGCTCCGTCACGTCACGCTGCCGCTCCTCAATCCACACATCCTCATGGTGTGCATCCTCGAGCTGATCTTCAACTTCAAGATCTTCGACCAGGTGTATGCCACGACTCAGGGCGGGCCCGCCGGCGCGAGCCAGACCATCATCCCGCTCCTCTACGACACCGCCTTCAAGTACTTCCGCCTCGGCGAGGCCTCGGTCATGGCGGTGTTCGTCTTCGCGGTCCTCCTCGCCGTCACGCTCGTGCAGTGGCGCATCTTCCGCAAGCCGGTGGAGTATTAGCCCGCACCGCTCGCCGCTCCTCGCCTGGCTCACGGCGACGCTCGTCGCCGCCGGCGCCCTCACCGCCGTCTTCCCGATCGTCTGGATCGGCCTCACGTCGCTCAAGACGGCGCCCGAGATCCAGCGCGTGCCGCTCCAGCTCTCGCCCGATCGCTGGAGCAACGCCGAGAACTATCGTGAGGTCTTCCGGCGCGAGCGCTTCGCGCGCTTTCTCGTCAACAGCGCGCTCCTCGCCACCGTGTCGGCGACGAGCAGCCTCGTCGTGTCGGCGCTCGCCGGCTACGGCTTCGCCAAGTTCCGCTTTCCGGGGCGCGACGTGCTCTTCTTTGCGATCGTCGGGATCCTGATGGTGCCGTTCCAGTCGGTGGTCGTCCCGCTCTACCTCTGGGTCAATCACCTGGGGCTGCTCGACACCTACCTCGGCATCCTGGCGCCCGACCTCGTGAGCGTGTTCGGCGTCTTCCTCATGCGCCAGGCGATCGAGGCGGTCCCCGACGACTACATCGCCGCCGCGCGCATCGACGGCTGCAACGAGTGGGCGGTCTTCTGGCGCGTGGTCGTTCCCGCGGTCGCCCCGGCCCTCGCGACCCTCGCCATCATCAAGTTCATGTGGACGTGGAACGAGTTCTTCTGGCCGCTCGTCGTCGTGAACTCCCCGGCGATGAAGACCGTCACGCTGGGTCTGATCGGCTTCACCAACATGTACTTCATCGAATACAACCTCGTGACCGCCGCCGCCGTCCTCAGCGTCCTGCCGATCCTGGTAATCTTCCTCGTCCTCCAGAAGTGGGTGGTGCAGGCCGCAGTGATGACCGGCTTGAAGGGTTGAGGGCAGGCGCGGTTCAGGCCCGCCGGATCCGCTCGAGGTCCTGCAGCGCCGCCTGGACGCGCGGCCAGGCGAGGAACGCGTCCCTCGAGGCGGTGGCCGCACGCGCCGCAGAAGCGCGCGCCCGGGCGGGGTTGTCGGCTTGGCAGGCCGGGCAGCGCATCGTGTGCGATTTAATCACGGGCCGTTGACACTCGCCAAACCCGACTCTAGCATCCCGACGTGCGGCTCATCCTCTACGCGGCGGGGCTCGTCGCCGGCTTCGCCGGCGCGAGCCTCTTCGTCTTCTGGCTCGCCGTCCGGCCGCCACGGCTCGCCGTGCCGCTGGCGCCCCGGGACTTCGGGCTCACGGTCGAGGACGTGACGATCACGACCGACGACGGTCTCCGGCTCGCGGCGTGGCTCGCCCCACGGCCGGGCGCGCCGGCCGTCGTCCTCCTGCACGGCTATCCGGCCGACCGTGCCGACATGCTGCCGATCGCGGCCGGGCTGGCCTCCCGCTTCACCGTCTTCCTCCTCGACCAGCGCTACTTCGGCCGGAGCGAGGGGCGCCTGACGACGCTCGGCTTCAAGGAGCGCCGGGATCTCGGGCGCGCCCTCGATTTCCTGGCGACGCGCGGCGTCGGCGCGGTCGGCGTCTTCGGCTTCTCGCTCGGGGGCGCGGTCGCCCTCCTCGCCGCGGCCGAGGATCCACGTATCCGCGCCGTCGCCGCCTACGCGCCGTTCGCCGACCTCCGGCTGCTCGGCCATGAGCTCTACGCGTGGCTCGGGCCCCTGAAGTACCCGCTCGTCGGGATGACGCGCGTCTGGTCGCGCCTCTTCGTCGGCGACGACATCACGCGGCCGGCGCCCGTCGAGGCGGCCGCCACGCTCACCGTGCCGGTGCTCCTGGTCGCGAGCCGCGCGGACGAGCAGATCCCGTTCGCGCACGCGGAGCGTTTGCGCGAGGCGCTCGCCGCGAACCCCCGCGCCGAGTTCGTGTTCACGGCGCGAGGGCGGCACGGCGAGCTCGCGCCCGATTTCGCGGCGCGCCTCGCGCGCTTTTTCCTGTTATACGTGAGGTGAGATGGATCTCGGCGACGGACGCGCGCGCGGATCGGCTGAGCCGCCCGATCCGCGGGTCCGTCGCGGCCCTCGGCGCACGATGATCGTCGGGGTCCCGCGCGAGATCAAGCCGGGCGAAGCGCGCGTCGCGCTGACGCCCCCCGGCGCCCGAGCCCTCGCCGAAGCCGGCCACCGTGTCGTCGTCGAGCGCGGCGCCGGCGGGGGCAGCGGGATCCGCGACGACGAGTACGCCGCCGTCGGCGCGGCGCTGGCCGCCGCCGACGAGGTCTGGCAGCGCGCCGAGCTCGTCCTGAAGGTCAAGGAGCCGCTCCCGGCGGAGTCCGCGCGGCTCCGCCCGGGCCAGATCCTCTTCACCTATCTCCACCTCGCGCCGGCGCCCGAGCTGGCGCGGGCGCTCCGCGACTCGGGCGCGATCGCGATCGCCTACGAGACGGTCCAGCGCGCCGACGGGAGCCTGCCGCTCCTCACGCCGATGAGCGAAGTGGCAGGGCGGCTCGCGGTGCAGGAAGGCGCGTTCTACCTCGGCCGCCCCCACGGCGGGCGTGGGATCCTCCTCTCCGGCGTGCCCGGCGTCCCGCCCGGCAACGTCGTCATCCTGGGCGCGGGCACCGCGGGTCTCAACGCCGCCCGCACGGCGGTCGGCCTCGGGGCCGACGTGTCGATCCTCGACGTGAACCCCGACCGCCTGCGCCACGCGGACGACATCTTTCGCGGTCAGGCCGTGACGCTCATGTCCAACAGCTTCAACGTCGAGCAGGTCCTGCGGCGCGCCGACCTGCTCGTCGGCGCTGTGCTCGTCGCCGGCGCGCGCGCCCCACGGCTCGTCACCAAGGAAATGGTCGCGACCATGAAAGAGGGCAGCGTGATCGTGGACGTCTCGGTGGACCAGGGCGGGTGCGTCGAGACGATCCATCCGACGACGCTCCTCGACCCCGTCTACCTCGTGTCGGGCGTCGTCCACTACGGCGTCGCCAACATGCCCGCGCTCGTCCCGCGCACCTCGACGTTCGCGCTCACGAACGCCACGCTCCCGTACGCGCTCGAGCTCGCGACCCGCGGCGTCGCGGCCGCGACGCGCGCGAACCCCGCGCTCGCGAAGGGCGTCAACATCTGCCGCGGCCAGGTCGTGCACCCCGCGGTGGCGGAGGCGCTCGGCGCGCCCGCCACGCCCCTCGACGCGTGCCTCGGCTGACGTTCCGCGTCGGCACGTCCGGGTACAACTACGCCGAGTGGAAGGGCACGTTCTATCCCGCCGACCTCCCGGCCTCGAAGATGCTCGCCTGGTACGTCGAGCGCTTCGCGACGGTCGAGATCAACGCGACGTTCTACCGGATGCCGAACGCGCGGACGCTCGCGGCGTGGCGCGACACGGCGCCGGCCGGCTTCATCTTCGTCCTGAAGGCGCCGCAACGGATCACGCACGTGGCCCGGCTCCGCGACGTGGACGAGCCGCTCCGGTACTTCTGCGACACCGCCCGCACGCTCGGCGACAAGCTCGGCCCGGTCCTCTTCCAGCTCCCGCCCAATTTCAGGAAGGCGGCCGACCGGCTCGGCGACCTCCTCGCCCAGCTCCCGCCGGGGCTCAGGGCGGCGTTCGAGTTCCGTCACGCGAGCTGGTTCGACGACGAGACCTACGGCCTGCTCCGGGCGCGCAACGCCGCCCTCTGCGTCGCCGACACCGAGGAGGGCACGACGCCGACCGTCGCGACGGCGGACTGGGGCTACGTGCGGCTCCGCGCGGTCGAGTACGGGGACGAGGCGCTGGACGCCTGGATCGCGAGGCTCCGCCAGGTCGGCGGCGGCTGGCGCGAGGCGTTCGTCTTCTTCAAGCACGAGGAGTCGGGCTCGGGCCCCGCCCTCGCCCGCCGGCTCCTCGACCTACTCGAGCGACCGGCGGAGGCCCTCTAGCGTCGCCAGGAACGCCTCGAGCACCGGCGTCCGCGGCTTGTCGCGTCGGCGGATGACGCCGATCTCCCGGTAGAGCGGCGGGTCGAGTCGCGCCGCCGCGAGCTTCCGCCGCCGCACCTCCGCCGCCACCCCAAACCACGACGTGACCGAGAGCCCGAGCCCCGCCTCGACGAGCTTCTTGATCGCCTCCGTGTTGCCGAGCTCCATCGCCGCCGCCGGGACCTCGCCCGCGCGGCGGAACCAGTCGTCGATCACGCGGCGGAGCGTCGCCCCCCGCTCGAAGAGGATCAGCGGCGCGCTCACCAGATCCCGCGCGGCCGCCCGCCGCCCGCGCCGCCAGCGCCGGTCCGGCGGCGCGATCGCGACGACCTCGTCCCGGTAGAACGGCGACACCGCGAGCTCACGCTCGCGCACCGGCAGGCTCACGATGCCGACGTCGAGCTCGCGACCGACGACCGCGCGCGCGATCTCGGGCGCGTTCCCGGTGACGACGGTCAGCTCCGTCCGCGGGTAGCGCGACCGGAACCGCCGGAGCGCCGGGGGCAAGAGGTAGATCGAGAACGAGGCGCTCGTCCCGAGCCGGATGCGTCCGGCCACGATCCCGCGGAGCTGTTGGACGACCTCGAGGCCCGTCTCGAGCTCCCGCAACGCGCGGCCCGCGTGGGCAAGCAGCAGCTCGCCGGCCTTCGTCGGGAAGGCGCGCTTGCCGACGCGTTCGAGGAGCGGCAGGCCGAGCGCCAGCTCGAGCTGGCGTACCTGCATGCTCACCGCGGGCTGGCTCAGGTGGAGCTCACGGGCGGCGTGCGAGAACGAGCCGTGGCGCGCGACCGCGGCGAGCGTCTCGAGCCGGGCGAGCCGGAGGTCCATAGGGTCTCAAAAAATAGCTGATGGAAATCATAATGACAATTGATTTCCCTGATGAACCGGCCGGCGCGACCATAGGCCATGGACCTGAACCTGTACGCGCTGGAGCTGGTCGTCCGAGACAAGCTCGCGCGACTCCGGGCGGAGGCCGCGCTGCACGCGCTCGTCACCAGACGGACGGCGCCGCCCCCGCGTCCGAGCCCGCGTGAGCGCGTCGGCCTGGCGCTGATCGGGCTCGGGAGGTGGGTTCGCGGGGCGGAGCGGGGAGCGGTGACGCGTGCCACCTGACACGCTCGTCGCCGTCACCGTCCGCGACGCCACGGAGGCGGACCTTCCCCAGATCACCGCGATCTGGAACCACGAGGTCCTCTGGACCGACGCCACCACCGACACCGAGCCGCGCGATCCCGGCGCGCAGCGCGAGTGGTTCGCGCGTCACCCCGCCGGCTACCCGATCGTCGTGGCCGTCACGGCCGCCGAGGTGCTGGCCTTCGGCGCGCTCGCGCCCTATCGGCCCAAGCCCGCGTTCGCGCGGACCGTCGAGGACTCCGTCTACGTCAAGCGTGGCCACCGTGGGGCCGGGCTCGGCGACCTGATCCTCGCGGAGCTCATCCGGCGCGCCCGCGCGCACGGTCACCACTCGATGCTCGCCCGCATCACCTCCGCGAACACGGCGTCGCTCCGCCTCCACGCGCGCCACGGCTTCGTGGTCGTCGGCGTCGAGTGGGAGGTCGCCTGGAAGCACGACCGCTGGCTCGATGTTACGATCGTGCAGTTTCGCCTGTAACCCTCGCGTTTCCCCGAACCGGCGAGCGGAGCTTGCCGTCCCCGCGGAGGAAGGGGTGAACCACAAGCGTCTCATCCTGAGGCTGCACGAGCTCTGGAACACGGGCGACGTTGGCCCGATCGCCGAGGTGTACGCCGACGATTTCGTCGCCCACTTCCCACCCACCTCCGAGCTGCCCGAGCGCCGCGGGCTCGACGGCGTCAGACAGGGCATCAGCCGGATCCGTTCGGCGTTTCCCGACTGGCACGAAGAGGTGGAGGATCTCGTCGAGGAAGGTGATCGGGTCGTCAGCCGCTACACGTCTCGCGGCACCCACCGCGGAGCCTTCTGGGGGGTTTCGCCGACCGGACGCCGGATCACGGTCGCCGAGATCTCGATCTTCCGGGTCGCCGGCGGCAAGGTCGCTGAGCAATGGTTCCTCGTCGACGAGCTGGCCAGGATGTACCAGCTGGGGGCCGTCCTCGAGCGGCCGGGCGAGGCGACACCCCCGGCACTGGAGCTCCTCTACGCGGTCGCCATGGACGCCGACGTGCAAGACCTCGGGCCAACCCCTGCCGGACACCGACGAATCGTCGTCGTCAAGGGCGGCAGGTTCGAGGGCCCGAGGCTCCGGGGCGACGTGCTCCCGGGCGGCGGCGCCTGGCTGGTCGAACGCAGCGACGGTTCGCGCCGACTCGACGTGCGGCTCACACTTCGCACCGACGACGGCCACCTGATCTACGCCACCTACGGAGGTCTCTTCCGTGGCGCGCCCGACGTCATGCGGAGAATCCTCGGCGGCGAGCCCGTCGAGCCGTCCGAGTACTACTTTCGGGTCGTGCCCCTGTTCGAGACGGCGTCGGAGAAGTACCGCTGGTTGAACGGGATCGTGGCGATCGGCGTCGGTCGACGAACGCAGACGCAGGTGGCCTACACGGTGTACACGGTCCGTTAGCGGGCATCGCGCGAGCCGCCGCTCACGTCCCCTAAAAGCCGCTCGACGATCACACAGTCCTTCCAGACGCCGTCGAGCTGGCCGTGCTTGGCGTATACCCCGACCTCCCGGAACCCGAGCGCGCGACACACGGCGCGGCTCGCGTCGTTCTCCGGGAAGATGCGCGACACGAGCTTCGCGAGGCCGGCGCGCTCGGCCGCCGCGAGCAGCTCGCCGAGCGCCAGCCGCCCGACGCCCCGGCCCCGCGCCTCCCGCGCGACGTAGATCGAGAACTCGGCCACGCGCGCGTAGCACTCGCGCGGCCGGTAGGACGAGGTCGAGGCGAAGCCGACGATCCGTCCCGCGTCCTCGACCACGACGACGGGATGCACGCCGTCGAACCAGCCCCGCACGTCCTCGGCGGACCGCGGGCGCGTCTCGAACGTGGCGATCCGGTCCTCGATGCCCTGGGTGTAGATTCGCGCGATCTCGGCGGCGTCGGCCGGCGTGGCGAGTCGCGCCCTCACGCCTTCCTCCCGAACGTCTGCTCGATGCGCCTGAGCGCGGCGGCGAGGTCGATGGACTCGCGCAGCACCGGCGCCATCGGGTCGCCGAGCTTCTCGACGCGCGGCGGCACCGTCTCGATCGTGAAGCGCGCGGGCTCGAGCCGGGCGGTGACCTCCTCCCAGCGGAGTGGACACGACACGGGCGCGCCCGGCAGCGGGCGCACCGAGAACGGCGCGACGATCGTCTGGCCGTGCCCGTTCTGGCCCCAGTCGATGTACACCTTGCCGCCGCGGCCCCGGAGCGGCCGGACGACCGTGGCGATGGCCGGCTCCGCCTCGACGCCCAGCACGGCGAGCAGCCGCGCGAAGGTCCGCGTGGTCTCGTCGTCGTACCTGGCGCCGAGCGGGAGCAGGACGTGGAGGCCCGTCTTGCCGGAGGTCTTCACGTAATTCGGCAGCGCGAGCGCGTCCAGGATGCGACGGAGCGCCCGCGCCACGCGGACGACGTCGGTGAAGGGCGCCCCCTTGGGGTCGAGATCGAGCACGAGCCAGTCGGGGCGCTCGAGCGAGCCCCAGTGCGCGCTCCACATGTGGAGCGGGATCGTCCCGAGGTTGATGACGTACCGGAGGCTCTCGCGGTCGTTGACGATGAAGTAATCGATGTCGCGCCCGGCGTCCTTCGAGTGGATCCGCTCGGTGCGAATCCACGCGGGGGTCCACTCGGGCGCGTCCTTCTGGAAGAAAGATTTCCCGGCGATCCCGTCCGGGTAGCGCGTGAGCACGACCGGCCGATCCTTGAGGTACGGGAGCAGAAAGGGCGCGATCCGGTCGTAGTACTCCACCAGGTCGGCCTTCGTGTAGCCGTCGTCCGGCCAGAACACCTTCGTCGGATTGGTGATGGTGACGCTCGGACGTTCTTCCAAGTGAGCGGGGGTGGGGGGCTCGCTGGCTCGGGGTGCCTTCCGAGACCCGTGGCTTCTGGGGGTCGCCTCCGGCGCCAAGCGATCGGACTGGGCTCGAGCATCGAGAGCTAGCGTGGTCGAGGAAGGCACCCCGAGCCAGCGAGCCCCCTGCCCCTCGCGCTCGGTCGGGACTTCGCGCACGCAGTCTTCAGGCCGTTTGTCATCACGCAGACCCAGGAAGGTCGGGTGGCGGATCCCGCCGTCGGCCGTCCACTCGGTGAATCGAACCTCGCAGACGAGCTTCGGCTCGACCCAGTGGTGGCCGCGGCCCGACGGTGTGCCGACGTCAAACGGCGACGTCGCGCGCGCAAGCGGTTCCAGCCGACGGGCGACGAGCGCCAGCGTCGACTCGTCGAACCCCGTGCCCACCTTCGAGACGTAGACGAGCCGGCCGCCCTCGTAGAGCCCGAGGTGGAGCGCGCCGAAGTGGGCGCGCGAGCCCCGGGGCGCCGTGTAGCCTCCGATGACGAACTCCTGGCGGAGCTGGCACTTGACCTTGAGCCAGTCTCGGGAGCGCTTGCCGACGTAGGGGCTGTCGCGCTTCTTCGCCACGACGCCCTCGAGCCGCGCGCCACACGCCGCGTCGAAAAACTCCCGGCCCTGCTCGAGCACGTGGTCGCCGAAGTGGACGACACCGCGCGCCGGCAGGAGGAGCCGGAGACACGCCTTGCGCTCCTCCAGCGGCAGGGATCGCAGGTCACGTCCGTCGAGCGCGAGCGCGTCGAAGCACGCCGCGCTGACCGGGACCTCGAGGGACGCGCGCTCGACGTCGGTCGGGCGCGTCAGGTTCATGCGCGTCTGGAGGCGCTGGAAGCTCGAGCGCCCCGCCGCGTCGAGCGCCACGATCTCGCCGTCGAGGAGGAATCGGTCGAGGGGCAGCGTGCGGAGCGCGCGGACCACTTCCGGATAGCGCGCCGTGACGATCATCCCGCTCCGCCCCAGGAGCTCGACCCGCTCGCCGACGCGCGAGGCCAGGACGCGCACGCCGTCGTACTTGATCTCGAAGAGCCAGGCCGGATCGGAGAACGGCCGGTCCACGAGCGTGGCGAGCATGAAGAGGCCCGGGCGCGGCGCCGGCTCGCCGCGCGGGGCCTTCGAGGCCGCGAGCCGGGCGCGGAGCGCGTCGAGCCTGCGGGGGCCCTCGCGCAACTCTTCGACGGTGAGCCCCGAGAGGACCGACTCGGGGAGCGTCTCGACCGGCTCGACGCCGTCCGCGAACGCGTCGGCCTTCTTCAAGAGGAGCCACTCCCGCTCCTTGCCGCTCATGCGGGCGAGCACCCACCGCCCGCGGAGCTTGAACCCAAAGAGCTCGAACTCGAGCTTGCCCCGCGCGACCTGCTCCTTCGCCGGCCGGTCGCCGAGCGTGCGAAACCAGCCGCGATCCCAGACAATGGACGGCCCCGCGCCGTAGCTCCCCTCGGGGATCACCCCCTCAAAGTCGGCGTACTCGATGGGGTGGTCCTCGACGTGGACGGCCAGGCGGCGTTCGCCGTGGCGCACCGAGGGGCCCTTGGGCACCGCCCAGCTCGCGAGCACGCCGTCGATCTCGAGCCGCAGGTCGTAGTGGAGCCGCCGCGCCGAGTGCTTGTGGACGACGAACAGGTGGCCGTCGGCCGGCCGGCGGTCGCCGAACGGCTCGGGCGTGCGCGCGGGATCGCGCTTCTGCCGGTACTCGTCGAGGCCGCGGCTAGGCACGCAGCACCACAAGCACCGTGAGCGCCGCGGACAGGTTGTCGACCGCGTGCGCGGTGATCGAGGGCACGAGGCTTCCCGTGCGTTCGTACGCCCACGCCCACAGGACCCCGCTCACGAAGACCGAGGCGAAGCCGAGCACGCCGTAACCGTGGGCCACGGCGAAGACGACCGCGCTGACCAGCGCGGCCGCCGCCGGCCCGAGCCCTCGCCTGAGCGTGCCGAAGAGGAGCCCGCGGAAGACCAGCTCTTCGAAGACCGGCGTGAGCACGACCGTGTCGACGAGCGTCACGAGCACGACGGGCCAGGCGCCCCAGACCAGATCGCGGTCGAACCACTCGGTCCAGTGCGAGGAGATCCCGAGGGCCCGCCCCGCGGCGCCGACCATCGAGTCGCCCAGCTGCCCGGCCGCCACGAGCACGAGCGCGACGCGCAGCAGCCCTCGCACGCCGGAGCGCGTGAGGGCCAGGCCGAACCCGCCGACGATGCCGAGCCCCGACGGCCGCAGGAGCCACCACCAGGCCATCAGGATGACCGGGAGGAGGGCGAGGGTCGTCGCCGTGCCGACGACGACCCTCACGTACGGGTGCGGGGGTTCGCCCGGCAGGAAGGCCGCGCCCAGGAAGAGCGCGGCGAGCAGGAGCGCCCAGAGCGCGCCGCCCCGGAGGAGCACGTCGACGCCGGTACGCCCCGGCCAGGGCGGCGGAAGCGGCGCTACGTCCGAGCGCTCATCGGGGTGACGCGCCCACCACGCGAGCGTCACGAGCGCCAATGCCAGAATCGCGCCCTCCGCCAGGGTGATCACGCGCAGGCGAACCAGGAGCGGGCCCGCGCGCGGGTTGGGCGCCTCCGCCCGCGTGAGGCGCGCGACGAGCCGGTCGCGGAACCAGCCGGGCTCGAGGTGCGCGTCGACCTGCGCGACGAGGCCGGTCGCGTCGGCCCCACCGGACCCCACCGAGAGGTACGCGAGCGCGACCAGGTGCCGGAAGGTCCCGAACGGCTCGCCGCGCCGCGTCCACTCGTCGAATCGGCCGCGGAGTCGCTCGGCGCGGCCCGCCTCGCCCTCGAGGATCGCCAGATGGAGGTCGACGCTCGGCTCGAGCGACTCGCCCTCGAGCTCCTCGTACCAGCGGAGCGCGTCGGCGAGGTCGTCGGCGCGGCTCCCGAGGAGCGAGCGATAGACGCGCCGCTCCCACTCGGGCGCGCCGTCGATCCCGTCGTCCAGGTCGAGCGAGCGGCCGACGACGACGGCGAGGGCGCGCGCGGGCTCCACCACGTCCGCCACGGGAGAGCCCGTGGCGTGGAGCCACGTCGCCAGCGCCACGAAGGCGAGGAGCACCGCCGCCGACAGGGAGGTGAGGACCCCGAGATGTCGTCTCTCGACGGGGAGGGGCACGCTATCCATTGGAGGTGTCAAGCCTTCGCGCATCATAGGGAGCATCGTGCTATCGTGCAAACGATGCCCGCACACGCCACCGGGTCCGGGACGATCTCGTTCGGGCTGGTCTCGATCCCGGTCAAGCTCTACACGGCCGCGGCGTCGCAGTCCGTCTCCTTCAACCTGCTCCACGCCAAGTGCGGCTCCCGCATCAAGCTGCAGAACTTCTGCCCCGTCTGCAACGAGGTCGTGGACCGGGCGGCGCTCGTCCGCGGCTACGAGTTCGCGAAGGACCAGTACGTGCGCGTCGCCGACGAGGAGCTCAAGAGCCTCGAGGGCGAGGCGTCGAAGGTCATCGACATCGCGGAGTTCGTGCCGCTCACGTCGGTGGACCCGATCTATTTCGAGAAGACGTACTACCTGGGTCCCGACAAGGGCGGCGAGAAGGCGTATCGGCTCCTCGCCGACGCGATGGGTTCGCACGGGCGCGTCGCGCTCGCGAAGTTCGTCATGCGCGGCAAGGAGAGCCTCGTCCTCATCCGGCCGGCGCAGGGCGGGCTCATGCTGCACACGATGTACTTCGCCGATGAGGTGCGGAGCTTCGGCGAGATCGAGAAGGGCGAGTCGGCGAAGATCAAGGAGGGGGAGCTCCAGCTGGCGCTCCAGCTGATCGACGGCCTCTCGTCGGACACCTTCAGCCCCGAGAAGTACCGCGACGAGTACCGCGAGCGCGTGCTCGAGCTCGTCAACCAGAAGGTCGAGGGCAAGGAGGTTTCCGCCGCCGGACCCCAGGTGCAGCGGGCCCAGGTCATCGACCTCATGGAGGCCCTCAAGCAGAGCCTGGCCCGGCGCGCGGCGGCGCCGCCGGCCGCTCCGCCCGCGGCCCCCGCCGCGGCGGCGGAGAAGAAGCCGCTCGCGAAGGCCAGGCGCCCCGAGCCTGTGCCCGCCAAGAAGGCCCAGGCCGGCAAAAAGTAGCCCGCCCCGTCAGGGGATCAGGACGATCTTCCCGTAGGCTCCCGGCTTCAGCACCGCCTCGTGGGCGCGCACCGCCTCCTTGAGCGGCAGCTCCTGACCGACGACGGGCCGGAGGGTGCCGTTCGCCAGGCCGGCGCCGATGGCCGCGTGGATGGACGCCATCTCCTCCGGCGCCGCGTTCCAGAGCGCCAGCCCGAAGATCGCCGCGTCCTTCCCCATCGTCCCGCGCGGATTGATCTCGATGGTCCCGCGGTTGCCGATGACGACGATGCGGCCAAAGCGCGCCACGACGTCGATGTCCTTCTGGAGGTTGACGTTCGCGAGCATCTCGAGAATCACGTCCGCGCCCCGGGTGCCCGTGACCTCCATCAGCTTCGTGAGGTAGTCGGAGGTGCTGTGATCCAGGACGTGGTGGGCCCCGTGCTCCTGGACGAGTTTGCGCCCGCGCTCGGTCCCGGCGGTGCCGACGACGGTCATGCCGTGGGCCACGCCGAGCTGCACTGCCGCGATCCCCACGCCGCCCGAGGCGCCGTGGACGAGGAGGGTCTCGCCAGATCGGGCGTGGGCCTTGTTGTGGAGGCCGCGGTACGCGGTGCCGTACGGCACGCTCACCCCCGCGCCCTGGGAGAACGAGACGTTCGCGGGCAGGGGGTGGACCGTGGACGCCTCGCAGAGCGCGAGCTCGGCGTACCCGCCGCTCATCGGCGTCGTGGTGCGCACGACGTAGACGCGGTCGCCCCTCTTGAACCGGGTGACCCCCTGCCCGACCGTCTCGATCACGCCTGCGCAGTCGTTGCCGGGAACGTAAGGCAGGGTCGGCAGCATCGCGTAGCTTCCCGAGCGGATGTAGGTGTCCACCGGGTTCACGCCCGCGGCGCGGATCCGCACGACCACCTGCCCCGGCCCGGCCTTCGGGTCGGGCACGTCGTCGAGTTGGAGCACCTCGGGGCCGCCGAACTTGTGGACGCGGATCGCTTTCATCGTCTCCTCCTATTTCGCGAGCGCCTTCTTCTTCCAGAGCTCCCAGGGCCGGGGCACGGTAGAGCCGACCGACCCCGCCGCCTGCTTCGCCTCCTCGGGGTCGAGGTACGTCACGGGGCCGCCCAGCGCCATTGCCTGGGCCTGGAGCCTCGCATTCATCTCGAGGTAGACGCTGCGGAAGACCGCCTGGGGCAGCGACGGGCCCACGACCACTGCGCCGTGGCCGCGCATGAGCGCCGCCGTGCGGCTCCCGAGCGTCCCGGCCAGCGCCCGGCCGAGCGCGGGCGTGCGCACCAGCATGTCGCTGGGGCCGCCGGCCGCCTGGCGGATGTCGAACACCGGCACGCCCTCCCAGAGGAACGCGCTCATGTGGTAGAGGGGCCGGAGCGGCACGCCCGTGACGCCGAACGGGATGACCGACGGCGAGTGGTTGTGCACGATCGCCTGGACGTCCGGCCGCGCCTTGTAGATCTCGCCGTGGATGAACCGCTCGAGGTAGGAGGCGCGCTCGCGCGCGTCGATCGGGTTCGAGTCGAGATCGTACTCCATGACGTCGGCCACGGTGACGAGCTCGGGGGCGAGCGAGCGCGACATGAGGTAGCGGCTCGGGTCGCGATCGTGCCGCGCGCTGACGTGCCCGTAGCCGTCGAGCACGTTCTGGTCCGCCAGGATGCGGTTCGCGGCCACCAGGTCCTCGACGAGCCTGGGGTCGGGCGACCCGACCGTCCGCGGCGGGGTCTGGGCGGGCGCGGGCTCGAGGTCGGCGGCGGCCGCCGCGAGCACGAGCGCGCCGCCGGTCACGAACCACCGTCGCGTGAGGCTCACCATCGCCCTCCTCCTGTGAAGCCGAATCTTCGCATCACCCGTTGATTATCCACCAGAGGTAAAATGAGAGCGCCGGAGCGGCGATGCCCAGAACCATCCTCGAGCCGCGGTTCCACGTCGAATACCTGTCGATTCTCGACAGCGACGGCAACCTCGACGCCGCGCTCGAGCCGAAGCTCGCTCCCGGCGAGCTCAGATCCCTCCATCGCGCGATGGTCCTCGCCCGCCGCTTCGACGAGCGCATGGTGCGCCTGCAACGCCAGGGCCGCATCGGGACGTTCGCCCCGATCAAGGGCCAGGAGGCCTCGCAGCTGGGGAGCGTCGTCACGCTGCGGGCGACCGACTGGATGGTCCCGTCGTTCCGCGAGACGGCCGCGATGATCTGGCGCGGCTGGCCGATCGAGAAGATCCTCCTGTTCTTCGCCGGGTACGTCGAGGGCGGTCGGTCGGCGCCCGATCAGCGCGACCTCCCCATCACGATCCCGGTGGCGACGCAGCTCCCCCACGCCGTCGGCCTCGCCTACGCCGCCCAGTACCGCGGCGACGACGCGGTCGTCATGGCGTACTTCGGCGACGGCGCGACCAGCGAGGGCGACTTCCACGAGGCGCTGAACTTCGCGGGGGTCTGGCACGTGCCGGTCGTGTTCGTCTGCCAGAACAACCAGTGGGCGATCTCCGTGCCGCTCAAGAAGCAGACCCACTCGAAGACAATCGCCCAGAAGGCGCTCGCCTACGGCTTGCCCGGGATCCAGGTGGACGGCAACGACGTGCTCGCGGTCTACACGGCCGCGCGCGAGGCGGTCGAGCGGGCGCGCGCGGGTGAGGGTCCGACGCTGATCGAGTGCGTGACGTACCGCCTTGGCGTCCACACGACCGCGGACGATCCCACTAAGTATCGGACCCAGGAGGAGGTGACGGCGTGGGAGCAGAAGGACCCGCTCACGCGCTTCCGCGCCTACCTCGAGAAGAAGGACCTCCTGGAGGACGGGCTCGAGCAGCGGGTGGACGAGGAGATCGCGGAGGCGGTGCGGCGCTTCGAGGCGACGCCGCCGCCCGACCCGCTCCTCGTCTTCGACCACGTCTACGCCGAGATGCCGCCCCACCTCCGCGCGCAGCGCGAGGAGCTCGCCCGCTGGCTGCGCGAGGGCGGCGCCCCCGCGCCCGAACCGCCCGAGGCCCCGCAGGGCGCGACGCCGATGCGCGGCCAGCGCCTGACCCGGCGATGACGCCCAGCGCACCTGACGCAGGCCACCCACGGTTTGCGCCGGGCTGGAGCTCCGATACATGACGCCCCGGGCACCTGAGGCAGGCCACCCACGGTTTGCGCCGGGCTGGAGCTCCGATACATGACGCCCCGGGCACCTGAGGCAGGCCACCCACGGCTGGAACCGGCCTGGAGCTCCGATACATGACGCCCATCACCAAGCTCAACATGGTGAAGGCGCTCAACCTCGCGCTCCTGCAGGAAATGGAGCGCGACCCCGACGTGCTGATCCTCGGCGAGGACGTCGGCGTGGACGGTGGCGTCTTCCGCGTCACGGATGACCTCCAGCGAAAGTTCGGCTCCCAGCGCGTGATCGACAGCCCGCTCGCGGAGGCGGCCATCATCGGCACCGCGGTCGGCATGGCGCTCTACGGCCTCAAGCCCGTCTGCGAGATCCAGTTCTCCGGCTTCGCCTTCCAGTGCTTCCATCAGATCGAGAACCACGCGGCGCGCTACCGGCAGCGCTCCCAGGGACGCTTCCACTGCCAGATGGTGATCCGCATGCCCTACGGCGGTGGCGTCCGCGCGCTCGAGCACCACACGGAGTCCGAGGAGCAGTTCTACGCGCACGTGCCCGGCCTCAAGATGGTGATCCCGTCGGGGCCGCGGACGGCGCGTGCGCTCCTCACGAGCGCGATCCGCGACCCCGACCCGGTGGTCTTTTTCGAGTCGAAGGCGCTCTACCACGCCGCGAAGGAGGAGATTCCCGAGGATCCCGAGACCCTCCCGATCGGCCGCGCGCAGGTCGTCCGCGAGGGAGTCGATCTCACGCTCGTCGCGTACGGCGCTATGCTGCGGGTCGCCCGGGAGGCGGCCGACGTGCTCCAGGCCGAGGACCGGGTCGAGACCGAGGTGATCGACCTGCTCACGATCGCCCCGCTCGACCGCGAGACGATCGTCACCTCGGTCGGCAAGACGGGCCGCGCCGTCGTCGTCCACGAGGCGCCGCGAAGCTTCGGGCCCGGCGCCGAGGTCGCCGCGTCCATCATGGAGGGCGCCTTCCTCCACCTCGAGGCGCCCGTGCGCCGCGTCACGGCGAACGACGTGTCGTTCGTCGGCTTCGCGCGCGAGAAGGCGAATATCCCCGACGTCGCGCGCATCGTCGCCGCCGCCCGCGAGACCCTCGCCTTCTAGCCGATGGCCCGCGCGTTCGTCCTGCCCGACCTGGGCGAGGGGCTGACCGAGGCCGAGATCGTCAAGGTGCTCGTCCAGGAGGGCGACCTCGTCCAGGAGGACGCGCCGCTCCTCGAGGTGGAGACGGACAAGGCCACGGTCGAGATCCCGTCGCCGGTCACGGGGCGCGTCACCCAGATCCACGTCCAGCCGGGGCAGACCGTCAAGGTCGGCGCGGTGCTCGTGACATTCGACGAGGAGGGCGGCAGGAGCCCCCTCCCTGCCCCCACGCCCACGCGCGCACCGTCATCGTCGACGCCCCCGACTCCCTCCCACGTCGGGCCTGTGGCGGCGACGCCGGCGACGCGCCGGCTCGCGCGCGAGCTCGGCGTCGACCTCCGCACCGTGCGCGGTGGCACGGGTCCAGGCGGACGCGTGACCGACGACGATGTGCGGGCGGCCGCTGCGGGCGGGCGGCAGCGTGCGCCCTCCCAGCCCGTCGCCGAGCGCCCGGCCCCCGCGCCGCCCACCGTCGCGAAACCTCTGGCACCGGTGGGCGTCACGCCGCCCGCGCTGCCCAAGTTCGAGCAGTGGGGCCCCGTCGAGCGTCAGCCGCTCTCGCACCTCCGGCGCACGATCGCCGAGCGCATGACGCTCTCGGCCACGCTCGTCCCCCACGTGACGCACTTCGACCGGGCCGACATCACCGAGCTCGACGCGATCATCCGCCGCAACGTCGAGCCGGCGCGGCAGCGCGGGCTCACGCTCACGCTGACGAGCTTCCTGTTGAAGGCTGCGGCCCTGGCGCTCCTCGAGCACCCGCAGTTCAACGCGAGCCTCGACCCGGCGGCCGGCGAGCTGGTCCTCAAACGGTATTACCACCTCGGCGTCGCGGTGGCGACGGACCGCGGTCTGATCGTCCCGGTGATCCGCGACGTGGACCGGAAGCCCTTGCCCGAGCTCCAGCGCGAGCTCGCCGCCCTGGCGCAGCGCGTGCGCGAGGGCAAGGCCACGCTCGAGGACCTGCGCGGCGGGACCTTCACGCTCACCAACATCGGAGCGCTCGGCGGGACGGGCGCCGTCCCGATCATCAATTACCCCGAGGTCGCCATCCTCGGCGTCGCCCGCGCGCGGGAGGAGCCGGTGGTGCTGGAGGGGCGCATCGTTCCCCGAGTCCTGGTGCCGCTCTCGCTCACGTTCGACCACCGCGTCGCCGACGGCGCCGACGGCGCCCGCTTCGCCACCGCCATCGTGCGGCGGCTCGAGCGCCCCGAGCAGCTCCTCCTCGAATGGTGAGCGCGATCGTCGCGCGCCGGACCGTGTCGTCGCCATGGTGATGGGCGACCTCGTACGCGAGGTGGACGTGGCCGTCGTGGGCGGCGGCCCGGGCGGCTACTCGGCGGCGTTCCGCTGCGCCGAGCTCGGCCTCGAGACGATCATCGTGGACGCGGGCCGGCGGCTCGGCGGCGTCTGCCTGTGGGAAGGCTGCATCCCGTCGAAGGCGCTCCTCCACGTCGGGGCGGTGCTCGGCGAGGCCGAGCGCGCGAAGGAGTTCGGCGTGGACTTCGGCGAGCCGAGGATCGCGCTCGACGCCCTCCGCTCGTGGAAGACCGAGCGCGTCGTCGGCAAACTCGCGCGAGGGCTCGCCGCCGTCGCGAAGTCGAAAGGCGTGGAGGTCGTCGGCGGCCACGGGGTCTTCGAGGACTCCCGCGTGCTCCGCGTGGAAGGCGACGAGCCCCAGAAGATCCGCTTCAAGCACGCCGTCGTCGCGACGGGCTCGACGCCGAGTCCGCTGCCCGGCCTCGACACGGCGCAGGACCGCGTGATGGACTCGACGGCGGCGCTCGAGCTCCCCGACGTGCCCGAGCGCCTCCTCGTCGTCGGCGGGGGCTACATCGGCCTCGAGCTCGGCCAGGTCTACGCCGCGCTCGGCAGCAAGGTGATGCTCGTCGAGATGACCGACGGCCTCCTGCCCGGGGTCGACCGTGACCTCGTCCAGCCGCTCGCGCGCCAGTGTGAGAGGCGCTTCGTGAAGATTCGGCTCGACACGAAGGTGACGTCGCTGCGCGAGACGGGCTCCGGGATCGAGGCGCGCTTCGGCGGCGACACCGTCGGCTTCGACCGCGTGCTCGTCGCCGTCGGGCGGCGCCCGGCGAGCGCCGACCTCGGCCTCGAGACGACGCGCGTCCGGCCCGACGCGCGCGGCGTGATCGCCGTGGACGCGCTGTGTCGCACGGCCGACCCGCGCATCTGGGCCGTCGGCGACGTCACGGGCGAGCCGATGCTCGCCCACCGCGCGATGCGCCAGGGCAAGGTCGCCGCCGAGGCGATCGCGGGTCGACCCGCGGCGTTCGACAATGTCGTCGTGCCAGCGGTCGTCTTCACCGACCCCGAGGTCGCGTGGTGCGGGCTCACCGAATCCGCGGCCACGCGCGAGGGACGCCCCGTGCGGCTCGCGAAGTTCCCGTGGGCCGCTTCGGGGCGCGCCGCGACGCTCGGCCGGAGTGACGGACTGACGAAGCTCATGGTGGATCCCGACACCGGACGCGTGCTCGGCGTCGGGATCGTGGGCCCCGGTGCGGGAGAGCTGATCGCAGAGGGCGCCGTCGCGGTCGAGACGGCGCTGACCGTCGAGGACCTCGCCCTGACGATCCACACCCATCCGACGCTGTCGGAGACCCTCATGGAGGCCGCGGAGACGCTCTTGCGGCCGGCGTGAGCCTCCCGTGGCGGCGACGCGCGACCGTATGATCCTCGTCACCGCCTTCGAGCCCTTCGGCGCGCACTCCGTCAACCCGTCAGAAGGGCTCGCAAAGGCGGTGGACGGACGCCGTTTCGGCGCCTGCGCGGCGCGCGGCGCGGTCCTGCCCGTGCATCACGCCGACGCCGCTCGACGCCTCGACGCGCTCCTCGACGAGACCGAGCCGGTCGCCGTCGTGCACCTCGGGCTCGCGGCCGGCCGCGCACGGGTGGCGCTCGAGCGTGTCGCCGTGAACGTGATGGACTACGGCGAGCCCGACGGCGCGGGCTTCCAGGCGTCGGGTGAGCCGATCGCCCCGGACGGGCCCGCGGCGTATTTCGCCACGCTCCCGCTCGCCGCGATCCTCCGCGCGCTCACCGCCGAGGGGATCCCCGCGTACGTCTCGAACACGGCGGGCACCTACCTCTGCAACCAGACCCTCTACACGACCCTCCACTCCGTGCGGCAGCGGTCGAACCCGCCGAAGGTGGGCTTGATCCACGTCCCGCTCCTCCCGGTGATGGTTGCGGCGACCGGGCTCGAGCAGCCGAGCATGGACTTCCCGCTCATGCTGCGGGCGGTCGAGGTCGCGCTCGGCGTCCTCGGAGCCGCGGCGCACCTCGTCTCAGGCCACCCACCAATCGCGCCGGCCTCGCGGCCCCCGTCGGAGTGAGCGGCGACTTGGGGAACGCAGCCGCGGCGCACCTCGTCTCAGGCCACCCACCAATCGCGCCGGCCTCGCGGCCCCCGTTACAATAGTCGCGTGAGGGCCCTCCTGCTCGATCTCGACGACACGCTGCTCGATTACTCGGGCGGCGTCGACGCCCACTGGGAGGCGGCGGTGGCCGCGTGCGCACCGCCGGGTCTCGATCGCATGAAGCTCCTGATCGCCCTCGCCGAGACCCGACGCTGGTTCTGGGACGATCCGGACCGACACCGCCGCGAGCGCGTGAACATGCTCGCCGCCTGGCGGCACATCGCAGAGTACGCCCTCGAGCGCACGGGCGTCGAGGCCGACGGGCTGGCGGAGGCGATCGCCCACGACTTCGCCGCACGTCGGCGCGACGCGATGCGCCTCTTCCCCGACACCGTCGAGAGCCTCGAGCGCCTCCGGCGCCGGGGGATCCCGCTCGCGCTCGTGACCAACGGCGATGCCTCCCAGCAGCGCGACAAGATCGAGCGCCACGACCTTGGGCGCTTCTTCGACGTCGTCCTGATCGAGGGCGAGTTCGGCGTCGGCAAGCCCGAGGAGATCGTCTATCGTCACGCCCTCCGGGCGCTCGGCGCGCCGCCCGAGGAGGCGTGGATGGCGGGCGATCACCTCGAGTTCGACGTGGACGCTCCCCAACGGCTGGGATTGCACGGCGTGTGGATCGATCGGGCTGGCCACGGCCTCCCGGCGGGAAGCCGAGTCCGCCCCCACCGGGTCGTCCGTTCGCTGCGCGAGTTGGTCGAAGCCCCGGGCTGAGCCCGGCGCCGCCTCAGCGACGCGTCGGTGTTCGAGCGCCGGCTTTGCCGGCGCAACCGGATTCGGGGGGTGGCTCGGAGGGGGCCGTCGAGGCCCCCTTCGATGACCTAGCGGCGGCGCCGACGCCCGTGCAGCACCTCGCACCAGCGCCGGTTGTCGTCACCGCCCGCCTCGGCGCTACCCGAGAGATAGGCCGCGGCGGTCACGACCTCGTCGTCAGCGCCGTCGCGCGCCGGGGCATGCGACTCGCACCAGCGCACGTCGAGGATCTCCAGGCTGGGATCGGCGTCGGGTTCACAGCCGGGACAATACGCGCGCGCAACGGACGGGGTGTCCGGAATGAACTCCGTCACCGCTCTCTGGCGAGGGTACGCATCGCCATCTCCTTTTACTCTAGTGTACCCTCGGCCCCATGCAAAACTTATTGAACCGCCAGGTCCTCCTCCGAAGCCGCCCCACGGGCGAGCCCCGGGTCTCCGACTTCGAGCTCGTCGAGTCGCCCGTGCCCGCACCGGGAGAGGGCGAGCTCCTGTGCCGCACGATCTACCTCTCGCTCGACCCCTACATGCGCGGGCGGATGAACGACGTGAAGTCGTACGCCCAACCCGTCGAGCTCGGCAAGCCCATGGTCGGCGGAGCCGTCAGTGAGGTCATCGCCTCGAACCACACCGCGTTCCCGACGGGGAGCTTCGTCGTCGGCCCGACTGGCTGGCAGGCGTATGCGCTCTCCCGGGGCGCCGGCATGCGGAAGCTCGATCCGAAGGCAGCGCCGCTGTCCACGGCGCTCGGCGTCCTCGGTATGCCCGCAATGACGGCATACGTCGGCCTCTTCGACATCGGCCAGCCCAAGCCCGGCGAAACGGTCGTCGTCTCCGCCGCGGCCGGCGCCGTCGGCTCGGTGGTGGGGCAGCTCGCGAAGATCCGGGGATGCCGGGCGGTCGGGGTGGCGGGCGCGCAGGCGAAGTGCGAGTTCGTCGTGAAGGAGCTGGGCTTCGACGCCTGCGTGAACTACCGCTCCGAGCCTCTCGTGCCCGCGCTCCAGAAGGCGTGCCCGAAGGGGATCGACGTCTACTTCGACAACGTCGGCGGGGACGTGCTCGCCGCCGTCCTGCGGCTCATCAACCCGTTCGCGCGCATCCCGCTCTGCGGCCTGATCTCGCAATACAACGCCGCGGAGCTCCCGCCCGGGCCGAATCCGTCCCCGCTCCTCGTCAACCGGGCGCTCATCCGGGGCTTCATCGTCTCCGAGCACGGCGACCGCTTCGCCGACTTCCACCGCGACTGCTCTGCGTGGCTCCGCGAGGGCAGGCTCCGGTACCGGGAGGACGTCGTCGTCGGTCTGGAGAACGCCCCGGAGGCGTTCATCGGCCTCCTGCGCGGCCGGAATTTCGGCAAGCTCGTCGTGAGGGTCGGCGACGATCCGACCGTCAAGAGCTGCTGACGCCGGCGATGAAGATCGCCGAGCTCCGCGCCTACCCGACGTCGTTCCCGCTGCCGCCCGACGCGAGCGTCGCCCTCGGCATCGGACGCGCCGTCAAGCGCGACGCCGTCGTCGTCAAGGTCACGACCGACGACGGGCTCGTCGGCTGGGGCGAGGCCCACCACGGCCGCGCGCCCGGCGCGGTCGCCCATCTCGTCAACACCACGCTGCGCCAGCTCGTCCTCGGCCTGGACGCGACGAACGTGGTGGGCGCGTGGCAGCGCGTCGCGTGATCACGATCCTCCAGCCCGACCTCTCGACGACGGGCGGCCTGACCGAGGGCCTCCGCGTCGCGGCGCTCGCCTCCGCGTGGAAGCTCTCGATCCACCCCCACACGTCGATGACCGGCCTCAACATGGCGGCCACGATCCACTTCCTGGCCGCCATCGACAACGGCGGCTACTTCGAGGCGGACGTCTCGAAGGGCAACCTCTTCCGCGACCGGCTCACGAGCGCGCCCTACACGCTGGACACGAACGGCTGCGTCGCTCCGCCGGAGAAGCCGGGCCTCGGCGTCGAGGTGGACGAGGATTTTCTCGTCGAGCACCCCGTCATCGAGGGGCCCGCGTACGTGTAGACACCCACCCGAGAACGACCGCGGCCATGCCGACGAGCCCCGCGCTCCCGGCCACGACGAGGGCCGTCCGAACCCCCAGCGCCTCGGCGATCGCGCCGATCATGAACGCGCCGAGCGGGAACGCGCCGCCGAAGGCGAGCGTGTAGAAGCTCATCACGCGACCGCGGAGCGCGTCGGGTGCGGAGAGCTGCAGCGTGGTGTTGCAGCTCGCCATGAAGACGATCGAGAAGAAGCCGAGCTGGAAGAGGTGCACGACGGCCGTGTGGAAGTCGGCGGCGGTCGCGAGCGCCACGAGCGCCAGGCAGGAGAGGACGCCCGCGAGGAGGATCGTGCGGAGCGGGGTCTGGCGGCCGCCGAGGGTCGCCAGGGACAGCGCCCCCGTGACGGCGCCGATCCCGAGCGCTGCCATGAGGAAGCCGAACCCCTCGGCGCCCAGCCCGAGCACCTTCCGCGCGACGAGGGGGACGACGATCGTGAAGTTGAAGACGCAGAGACTTACGACCAGCACGAGGCCGAGGACCAGCGCGATCCGCGACGTGCCGAGCGCGTAGCGGAGCCCTTCCCGGACCGCCTGGCTCACCGTCGCGGCCGTGCGCGGCCGGGGCGTGCCCTCCGCGCGGACGAGGAGCAGCGCGCCGATCACCACGAGGAACGAGAGGCCGTTCAGCAGGAACGCGGGGGCCACGCCGAGGCGGCCGATCAGGAGGCCGGCCACCGCCGGGCCCACGATGCGTGCGCCGTTGAATGCGGCGGAGTTGAGGGCGACCGCGTTCACGAGGTCATCCTTCCCGACCATCTCGACGACGAAGACCTGGCGCGTCGGCATGTCGATCACGTTCGCGCAGCCGAGGAGGAGCGCCAGGACGGCGACGTGCCAGTACTGGACGTGCCCGCTCCAGACGAGCGCCGTGATCGTGAACGCCTGGAGGGCGAGGGCCGACTGGGTCGCGAGGATCAGCCGGCGCTTGGGCAGCCGGTCGACGATCGCGCCCGCGACGACCGAGAACATCAAGACGGGGGCGAACTGGAACGTGCCGATGAGCCCGAGCTTGAGCGGCGAGCCGCTGAGCTGCAGCACGAGCCACGACTGGGCCACGGACTGCATCCACGTGCCGATCAGCGAGACGAGCTGGCCGCCCCAGAAGAAACGGAAGTCGCGGTGGTTGAGCGCGCGCAGCGCTTCGGGAAAGGGCATCGCGTCTTTTCCAGCTTGCGCGGTCCCGGCCGCGAAGGCAAGATGGGCGCTCACGATGATCGCGCCTGGCGAGCTCGCGCGGCTGATGCAGTCCGCGGCGCCCCACGCCGTCCTCGACCTGCGCGAGAGAGCGGCCTACGAGCGGGGTCACATCTATCGCGCCACGTCCCTCCCGCGACGGCTCCTGGAGTTCCGGCTCCCGGCGCTCGTCCCCGCGCGCGCGACGCCCCTCGTCGTCTGCGACGCTGACGGGCGGCTCGCTGCGCTGGCGCTGCCGACGCTCGGCGAGATGGGCTACCCCGACGTGCGGACCCTCGACGGCGGCCTGGCCGCCTGGCACGCCGAGGGGCGTCCGCTCGTCGAGGGCGTCAACGTGCCGAGCAAGGTCTTCGGCGAGCGCGCCCTGCACGAGTGCCAGACGCCGCAGCTCGCGCCCCACGAGCTCCGAGAGCGGATCGAGCGCGGCGACGACCTGGTGATCGTCGACGCGCGGACGCCCGAGGAGTACGCGCGGGGCACGCTCCCCGGCGCCTGGAGCGTCCCGGGCGGCGAGCTGGTCTTCCGCATCGCCGAGCTGGTCGGGCACCCCGAGACGACGATCGTCGTCCACTGCGGCGGCCGGACGCGTTCCTACATCGGCGCCGAGTCGCTCCGGCGCATGCGCCTCGCCAACCCTGTCGTCGCGCTGGAGAACGGGACGATGGGCTGGGAGCTCGCGGGCCTCGCACTCGAGCGCGGGGCGGCGCGCTGGGCGCCCGCGCCGTCGGCGCGGAGCCGAGCCGTCGCCACGCTGACCGCGAAGCGCGTCGCGGCCGAGGACGGGATCCCCTTCGTCTCGCCCGACGAGCTCGCCGCGCGTCTGGCCACGCGCGAGCGCCAGAACCTCTACGTCCTCGACGTCCGGACGGCCGACGAGTACGCCGCGGGCCACGTCGCCGGCGCCGTCTGGGCGCCCGGGGGCCAGGCGGTGCAGGCGACCGACGAGTACGTCGCGGTCCGCGCCGCGTCGATCGTCCTCGTCTGCGACGGCGTCGCACGCTCTGTGATGGCGGCGTCTTGGCTCCGCCGCATGGGGCTCCCCGACGTCGCTGTGCTCGCCGGGGGCCTGTCGGCCTGGACCGACGCCGGCGGCGCCGTCGAGCCGGGACACCCGGCGCTCGTCCCCTTCGGCTGGGAGGCCGCGCGCCGGCGCGTCGCGCGCGTCGGCCCCGCCGACCTCGGCTCGGCCCTGATCGTCAGCGTGGACCCGAGCGACGCCTACGCGCACCGCCACGTGCCGGGCGCCCGGTGGCTCTGTCGCAGTCGGCTCGAGTGGACGATCGGCACAGTCGCGCCGGACCGGCAGGCGCCGATCGTCGTCACCTGTGCCGACGGCGTCGCTTCGACCCTCGCCGCGGCGACGCTCGGACGCCTCGGCTACACCGCCGTGAGCGTCCTCGATGGCGGCACGCGCGCGTGGGTCGAGGCAGGGCGTGCCGTCGAGAGCGGCCGGACGCGGCTCGCCGACGAGCCCGACGACGTCGTGCTCAAACCCTACGAGCGGGGACGCGCGGCGATGGAACGCTACCTCAGGTGGGAGACGGATCTCGACGCCGAGGGACGTAGCCGGAGCCGGCTCCTGTGAAGCTCCCGGCGCTCGTCACGACCGGGTGGCTCGTCGCGAATCTCGGCCGGCGCAACCTGCGCGTCGTCGACGGCTCGTGGCACATGCGAGGGCTTGGGCGCGAGGCCTTCGAGGAGTTCGTCGAGGCGCACGTCCCCGGCGCCGTGTTCTTCGACATCGACGAGATCGCCGACCCGAGCACGCCCCTGCCGCACATGCTCCCGAGCGCACGGAAGTTCGCGGAGCGTGTCGGCCGGCTGGGGATCACGAACGCCGATGGCGTCGTCGTCTACGACACGCGCGGCGTCGTCAGCGCGGCGCGCGTCTGGTGGACGTTCCGCGCCTTCGGCCATGGGCGGGTCGCCGTTCTCGACGGGGGCCTCCCGAAGTGGCGCGCCGAGGGTCGGCCCGTCGAGTCGGGCCTGCCCGCGCCCCGGCGGCGCCGCTACACGGCCCGTCTTCACCGGAGCCTCGTGCGCGATCTCGAGCAGATGCGCGCAAACCTCGCGCGCCGCCGCGAGCAGGTGCTCGACGCGCGCTCGCACGGCCGTTTCGTCGGCACCGAGCCCGAGCCGCGCCCGGGGCTGCGCGCCGGTCACATCCCGGACAGCCTCAACCTGCCGTACGAGCGGCTCTACGCGAGGGACGGCACGCTCCTCGGGCCCGGCGAGCTGCGACGCGCCTTCGAGGCCGCGGGCGTCGGTCTCGACCGCCCCGTGGTCACGACCTGCGGCTCGGGCATCACCGCCTCGGTGCTGGCGCTCGGGCTCCACCTCCTCGGACGGAATCGGGTTGCGGTCTACGACGGCTCGTGGACAGAATGGGGTGGGCGGCCCGACACTCCGGTGGAGGGAGAGGAGGACCCATGGCGACAGCGCCCTACACGCTCGAGAACTTCGTCTCCGACCTCGACCGCATCACGCGCGACGAGACCGCGCCGCGCACCATCACCGAGCGCGTCGCGCCACTCCTGGCGAAGCTCGTGACGAACCCCAACGTCGTGCCCGTCGAATTCCGCCGGCGCCCGCGCGACCAGAGGCGCGGCCGCTACATGCTCCACCGCACGCCCCGCTTCAACGTGACGTCGGTCGTCTGGGGGCCCGGGGAGAGCGCCGCCGCGCACAACCACGAAACGTGGGGGGTGATCGGGGTCATCGACAACGAGATCGAGGAGACGCGCTACCGCGTCGAGGAAGGCGCCGCGAGCGGCCGGGCGAAGCTCGAGGTGAAGGCGGTCATGCGCCACGCGCCGGGCGCCATCTCGTGCCTGGTCCCCGGGGACGAGGTGCACGCGATGCGCAACCCGACCGAGCGCGACACCGTCGAGATCCACGTCTACGGGAAGGACCTCGCGGGCTTGAAACGCAAGATCTGGGACGCCGACGGGACGGAGAAGCCGCTCATCACGCCGAAGTACATGAACTGCTGACGCATGGCGTCTGGCGAGGCGCTGTTCAACCCGTACCTCCCCGAATTCCACGCGGACCCGTATCCGTTCTATCACCGTCTGCGCGCGGTCGCCCCGGTGTACCAGACCCCGATGGGGTTCTGGGTGCTCACACGGTACGACGACGTCGTCACGGTCCTCCGCGATCCGCGCTTCGGGCGCGACGGGTTCGAGCAGAGGCTCGCCGCCGTCTACGCTGACGAGCGGGCCGAGTCCAGTCGCCTTCCCCGGTCGATGCTCTTTCGGGACCCGCCCGACCACACCCGCCTGCGAGCGCTCGTGAGCAAAGCCTTCACGCCGCGCGTGATCGAGCGCATGCGCGAGCACATCCAGGACATCGTGAACCGCCTGCTGGGTCGGGTTCGGGACGCGAAGGGCATGGACGTCATCACCGACCTCGCGTATCCGCTCCCCGTCACGGTGATCTGCGAGATGCTGGGCGTGCCGACGGGAGATGAGGGCGTCATCCGGCAGTGGTCGTCCGATGTTGCCCGGAGCCTGGACGCGATCGGCATGCCATCCGACATCGAGGTCGTCGCGCGTGGCCGGGCGGCCCGTCGCGAGCTGGGCGACTACTTTCGCCGTCTTCTCCCCGAGCGGCGCAGGCGTCCTCAGGACGATCTCCTGAGCCTGCTGATCGCCGCCGAGGAAGCCGGCGACACGCTGAGCGAAGGGGAGCTGCTCGCCACCTGCGTCCTGCTCTTCATCGCCGGCCATGAGACGACCGTCAACCTGATCGGCAACGGGTTGCTAGCCCTCCTGCGCCATCCGGACCAGCTCGGGCGGCTGCGGGACGATCCGGCGCTGATTCAGAGCGCGGTGGAGGAGCTGCTGAGGTACGACAGCCCGGTGCAGCGGACGGCGCGCATCACGACCACCGACGTCGAGGTCGACGGCCGCACGCTCGCGAAGGGCTCGATGGTCGTGGCCGCGATCGGCGCGGCCAACCGCGACCCGGCACACTTCCCGGACCCGGACCGTCTGGATATCACGCGTCGGGACAACCGGCACATCGCCTTCGGCTTTGGCATCCACTTCTGTCTCGGCGCGCCCCTGGCTCGGCTCGAAGGGCAGATCGCCTTGGGCACCCTCCTCCGCGAGCGGCCAGGCTTGGCGGTCGACGCGACGCCGACCTGGCGAGAATCGTCGACGCTGCGCGGGCTCAGGGCGCTGCCGGTGACGTTCTAGCGGCGGCGAGGTCCCGATGGCGACGACGCTCTCCGACGAGATCAAGGCGCTCGTGCGCGGCGCGAACTTCGCCCATCTCGCCACGCTGATGCCCGACGGCTCGCCGCAGGTGGCGCCGGTGTGGGTCGACCTCGAGGGCGACCGGATTCTCGTCTGCACGGGCGAGGCCTCGCTCAAGGCCAAGAACACGAAGCGGGACGCGCGCGTCGCGCTGTCCGTCATCGCGATGGACAACCCCTACAAGGAAGCGCAGCTCCGCGGCCGCGTCGTCGAGCGGCAGCCCGACGCCGACTTCGAGACGATCGACCGCGTCGCGCAGAAGTACGCGCGCCGGCCCTTCCCGTTCCGCCAGAACCCGGCCGAGCGCGTCGTGCTCGTGATCGAGGTCGAGCGCGCGCGTTACGCGGTCCTGCCGTTCACCCACACACCCGCGTAGCGGCCGCGGCGGGTCGGATGGCGCAGCGGTTCGCCGGCCGGGTCAACGCACCCGATTTCCCGCCCGACGCCGACTGGCTCAACACCGGGCGCCCGCTCTCCCTCCGCGACCTGCACGGCAAGCTGGTCCTGCTCGACTTCTGGACCTTCTGCTGAATCAACTGCCTGCACATCCTTCCGCAGTTGCGGAAGCTCGAGCGCAAGTGGAGCCAGGAGCTCGCCGTCGTCGGCGTGCACTCGCCGAAGTTCCTGAGCGAGCGGGAGACCGAGGCCGTCCGCGCCGCGATCCTCCGCCTCAACGTCGGCCATCCGGTGGTGAACGACCGCGACTTCCGCGTCTGGCAGGCGTATGCGGTCCGTGCCTGGCCCACGCTCATCGCCGATACCAACAACCACGCGATCCGGGTGGCGAGCCTCGCGAGCGGTGACGTGACCACGCTGGTCCTTCGCGGTCTCTGACGCGTGGCATGAAGATCAACCGACGCGCAGCGCTCAAGGTCGGCGGGACCGGCGCCGTGCTCGCCGCCGCGGGCGGCGTCTGGCGCGCGTGGGAGCAGGGGGTATGGAGCGCGGGCGAGGGGCCGGCGTACGAGCCGTGGCGTCGCTGGCGGAGCGACCCGAGCGAGGGACCGCTCGCGCTGGTCCGGGCGGCCATCCTCGCGGCCAATCCCCACAACAGCCAGCCGTGGCTGTTCAGGGTGGGCGACTCGCGGATCGATCTCTTCGCCGATCCGGCGCGCGACATCGGCGCCGTCGACCCCGATCACCGCGAGATGTACATCGGGCTCGGCTGCGCGCTCGAGAACCTGCTCCTCGCCGCCGGCGCCCGCGGTCTCGCGTGGCGGCTCGGGCTGATGCCGGATCGGGCCCACGCGACCCACGTGGCGCGGATCGATCTCACGCCGGGCCCTCGGGCGACGAGCGAGCTCTACGAGGCGATCCCACACCGGCACACGAATCGTGGTCCGTATGATCGGTCGCGCGCCGTGCCGCCCGAGCTCCTGGACGCGATGACCCGCTCGGCCGGCGACGATGCGAGGCTCTCCTGGCTCGTCTCGGACACCGACCGGCGTCGGCTCGGCCAGGTCATCGTCCGCGCGACCGAGGCGATCGTCGCCGACGACGCGCAGAGCCGGGCGAGCGCCCGCTGGTTCCGGTTCCGCTGGGCCGACGTCCAGCGCCACCGCGACGGCATCACGATCGACGCGAACCTGACGGACCCGCTCATGCGCGTCGCCGCCAAGATGCTCCCGCCGCTCTCGCGTGAGCGAAGCGATCGCTTCTGGCTCGCGGCGACCCGCGACACCTTCGTGGCCACGGCGGCAGGATTCGGCATCCTCTCGGTTCACGACGCGCGCGACAACGCTCAGCGGCTCCGGGGCGGCCGCGCGTGGCAGCGCCTACACCTCCAGGCGACCGCGCAAGGACTCGCGCTCCAGCCGCTGAACCAGCCGACCGAGCGCGCCGACCGCGAGCGGGTCCTGGCGATCGAGCCGACGTTCGGGCGGGCGCTCACGGAGCTCGTAGACGACGCGGCCTGGCAGGCGTTGATGACCTTCCGGGTCGGTTACCCGACGCGGCCGGCGGCACTCAGTCCGCGCCGCGCCGCCGAGGCGCTTCTGATTTAGGGATCAGTCGCAGTAGAGCTCGACGGTATAGCCGTTCGGGTCTTCGATGTAGATCGCGGACGGCCCGCGCCGGCCCGTGATCCGCACGCCGGCGCGCTTCACCCGCTCGCAGACCTTCCTCCACTCGGCGCGCGGGAAGTGCAGGCCGAAGTGGTCGAGGCCGCCGGCGCCGGGGTCGAACGCCCGCCGGCTCTGGACGAAGTTCAGGAGGTCGTGCCCCCCGGGCGTCTCGAGGAAGATCATCCCCTCGTGTGGGAACGCGGTCTTCAGCCCGAGGACGTCCAGATAGAAGCGCTCCGTGCGTCCGAGGTCCCGGGTCCGGAGCGCGAGGTGGCGGAGCCCGCGAGTCGTCATCCCTTGAGCCCTCCCGTGCCCCAGCCCGCCACGAGATGGCGTTGGACCGCCATGAAGAAGGCGAGCGCGGGGATCGTGATCAGCATGCCCGCCGCCATGACGAGCCCCCAGTCCACGACCGCGGCGGCGAAGAGGTCCTGGACGCCGACGGGGAGCGTCTTGAGCTCGTCCGAGGCGATCAGGATGCGCGTGAAGATGTAGTCGTTCCACGCCAGCGTGAACGTGAAGATGGACGTCGCGATCAGGCCCGGGAGCGCGAGCGGCAGCACGATGTAGAGCACTGCCCGGCCGCGCCCCGCGCCGTCCACGTGCGCCGCCTCCTCGAGCTCGACGGGGATCGAGCGGAAGAAGGCGCGCAGGAGCCACAGCGCGAACGGCAGGCAGAACGACGAGTACGCAAGCACCAGGGCCGTGTGGGTGTTCACGAGGGACACCCGGCGGGCCAGGATGTAGATCGGGATCACGATCATGATCGGCGCGAACATGTAGGTGCAGAGGACCAGCCGCGCGACCGCCTCGCGCCCGGGGAAGGCGAAGCGCGTCAGGCTGTAGGCGCCGAGGGCGCCGACCGCCATGGTCAGGACGACCGTCAGCCCCGCGACGACCACGCTGTTGCGGAAGTAGGTGAGGAACGCGGTGTCCGTCACGAGGCGCACGAAATTCTCGAGGGTCGGCGCGGCGGGCACAAACGTCGGCGGCGTGGCGAAGACCTCGCGCGGCGGCTTGAGCGACGTGGAGAGCATCCACAGGAGCGGCACGACGGCCTGGGCCGCGAGCCCGAGCGCCGCCGCGTAGACGAACGCCCGCCACGCGAGCCGCCTCACGCCGCGTCCTCCTCGCCCCAGAAGAGCCGGAAGTAGACGAGCGTCGCCGCCATGAGCATGAGGAACATGATCACCGCGAGCGCGGCGCCGAAGCCGGCCTGGTAATAGGTGAAGGTCCGCATGTACGCGTAGATCGGCAGCGTCCGGATCTCGCGCCCCGCCCCGGCGCCCTCGCCCCAGAGCCACACGGTGTCGAACTTCGTGAACATCCAGATCGAGCGGAGGAGCACGACGACGAAGAGCACCGCCCTGAGCTGGGGCAGGGTGACGTGGCGGAACCGCGCCCACGCGGACGCGCCGTCCACCCGCGCCGCCTCGCCGAGCTCGAGCGGGATCGTCTGCAGGCGCGCGAGCAGACTGACGACGACGAACGGCGTGAACTGCCAGACGCTTACCACGATGAGCGAGGCCATCATGTGGTCCACGCCGAGCCAGACGACCGGCTCGCGGACGAGCCGGAGGCGCAGGAGCACGTCGTCCACCACGCCGTAGGTCTCGTTGAGGAGCCAGCGCCACACGATGACCGCCACGATCGTCGGGATCATGTACGGGAAGAGCACGAGCGCGCGGATCGCGGTCCGCCCGCGGAAGGCCTGGTGGAGCACGAGCGCCGCGGCCAGGCCGAGGACCAGCTGGAGGCCGGTCGACGCCCCCGCATAGACGACCCCCTTCCACAGGCTGTCCCAGAACTCCGCGTCGCCCGCGATCCGCGCGTAGTTGCCGAGGCCGACCCAGCGCTCGGCCGGGAAGAAGGAGTGCTTGTCGAAGAGCGAGAGCCAGATCGCGTAGGCGACCGGGTAGAGGATGAGGCTCGTGATCAGGACGAGCGCCGGGAGGATCCAGAGCACGCCCAGGACCGCCCCCGGGAGGCGCCGACGCAACGCTACTTCTTCAGGTAGCCAGAGCTCGCGAGCAGCTCCTCGACGCGTTTCTGCGCCCGGGCGGCCGCCTCGGCGGACGGCACGCCCTTCACCGCGTCGAGCACCATGTCCACGAGGATGCCCGACCCCATGACCTCGAGCAGGTAGGGCTTCTTCATGTCCTCCCAGTCCGTGACCAGGACCGGCTTGATCCAGTCGTTCCGGAAGTACTTCTCCTGCATGTCCACCCAGGGCCGCCACTTCCGGATCATCGCGTTGTCCGCGTATCTCGGGTTCCGGGAGGTGGACTTCTTGATCGACAGGAGGTGGATCGGCACCGAATGCAGGTACGGGACGTAGTTCTCGTCCTGGAAGAAGAACTTGAGGAAGTCCACCGCCTCGGGGGCGCCCTTGGCGTCCTTGAAGACCATCCACGGCTCGCAGTCGAGCTGCGCCGCCGGCGTCCGGCCCAAGGGGCCGACCACCTTGTCCGCGACCGCGAAGTGGTCCGGATCCGCAATCTCCTTGGCCGCATACTTCTCGATGTAGCCGACGCCGCGGCCGTAGGCCTGGTAGAGCATCGCCGCCTTGTCGTTCGCGAGGTTGGCGAACGTGTCGAGGTAGCTGTGGCCCGTCCAGCCGGGCGGCAGGACGCGGCCGAGCTTCTTATAGAAGTCGAGCAGCTCGAGCATCGGCTTCTCGGTGAGGGTCGGGCGCCCCTCGGCGTCGAACAGCCGGCCGCCGTTCGTCTTCAAGAGCTCGCCGACCGCGATGTTGATGAAGAGCGGCTGCCCCGTCATCGTGAGCCCCCAGCGCACGACCTGGCCGTCCCTGACCTCCTTCAGCGCCTCGGCTACCTGGACGAGCTCGTCCCACGTGCGCGGCACCTTGAGGCCCTTCTGGGCGAGCAGGTCCTTCCGGTAGACGAAGACGGACGACGCGGGGGAGTGGCCGACGCCGTAGGTCTTGCCGTTCCACTGGCAGAGGTGACGGAACGCGTCGACGAGGTTGTCCTTGGGGATCGAGTCGGCGAGGTCGTCCACCGGTCGGAGGAGCCCCTTCGCCGCGAACGAGACGCACGTGATCGGCTGGCCGTGCGCCGCGTCTGGCGGCGCGCCGGCTGCGAGCGCGGCGGTGAGCTTCTTCTCCAGGTCGCCCCAGGCGAGCCCCTCGATCTTGACCGAGACGTCCGGGTGCGTCTTCTCGTACTCCGCGGCCATCTGGTTCAGGACCGCGAGGGTCTGCGGCTCGGTCTCGGTCTGCCAGAGCCGGATGACCTTCTTGTCGGCCGCCTCGGCGAGGGCGACGGAGAGGACGAGGACCAGCGCGGAGAGCGCGGCGGCGAGAGTGCGTCGTCCGATCATGGCGAACCCCTCCCTCGGGACGGTGGCGGGAGTGTCGCACCGTCGCCGCCGACTGACAAGAGGGTCGCGCGGTCAGGTCGGCGCGGTCACTCCTCCGCCGGAACCGTGCCTTTGAAGAGGAATTTCTGCACCCGCTTCCCGGAGCCCACCTCGGTCGTGTAGATGTGCCCACGGGAATCCACCGCGAGGTTGTGCACCGAGAGAAACTGCCCGGCCTGGCGCCCGTTCCGCCCGAACTTCGCCAGGACCCGGCCGCTCTCGCGCAGGAGCGTCCACACGTGGTTGTTTTCGCCGTCGGCGGTGTAGAGCCAGGTCTGGGGGGCGTCGTGCGAGACGTCCACGTCCCACACCGAGCCGTTGCCGCGCGTCGCGGGGGCGACGACGAACTCCTTGACGAAGGTCCCGTCCCGCTTGAAGACCTGGATGCGGTTGTTGCTCCGGTCGCAGACATAGAGGAGCCCGTCCCGGGCGAACCGGACGCAGTGGACCGGGTTGCCGAAAGACTTCACGCTCGCGTCGCCCGGCGGGCGACCGTTGGCGCCCCAGTGGCGCTTGTAGGCGCCCGTCTGGGCATCGAAAACGATGACGCGGTGGTTCTTGTATCCGTCCGCCACGAAGACCTCGTTCGTCGCGGGATCCACCGTGACGTTGGCCGGGCGCCCGAGGTGCGCGGTGTCGCCGTCGCCGCCGGTCATACCCGCCCGGCCGATCTGGAGCAGGAGCTTCCCGTCCCGAGTGAGTTTCAGCAGCTGGTGATCCCGGTCGCCGTTGCCACCGATCCAGACGTGACCCTGATAGTCCACGAAGATGCCGTGCTCCACCGCCGGCCAGTCGTAGCCCTGCCCCGGCCCCCCCCAAGCCTGGAGGAGATTGCCGGCGGGGTCGAACTCGAGGACGGGCGGCGCCGGCACGCAGCAGAGGGAGCTGGGCTCCTCGGTCAGCGTGCGCGGGCGCTGGAGCACCCAGACGTGGTCCTGCGCGTCCACCGCCACGCCGGACGCCTGGCCCATGAGCCACCGATTCGGCAGGGGCTTGGGCCACGCCGGGTCCACGCGGAGCTGGGGTACCCGCCCCTCGGCTCCGGGCTGGGCCCTGGCGGCGAACGGGAGGATCGACGCGCCCAGTCCGACGACCGCGAGCGCGACGACGACCGCGGGCCCCCTCACGGCGCTCCCTCCCCGAGTCCGAACACGCGCGCGAGGAGCTCGTAGGATCGGCGGCGCGCCTTCGGGTCGTGGGTGATCGTGACGATCACCAGCTCGTCCACGCCATACGCGTCGGCCAGCGCGCGCAGGCGGTCGCGCACCTCGGCGGGGGCGCCTGCGATCGTGCGCCGGCGCGCCTGCTCGACGATGCGGAGCTCGCGCGTCGTGTACGGGTACGCCTCGGCCTCCTCGACCGATGGGTAAGGGCCCGCGCGGCCCGTGTAGAGTCGCACGACGAACAGGTCCCGGCTCCGCGCGAGGCGGAGCGCCTCGGCCTCGGAGTCGGCGCACACGACGAAGACGGCGGCGCTCGCGCGCGGCGCGGAGAGGAGCGGGGACGGCCGGAACGCCGCCGCGTACGCGCGCGTGATGGGGGCACCGCCCTCGTCGTTGATGAAGTGCGCGAAGGAGAACGCGGTGCCGAAGTGCGCCGCGAGCGCGGCGCTCACGTCGCTCGACCCGAGCAGCCAGACCTCGGGCACGGTCGGCCCGCTCGGCATCGCGATCACCTTGCCATACCGATGCCCTTCGGGGAAGCTCGCGCGGAGGAAGCCGATGACGTCGGCCACCTGTCGCGGGAACGCGGCGGGGGCGCTTCGCCGCTCGGTCCCCCACTCGCTCGAGACGTCCCCGCCGCGATCCTCCAGGGCGAGCGTCGTGAGGTGATCGGCTCCGGGCGCGCGGCCGATTCCAAGATCGATGCGTCCGGGGAACAACGTTTCGAGCACGCGGAAGGTCTCCGCGACCTTGAGAGCGCTCGCGTGCTGGAGCATCACGCCGCCCGCGCCCACGCGGATCCGGGACGTGCGGGCGGCGACCTGGCCGATCAGCACCTCGGGGCTCGATCCCCCGAGCCCCGGAGTCGAGTGGTGCTCGGCCAGCCAGTATCGGTGGTAGCCGAGGCGGTCGGCGAGCTCGGCGAGCTCGAGCGACTCGTGGATCGCGTCGGCCGGCGTCCCGCCGCTCCGGACCGGCGACTGATCGAGGACGGACAGGAGCGGCATCTAGTTGATCCGCTTCTCCTTGCCTCGCCACTCCTTCTCGCGCAGGACGAACTTCTGCACCTTCCCGGTGGAGGTCTTCGGCAGGTCACCGAACTCGACGGCGGCGGGACATTTGAAGTGCGCGATGTGCTGGCGGCAGAACTCGATGATGTCTGGCTCGGTCGCCGTCGTGCCGGGCTTGAGCGTGACGAACGCCTTGGGCCGCTCGCCCCACTTCGCGTCCGGGATCGCGACCACCGCGCACTCGAGCACCGCGGGATGCCTGGCGACGGTCTGCTCGACCTCGATCGTCGAGATGTTCTCGCCCCCCGAGATGATGATGTCCTTCTTCCGGTCCCGCAGCTCGATGTAGCCGTCCGGGTGCCAGACGGCGAGGTCGCCCGAATGGAACCAGCCGCCGCGGAAGGCCTCGGCGGTCGCGTCGCGCTGGTCGAAGTAGCCCTTCATCGCGTTGTTGCCCCGCATGATCACCTCGCCGAGCGTCTCGCCGTCGCGCGGCACGTCGTTCATGCTGCCGTCCACGACGCGCACGAGGTCGAAGAGCGCGTACCCCTGCCCCTGGCGGGCGGCGAGGCGCGCCTGCTCCTCGAGCGGACGCGCGTCCCACTCGGCGTGCCACGCGCACACGGTGTGCGGCCCATAGGTCTCGGTGAGGCCGTAGACGTGGACGGGGCGGAAGCCGAGCTCCTTGAGCTTGCCGAGGAGCGTCGGCGAGGGCGGGGCGCCCGCGACGCACACCGTGACCGGGTACCGGAGCCTGTGCGCCTTCGGGTCGTTGACGACGCCGATGTGGACGGTCGGCGCGCCGTTGTAGTGGGTGACGCCCTCCGTGTCGATCAGCTCCCAGACCCGGGCGGCCTCGACACGGCGCAGGCAGACGTGGGTGCCGGCGACGGCGGTGACGCCCCAGGTGAAGCACCAGCCGTTGCAGTGGAACATCGGGAGCGTCCAGAGGTACTTCGTGTCGAAGCTCATGTGGGCCTCGAGCACCTCACCGACCGCGTTGACCCACGCCCCACGGTGGGAGTACATGACGCCCTTGGGCCGGCCCGTCGTGCCCGAGGTGTAGTTGATCGCGAGCGTCTCGTCTTCGTCGCGGAGCCAGCTCTCGACGGGCTCCGGCGAGCCCGCCGCGAGGAAGTCCTCGTAGGGGTCGCCCGCGGCGCCGGTGTCGTCCACGCGCACGATCGGGACGCCCGTCAGGTCGATCGACTTCACGAGCCCCTCGAGCTCCGCGTCGACGAAGAGGAACCGCGAGCCCGAGTGCTTGAGGATGTAGGCGATCTCGTCGGCGACGAGTCGCGTGTTGATCGCGACGAGGATCCCGCCGGCGGCCGGCACGCCGAAATGCGCCTCGAGCATCGCGGGGATGTTCGGGCAGAGGAACGCGACCCGGTCGTGCTTCGCCATCCCCGCCGCCCGCAGCGCAGAGGCGAGGCGGTTGACGCGCTCCTCGAACTGCTTGTAGGTGTACCGACGGCGCCCGTGGACGACGGCCGTCTTCTGCGGGAAGACGTACGCGCTGCGCGCGAGGAAGCTCACCGGGGTGAGCTCGGTCCGATAGACGTGGCGAAACTCGTCGCTCATTGCCGACCCCAGTTTACCCCAGGGCGCGTCGAAGGAACCTCGCTTCGCGCCCCGGCGCCGCCGGCGCTCGAGCGGCGGCTTTTGCCGCCGCAACCGAATCCTGGGGGGAGGTTCGGAAGGGGGGCGAAGCCCCCCTCCGAGTCCATTAGCGGGGCTGCGGCGTCAGGCGGAGGTACGGCTTGAGCGCGCGCCAGCCCTTCGGGAACTTCGCGCGGGCCTCCTCGTCGCTCACGGCCGGGACGATGATGACGTCCTCGCCCTGCTTCCAGTTGACGGGCGTCGCGACGCGATGGGCGTCGGTGAGCTGGAGCGAGTCGATCACGCGCAGGATCTCGTCGAAGTTGCGTCCGGTCGTCTGGGGATACGTGATCGTCAGGCGGATCTTCTGCTTCGGATCGATGACGAAGACGGTCCGTACCGTGTAGACCTCGTCGTGCGCGGGGTGCATCATCCCGTAGAGGTTCGCCACCTTGCGCTCGGGGTCGGCGATGATCGGGAAGTTCGGCGCGTAGCCCTGCGTCTCCTTGATGTCGGCCGCCCAGCCGCGGTGCGCGTCCAGCGGGTCGATCGAGAGGCCGATCACCTTCACGCCCCGCGTGTCGAACTCCGGCCGGAGCCGTGCGACGTAGCCGAGCTCCGTCGTGCAGACCGGGGTGAAGTCGCGCGGGTGCGAGAAGAGAATCGCCCAGCGGTTTTCGATCCACTCGTGGAACCGGATCGGCCCCTCGGTGGTGTCCGCGGTGAAGTCCGGTGCGGTGTCGCCGAGTCTCAGTGACATAAGTCCTCCTTGGCGCCCGCCGTCAGGCGGCGGCACGCCGCGTGCCACGGGTCGCGACACGCAGGATGAAGTCGACGAAGCGCGGCGTCGGGTCGAAGCCCAGCACGGCCGGCGCGTTCGCGACGAAGTTCGACGTGGCGTTGACGTCGTAGAAGTACACCCGTTCGCCGGCGCGGCCCACGAGATACTCGACGCCGCCGACGTCGATCGACGCCGCGCGCGTGAGCGCCAGCACCGCGTCCACCACGGCGGTCGGCGCGTCCCAGCGGGTGACCGTGAGTCCGGGCTTCGCGTCCGCCGGGCAGGCGCCGGGGTCGGCCGGCTCCACCTGGCAGATGTCGGCCGGGCAGAGGTTGAAGTCGGTCGTGCCGCGGACGATCCGGATCGCGTAGAGGAGCCGCCCGTCCAGCACCTCGACGCGCACGATCGCGCCGTCCTTCGGCTCGACGTACTCCTGGAGCAGCGCGGTCCCGTCGGGCCCGAAGTCCAGTCGCTCGGCCGCCGCCTCGAGGTCCACGCGCGAGTCGAACCGCTCGATGAGCGCCCCGGAGCCGCCGACGTCGGGCTTGACCAGCACCGGGAAGCGAACGCCCGCGCTCGCCTTGACGAGCTCGGCGCGGTGGTTCACGACGACCGTCCGCGGATAGCGGAGGCCGAGCCGCTCGAAGAGCTCGACCTGGAGCGCCTTGGACTTCTCGAACCGGTAGGCCGCCACGGGATTGATCACGGGGATCCCGAGCGACTCGTAGTGGTCGAGGAGCGGCTCGGTGTAGAAGAGGACGCCCGCGTGGCCGCGCCGGTGCGACGACGGGCTCGTGCGGTTCACGACGACGGAGTACCGCCGGCTCCGGTCGCGTGGATCGTAGCCGTGGCTCGAGTGGTCGATCTTCTCGAACGGCAGCCGCCGCCGCTCGAGCTCGGCCAGGAGGCGCGCCGACCACTCGGGGTGCTCGTCCAGGATGCCGATGGGCCTCATCGAACCGCTCGGAGCGCCAGCGCCGGCGCGTCGAGCCACGCGAGTCGCGCCCGCAGCGCGACGACGTCGCCGATCACCGTGACGACCGGAGGCTCGAGTCGCGCGCGGCGCGCGCGCTCGGCGATGTCGCCGAGCGTCCCGACCACCGTCTCCTGCCAGTCGGTGGTTCCCCAGCGGACGAGCGCCACCGGCGTCGCGGCCGCGCGCCCGTGGGCGACGAGCTCAGCCGCGAGCTCTGGCAGCCGCTCGAGGCCCATCAGCACGACGAGCGTGTCCACCGCGGTCGCGAGCCGCGCCCAGTCGACCCGGCGCCCGCCCTCCGACGCGCAACGGTGCCCGGTGACGACGGCGAACGAGGAGGCGACGCCGCGGTGGGTCAGCGGGATCCCGGCGTACGCGGGCACCGCGACGGCGGAGGTCACCCCCGGCACGACCTCGAACGGGATCCGCGCGCGCGCCAGCGCCTCCGCCTCCTCGCCGCCCCGGCCGAAGACGAAGGGGTCGCCGCCCTTGAGCCGCACGACGCGCCGGCCGCGCCGCGCGTGCCTCACGAGGAGGGCGTTGATCTGCTCTTGGGGCAGCGCGTGAGCGCCGCTCGCCTTGCCCGCGAAGACCCGGCGCGCCCGTGGCGCCTCGTCGAGGAGACGCCGATCCACCAGGCGGTCGTAGACGACGACGTCGGCGCGGCGCAGGAGCCCGAGGCCGCGGACGGTGATCAACCCCGGGTCGCCGGGACCGGCGCCGACGAGCGCGACCGACCCTACGCGCGCGTCGGAGTACCCAGCCTTCGATCGAGGTTCGAGCGCCGGCTTTGCCGGCGCAACGATTCCCGGGGGGAGGTTTCGGAAGGGGGGCGAAGCCCCCCTCCGAGGATCTACGCGCACGCCGGGGCTCCCAGACGCTCGAGGAGGCGGCGCTTCGCCTCCTCGCGTCCCCGCTCGACGATGACCCGCCGCACCTCGGGTACCTGGAGCGCGCGCCGCCACGTCTCGGCGTCGGCGACGCGGCCGGCGGCGCGCAGCTCGCGCCGCGCCTCCGCCGCGATCTCCGCCAGCGTCGCGTATTCCGCCGTCAGGTAGCGCTCGAGCTCTTCCCGGATCGCGCGGGCGAGCGCGGGGCTCGTGCCACCCGTGGACACCGCCACGGACAGCCCTCCGCGCCGCACGACCGCGGGCAGGATGAAGGTGCAGTGCGCCGGATCGTCCGCCGCGTTCACCCAGACCCCGCGCGCACGGGCCGCGACGAACAGCGCCGCGTTGACCTCGCCGCGGTCGGTCGCTGCGAATGCGAGATCCACGTCGTCGAGGTCGCCCGGCTCGAAGCCGCGCCGGCGGTGACGAAGGCGACCGCCGGACGCGAGCGCGGCGAGCGCCGGTGTCAGCGCCGGCGAGACCACGGTCACCGTCGCGTCCGCCGCCAGGAGACCGTGCACCCTGCGCTCGGCGACGAGCCCGCCGCCGACGACCAGGCCGTGCCGGCCGGCCAGCTCGAGGAAGACCGGGTAAAAGCCCATGTTCCTCAGCCGTCCACGCTGTGGGGCGGCTGGCCGGCCGGGACGTCGCGCTCCGCCGCCTCGACCAGCCCGCCGGCGAGCCGCGCGCGGAGCTCCTCGTCGGTGTGGCGCGCGCAGAACTGCCGGAAGGTCTCCCCGGGAAGACGCTCGGCGAGGAACGCGCGGAGCAGCCGCTCGATCGCCGCGCCGACGTCCGGCGCGGGAACGCGTAGCCCGATCGGCCGCGCCGTCGCCGAGTGGCGGCCGAGGGCGCCGCCGACGCAGAAGTAGTAGGCGTCCACGAGCGCGCCGTCCACCTTGACCTTCTTGCCCTCGACGCCGATGTCCGCGATCCAGTGCTGCCCGCAGCTGTTCGGGCACCCGGTCACGTGGAGCTTCACGTGCTCGTCGAAGCCGGGCAGCCGCGACTCGAGCTCCTCCACGAGGGCGCGCGCAAACCCCTTCGTCTCGGTGAGCGCGAGCTTGCAGAACTCCGAGCCGGTGCACGCCACCGTCCCGCGCCAGAAGGGCGAGGCCTCGAGCCGGAGCCCGGCGGCCTCGAGCTCACGCGCCAGCGCCCCCGCGCGCTCGCGGCGGACGTGCGGGATCAGGAGGTTCTGCATGTTGGTCGTCCTGAGCTCGCCCGTACCGTAGCGCTCCGCCAGGTCCGCGGCGGCGCGCATCTCGGCAGGCCCGAGCCGGCCGCGCAGGATCGCGACGCCCGCGTAGACCAACCCCTCCTGCTTCTGGCGATGGAGACCCACGTGGTCGCGGTAGACGTCTTCCGGCGGATCGTCGGGCGCCCCGTGCTCGAGGGCGACGCCGAGCCGGTCCTCGATCGCCGCGAGGAACTTCTCCGCGGTCCAGCCGTGCTGGAGGAAGAGGAACTTGAGGCGGGCCTTCTCGCGGCTCTGCCGCAGCACCTCCGAGTCGCGGAAGATCTCCGAGATCGCGCGGAGGACCGGCAGCGCCTCGTGCCAGCGCACGAAGGCGTCGAGCCGCGTGGCCAGGCGCGGATCGGTCGAGAGCCCGCCGCCGACGCGCACGGCGAATCCGAGCTCGCCCGTCGCCTCGTGGTGGAGCGCCGTCAGCCCGACGTCGTTGATCTCCGGGTACGAGCACCACGCCCGGCAGCCGGTGATCGAGACCTTGTACTTGCGCGGCAGGTTGTAGAATGCCGGGTTGCCGTTGAGCATGCGCGTCGCCGCCTGGACGAGCGGCGAGGCGTCCACGATCTCGTCGGCGTCCACGCCGGCGAGCGGGCAGCCGGTGACGTTGCGGGTGACGTCGCCGCACGTGCCCAGCGTGGTGATCCCGGTGCGCCAGAGCGTCTGGAAGACGTCGGGCAAGCTCTCGAGCGTCACCCAGTGAAGCTGGATGTTCTGGCGGACCGTGATGTCGGCAATCCCCCGCGCGTAGCGCTCGGCGAGCCCGGCGATCGTGCGGAGCTGGTGCGCCTGCAGCTGACCGTTCGGAATCCGGATGCGGACCATGAAGTGGCGTGTCGCCTTACCCTCACCGCCCTTGCCGCCGATCGCGCCGATGCCGTCGCCCTGGGTGTAGATACCCCACCAGCGGAAGTACGTTCCGAGCCACTCCGGGGGAATCGCGTCCCAGCCCTCGCGCGCGAAGCGCTGGATTTCGGCGTACGCCTCCCAGGGGTTCAGCTCGCGCTTGAGCCGCTCGACACGTTGGGCCTTCGTCTCGGTCCCGGCCATCGAGCGACAAAGTACCTATTGTCGATCGGTTTTGTCAAGAGCCCTTCGAGCCCGGCCGCGTGCCCTTCCGGCGCACCCCGTGATACCTTTTCCTGCGCTGCCGTTCCTGGCGGTGTTCGGAGGGAGGGTCGCCGATGGCGAAGAGCGTCTACGACGAGGTGTACGCCCGTTCGATGAAAGACCCGGAGGGCTTCTGGGCGCGGGCGGCGGAGGCCATCCACTGGGAGAAGCGCTGGGACCGCGTCTTCGACGATTCCCGGAAGCCTTTCTACCGCTGGTTCACGGGCGGCGTCCTCAACACCTGCTACAACGCGCTCGACCTCCACATCGACCGCGGGCGCGGCAAGCAACGCGCGCTCGTCTACGACAGCCCCGTCACCAACACCGTCCGGGTCTTCACGTACGCCGAGCTGCGCGACGCGGTCGCGCGCGTCGCCGGAGCGCTCCGGCGCCAGGGGATCAAGAAGGGCGACCGGGTCATCGTCTACATGCCGATGGTGCCCGAGGCGGTGGTGGCCATGCTGGCGTGCGCCCGCATCGGCGCGATCCACTCCGTCGTCTTCGGCGGCTTCGCGGCGAACGAGCTCGCCAAACGCATCGACGACGCCAGGCCCAGGCTCATCCTCTCGGCCTCGTGCGGCATCGAGGTGAACCGCGTCGTGCCCTACAAGCCGCTCCTGGACGGCGCGATCGCCGCGGCCGCGCACAAGCCCGAGCGCTGCGTGATCCTCCAGCGACATCAAGAAATGGCGCCGCTCGTCCGGGGGCGCGACCTGGACTGGGAAGATTTCGTGGCGGGCGGGGAGCCCGCCGACTGCGCGCCGGTCGCCGCGACCGACCCGCTCTACATCCTCTACACGTCGGGCACGACGGGCGTGCCGAAGGGGGTCGTGCGGGACAACGGTGGCCACGCGGTCGCCCTCAAGTGGTCCATGGAGGGGATCTACGGCGTCGGCGCGGGCGAGGTGTACTGGGCGGCGTCGGATATCGGCTGGGTCGTGGGCCACTCGTACATCGTCTACGCGCCGCTGCTCGCGGGCTGCACGACGATCCTCTATGAGGGCAAGCCCGTGGGGACGCCGGACCCGGGCGCCTTCTGGCGCCTCATCGCCCAGCACGGCGTCAACGTGCTCTTCACGGCGCCGACCGCGTTCCGCGCGATCAAGAAAGAGGATCCGCAGGGCACGCACATGACGCGGCACGACCTCTCGCGGTTCCGCACGCTCTTCCTCGCCGGCGAGCGCTGCGACCCCGACACGCTCCTCTGGGCGCGCGAGCGCCTCGGCGTGCCGGTCATCGATCATTGGTGGCAGACCGAGACGGGCTGGCCCATCGGCGCCAACTGCGTCGGCCTCGGGATGCTCCCCGTGAAGCCCGGCTCGCCGACCCGGCCCGTGCCCGGCTACGACGTGCGCGTGCTGGGCGAGGACAACCAGGAGATGCCCGCGGGCCAAATCGGCTCGATCGCGATCAAGCTCCCGCTGCCGCCCGGATGCCTGCCGACCCTCTGGAACAACGACGTGGGCTACGAGAAGTCGTATCTCACGAAGCACCCGGATCACTACCTCACCGGTGACGCGGGCTACAAGGACGACGACGGTTACCTCTACATCATGAGTCGCGTGGACGACATCATCAACGTCGCGGGCCACCGGCTCTCGACCGGGGCGATGGAAGAGGTGCTCGCGGCCCACCCGGACGTGGCCGAGTGCGCGGTCATCGGCGTCGCCGACGAGATCAAGGGCGAAGTGCCGGTCGGGTTCGTCGTCACCAAGGCGGGCGTGGCGCGGAGCGAGGCCGAGATCGTCCGCGAGCTCGTCGAGCGCGTGCGGACCGAGATCGGCCCCGTCGCCGCGTTCAAGACCGCGCTCGTCGTCAAGCGACTGCCCAAGACGCGCTCGGGCAAGATCCTGCGCGGCACGATGAAACGGATCGCGGACAGCCAGGAGTACACGGCGCCGGCGACGATCGACGACCCCGCCATCCTCGGCGAGATCACCGAGGCGCTCCGGGCCAAGGGGTACGCGACGCGCGGCTAGATCCTCGGCGGGGGGCTTCGCCCCCCTTCCGAAACCTCCCCCCAGGAATCGCTGCGCCGGCAAAGCCGGCGCTCGAATGGCGGTCACTGCGACGCGCGGCTAGGCCCCGAGCGGCGCCCGCGCGCGCCGCCGCCACCAGAGCATGATCCCCCCGAGCGCCAGGAGCCCGAGCGTCCCGTTCCACAGGAACGCGACCGACACGCCCCACGCCTGCGAGATCGAGCCGACGAGGAAGGCGCCGATCGGAAAGACACCGCCCGTCACCCACGTATAGAGGCTCATCACGCGCCCGCGAAGCGCGTCGGGCGCTCCGAGCTGCATCGACGTGTTGCAGCTCGCCATCAGCACGATGCCGAAGTAACCGGTGACGATCAGGAGGGGCGTCGCCATCCAGACGTGGTGGGTCAGCCCGAGCCCGCCGAGCGCCGCGAACGCGAGGGCCGCGGACCGGAACATCCGCCCGGGCCCGGGCTCGCGCGAGCCGCGCCCGCCGACCGTGAGCGCGCCCGCCACGGCGCCGACCCCGAGCGCGGCCATGAGGAACCCGAAGCCCTCCGCGCCGAGGCCGAGCACGGTGCGCGCGAGCAGGGGGACGTACACGGTGAAATTGAAGACGCAGAGGCTCACGATGAGGACGAGACCGAGGGCGAGCAAGAGCCGGGGCGTGCGCCGCGCGTAGCCCAGGCCCTCGAGGATCTCCTCGAGCATCGTGGCGCGGCCGGCGCGCGCGGGCAGTCCGCGCGCCTCCAGCCGGCCGAGCGTGAGGATGACGCCGACGAAGCCCGCGCTGTTGACGAAGAACGCCGGCCCGACGCCGACCTGGGCGATGAGGACGCCCGCGACAGCCGGTCCGACGATCCGCGCCGCGTTGAAGGCGGCGGAGTTCAGCGCGACCGCGTTCGCCACGTCGCCCTTGCCGACCATCTCCATGACGAACGACTGGCGAGCGGGCTGATCGAGGACGTTCGCGAAGCCGAGCGCGAGCCCGAGCGCGGCGACGTGCCAGTACTCGACCCGGCCCGTCGCGACGAGCGCCCCGAGCAGGAGGGCCTGGCAGGCGAGCGTCGTCTGCGTGGCGACGAGCAGGGCGCGCTTCGGCAGCCGGTCGGCCACCGCGCCGGTGACGACGGAGAACACGAGGATCGGCGAGAACTGCAGGGTGGAGATGAGCCCGAGCCTGAACGGAGAGTCTGTGAGCTGCAGCACGAGCCACGCCTGCGCGACCGCCTGCATCCAGCCCCCCACCAGCGCCAGGAGCTGGGCGACGTAAAAGCGGCGGAAATCGCGGTGATCGAGCGCGCGCAGCGCGTGGGGAAACGGCATCCTACGCCGCGACGCGAGCCGTGGCCTTCATGCGCGCCTATTCTACCGTCGCGCGCGCTGCCCTTGCGTTCGCGAATGCGCAGGGCTACGCTCGCCGACACTCACCGCACGTCGACGCTTCAGGAGGGGACGATGGCGCTCCGAGTCATGTCGGCGGACAGCCACATGGACCTCATCTATCTTCCGCCCGACACCTTCACCTCGCGCATGGCGGCGACGTGGGGCGGCACGGTGCCGCGCGTCGTCGAGCGCGACGGGCGCAAGTGGTGGGTGTCGGGCGACGCCGTACTCGGCCCGTACGGCGTGTACGGGCCCGGCGTGACGGGCGGCAAGCGCGGTCGGATCCTCGCCGAGGCGGGCTTCGCCACGGGCAAGCAGACACGACCGTCGAATCCGGTCGAGCGCCGGGAGGACCAGCAGCGCGACGGCGTCGAGGCGGAGGTGATCTACGGGATCATCGGCGTCTCGCGCGGCCTCTTCACGCACGCCGGCATCTCGGACCACGCGCTGCTCACCGCCGTCTATCACGCGTACAACCAGTACATCGCCGAGTTCAACCGCACCGAGCCCGGTCGCTACTACGGGCTCGGGTGTCTCCCCAACCACGACGCCAAGCTCGCGGCGGACGAGCTCCGCCACTGCGCCACCCTCGGCCTGCACGGCGCCGTGTTCGTCCCGTGGGGCTCGGCGATGCCCGTGTGGCACGAGATGTGGGAGCCCGTGTGGTCCGCCGCGGAGGAGACGGGCCTCGTCGTCTCGTTCCACGTCTTCGAGGGGGGCGGCGCCACCGTCGGCTACGAGGTGAAGGGCGTCCGCCACCCGGCGGTCATCGGCGCGTGGACGACCGTCGCGCCGATGCAGATGGACGAGGTGTGCGTGTCCGTGATCCTCTCCGGCGTGTGCGAGCGCCACCCGCGGCTGCGCCTCGTGCTGGGTGAGAGCGGGATCGGCTGGCTCCCGTACATCCTCGAGCGGCTCGACGACACATACGAGGAGCGCCTGGCCGACGACCTCAAGCTCCCCCTGCCGCCGAGCGCCTACTTCAAGCGGCAGATGTACGCGACCTTCCAGAAGGACTTCCACGGTGTGCGGGCGATGGCCGAGATCGCACCCGACAACGTCATGTGGGGCTCCGACTACCCGCACCGCGACGGCACGTGGCCGTTCTCGCGCAAGGCGATCGAGGAGCAGTTCCGCGGGATCGACCCGACGATTCAGCGCAAGATGCTCTGGGAGAATGTTCGGCGCGTGTACCGCATCGCGGAATGAACCCGGAGCGCAGGCCACCCGTGCTGGAGGCGCTCGCCTGACATGGAGGTGCGGTTCTGGGGCACCCGCGGCTCCCTTCCAACGCCGGGCCCCCGGACGGTTCGCTTCGGCGGCAACACCGCGTGCGTCGAGGTGCGAACCGGGGCGGGACACGTCTTCATCTTCGATTGCGGGACCGGCGCGCGCCCGCTCGGTGACGCGCTCACGGCTCGGGTGCCCATCGGGGCGAGCATCCTCTTCAGCCACACGCACTGGGACCACATCCAGGGCTTCCCGTTCTTCACGCCGGCGTTCGACCCTCGGAACACGATCGCCCTCTACGGCCCGCAGGGGGAACGCCCGCTCCACGAGACGCTCGCCCGCCAGATGGAGCTCTCGTATTTCCCGGTGGCCCTGGGCCAGCTCCCCGCCACGCTCAGCTTCACGGACCTGGGCGAGGGCTCGCACACGATCGGCCGCGCGCGGATCGTCGCGCAGTACCTCAACCACCCCGCCGTGACGCTCGGCTACCGCCTCGAGGCCGACGGCGCCGCGGTCGTCTACGCGTGCGACCACGAGCCGTTCGGCGGCGCCCTCTGGCGCAGCGATACCGCGGCCGGGCGGATCGAATCGATCCTCCACGAGGGCGACCGCCGCCACGCCCGCTTCCTGGCCGACGCCGATCTCGTCATCCACGACGCGCAGTACACGCCCGAGGAGTACCGGGCACGGAAGAACTGGGGACACAGCCCGTTCGACTACGTCGTGGAGCTCGCCGGCTCAGCCGGGGTGAAGCGGCTCGCGCTCACGCATCACGACCCGAGCCACGACGACGCCACGGTCGCGGAGATCGAGCGGCACGCTCGCGCCGTGGCCGAGCGCCGCCGCACGCCGATCGAGGTGTTCTGCGCGTTCGAGGGCGGCCACGTGACCCTGGGCGCGCGCGGCGGCGCGCCCGCCGCCGCGCCCGAGGTGGCGTCGGCGCCCGCCGGCGCTGTCACTCCCGGCGCGCGCATCCTGATCGTGGACGACGATCCCGTCATGCGCCGCCTCACGAAGGGAGCGCTCCAGAACGACGGCTACGTCCTCACGGAAGCGGCGAACGGGCGCGAGGCCCTCGAGCTCGTGCGCCGGGCCGCGCCCGACCTCGTGATCCTCGACTTCGTCATGCCCGAGCTCGACGGGCTGGACGTCCTGAGGGTCCTCCGCGCGGACCCGACGACGGTCTCCCTGCCGGTCCTCATGCTCACGTCGCAGGCCGACGAGGACAGCACGCGCGCCGGCTTCGAGGTCGGCGCGACGGACTATCTGACGAAGCCGTTCTCGAGCCCGCAGCTCAGCGCCCGGGTCCGGGCGTGTCTCGCGCGCGCATCGAAGCCGTGACCCGGCGCGCGTCGACATGGGTGACGGAGTCCAGGACGACGACGCGCCCGTCGCCGTCCGCGTAGGCGATGCGCAGGGCCGGAGGCTAGGCCGCGTGCGTCAGGCGGTCGGCGGCGACCGTCCGGCGACCGGGCCGTCGAACCTCTATGAGCCGGGCGGCCTTCGCGCGGATGTGGCTCCGGTGCAGGACGTGCTCGACCACGAGCCAGATGGGAACGCCGACCAGGAATGCCACGCTGAGGATCTCGGTCAGCATCACCTTGCCCTCCTCCCCCGAATCCTGGGCAGGAGGTGTGCCATGTAAGGAGACACGGAAAATCGGCTGGTTGCGGACAAACGCGGCTCCCACGTTCGAGGCGAAACGCCCGAGGCCTCCCCCGTCCCGCCCGACTGCGCCCGGCTTGAGGGCTCGTCGGATCCGGGCAATAATCGCCGCGCCCACCGGAGTCGGGGGCCCAGGGAGGCCGCGACATGGCAGAGGCGCCGAAGACCCACCACACGCCACGCGAGCGCGTCGTCCTTGCCTACAAGGGCGGCTTCGCCGATCGCGTGCCCGCCTACCCGATCGCCGGCTCGTTCGCGGGGTGCCTCGACGGGCTCTCGATCGAGGAGTACTGCACGAACCCGACGAAGGCCACGAAGGCGATGCTGAACTACTACGAGCGGTACGAGCCCGATATCATGATCGCCTTCAACGACCTCGCGAAGGAGGCGGAGGCGATCGGGTGCCACGTGAAGTACTCCGATTACGTGGTGCCCTCGATCGACCGCCACGTGCTCCAGGACGACAAGGGCGCGCTCGCCAGGCTCGAGATCCCCGACCCGAAGCGCGACGGGCGCCTGCCCGCCTTCCTCGAGCAGTGCGCGGCGCTCACGAGCGCCAGGCTCCCGAGCGCGCTCGGCGCGGTGCTCGTGGGGCCGTGGACGATCGCGATGCTGATGCGAAACCCCGAGCTCATGTGCCTGGACACGATCGACGACCCCCGCTTCGTTCATGAGCTGATGCGCTTCACCACGGAGTACGCCAAGCGCGTCGGCGACGCCGTCCTCGAGACGCGGATCGGGCTCAGCTACTCCGACCCGACCGCGTCGTGCTCGCTCGTGGGGCCCGACACGTACCGCGAGTTCATCAAGCCCTACCACAAGGACCTCGTGGACCACTTCAGGGCGAAGAAGGTCGGCACCACGGTCCATATCTGCGGGACGACGCACCAGATCCACGAGGACCTCGTCGACGTGGGCTTCGTCGCGATCACGATCGACCTCGACCAGCAGTCGGACCCGGCCCTCAAGGTGGACCAGCTGGACAGGCTCGTCACCCTCGGCAACCAGCGGGGTGTGGTCGCGATCGGCAACGTGGACGTGACCATCTTCGAGCGCGCGACGCGCGCCGAGATCGAGGCCGAGGTTCGCCGATGTATCGACACGGTCGGCCACCGCTCGCGCTTCGTGCTCTCGACCTCGTGCGAGCTGCCGCCGCGCGCCAACCCGGACTGCGTCAAGTGGTTCATGGAGGCCGCGCGGGAGTACGGCCGCTGGGACCGGATCCTCGCACGGTGACCGCCCCCCTCGCGGTCTCGCTCATGCCGCTCGAGACCCGACGCGAGGCGATCCTGCGCGCCGCGACGGGCGCCGACCGGCTCGGCAGATCGACTTTGCGCTCGAGGCCCTGCGTTGAGGCTCGGGCCTAGCGCGCCGCCGCGAGGTCCGACGTGCAGTGGGGGCAGCGCCGCGCCCGCGTGGGAATCGTGGTCGCGCAGTACAGACACTCCTTCGTTCCCGGCCCCGCCGACGCCGGCTTGGAGTAGAGGCGGTTCACCTGACGGATCACCACGAACATCGCGAACGAGACGATGAGGAAGTTGATCACGGTGTTGAGGAACACGCCGTAGTTGAGCGTCGGCACGCCGGCCGCCCTCGCGGCGGCGAGCGTCGGGTACGACTGGCCCGATAGGCTCACGAAGAAGTTCGTGAAGTCCACCCGACCGAGGAGTCGCCCGATGGGGGGCATCAGGATGTCGTTGACGAGCGAGGTGACGATGGCGCCGAAGCTCGCGCCCATGACGATGCCCACCGCGAGGTCCACCACGTTGCCGCGAACGACGAACGCCTTGAAGTCGTTGAGCATGCTGTCTCCTTGCCGGGGCGGATGGGGTCGGAATCATGCAGCGTCCCTCTGGACGACGGGGAGGACCCGCTCGCCCAGGAGCCTGATGGCCTTTGACGGGTCGCCGTGGAGGGCGAGCGCGATCTCGTTCACGCCGCGCCGCTCGAAGTCGAGCAGGCGCTCGACGCAGTCGTCGAGGCTCTCACGACCGCCGGAGAGGGTCAGCTGCCGGATCAGGAGCTCGGTGAGACGCGGTTCGGGTTGCCAGGGATCGCGCCCCTCGAAGATGGCCCGGAGCATCTCCGGCTGTCGGCGCTCGAGCTCGCGCGCCTCGGCCTCGGTGAGCCCGATGGAGGCGGCCACGTCTCGAATGTAGTAGAGACGGAACCCGAGCTGACGCCGTGCCAGCTCGAACGCCTCGGCCGGAGTGTCCTGGACGTTCCACACGAACCAGTTGCTGATCCGAAAGCCCTCGGCACGCCGGCCCGCCGCCACGAGCCCGGCGCGGACCTGCCCGACCAGCGAGGTCACGTGGACGAGCGGCATGTCCGTGAACATCACTCCATCGGCCCGACGGGTCGCCATCCGGATCATTCGCGGCCGGTTGGCGCCGACGTAGAGCGGCGGCGGCTCGAGCTTCGTCCACGGCGAGAACAGTCCGCGAACCTGGAAGCGCGGGCCCGCATGGTTGACTTCCCCGCCGCGGGCCACGGCCCGGGTGATCTCGATGGTCTCCTCGACCGCCTGGACCCGCCCCTCGAGCTTGACCCCGAGGGTGGCCGCGAAGTCCCCGCCCCCGCCCAGCACGATCGCGCCGCGGCCGCGGGCGATCTCGTGGAGCGTGAGCAGCTCGACCGCAATTCGGGCGGGATGGGCCTCGAAGGGGCTGGTGGCCACGGGGCCGAGCTGGATCGCCTTCGTCCTGGTCGCCGCCACGGCGAGGCGAAGGAAGTGATCCTTCGTTCGCGCCCCCGCGTGGAGCCAGAGCTGGCGAATGCCGGCCTCTTCGGCCTGCCGGGCGAGCTCTGCGATCTCGTCCGCCGACCGGCGACCGTTGAGCGCGATGCCAATCTTCACGGCGCGACGACGCCGCTGGGCCCGGCGGCGCGGGCTCCGCGGCTAGCCGAGATGGCGCCGGACGAAGTCGAGCGTGCGGCTTCGCGCCAGGATGGCGCTCGGCTCGTGATAGCTCGCCCGCTCGTCGCAGTTGAACCCGTGCCCCGCCGGGTAGAGGTGCATCGGAAGGGTCGGGTGCGCCGCACGGATCTTCGCGTGGTGCTCCGTGGGGATCGACTGGTCCGTCTCGCCGAAGTGGAGGAGCACCGGGCAACGCGGCCTCTCGCTCGCGGTGTCCGCGATCCCGCCACCGTAGTAGCCGACGGCGCAGGCGACGCCGTCGATGCGCGTCGCGGCGAGCCAGGCGAGCGTGCCGCCGAGACAGTAGCCGACGACGCCCACCTTGAGCTTCTCGGCCGTGAGCGCCTTGACGGCGGCGCCCACGTCCTTGACCATGGCCTCGAGCGGGATCTTCATGCGCACGGCGCGCCCGCGCTCGATGTCCTCGGGGCGGTAGCCGATCGCGAAACCCGGCTCGACCCGCTCGAAGATCCCGGGCGCCAGCGCGACGTAGCCGTCCGCGGCGAACCCGTCGCACACCCTCTTGATGTGCGAGTTGACCCCGAAAATCTCCTGCACGATGACCAGGCCGGCGCGCGGCGCGCGCGCGGGGGCCGCACGGTAGCCGGTGAGCCGCTGGCCGTCCTCGGCGACGAGCGTGATGGTCTCGCCCATAGTCTCCTCCCCGCGGAATCATACCCTTGACAACCCGGCCGTGGAGGGCCATTTTCTGCCCACTCTTCGCTCACGAGGTGACCCGATGGCCAGACGTCGCGACGTGTCGACCCGTCTCACCCGCCGCAACTTCCTCGCGCTCGCCGCCGCCGGCGCCGCGGCCGGGACCCACCACCTCGCGTTCCCCGCCGTCGTGCGGGCGCAGGAGCCCATCCGCATCGGGCAACTCATCCCGTTCACGGGCTTCCTCGGCGCGATCGGCGAGTACGGCAAGCAGGGCGCCACGCTCGCGGTCGAAGAGCTGAACGAAAAGGGCGGCGTCCTCGGCCGGAAAATCGAGCTGATCACCGAGGACGAGGCCAACCCGGGCGTGGCGGTGCAGAAGGCGCGGAAGCTGATCGAGAAGGACCGGGTCGTGGCGATCGAGGGCCTCGTCTCCTCGGCGTCGTGCCTCGCGGTCGGCGACGAGGTGCAGCGGGCGAAGATCCTCATGATCAACGCCGGCGCCAACTCCGACGAGATCCGGAGCAAGCGCTGCCACCGCTACGTCTTCTCGACCGAGGGCTGCAACACCCAGTACGTCAGCGCCATCGGCAACTGGCTCATCCGGGAGCGGAAGATCAGCCGCTGGTACTTCCTCACCTCCGACTACGCGTTCGGCCACGACCTCCTGCGCGTGGCGCGGAACCTCCTCATGGCGAACAAGGGCACGGAGGTCGGGAGCGACCTCGCGCCCACGGGCACGACGGACTTCAGTCAGTACATCACCAAGATCAAGGCGGCGAAGCCCGACCTCGTCTTCCACAATCTCGCGGGCGCCGACGTCACCAACTTCCTCAAGCAGTACGCCGAGGCGGGGATGACGCTCGAGGTCGCCGGCGGCGTCATCGACTCGGCGTACGCGTGGCCCGTCGGCGAGTCGCTCCGCGGCCACTTCCCGATCATCTGGTGGCACGAGCTCGCGACGCCGGGCAGCCATGCCTGGGCCGCCCGCTACGTCAAGCGCTGGGGCCGCCCGCCCGACAACCAGGCCTACGGCGACTACGTCGCGGTCCACGCGATCGCGCAGGCCGTCGATCGGGCCAAGAGCACGGACAGCGCGAAGCTCGTCCAGGCGCTCGAGGGCCACACGCTGACCGCCGCGATGGACGGCCTCAAGGGCCGCCCGCTGACCTTCCGGGCATGGGACCACCAGCTCCTCCAGCCGATGTACGTCGTCGGGGCCAAGGACAAATCGAAGTGGAAGGACAAGTGGGACATCTTCGAGATCGTCTCGGAGGTGCCGCCGCGAGGCGAGTCGCTGGAGGCCATCGCGATCCCGAAGGCCGAGAGCCAGTGCCAGCTGGAGCCGCTAGCGTAGCGCGCTCCGGCCGATGACCCCCGCGGTCCTCACCGAGTTCGTCCTGAACGGGCTCGTGCTGGGTGCGCTCTACGTCCTGATGGCGCTCGGCCTGTCGATCATCTTCGGGATGATCGGCGTCATCAACTTCGCGCACGGCGCGCTCTTCACGCTCGGCGCCTACGTCGCCTTCCAGGTGAAGGACGCCCTCGGGTTCCCCGCGACGCTCGTCGTGTCGCCCGTGCTCGTGGGCGTCCTCGGCATGCTCATCGAGGCGACGCTCCTGCGCCGTCTCTACCGGGAGGACCCGCTCCAGGGGCTCCTGCTCACCTTCGGGCTCACGATGGTCCTCGAGCAGGGGATCCGCATGGTCTGGGGACTGAGCCCCAAGCAGTTCGACGTGCCGCCCGCCTTCGGCGGCGCGCTGCGCCTCGGCGCGCTCACCTACTCCAAGTACCGGAGCTTCATCCTGCTCGCGGTCGTCGTCCTGATCGTCGCGCTCACGCTCTTTCTCCAGAAGACCCCGGTGGGCACGATCGTCCGCGCGGGGAGCCGCGACCCGATGATGGTGCGGCTCCTCGGCATCAGCCTGAAGCCGGTGCTGACGCTCGTGTTCGGCCTGGGAACCGCGTTCGCGGCGATCGCGGGCGTGCTGTCGGCGCCGCTCGCCGGCGTCCAGCCCGCGATGGGCGTCAACGTCGGCACGGCGGCGTTCGTCGTCGTCACGATCGGGGGGCTCGGCAGCTTCTGGGGCGCGATCCTCTCGGGGCTGCTCGTCGGTCAGGTCGTGAGCCTCAGCATCTACTTCCAGCCGCGCGCGGCCGAGGCGTCGATGTACATCCTCATGGCCGTCATCCTCCTGCTCCGACCGCGCGGCCTCATGGGCGAGCGCTGGGAAAAGTTCGAGTGACCCGCGTCCTACGCCACCCGCTGACCTGGCTCTCCGTCTGGTTCCTGGTGCTGCCGCTCCTCATGGGCGCGGCCCAGTCCACCGTGTCGCTCGCCACCGAGATCGTGATCTTCAGCCTCCTCGCCATCGCCTACAACCTCCTGATGGGCTACACGGGGCTCGTCTCCTTCGGCCACTCGGCCTTCTTCGGGATCGGCGGGTACGCCGCGGGCCTCGCCCAGCTCCACCTCGCGAGGGGGATGGTGGTCCCCCTCGTCGTCGGCGTCCTCGGCGCCACGCTCGCGGGGGCGGGGATCGGATTTCTTCTGATGCGCAAGCGTGGCGTCTACTTCTCGCTCCTGACGCTCGCGTTCACGCAGATGTTCTTCTACATCGTCTACGGGGCGACCGCGGTGACCGGGGGCGAAAACGGCCTCGGCGGGATCGAGCGCTTCCCGCTCGCGGCCGGCCCTCTCCGCCTCGACCTCGGCGACAAGCGCGCCTACTACTACGCGACCGCCGTCCTCGCCGCCGGCGCCATCTTCCTCCTCTGGCGCGTCGTCCACTCACCCTTCGGGCGGGTGCTCGAGGCGATCCGCGAGAACGAGGCGCGCGCGAGCTTCGTCGGCTACGACGTCAAGCGTTACAAGCTCACCGCGTTCGTCGTGTCGTGCGCCTTCAGCGGGCTCGCCGGCACCCTCTACACGTTCCTGCTGAACTTCGCCTACCCGGAATCGCTCCACGTCACGCTGGCCGGCGAGATCGCCGCGATGACGCTCGTGGGCGGGATGCGGAGCTTCGTCGGGCCCGCCGTGGGTGCGGCGGTGTTCGTCTTCATGCGCGACACGCTCTCGTCGTGGACCGAGAACTGGCTCGTCTATTTCGGCGTGATCTTCATCGCCTTCGTGATGTTCTCGCCCAACGGGATCGTGGGCGTCTTCCAGCGTCTGCGCGGCCTCGCCCGTCGGGACGGCGTGGGCGCCCGCGTCACGACACGGTCGGCGGGGACGCCAGCGCCTGCGACGGTGGAGCGCCCGCCGGGGGCGCAGGGAGAGGTGCTGCTCGAGGTGGAGGACCTCGCCAAGCACTTCGGCGCGCTCACCGCGGTGGACGGCGTGTCGCTCGGCGTCCCGCGCGGCGAGCTCCGCTCGATCATCGGGCCGAACGGCGCCGGCAAGACGACCCTCTTCAATGTTCTGACCGGCCTCCTGCCCGCCGATCGGGGCCACGCGCGGTTCCGCTCCACCGCGATCACGGGGCGCCTCCCGCACGCGATCGTGGCGGCGGGCGTCTCGCGCTCGTTCCAGATCATCAGCATCTTCCACGCGCTCACGGTCTTCGAGAACGTGCGCATCGCCGCCCAGGCCAAGCACCGCTGCCGCTTCGCGATGCTCGCGGACGCCGGAAGTTTTGCCGACCTGAACGCCGAGGCGCTCGAGCTCCTCCGCGCCGTGGGGCTCGGCGACCGCGCCTTCGAGATCGCCGACACCCTGTCCCACGGCGACCAGCGGCTGCTCGAGATCGCGATCGCGCTGGCGACACGCCCCGAGCTCCTGCTGCTCGACGAGCCGCTCGCCGGCCTCGCGGCCCACGAGCGGCTGCGCGTGGCGGATCTGATCCGCACGCTGCGCCGCTCCGTGACGATCGTGCTGATCGAGCACGACATCGACGCGGTCCTCGCCCTCTCCGACCGCATCACGGTCTTGCACCAGGGCCGCGTGATCGCCGAGGGCGCGCCGGCAGAGATCCAGCAGAACGCAGAGGTGCAGACGGCCTACCTCGGCCACTTGATGCTCGCGCCGGAGGGGACGATCCCGGGTGCGCGCCGGGCGGCCGCGCCGCTCCTCCGCGTCACCTCGGTGAACACCTTCTACGGCAAGAGCCACGTGCTGCACGGCGTCTCGCTCGACGTCTTCCCGGGAGAGTTCGTCGCGCTCCTCGGCCGGAACGGCGCGGGCAAGACGACCACGCTCGCGACGATTACCGGCGTCGTCCCGCCGCGCGACGGGCGGATCGCCTACCGGGCCGCCGACGTGGCGGGCCGGCCGCCCGAGGAGATCGCGCGGCGCGGGATCGGCCTCGTGCCGCAGGGGCGGCGGATCTTCCCGAACCTCACGGTCCTCGAGAACCTCACGATCGCGCGCCGGGGTACCTCGGGCTGGACCGTCGAGCGCGTCTTCGCGACATTCCCCAAGCTCCTGGCCCTCCGGGACGCCCGCGGCGCGACCCTGTCGGGCGGTGAGCTCCAGCTCCTGGCGATCGCCCGCGCGCTCATGGGCAACGTGGACCTCCTGCTGCTCGACGAGCCCTTCGAGGGGCTGGCGCCGGCGATCGTGGAGGTGGTGTGGACCGTGTTGCGCGAGCTGCGGGGCACGACGACGGTCCTGCTGGTCGAGCAGAACGCCGACCTGGCGCTCGCGCTCTCGGACCGGGCGTACGTGATCAGCAACGGCTCGATCGTCTGGGAGGGCGCCGCGCGCACGCTCCACGCGGACGCGGAGCTCCGGCTCAAGCTCCTCGGGGTGTAAGATCGTGGCGCTGAGCGTCCACGCCGGACGCGGAGGACACGCGATGCGACTCGTCCTCGTGGCCATGGCGACCGTCCTGCTCGCGGGCTGCGCCCTGGACCTGAGCGGAACGGCCTGGAAGAAGCCGGATGCGATGTTCCAACAGGTCACGGCGGTCGGAATGGAGTGCGCCCGCCAGACGTACGAGATCGGTTACGGGCCCGATCCGGTGCTGGGCGGGCTGCTCGATGTCGTGCGTCTCGCCCTCAATGAATCGCGGCTCCAGGTCGGCTTCGCCAGCTGCATGAGCCGCGCCGGTTACGCCCGCGCAGGGTAGAATCCCGGGATGCGAGCGGCCTTCTACCAGGGCGCGCGGACGTTCACGACCGGGACCCTGGCAACCCCCACGCCAGGGCCCGGCCAGGCCCTGCTCCGGGTCAAGCGCGTCGGCATCTGCGGGACGGACCTCCATATCTTCCAGGGCCACCTCGACCATCGCGTGCCGAAGGGCGGCATCATCGGCCACGAGACGTTCGGCGAGGTCGCCCAGGCGCCTGCCGGCAGCGGCTTCAAGACCGGTGACCGCGTCGTCGTCGAGCCCCTCCAGTTCTGTGGGCAGTGCCGGGCCTGCCGGATGGGCGCCTCATACCTCTGCTACGGCCTCAAGGTGCTCGGCGTGGACCTGCCGGGCGGCATGCAGGAGTACTGGACGGTGGACGCGGCGCGCTTGCTCCGCGTGCCCGACGCGCTCAGCGACGACCACGCCGCGCTCATCGAGCCGCTCGCCGTCGCGACTCACGATGTCCGCCGCGCGGCGGTGAAGCGCGACGACACCGTGCTGGTCTTCGGCGGCGGGCCGATCGGCGCGCTCATCGCGCTCGTCAGCCGCCAGCGCGGCGCGCGCGTCGTCGTCGCCGAGGTGAACCGCCACCGGCTGGAGACCTTGAACGCGCTCGGCCTCGAGACCGTCGGCCCCGACCGCGACCCCGTCAAGTTCGCGACCGAGTGGACCGGGGGCACCGGCGTGGACGTCGCGTTCGAAGTCTCGGGCCACCCCGCCGCGGCGCGCGCGGTCACGGACGTCGTGCGCGTCTGGGGTACCGTGTCGATCGTCGCGATCCACGCGGAGCCCGTGCCCGTGAATCTCTACCAGATGTTCGCGCGCGAGCTCCACATGCACGGCGCGCGCCTCTACGCGCGCGAGGACTGGGAGGAGGCGATCCACCTCGCCGCCGGGGGCGCCGTGCCGGTGGCGCCCCTCGTGAGCCGGAGGATCCCCCTCGAGGCGCTCCAGCAGGGCATGGAGCAGGCGCTCGGCGGCGGACCGGTCATGAAGGTTCTCGTGGACCTCACGACATAGACGCGCTCGCCTGGGCGGCCGGCGCCCTCATCATCCTCGGCGCGAGCCTCGTCATGGGGCTCGCTGGCTTCGGCATCGGTCTCGTCTCGCTCGCCTTTCTCCCCTACCTCATGGCGCCGGCGGAGGCGATCGTGCTCATGACGCTCTACGCGGCCACCTTCGCGCTCGCGATCTTCGTCCCCGTCCGCGACAGCTTCGCCCCGGCGCGCGTGGTGGACCTCGTGATCGGCACCGTTGTCGGCACGCCGCTCGGTGTGTGGGCGCTCGCGCGCCTGCCCGCGACCGCGCTCGACCGGCTGATCGGTCTCATGCTGGTGATCGCCGTGGCGCTCGAGTGGCGCGGTCTCTATCCCGCGAGGCTCGAGGGCCGCCGCTGGGGGCTGGGCGCCGGCGTGCTCGCCGGCGTGATCGGCGGCGCGGTCGGGACGCCTGGGCCGCCCGTCGTCCTCTACGCGACGACCCAGGGATGGAGCCCGCGCACGATCAAGGCGAACCTCCAGGCCTTCTTCGTCGTGAACCAGGTGGCGATCCTGGCGGGCTACTGGTGGGCGGGGCTCCTGACGCGAGAGGTGTGGCGCTTCGCCGCCGTGTTCGCGGCCCCGGCGGTCGCCGGGATCGCCCTCGGCGTGGGCCTCTTCAACCGGATCGACCCCGTCTGGTTCCGGCGGATCGTCTTCGCGCTGATCTTCGCGTCGGGGCTCGTGCTGCTCGTGCGTGGCTGAGCCCCGGCGGCTCCCTTCGATGTACCAACGGCGCGTCGGAGTCACCGCCGTTCGAGCGCGGGCTTGCCCGCGCAATCGACCTGGGGGGAGGTTTCGGAAGGGGGGCCGAAGCCCCCCTCCGAGTTAACTAGCGGCGCTGCGCCACCTGCCACAGCTCGACGTTCGTCTCGATCTGCCGGGCGTGGCCCTCGAGGTGGTCGGCGTAGATCGCGAGCCAGTCCTCGGCCGTGTAGCGCCCCGACTCCGTGTGCCGGCCCTCGCGCACCCACGCCGCCTCGGGGAGGCGCCGGAGGAGCGCCACCGTGTTGGCGCGCACGGCCTCGACGACCGCCAGCGCGGGCTCGAGCGGCTGGCCGTGGTAGTCGAACCTCCGCGCCCACTCCTCCTGGTCGTAGCCCTGGATGACCGGGTCCGTCTCCGCGAGGAGGTAACGGATACGCGCGTAGCCGTTCGTCTCGGAGTCGGCGCAGTGGCAGACGACCTCGTGGGCCGACCACTCCCGGGGCGCGGGGCGCCACTCTCTTGCGTCCTTCGGGACCTTGGCGAGCGCCGCCTTGAGGCGGGCGGGGCCGGCGGCGTACTGCGCGATCAGCGACTCGCGCTCGGTGCGGGAGAGCGGCACGCGTCAGCTCCCCGCGAGCTTCCGGCGCAGGACCTTCGCGAGCGACTCGGGGGCGAAGCCGAGCTGGAGGAGCGCCACGCCCTCGTCGAAGTACTCCCGGTAGGCGGCGATCCTCCCGCCGGCGAGCTCGAAGATGCTCATTCCCGGGAAGCGGACCTTGCGGCCGGAGCTCCGCGGGACGGCGTTGCTCACGGCGTAGCTGAACGTCCACTCCGCGGCCGCGCGCTGGTCGTCCTCGACCACGCGCTCCATCGTCCAGGCGTAGTCGCGGCCCTCGTGGAACATGCGCTCGAACATCGCGCGGAGGGCCGCGTGGCCGATGTGCTCGCCGAAGAAGGTGTCGCGGTAGCGCCCCGTGGGGGTGAAGCACGCGACGAGCGCCGTCACGTCCTGGCGGTTGAACGCCATCTCGAAGTCCCTGACGATGCTCATCGCGACAACTCTACTCAGCGGCCCGCGACGGCGCAACTGGGGTAGAATCTCCCCTACTGTCCGGCAGCATCCCAACCCCAGGCACGGAGAGAACAGCGATGAGCATCAAGCGTCACGGCGTCGGGCCCCGGCTCTCCCAGGCTGCCGTCCACGGCGACACGGTGTACCTCGCGGGGATGGTCGCGGGCGATCCCTCCGCGGACACGAAGGGCCAGACCGAGCAGATCTTGAAGAAGATCGACGAGACCCTGGCGGCGGTCGGCAGCCACAAGTCGAAGCTCCTCTCCGCCACGGTCTACCTCGCCAACATGGCGACCTACAACGACATGAATGCCGCCTGGGACGCCTGGGTGGACAAAGCCAACACGCCGGCGCGCGCGACGGTCGAGGCGCGGCTGGCGTCGCCCAAGTATCTGGTCGAGATCATGTGCGTCGCGGCAATCTAGTCGCGGCCCAAGGAGACCGACATGCGTGAAGCCGTCATCGTCGCCAGCTCCCGCACGCCGCTCGCCAAGTCGTTCCGCGGCTCGTTCAACCTGACGCGGCCCGACGACCTCGCCGCCCACTGCATCAAGGACGTCCTCGGCAAGGTGCCGCAGCTCGACTCGAAAGAGGTCGAGGACGTGATCCTCGGCTGCGGCCAGCCCCACGGCTCACAGGGGCACAACATCGCGCGCGTCGCGGCGGTCCGCGCGGGGCTCCCGGTGACCGTCGGCGGCCTCACGGTGAACCGCTTCTGCTCCTCAGGGCTCCAGGCGATCGCGATCGCGGCCAACTACGTCGTCAACAACGGCGCCGACGTCGCGATCGGCGGCGGCGTCGAGTCGATCACGCTGGCCCAGCGGGACAGCTCACCGAACCCGTGGGTGAAGGAGCACTATCCGGGGATCTACATGGTCATGGGCGACACCGCCGAGGTCGTCGCCAAGCGCTATCGGATCAGCCGCGAGGCCCAGGACCGCTACGCCCTCCAGTCCCAACAACGAACCGCGCGGGCCCAGCAGGAGGGCTTCTTCAAGGAGGAGCTCGCGCCGATGCACGTCACGCGCGGCGTCCTCGACAAGAAGACGGGCGAGGTCGTCGGCAAGGAAGAGTGGTCCTGCGACAAGGACGAGTGTAACCGGCCCGACACGACCCTCGAGGGCCTGCTGACGCTGCCGCCGCACTTCGACAAGGAGAGCGGCCAGGGCACGGTGACGGCGGGCAACTCGTCCCAGCTCTCCGACGGCGCCTCGGCCACGCTCGTCATGTCCATGGAGCGTGCCAAGGCGCTCGGCATCCGGCCGAAGCTCGTCTTCCGCGGCTTCGCGGTCGCCGGCTGCGAGCCCGACGAGATGGGGATCGGCCCGGTCTTCGCGGTGCCGAAGCTCCTCAAGCGCTGCGGCCTCCAGATCGGCGACATCGACGTCTGGGAGCTCAACGAGGCGTTCGCCTCGCAAGTGGTCTACTGCCGCGACCGGCTCGGACTCGACCCGGAGAAGCTCAACCGGAACGGCGGCTCGATCTCGATCGGCCACCCGTTCGGCATGACCGGCTCGCGCATGGTCGGCACGATCGCCAACGAGATGCTGCGCTCGAAGGCCCGCTACGGCGTCGTGACCATGTGCATCGGCGGGGGCCAGGGGGCGGCGGGGCTCTTCGAGGCGTGTAACTAGCGCCCGCGCACGTCGGCCGGCTCAGCCGGCGCGCCGCGCGACGAGCGCCCAGGCGGACTCGGCGAGCGGGCGGGCGCGCGCGCCCCGCTCGCGCGCGTTGGGATCGTTGGCGGTGCCGGCGATCACCCGTCCCATGATTCCCTGCGCGATCGCGGCCAGCCGGAACATCGCGAACGCGAGACAGAAGCTCCAGTCCGGGATCTCGGCGCGCGCCGTCCGGCGGCAGTAGGCCGCGACGTACGCCTCCTCGGTCGGGATCCCGAGCTCCGTCAGGTTCTTGTCGGCGAGCCCTTCCCACTCGCGCGTGAAGCGGTAGGGCAGGCAGGTGTACGCGAGGTCGGCGAGCGGGTGGCCGAGCGTCGAGAGCTCCCAGTCGAGCACCGCGGCGACGCGCGGCTCGCTCGGGTGGATGATGACGTTCCCCAGTCTAAAGTCACCGTGCACGAGCGTGGTCTCGTCCCCCGGCGGAATGTGCTCGGGCATCCACGCGATCAGGCGCTCCATCGCCTCGATCTTCTCCGTCTCGGAGGCGCGGTACTGCTGGGTCCACCGGTGGATCTGGCGCGCGAAGTAGTTCCCGGGTTTCCCGAAGTCGGCGAGGCCGAGCGCCTGCCAGTCCACCGTGTGAAGCCGCGCGAGGACGTGGCTCAGCGAGTCGTACATCGCCGAGCGCGCGCTCGGGGTCAGGCCGGGGATCGCCGGGTCGGTGATGACGCGCCCGTGCACGCAGTCCATGATGTAGAACACGGTGCCGATGACCGAGGGGTCCGTGCAGAGCGCGTACGTCCGCGGCACGGGAAAGCCGGTCGTGCCGAGGGCCGTGATGACCCGGTACTCCCGGTCCACCGCGTGCGCGGAGGGGAGGAGCTTGCCGGGCGGCTTCCGCCGGAGCACGTACTCCTTGCCGCCGGCGGTGAGGTAGTAGGTCGGGTTCGACTGGCCGCCCCGGAACTGTTTCACGGTCAGCGCGCCGCTGAAGCCCGTGACGTGCACGCGCAGGTAGCGCTCGAGCGCGGCCGTGTCGAACCGGTGCTGCTCGCGGACCTCTGCGGTGGTCGAGATCATCCGGATCGTCCCGCCGCGCGCCAGTATAATCCGACTCTCGGAGGACGGCACATGACATCGACGGGACCCGCAGGGCCGTGGACGCACGCGTTCGCGCACGTCGACGGCGTGCGTCTGCATTACGTGCGCCTGGGCGCGGGGACACCCGTGCTCCTGCTGCACGGCTGGCCGGGCTTCTGGTACGAGTGGGCGCCGGTGATCCCGCCGCTCGCCGCGCACCACGACGTGATCGTGCCCGACCTGCGCGGCTTCGCCTACTCCGACAAGCCCGACGTCCCGCCCGAGGCGGGGTACGCGCGCGACGTCGTCGCGCGCGAGATCGTCGGCTTCGCGAGGACGCTCGGGCTCGCGCGCATCGCCGTCGTCGCCCACGACATCGGCGCGACCGTCGCCCTGCCGCTCGCCCGCCAGTCCCCCGGTCTCGTGTCGCGCCTCGTGCTCTTCGATCCCCCGTACCCGGGCATCGGGCGCCGCTGGCGCGAGCCCGGGCACGCGCGCGAGACCTGGTACCAGATCTTTCACACGCTCCCGTGGGCGCACGAGCTCGTCGGCGGGAGCCGCGAGGCGACGCGGCTCTACCTGCGCCACTTCCTCACGCACTGGTCGGGCCGGAAGGACTGGGTGACCGAGCCGGAGCTCGACCACTGGGTCGACGCCTACTCGCAGCCCGGCGCGCTGCGCGGCGGGTTCGCCTACTACAAGGCCTTCGAGCGGGTGCGCACGACCCAGGCCGACGCTCCCGCCGAGACGCTGCGCGTGGAGGTCCCGACGCTCGTGCTCTGGGGCGACGCCGACGCGATCCTGCCCGTCGCGTGGGCCGACCGGCTCCCCGAGTATTTCGCGAAGCTCACGCTCAAGCGCGTCCCCGGCGTCGGCCACTTCATGATGCGCGAGGCGCCCGACCTCGTCGTGGATGAAGTGCGCGCGTTCCTCGGCGGCGCCCCATGATCCGCGAGGTCCAGGGCCTCACGCCACGCGTCCATCCCGACGCGTACGTCGATCCGCAGGCGGCCGTCATCGGTGACGTGACGATCGACGCCGGCGCCAGCGTCTGGCCGTTCACGGTGCTCCGCGGCGACCAGGATAACTACGTGAGGCTCGGGAAGAACTCGAACGTCCAGGACAACTCGGTCCTCCACGTCACGCCGCAGCACCCGTGCATCGTCGGCGACAACGTGACGATCGGCCACCGCGCGGTCGTCCACGCCTGCACGATCATGGATAACTGCCGCATCGGCATCGGCGCCGTCGTGCTGAACGGCGCCGTCGTCGAGGCGGGCGCCCAGGTCGGCGCGGGAGCGCTCGTGCCGCCCGGCAAGATCGTCGCGGCCGGATGGCTCGTCATGGGCGTGCCGGCCCGGCCGGTGCGGCAGATGAGCCCGGAGGAGCTCGAGGACATCCTCCGGAACGCGCGCGAGTACGCCGAGCTCTGGCGCCGCAACTTCGGAGGGCGGCGATGATCCACCAGCTCCGGATCTACGAGATCTTCGAACACAACCGCGAGGCATTCCACGCGCGCTTCCGGGATCATGCCGCCCGTCTCATGCGCCACCACGGCTTCCGCATCCTCGACATGTGGGAGAGCACGAGCGACCGGCGCCTCGAATTCGTCTATCTGCTCGAGTGGCCGGACGAGGCGGCGCGGGATACCGCGTGGCGAGCGTTCATGGGCGACCAGGAGTGGAGTGAGATCAAGCACCAGACCGCCGCACACCATGGCGACCTGGTCGGGGCGATCGAGGACCGGACCCTCCGCCGTACGTAGTATCGCCCACGGAGCCCTAGAACGCGTACTGCACGCCCGCGAGCACGTCGAGCGGCAGGGCCGGCGTGAGGAAGCGTTGGACCGGGCTACCCGGCTCGCGGCCGTTCGCGGCGAAGGTCCCGAACGTCTCGTAGCGCGCGTCGAGCACGTTGTTCACCCGCACGAACCCCTCGAGACCGCGCACCCTCACCGTGGCGCCGACGTTCGCCACCCAGTAGGCCGGCAGGGGCCGGTGCGCGTTCGCCTCGTCGCCGCGCAGGAACTGGGCACCGACGTAGCGCGCGTCGGCCGAGATCCCGAGCCACGGCCAGGGACGGTACACGAGCCCGCCGTTCAACCGGTGGCGAGGGACGAGCGCCAGCGAGTCGCCGGGCCGCACGGTCTCCGTGCCCGGCGGCAGCGGCGTGGCGAGCTCGACGCGGTCCTGGAACGTGGCGTAGGTGAACGTGTAGTTGAGGAACGCCTCGAGCGCGCCGACGCGCCCGCGCACGCCGAGCTCGACGCCCTCGCGCCGCGTGCCCCCGATGTTCTGGAAGAACACGCCCGTGGTTCCCGTCGGCGCGACCGAGAAGATGTCGTCGTCCACGTCGGTCCTGAAGCCGGAGAGGTCGACGGCGAGCCAGGCGAGCGGACGTGCCTGCACGCCGAGCTCCCAGCTCCGCGCCGTCACGGCGTGGAGCGGCGGGTCGGGCGCGACGCCCGCCTGGAGCCCCGGGCACACGGCTCCCGGACCGGCGCACGTGAGCTCGAGGAATGCGGGTGCCCGGAACCCCTCGGCGTAGCTTGCGTATAGGTGCAGCCGCTCGGTCAGGTTCAGGTTGACGCCGGCGCGAGGGTTGAACCGGTTGAACTGGTGGACGCCGCTCGATGGACCGCCCAGCCGGTCGTCGATGTCGTGACGCAGGTAGTCCCAGCGTCCCGCCACGGTGACGACCATGGTGGAGCCCGGGACGAAGAGGTCGCGGACGAGTGTGATCGAGTCCTGAAGCCAGACCCCCACGGCATGCTGAAGATCGGTCAGGTCCGCCTCGAGCTGCCGCCCCTCCGAGGACTCCTCGAAGGTCCGGCTCCGGACGTCGTGGCGCACGTACTCGGCCCCGACGACCAGGACGTTCTTCCGCCCCACGAGGGCACCGTCGTGGCTCGCCTGGACCGCGCCACCCGTCGAGAGCGTCCGGTTGAGCAGGCGGCTGTTGGGCGCGAGCAGGTTGACGTTGAACTGCTCCGTGTCGAGCGCCCGGACGAACGCGTTGCCCGCGAGCGTCAGGTGCCCGCCGACCTGCTGCTCGCCGTTCCAGATCACCTGGTGGAGCTCGGGCTCGAAGAAGTCGCCGGCGGTGAAGTTCCGTCGCGGATGGCGGCGCGCATCGCTCTCGGGCAGCGAGCCCGCCTGCTTGATCTTGTCCTGGCTCCACTGATAGGAGAGCGTGGCGTCGGTCCCGCCCGTCGCGACGCCGAGCTTCCCGAACACGCGTGAGACGCGGGTGGCGGCGAAGTCTCGGAAGCCGTCCTCGAGCGACTCGGTGAGCGAGAGGGCGTAGTCCAGAGGTCGCGCCGAGCCACCGAGGCGGAGACGGTAGTCGCGGCGGCCGAAGCTCCCGGCGGCGACCTCGGGGACGATCTCGCGGACCTCCTGGCCTCGGCGTGTGACCAGGTTGATCGCCCCGCCGAGAGTGTTCCGGCCGAAGAGGACCGAGGGGCCCCGGATCACGTCGACGCGCTCGACGTCCTCGAGCGGGATCAGATCGAAGTTCACTTCCTCCACGGTGGGCTCGTTGAGGCGGACGCCGTCGAGGAAGACGCTGAGCCCCGGCGGCAGGCCGGTGACCGGTGAGATCGTGAATCCCCGGAGCGAGAGGTCCGGCTGGAGCCGGTTTCCCTGCTCGCTCTGGAGCGAAACGCCCGGCAGACGCTCGAGGGCTTCCGGCAGGACCGCGGGCGCATCACGCCGGATCTCCGGCGCGGTGAGCGTGTCCACGCGGCTCGGCGTGGACGAGGGCGGGAGGGCGCCCGGCGCCGACGGTGGGATGACGCGGATCTCGGGGAGACGCGGCGGCGCCTCCCGCTCCTGCGCGGAGGCGGGGAGGAAGGCGAAGAGGACGGGCGCCAGGCCGCACAGGACGAGGGCGCGCATGCGGATGCAAATACTAGCACCTCGGAGGGGGGCCGTCGGGTCCCCCCGATCATCTAGCGCGGCAGGCGCGGCGGCTCGGCGCAGATGCGCTCGATCTCGTCGACGGTCTTCGGCGTGCCCGCGGTGAGCACCTCCGAGCCGTCGGCGGTGATCAGCACGTCGTCCTCGATGCGGACGCCGATTCCCAAGAACTCCTTCGGGATCGGGTGGACGATCTTCGGGGCCTTCGCCTTCTCCTCCTCCTCGAGCCTCTTCGCGGCCGCCAGGCCGAGGCGGAATCGGCGCTCCCACATCTCGTCCTCGCTGTACTCGCGGAGGTAGAAGGTCGCCGTCTCCCGCGCGGGGTCGACGTAGAGGCCGGGCTCGACCGTGAACACCATGCCGGGCTCGAGCACGCGGGAGGTCCGGTCGATCCGGTAGTCACCCACGTCGTGGACATCCATGCCGAGCCAGTGGCCGGTGCCGTGCATATAAAACTCGCGATAGTGGTGCATCGCGAGCGAGTCCTCCACCCCGCGCGGCAGGAGGCCCGCCGCCACGAGCCCCGCTGTCAGGACGCGGCGCGCCGCCTCGTGGACCATCTCGTAGCGGTTGCCGGGCCGCGCGGCCGCGAGCCCGGCCAGCTGCGCGCGCAGCACGATTTCGTAGATCGCGCGCTGCGGGGCGGTGAAGCGCCCGTTGACGGGGAAGGTACGGGTGATGTCCGCCGCGTGGTAGCCCCACTCGCAGCCGGCGTCGATCAGGAGCAGCTCGCCGTCCTGCATCTGGCGCGTGTTCCCCACGTAGTGGAGGATGCACGCGTTGGGCCCCGAGGCGACGATCGAGGGGTACGCGTTGCGCGGCGAGCCCTGGCTCCGGAAGACGAACTCGAGCGCCGCCTGCACCTGGTACTCGTAGAGCCCCGGCCGCGCGTAGCGCATCGCTTCGACGTGGGCGTCGCGGCTCAGCTCGCAGGCGCGCCGCTGGCGCGCGAGCTCGGCCGGCGAGCGGCGCAGGCGCATCTCGTGGAGGATCGGCCCGGGGTCCTCGAGGCGGACCGGCGCCGGATAGCCGCGGGCGCGCGCCCCGCGGAGCTCGACGACGAGGCGCGTGACGCGCCCGTCGAACGCGCCCTGGCCGAGGCGGTAGTAGACCACCGGCCGGTCGACGAGGTACTCGCGGAGCTTGTCGTCGAGCTTGTCGATCGGGTAGGCGGCGTCGGCGCCGTAGGTCGCGACGGCGCCCTCGACGCCGGCGCGATGGCCGGTCCAGATCTCCAGCTCCCGGTCGCGGGGTCTGACGAAGAGGACGTACCGCTCCTTGGTGTGCGCCGGGTTGACGACGGCGACGGCGTCGGGCTCGTCGAAGCCCGTCAGGAAGAAGAAGTCGGAGCTCTGGCGGAACTCGTAGTTGACGTCGCCGTTGCGGCGGGCCTCTTGCGCCCCCGGGATGATCGCGAGGGCGTCGCCGAGCGCCGCCGCGAACCGGAGCCGCCGATCCGCGAAGGGTCCGAGCTCACCGGGTGTCGCCATGGTTCCTGAATAGCATACAATGACGGTGCATCGCCGATGCCCGCGCTGCGAGGGGGGCCCCATGCACGTCGGACTGGCCGCGGTCTTTCAGAATCCGAAGAAGGCGCGCTCCGATATCGACGTCTACAGGAACGAGCTCCGCCTGGCGGCCGAGGCCGAGCCGCTCGGCTTCGAGTCCGTCTGGGGCGTCGAGCACCACTTCACCGACTACACGATGTGCCCGGACGTGCTCCAGTTCCTCACCTACATGGCCGGACGGACCCAGCGCGCCCAGCTCGGCTCGATGGTCGTGGTGCTGCCGTGGCACGATCCCCTGCGCGTCGCCGAAGAAGTCTCGATGCTCGACAACATCTCCGATGGACGCCTGATCCTGGGCCTGGGTCGTGGCGCCGGCCGCGTCGAGTTCGACGGCTTCCGGCTCTCGATGGACGAGTCCCGCGAGCGCTTCGTGGAATCCGCGGAGATGCTGCTGCGCGGCCTGGAGGCGGGCTACTGCGAGTACGACGGCCAGTTCGTCCGCCAGCCACGCGCGGCGATCCGCCCGGCGCCGTTCAAGACCTTCCGCGGCCGGACCTACGCCGCGGCCGTCTCGCCGGAGTCGATGCCGATCATGGCGAGGCTCGGGGTGGGCATCCTCGTCATCCCGCAGAAGCCCTGGCCCGAGGTCGCCAAGGAGCTCGACGCCTACCGCACGACGTACCGGGACATCAACCGGACGGAGGCGCCACCGCCCGTGTGCGCGGGCTGGACCTTCTGCGACGAGAACGCGGCGCGCGCCCACGAGATGGCGCGTCGCTACATCGGCGGTTACTACCAGACCGTCCTCGACCACTACAACTTCCAGGGCGACCACCTCGCGAAGACCAAGGGCTACGAGTACTACGGCAAGATGGCCGAGAAGATCGCGCAGTACGGCACCGACAAGGTGATCGAGTACTTCATGAACCTCCAGGTCTGGGGCACGCCGGAGCAGTGCTACGAGAAGATTCTCGACGTGCGGGGCCGCGTCGGCAACGACACCTTCGTCGGCGTCTTCAGCTACGCCGGCATGGACTACGGCGAGGCGGAGCGGAACATGCGCCTGTTCGCGCGCACGGTGACGCCCGAGCTCAAGAAGCTCCCGCCGGCAGCCGCCCCGGCCCCGGCGGCCGCCGCGCCGCGCGCCGGCAAAGAGCTCGGCGTCGGGCTCCTCGGCTCCTGAGGCGCGGGCCGCGATGGGCTTCGCCGAGATCCGGTACGAGGTGGCGGATGGCGTCGCACTCGTCACGCTGGCGCGGCCCGAGAAACTCAACGCCGTCACCGCCACGACGATCGGAGAGCTCGTCGCCGCCTTCGACACGGCGGACGCCGACGACACCGTGCGCGCGGTGATCGTCACCGGCGCGGGCCGTGCGTTCTGCGCGGGCGCGGACCTCTCGGCGGGCGGCACGACGTTCGACCGCGCCGCACACGGCCGGGCGGAGCCGGCCGACCTCTACGAGGACGGCGGCGGCCGCGTGACGCTCCGGATCTTCGACATGAAGAAGCCGGTGATCGCCGCGATCAACGGGCCCGCGGTCGGCTTCGGGATCACGCTGACCCTGCCCATGGACATCCGGATCGCCTCGACCGCCGCGCGCATCGGCTTCGTTTTCACCCGGCGCGGCGTCGTGCCCGAGGCGTGTTCCACCTGGTTCCTGCCGCGCCTGGTCGGGCCGAGCCAGGCCGCCGAGTGGGTCCTGACCGGACGTGTCTTCGACGGGGAGGAGGCGCGGGCGGGCGGTCTCGTGAGCCGCGTCGTCGCCCCCGAGGCGCTCCTTCCCACCGCGCGCGAGCTCGCGCTCGAGATCGCGCGGAACACCTCCGCGGTCGCCGTCGCCCTCGCGCGGCAGATGCTCTGGCGCCTGCTCGGCGCCGACCACCCGATGGAAGCGCACCGCCTCGACTCGCAGGCGATGTTCTGGACCGGGCGCTCCACCGACGCCTACGAGGGCGTGACCGCATTCCTCGAGAAGCGCCCGCCGCGCTTCACGCGCCGGCCGAGCCAGGACATGCCGCCCTTCTATCCGTGGTGGCAGCCGCGCGCGTTCAAGTGACGCCCACCACGGTGTACCTGCCGTTCAACCGCGACTGCCTGCGCGGCGAGTTCGTGCCCGCCAAGCACGGCGGGCCGCCGCCCGCGCCGCGCGGCCACTGGCTCCTGGTGCAGGAGCAAAAGCTCGTCGTCGTCCCCGAGGGCGGCGGGTTTCGCCTCCCGACGGGCGAGCTGCCCGCGGGCCTCGACGGCGTGGTCAAGCAGCCGCTCTGGCTCGGGACATACGGCGGCACGCCGTGCTGGGTGGCGGGGCTGCCGCGCGACGCCGCGCTTCCCGAGGGGTTCCATCGGGAGACCCTCGTGCCGATGCAGGGGACGCGCCTGCCGGACGAGCTCCTCTCGCTCGGCGGTATGGCGATGCAGCTCCTCTACTGGGAAGGCACGAGCGGCCACTGTCCGCGCTGTGGGACGCCCGCCGAGCGGATGGCGGGCGAGTGGGGCAAGCGCTGTCCCACGTGCCACTACGAGCACTACCCGCATCTTCATCCCGCGGTCATCGTCCTCGTGCGCGACGGCGATCGCGTGCTCCTCGCGCGCAAGGCGATCTGGGCGCCCGGGCGCTACGCGCTCGTCGCGGGGTTCGTCGACAACGGCGAATCGCTCGAGACGGCGGTGGCGCGCGAGGTACGGGAGGAGGTCGGCGTCGACGTGAAGGACATCCGGTACGTCGGCAGCCAGAACTGGCCGTTCCCGAGCCAGCTCATGGTCGGCTTCGTCGCCGCCTACGCCGGCGGCGCGATCGCGATCGACCGCGACGAGCTCGAGGACGCGCGCTGGTTCTCGAGCGACGAGCTGCCGGACGGGCCCTCGCGCCACTCGATCGGGGGCTGGATCCTCGCCAACTTCGCGCGGCGGTAGGCTCAGGTCACCTCGACCGGCACGGGCTGGACCTGGTTGACGGCGAAGCCGCCCAGGTCGAGATCGTAGGCGAACGGTTGCGTCGCGCCGCTCGCGTCCGTCGCGCGCGCCATGAGCGTGTACGACCCGGGCCGGGTCGCGCGCCACGTGAATTCCCAGAACCGCCACGCGTAGATCGCCGGGGACTCCACGAGCTGCGCGAGGCTCCACGCCCGCCCGCCGTCGGTCGACACCTGGACCGAGGCGATGTCCTTGCCGCCCGACCAGGCGACGCCGGCGACCGTGTGCGTCCCGACGGCGAGCTTCGCGTCCGCCGCCGGCCGGACGACGAGCGACTTCACCGCCACCTGCGTCACCGCCTCGTCCCGCACGACCCCATCGCGTCGCCGCTGCACTCGCCACGCGCGCGTCATGAAGACGCCGTCGAACGGCCGGTCGCTCACGCTCACCCGTTCCAGCCACTTCACGTGGTACGTGCCGTACCAACCAGGGACGACGGCGCGCACCGGCCCGCCGTGCTCACGCGGCAGCGGCGCGCCGTTCACCGCGTAGACGAGGAGCGTGTCGGGGTGGAGCGCCTTCTCGAGGGGCAGGCTCTTCGCGAAGGGCACCTCCTCCGGCGCGAAGGCCGGCTGGCCGCGGTCCGCGCCCTCGAGCACGACCTCGTGCGCGGAGGGCTTCAGGCCCGCACGCTCCAGGATCCGGTGGAGCGGGACGCCGAGCCACTCGGCGTTTCCGACGTAGCCGTTGCCGAGGTGCGAGCGCTCGAGCGGTGGGCTCACCGAATTTCGGGAGTTGCCCGCGCACTCGAGCACGGCCACGATCTTCCGCGCGGGGAGCGCCTTGAGCTGCTCGTAGGTCAGCGTGATCGGCTGCTCCACCTGCCCGTCGACGGCAAGGCGCCACCCGGCGGGCTCGATCGCGGGCAGCGGGTTCGCCATGGTCGTCAGGATGTGGAAGAGGTCGTTGGGCGTGATCCACGTGCCGAAGCCGGAGAGCGGCATCTCCGCCGCGAGCGGCACCGCGCGCTGGACGATCAGACGCCCGGTGCTCGGCGCCTGGGCCCAGACGCGCGCGCGGAAGGCGGGGTGCGCCGCGAGCAGCGCGAGCGGCATCCCGGCGAGGATCGCGCGACGGGTCCGGTCGGTGGACATGGGTGACACCCTCCCCCTCGGAGCGACTGTGGGCGCCGCCAGCGCGGGAGTCAAGGGGCGGCGTTCAGGCTGTCGTGTAGCCGCCGTCGACGGGGAGCGCCACGCCGGTCACGAACGCCGCCTCGTCGCTCGCGAGATAGAGGATCGCCGCGGCGATCTCCTCCGGCTGGCCGACGCGGCCGAGCGGATGCCGCCGCACCGCGCTCTCCCGCCAGCCGGCGTCGGCGAGGAGCGGTGCCGTCATCGGCGTCTCGATGACGCCGGGGCAGACGCAGTTGACGCGCACCTTCGGCGCCCACGTGAGCGCCATCGTCCGGGTGAGGTTGACGACGCCCCCCTTCGACGCCGCGTAGGCCGGGGAGAGTGAGCCGCCGACCAGACCGAAGATGGACGCCAGGTTCGTGATCGAGCCGCTGCCGCTCGACGCGAGCGGGGCGAGCGCCGCGCGGGACGCGAGGTAGGTCCCGGTGAGGTTCACGTCGACGACACGCTGCCACTCGTCGGGCGGCGGCGTGGCGTCGCGCCGCTCCGCGCGCACGCCCGCCGAGTTTACGAGCGTCGTGAGCCGTCCGAAGCGGGCGAGCGCCGCCTCCACCATCCGCGCACACGCGCCGTCGTCGGTGACGTCGGCGACGAGCGCTAGGGCATCACCGCCCGCGCCCGCGATGCGCGCCGCGGTCTCGGCCGCAGCGTCCTGGTTCGAGTCCGCGCAGGCCACCCGCGCTCCCTCGGCGGCGAGCCTCAACGCCGTCGCCCGCCCGATCCCCGAGCCGGCGCCCGTCACCAGCGCGACCTTGTCCCGCATCCGCATCGTCGGCGCCCCCCCTTGTACGCCAAAAGGGGCTTGACGCCTAGTCCGAGTTCGGCGGACACTCCGGGCCGGGAGGCCCCACATGGAATTCGAGTACTCGAAGAAAACGAAGATGTACGTGGAGCAGCTCACGGACTTCATGAACAAGTACGTCTACCCGAACGAGAAGGTCTTCCACGACCAGCTCAACTCGGAGCCAACGCGCTGGCAGGTCCCCCCGATCATCGAGGAGCTGAAGGCGAAGGCGCGCGAGCGCGGCCTCTGGAACCTCTTCCTCCCGGAGAGCGGGCGCGGTGCCGGGCTCACGAACCTCGAGTACGCGCCGCTCTGCGAGATCATGGGCCGCTCGCCGATCGCGCCGGAGGCCTTCAACTGCTCGGCGCCCGACACCGGCAACATGGAGGTGCTCGAGCGCTACGGCACGCCCGAGCAGAAGAAGCAGTGGCTCGAGCCGCTGCTCGACGGCAAGATCCGCTCGGCCTTCGCGATGACCGAGCCCAAGGTGGCCTCGTCCGACGCGACGAACATCGAATCCTCGATCGTCCGCGACGGCGCCCACTACGTGATCAACGGTCACAAGTGGTGGACCTCGGGCATCGGCGATCCCCGCTGCGCGATCCTCATCTTCATGGGGAAGACCGACGCGAAGAACCCCGACAAGTACAAGCAGCAGTCGATGATCCTGGTCCCGCGCGACACGCCGGGCCTCAAGGTGATCCGGATGCTGACCGTGTTCGGCTACGACGACGCGCCGCACGGCCACGGGGAGGTCCTCTTCGAGAACGTCCGCGTGCCCGCGTCCAACATGCTGCTCGGCGAGGGGCGCGGTTTCGAAATCGCGCAGGGGCGCCTCGGCCCCGGCCGCATCCACCACTGCATGCGCCAGATCGGCGTCGCCGAGCGCGCGCTCGAGCTCATGTGTAGCCGCGCGATGAAGCGCGTCGCCTTCGGCAAGCCGCTCGCCGACAACGACATCACGCTCGAGCGCATCGCGCAGTCGCGGATCGAGATCGACCAGGCGCGCCTGCTGGTGCTCCACGCCGCGCACATGATGGACACGGTCGGCAACAAGGCGGCGCGCCAGGCGATCGCCGAGATCAAGGTGGCCGTGCCCAACATGACGCTCGGGGTGATCGAGCGTGCCCTGCAGCTCCACGGGGGCGGCGGCGTGAGCCAGGAGTTCCCGCTCGCGTCGATGTGGGCGCACTCGCGCACGCTCCGCTTCGCCGACGGGCCGGACGAGGTGCACCGCCGGCAGATCGGGCGCCTCGAGCTCCGCAAGCACAGCTAGGCAACTCGGAGGGGGGCTCCGCCCCCCTTTCGAAACCTCCCCCCAGAATCGGTTGCGCCGGCAAAGCCGGCGCTCGAAACGCGGCAAGCCCGATGCGCGCCGGGCGGGCCGGCCCGCGGCGTCAGACCCTGGCGCGCCGGCCCGCCCAGTAGGGATCGCGCAGCACGCGCTTGAGGAGCTTGCCCGCGGGGTCCCGCGGGAGCTCGGCGTGGAGGGAGACCTCGCGCGGGACCTTGTAGTCGGCCATGTGGAGTCGAGCGAACGCGACGACCTCGTCGGCGGCGAGTGCCTGGCCCGGGCGCGGCTGCACCGCGGCGTGGACGCGCTCCCCCCAGTCGTCGTCGGGCACGCCGAAGACCGCGACGTCGTCGATGGCCGGGTGGCGGTGCAGGACGTCCTCGATCTCGGCCGGATAGATGTTGACGCCGCCCGAGATGACCATGTCGCGCTTCCGGTCGCAGATGTAGACGAAGCCTTCGTCGTCCATCCACGCGACGTCACCCACGCTCGCCCACTCGCCGCGCTGCGCTTCCCGTGTCGCCGCGCTGTCCTTGTAGTAGCCGTCGAACATCCCGGGGAAGCGGCGCACGTAGAGCTCGCCCGCCGTGCCCGTGGGCACCGGCCGGCCCGCGTCGTCGAGCAGCACGAGCTCGATGCCCGGCGCCGCGCGCCCGCACGAGCCCGGTTTCCGCAGCACGTCCGCGGGCGGGAGGATCGTGTTGATGCCGAGCTCGGTCGAGCCATAGAACTCCCAGAGCGCCGGCCCGAAGACCGCGACCGCCTGCTCCTTCACGCGCGTCGGGCACGGCGCGGCGGCGATGACGAGCACGCGCATCGACGCGACGTCGTAGCGCGCGCGGACCCGCTCCGGCAGGTCCACGATGCGCTTGACGAGCGTCGGCGCCATGAACGTCGACGTGCACCGGTGGCGCTCGATCGTCCGGAGCGCGTCCTCCGGGTCGAACTTGCGCATCACCACGACCGTGCCCCCGAAGGCGTGGGTGAACTGGGCGAAGCTGCCGGGCGCCGAGTGGTAGAGCGGTCCGGCGACCAGGTGCACGTGGGGCTCGGCGAGCCCGAACAATTCCATATAGCGCCGCGCCACTGTCGGGTCCGTGGCGGTCCGCAGCGCCCCCTTCGGCCGACCCGTCGTGCCCCCCGTGTAGATCATCGAGCCGCCGAGCCCCTGCGTCGGATCGGCGGGGAGCGGTGCCGGGTCACCGGTCTTGAGCAGGTCGTCGACGTGCTCGGCCCACGGCCGCCGCTCGCTCCCCACCAGGATCCAGCTCCGTACCTTCCCGGCACCGGGGCGCACCCGTTCGACCGTGCCGAGAAATGCGTCGCTGACGAAGACCGCGCGTGCGTCGGAGTGGTCGAGAATGTACGCGACCTCGTCGGCGACGAGTCGGTGGTTCATGGGCACCGGGATCGCTCCGGCGGAGCGCGCCGCCGAGGGTACCAGCACGGCCTCCAACGAGTTCTGCACGTAGACGATGGCGTGCTCACCCTTTGTCAGGCCGAGCCCGCGCAGCGCGTTCGCCAGCCGGTTCCGCTGCGCGACGTACTCGCGCCAGGTGAGCCGCCGGTCGCCGTCGAGCAGCGCTACGGCGCCGGGAGTGCGGTCGGCGTGGACGGCGAGGACGTCCACCTAGCGCGGCAGGACGGCGCGCGTGGCCTCGAGCGCCTCGCGCGCCACGTCGTCCGCCGGGCGGGCCCACGCGGCCGGGTTCGGCGCCTCGTAGCTCATGAAGCCGCGGTAACCCGCCGCCTCGACCCGCGCGAAGAACTCCTTGAACGGGACCACGCCGCGGCCCGGCGGGAGCCGGTCGGTGGCCTTCCCGGGCTCGACGCTCGCGGGGACGTCGCTGAACTGAACGTAGACGACCTCGTCGCGGCGGACGTCCTCGACGTCACGCACCGTGGCGCCGCTTCGCCAGAGGTGGTAGGCGTCGAGCAACAGACCGCAGCGCGGATGCCCGGCCGTGGCCATCACCTCGCGCATCCGTCCCAGGGTGTTGAGCTGCTCGGCCTGCGAGTTGAACTCGACGGCGAGCCGCACGCCGCGCTTGGCCGCCACCTCGCCGACCTCACGGACGCTCTCGGCCGCGCGCCGAAGGTCGCCGTGCCCCTTGTCGACGGGGCTCATCACGGTGACACAGCCGAGCGCCGCGGCACGCTGGCATTGCTCGTCGAACACCTGGAGCAGACGCCGGCGCTCCGCGCCCTCGGCGTACATCCAGCCGAGCTCGACCCCGACGCACGCGACGGGAAGGCCGCTCGTCCGCACCAGCGCGAGTACGTCGGCGGCGGACTGGCCCTGCTCCGCCGCGCGCGCGAAGTCCACGCGACGCAGCTCGATGCCGTCCCAGCCGACGCGTCGCGCGACGCGCAGGACCTCGGCGAGCGGCGTCGTGTCGAGCGTCCAGGTGTGGAGCGCGAGCATCCGCTACTGGGTCTTCGGCGTGGCCCCGCCGGCGGGCGCGGGAGCGCGGCGCGCGGCAGGCTTGCCGCCCTCTTCGGGATGCTCCTTCGCGTACTCGAGCGCTTGCTTGAGCTCGCCTTCGGCTTGCTTGACGAGCTCGAGTGCCTTGGCGCGGTGACCGCCGAAGTGGTGCTCGGCGTGCTCGAGGTGCCGCGCCGCGACGTTGAGCGCCCGCATGGCCGCGTGGATCTGGGGATGCCGCTCCCCCCGCTCAGGCTTGGGGGGCTTGTCCTGAGTGAACGCGAGCGAGCTCGCGCCGAGGACCAAGCCCAGAGCGAGCACGGCGACCGTCGACCTGCGCTTCGGCATAGCGCCTCCTTGTGGTCAGGACCCGACGATCCGACGACCCGTCACGCCCCTGGACGCCGGCGAGGGGGGATGTCCCCTCGGGCGTCAGATCGACGCCGACAGGCCGCCGTCGAAGTTGATCGCGGTACCGGTGATGTACGCCGCGCGCTCGGAGCAGAGGAAGGCGACGAGGTCCGCGAACTCGTGCGCCTCACCGAAGCGGGCGAGCGGCACCCGGCGCTTCTCCGCCATCTCGCGATAGAACGCCTCGGGGTCGCCCTTGATCCGGCGCTCCCACTGGCCGCTCTTCACCACGCCAAGACAGATCGTATTGACGAGAATCCTGTCGGCTGCGTACTCGTTGGCGAGCGACTTGGTCAGGTTGATCCCGGCCGCGCGCGTCACGCTCGTCGGCAGCGCCCGGGCGGCGGGGGCCTTGCCTCCCACCGTGGTCACGTTCACGATGCGGCCGCCCCCGCGCCGCTTCATGCGGGGGATCACGAGGCGGCAGAGGCGGATCGCGGCCATGAGCTTCAGGTCAATGTCGGTCTGCCACGTGGCGTCGTCGACCTCCTCGAAGCCCGCGGCCGCGGAGGTGCCGGCGTTGTTGACGAGGATGTCCACGCCGCCCCAGCGCGCGACGGTCGCGGCGACGAACGCCTCGATCTGGTCCGGCCGCGTGACGTCGCACGTCACCGCGAGCAGGTCGGCGCCGGTCGCGCGCCGGATGAGGTCGGCGGCTCGTTCGAGCACGTCCTTCCGCCGCGCGCACATCGCAACCTTCGCGCCCGAGCGCGCGAACCGCTCGGCGGTCGCCCGACCGAGGCCTTCGCTCGCGCCGGTGACGATCGCGACTTTGCCCGCGAGGCCCAGCTCCAGGACGTCCATGGCGCCCTCGAAGATACCACTAGAAGGGTGGTCGCCGTGACGCTACCGTCGTGAAGATCGAGCAGCCGGCGACCGGCGACGCCGCGCGCACCGCGTACGATCCCCTGCTCGCCGGCGCGCGCACGCGGCGGCCCTCGGCGAGCACACCGACGCCGTTCTGAGCGAGACCGGCCTACCGTCCGCGGAGCTCTCGCGGCTCCGCGCGAAGAAGGTCATCGCGCAGCGCCGGGCGGCGTTCAGGACACGCCGACGCGCCCGAGGAGGGGGAGCTTCAGCGCCGGACGCGTCAGGTCCACCCCGAAGTTGAGGGTGAGGAGGTTCAGCTCGACGCCCTCGTCCCAGCCAATCGCGAGGCCCCCGAGACCGAAGAGCGAGAGCTGGACGCCGGTGCCGCTGGGCGTCGTTCCCGCGAGCGCGCCACCCGGAAGGTAGTCCTTCCCGATCGCCGTCGGGGGGAGCCGGAGCCGCAACTCGGGCACCTGCCGCCCGACCCACGCCGTGAACGTGTTGCTGTTGGGTCCGGGCCAGGTGCGATAGCTGGCGGCATAGGGATACCCGGCCACGGCGGCGTCGATCCTCGCGATCACCTGGTCCACGCCGGCGCCACGGAGATCCACGAGCTTCTGTGGGCGGGCGCCGAACCAGTAGTTGTCGGGGCCCATGCGGTTGACGCGGATCGCCGGCGACCCGCGGTCCACGCCCCAGCCGATCACCTCGTAACGCGTGTACGACGGCGCGTGGCTCGGCTTGACCGCGACCCACGTGTGGACGGCGAAGACGCCGCGCCAGCTCACGGCGCGCGCGGCGTAGACCTGCGCGACGGCCTCGGGCGTCGTCGCGGGATCGGGCGCCTGGCCCGACGGGCCGCGCTCGAGCTCCCACCAGTTCGACCGCGCACGCTCGAGCACCGCGCACCCGACGAGCGCCGGGAGGACCAGCAGGCCGAGCCAGCCGACGGCGCGGCGGCTCACTCGCCGAGCTCCTTGCGAACGAGGCGCGCGCCCTCGACGAGCGCGGCGAGCTTCTGCCTCACGATCCAGCGCGGCGTCTCCCAGAAGCCGCAGTCGGGGTTGAGCCAGAGCTTGTCGCGGGCCACGTACCCGAGCAGCCGCCGGATCCGCTCGGCGACCTCGGTCGGCGTCTCGGCGCGGAACGCCTTCACGTCGATGACGCCCGCGCCGAGCTCCTTGTCGGTGGGAAACTCCCGCCAGAGCCTGAGGTCGTCCAGGCCACGGTTCGCGTACTCGAGCACGATCTGCGAGGCCGCGAGGTCGCGCAGCGCGGGATAGATGTTGCGCAAGTCGCGCACCGCCGCGAAGGGCCGCCCGTAGAGGTTGCCGAAGCAGATGTGCACCGCGATCTTCGCGGTCACGCCCTCGACCGCGCGGTTCACGCCCTTGTCGAAGCGGGGGGCGGTGGCCGCGTACATGCCGCTGTGGGGCTCGTCGATCTGGATGAAGTCGCAGCCGGCCGCGACGAGCGCGCGGCACTCGGCGTTGACGATCGCGACGAGGTCGGCGAGCAGCGTGTCCCGGTCCGTGTAGCCGCCGTGGAGCCGCAGCGGGACGAGCAGCGTGTAGGGGCCGGGCACGGTCGCCTTGAGCCGCTTCGTCGTCAGCGCGCGCGCGAGCTTCCACTCCTCGACGATGCCGAGCCCCTCGGGCGCTGTGACCGTCGCGGTCACCTCAAACGGCGTGTTCGTGTCCCAGAGGGGCGCCCCGAGCTTCCGGGCCGGCTCGAGCGCGCGGATGCCGGTGAGCCGGTCGTAGAAGCCGACGATGAAGCGGACGCGCATCATCTCGCCCGTCGTCACCACGTCGACGCCCGCGCGCTCCTGGTCGAGGAGCGCCGCCTGCGTGGCATCCTCCACGAGCTCACGCAGGTCCACGGCGCCCATCCGTCCGGCCTCCATCGCCTCGCGGGCGAGCCACACCCACCCGGGGAGGCCGTGGCTGCCCACCACCGAGGTCGGCAACAGCATCACGTCCCCCCGCGCTTTCGCGCCCGGATCGCCTCCATCGCCCGGCGGTGCTCGGGGGACTCGACACACGCGGCGAGAGCGACGTCCATCTCCTTCCGGAACGTCTCGACGTCGAGGTCGAAGGCGCGCGTCGTGAGACGCTTGCTCGCGGTCACGCTCGACGGCGGCAGGGCGAGGAAACGCGCGACCGTGTCCTCCAGCGCGCGCGCGAAGTCGGCAGGAGCCACGACGCGGTTCACGAGGCCGTAGTGCTCGGCCGTGCGCGCCGAGACGGGCTCGCCGAGGAGGATCAGCTCCTTCGCCCGCGCCAGGCCGATCAGCCGCGGGAGGCGGTAGAGCGCCATCGAGGGGATGAGGCACTCCTTCACCGCCGGGAGCCCGAGGAGCGCCTCGTCGGAGGCGAGCCGATAGTCGCAGACGAGCGCGAGCTGGAGCCCGCCGCCCAAGCAGTGACCGTTGATCCCCGCGACGAACAGCTTGTCCATCCGCTCCATCGCCGTCATCGCGTCCTCCCAGAGGACGAAGTCGGCCATGCCGAACTCCCCATGGGCGAGCGCCCCGAGGTCGACGCCGGTGGAGAAGGCGCGCCCCTCGCCGGTCATGACGACCACGCGTACCGCCGGCCGGGCGCCGATCGTCGCGACCACCTCGTCGAGATCGCGGGCAAAGCTCGCGTCGCCGGCGTTGAGCACCTCGGGGCGATCGAGGGTCAGGCGCGCCACCGGGCCCGTCACCTCCAGGCGTATCGTCTTGGGCTTGGCCATGAGCCAATGGTTTACCATAAAGGGCCTTGTGACCCCGCTGATCGTGCTCCTGTGCCTGCTGAGCCTCTCGAACACGTTCTCGCTCGGCGCCTTCCCCGCGATCCTCCCCGAGCTCGCGCGCGGCAGCGGGCTCGCGGACTGGCAGCTCGGCGTCGTCGCCAGCGCCTTTGGCTTCGCGAGGATGACGGCCGACATCCCGATCGGCCTCTTCCTCACGCACCACCTCCGGCGGGCGGTCGTGATCGGCCCCGGCGTGCTTGCGGTCGGCGCCGTCTTCCTCACGAGCGGCGGCCCGTTCCCGATCCTGGTCCTGGGCCGGCTCTTGATGGGCGTGGGCCACGCCCTCGGGATGGTGGCCGGGCTCACCGCGATCCTCCATTACCGGACCGGGCTGCGCCTCGCCTCGGCGCTCAACGCCTACGAGTTCTCCGCGATGATCGGCATCCTTTGCGGGACGGTGTTGATCGGGGTGCTGCCGTCGAGCCTCGCGTGGAACTGGGCGCTCCTCGTGACCTGCGCCCCGCAGCTCATCGGCCTCCTGGCGCTCCCCGCGCTCCTCCGCGCGCTGCCGCGCCACCCGGGGCCCGGCCCGAAGCCGCTCTTCGCGCGCCAGGCGGCCACCGGCCCGGACGCCCGGGCCGCGTCGATCACGCCGACGGCGGCCCTCGCCTTCGTCGCCGGGGGCGCGATCGCCGTCGCGTACTCGACCGTGGAGCAGTTCGCGATCCCGCTCCGCGGCAGCCGCGAGTTCGGGCTCGAGCGCGCCGGGGTCGCGCGCCTCCTCCTGGTGATGCAGGTCTTCGACATCGCCGCGCTGCTGCCGCTGGGTGTCCTCGCCGACCGCCGCGGAACCGGGCGGGTGCTCGTGGCGGTGCTCCTCGTGATGGCGGGAGCGAGCGCCCTCGTCGGCTTCGGCACGCTGCCCCTCGTCGCCGCCGGGTGCGCGCTCTACGGCCTCTCCATGGCCGGCTGGATGCTGCCGCTCGGCGTCCTCCGGCACGAGACACCGCCCGAGCACGTCGCCTGGCGGACCGGGCTCTACCGCGTGTGCGTCGACGGCGGGTTGTTCCTCGGCCCGTTCCTCGCCGGGCTGCTCGGCGCGGGCCGCGCCCGGGTCCTCGCGGGCGTCTGGGCCGTGTCGCTCGCCGTGACCAGCCTGCCCTTCTTCGTCCGCGAAAGGAGACGATCATGAACTATGCTGACTACCAGCACCTCACCTTCGAGCGGAAGCCGCACGGGGTGCTCCTGATCACGATCAACCGACCGGAGGTGATGAACGCGACGAACGCGCGCCTGCACTGGGAGCTCACCCAGGTGTGGCTGACCGTGGACGCGGATCGGGAGGTGCGCGTGGCGCTCGTCACCGGCGCCGGTAAGGCCTTCTCCGCCGGTGGCGACCTCTCGCTCGTCGAGGAGATGGCGGGGAACCCCGACGCGGCCGCACGCACCATGCGCGAGGCGTCGGACCTCGTCTACAACATGATCAACCTCGACAAGCCGGTGGTGTCGGCGATCAACGGCGCCGCAGTCGGCGCGGGCCTGGTCGTCGCGCTGCTCGCCGACGTCAGCATCATCGCGGAGACCGCGCGCCTGACCGACGGCCACACGCGCCTCGGCGTCGCGGCCGGTGACCACGCGGCGATCATCTGGCCGCTCCTCTGCGGAATGGCGAAGGCGAAGTACTACCTGCTCACCGCCGACTTCCTCGACGGCCGCGAGGCCGAGCGCATCGGCCTCGTGAGCCTCTGCGTCCCAGGCGCGGAGGTCCTGCCGAAGGCGCTGGACGTGGCCACCAGGCTCGCCCAGGGCAGCCAGCTCTCGATCCGGTGGACGAAGCGCGCCCTCAACAACTGGCTGCGGCAGGCCGGGCCGATCTTCGACCAGTCGCTCGCGCTCGAGATGCTCACGTTCATGCACCCGGACGTCCGCGAGGGCGCCCGCGCGCTCCGCGAGAAGCGCGCGCCCGCGTTTCCGTCCGCACGGTAGGGAGGACCCCGTCCGATGACCTGGACCCCGCCGCCACCGCGCGCCGGCCACCCGTACTACATGCACGACGCGATCTACGCCCAGCCGGGCGCCCTCCGACTCGTGACGCGCGGCCAGGGCGAGCTGATCGCTGGCGCCGCCGCGCGCCTCAAGACGATGGACCGCATGCTCCTCTCGGGTATCGGGACCTCGTGGCACGCGACCCTCGTCGGCGAGCTGCTCATGGCCCACGCGGGCCGTCTCGGCCACCGCGCGCGCGCCTTCCACTCGTTCGAGTTCAAGAGCTACTGGCCCGAGCCCGACGCGCGGACCGGCGTGATCGTGGTGAGCCACCGCGGGAGCAAGCGGTACTCCGTCGAGGCGCTCGCCAAGGCGCGGGCCGGCGGCGGCGTGGGGGTGGCGATCACCGGCAAGGGTGCCGAGGGCCTCGCCTCGGCCGACTACGTCCTCCGCACCGTCGACCAGGAGAAGTCCGCCGCGCACACGGTGAGCTACACGTGCGCGCTCGCCCTCCTCGCCGCGCTCGCGGCGGCGGTCGGTGACGACGACGACCTCGCCCACGAGCTCCTGGCGATGCCCGATCAGCTCGCGCTGCTCCTCGGCCAAGAGTCGTGGGCCGAGCTGGCCGCGCGCTTCGCCGACCGCAGGCGATACTGGTTCGTGGGCGGTGGGCCCAACGCGGCCACGGCGTACGAAGCGGCGCTGAAGATGAGCGAGGCGAACCATGCGACCGCGCTCGGCTTCGGCTGCGAGCAGTTCCTCCATGGCCCCTGGGCGGCGCTGGAGCCCGACGACGTCGTCTTCCTGGTTGCGCCACCGGGCCCCGCCCGCGAGCGGTGCCTGGCGGTCGCGCGCGTCGCGACGGAGGTCGGCGCGCCCGTCGTCGCGCTCGCGCGCGAGGACGATCGCGAGATCGCGTCCCTGGCGACGGAGACGATCGCGATCCCGCCGGTGCCGGAGCTCCTCTCGCCGATCCTCACCGTGGTCCCGCTCCAGCTCTTCACCTACCACCTGGCGCTCGTGCGACGAGTGAACCCGGACACGATGCGGGGGGACCAGCCCGCCCACGGCCGCGCGCTCGCGGGGTTAGCGCTCTAGAGCCTCAGCGCGTTCGCGACGATCTGCCGTAACTTCCGCCGCTCACGGAGCGCACGCAGGCCCGTCCTCAGGGATTCCCCTAAAGCAAAAACCAGGGGTTTCCCCCAGTCCGATGCTGGAATCCCTCGATTGCCGGTCCGTATTCCCCCGCAGATTCTTGGGGCAATTCCCTGATCTGCCCTCCGCCTGGAGCGCCTCCTCGGGCGGATGCGCTGAGAGGAGGTGAGAGTCAACGCAGGTCGTTTCATCGTTTCGGAGCGGAGCGAACGCCTAGAAAACGTGACGCCTGGACGGAGGACCACATGCTACGCAAAGGACCGAGGAGAACATCTCTCTCCCTGCTCGCCGCGCTCGCGCTCGGGACCTGGGGTGTCGCGCTGGCCGACCCTCCCACCCTGGGCATTCGGCAGCAGGCGACGTTGTCGAACCCGATGGAGGTCGCCGTGGTCGTGGAGGCGAACTGCGGCGATGGTCCTACGACGGCCGCCGAAGTAGAGGTTGTGGTCAGACAGGGCGAATTCACCGGCGATGGCATCATGTTCTTCAGCTCGAACGGCACGAGACAGGCGATCCTGGTCCCGGTTGTGGGAGGTCCATTCTTCATCGGCGACGCGATCGCGAGCGCCGTACTCGGGTGCCCCGTCCTCGAAGGACTCATCACCGGCGCCACCATTAAGATCACCGCGCCCTAGCCCAACTTGCGCAGTTGAGTAGGTGAACGGCGCGGCGCGCATCGCCGCGCCGTTCGCATCTCGCCCCGCCGCGGCGGCGCTCTTCCGAAATCGGCGTGAAGTAGCGACCAAGTTTGTTGACTTCCGGGGGCGCCGTGCTCGGTAAACTAGACAACGTCACGGCGTCACACGACGCGCAAGAAGGACGGGAAGGTCCACCGTTACTGGCAGCTCGTTCGCTCGGTCCAACTCGACGCCCAGGGCGCGCTGGCGCGAGGGCGTTGGCTAAGGCTGCGGCAGGCCGCCTGGTCGGGCGCCGCCGCCTCCGCCGCGGCGGCGACGCCGGCGCCCCTGGCCGGCCGCGCCCCCGGGAGGCGGGGGCGGCGCGGGAGGCCGGTCGGCGCGATGCGGCGGCTCGTGACGGCGCCGGTCGGGCCCGCCACGCGGGTGGTCGCGACGGCCCCGGTCGCCGAACCGACCGCCGCGCGCCTCGAGCCGCGCGCGGCGCTCCTCGGCGAACCGGCGGCGCTCTTCGGCGGTCGGCTTGATCTCGGCCACGAAGAGGTCGTCGTCCGCCCACTCCACGGGGATCTTCTGACCGATGAACTTCTCGATCGGCTCGAGGTAGAGCGCGCTCGCCTCGTCCACGAGGGAGAGCGCCTTGCCGCCCGCGCCCGCGCGGGCCGTGCGGCCAATGCGATGGACGTAGTCCTCGGCGTCCTGCGGCAGGTCCCAGTTGACGACGTGGCTCACCGCCTCGATGTGGAGGCCGCGCGAGGCGACGTCGGTCGCCACGAGCACGGGTAGCCGGCCCTCCTTGAAGTCGTTCAGGATCTTGAGACGCCGCTTCTGGTCCACGTCGCCGGTGAGCGCGCGCGTGTCGTAGCGGTTGCGCGTCAGCCGGTCCTCGAGCCGCCGCGCTTCCTCGCGTGTGTTCGTGAAGATCAGGATCCGGTCGCCACCCTCTCGCTTGAGGAGGCCGAGGAGCAGCGGAAACTTCTCGTCGCGGCCGACGTGGTAGAGCATCTGCTCCACGCGCTCGGCCGTCTTTTGCTGCGGCATGATCGTGATCTGGGACGGGTTGTTCATGAACTCCCACGTGAGCTCGAGCACCCGGAACGAGAGCGTCGCGGAGAAGAGGAACGACTGACGTTTGTCGTGCGGCGGCAGGCGCCGGAGGATGAAGCGCAGGTCGGCGATGAACCCCATGTCGAACATCCGGTCGGCCTCGTCGATGACGAGGACCTCGACGCGCCTGGGCGACCAGACACGCTGCTTGAGGTAGTCGATGAGCCGGCCGGGCGTGCCCACGAGGATGTCGCAGCCGGCGGCGAGCGCCTCGCGCTGCTTCGCGTAGTCGATGCCGCCGTAGACCGCGAGCGTGCGGAACGGCGTGAACCGGCCGAGGAGGCGCGCGTCCGACTCGATCTGGACGACCAGCTCGCGCGTCGGCGCGATGACGAGCATGCGCGGCGCGCCGACGCCCGCCGGCGTCGACGGCGCGGGCGAGCGCAGGAGGCGGGTGAACCCCGCGATGAGGAACGCGGCCGTCTTGCCGGTGCCCGTCTGCGACTGCCCCGCAACGTCCTTGCCCCGGAGCGCCAGCGGGAGCGCGGCCTCCTGGATCGGCGTGGCGGTCGCGAAGCCCGCCTCCCGGATCCCCTGCATGACGGGCGCGGGCAGGTCGAGGGAGGCGAAGTCCATCTAGGAGGATTCGGCGGGCGCGGGCGCCGACGCCGGCGCCGGCTTCCGCCCGAAGACGCGCGCGCAGACGATCCCGACCTCGTAGAGGAGCACGAGCGGCCCGGCCATGAGCGTCTGGTTGAAGGCGTCGGGGGTCGGCGTGAGCACCGCGCCGGCGATGAACGCGCCGAGGATCGCGTACTTACGGTTCTTCGCGAGCATGTTCGCGTTCACGACCCCGAGGCGAGCCAGGAGCGTGAGCGCGAGCGGCAGCTCGAACACGGCGCCGAACGCGAGCGTGAACTTCAGGAGGAAATCGGTCAGGTTCTGAAGCGTGATCATCGGCTGGAGCCCCGGCCGCGCGTAGCTCAGGAGGAACTGGAGCGCGTAGGGCGTCACGACGAAGAGCGAGAACGCCCCCCCGCCGATGAAGAGGAGCGACCCGATGAGCACGAACGGCAGCGCGTACTTCTTCTCGTGCGCGTGGAGCCCGGGTGCGATGAACGCCCAGACCTGCCAGAGGATACCCGGCGCCGCGATGAATAGACCGACGATCAGCCCCACCTTCATCTGAACCCACAACGCTTCGGCCGGTGACGTGAAGACCAGGGAGTAGTTGAGCTTCGTCACGGGGCGCGCCAGCCAGTCGACGATCTGCTGGCTGAAGTACAGCCCGGGGACGGAGCCGACGAGGAGCGCGTACAGGGCCCGGACGATGCGCACGCGCAGCTCGCCCAGGTGCTCCATGAACGACATCCGGTCCTCGACGCTCCGGGCCATGGCGCGCTACCAGCTCGCGACGAAGTGGCGCAGGGCGCCGACGCCGCGTCCGGGCCGGAATCCCTCACGGATCGCCGCGGTGACGTAGGCCTTCGCCTCGCGGATGGCGTCGCCGAGCGGCTGCCGCCGTGCGAGCCCGGCGGCGATGGCGGCCGAGAAAGTGCAGCCGGTGCCATGGGTGCTCGTCGAGGGCAGGCGCGCCGCGGTGAAGCGCGTGAACTCGCGGCCGTTCCAGAGGATGTCGGTCGCCGCCTCCTCGAGGTGTCCCCCCTTGACCAGCACGTAGCGCGGGCCGAGGGCCAGGATGCGCCGCGCCGCTTCCTCCATGTCGGGTTCGGTCGCCACCGCCATGCCCGCGAGCGCGCCGGCCTCGTGGAGGTTCGGCGTGACCACGGTGGCGAGCGGCAGCATCTCCTTGACGAGCGCCGCACGCGCGTCGGGCTCGAGCAGCGAATCGCCGGACTTGGCGATCATGACAGGGTCGAGCACGACGTGCCCCTGCGCCAGCGCCCGGAGCCGACCCGCGACCTCTGCGATGATCGGCGCCGTGGAGAGCATGCCGATCTTCACGGCGTCCGCGCCGAAGTCCGACAGCACCGAGTCGAGCTGCCTGCCGACGAACTCCGGCGGCAGGTTGAAGACGCCCTGGACGCCGACGGAGTTCTGTGCGGTCACGGCGGTGAGCACGCTCATGCCGAAGACGCGGAACGCCGAGAACGTCTTGAGGTCCGCCTGGATGCCGGCGCCTCCGCCGGAGTCCGACCCGGCGATGGTCAGCGCCTTGGGAACACTCATAACCCTTCGCAGTATACGTCGCGCCGAAGAGACGCTCAAACGCCGGGGAGCACGAGCACGAACTCGCCGCGGACCGGGGCGCGCTTGAGCCGCTCGATGTGCGCCGCCGGCGTGGCGCTCACGACCTCCTCGAACTGCTTCGTCAGCTCCCGCGCCACGATGAACTCGACTTCGCCGAAGACCTGTCCGACCGCCTCGAGCGTCGCCAGGATACGGTAGGGCGACTCGTAGAGCACGACCGTCGTCTCGAGCTCGCGGAGCGCCTTCAGTCGGTTCAGTCGCCGGCCGGGCTTCACCGGGAGGAACCCGTCGAAGACGAATCGGTCCGCCGGGATCCCGGCGGCCGACAACGCCGCGACCACGGCCGACGGACCCGGCACCGGCACGACCGGGATCCCGTGGGCACGCGCCTCGCGTACGAGCCGGAAGCCGGGGTCCGAGATGCCCGGCGTCCCCGCGTCGGTCACGAGCGCGACGGAGCGGCCGTCGGTCAGCGCGCGCACGAGCTCGCGCCCGCGCGCGAGCTGGTTCTTCTCCCAGTAGCTGATCGTGGGCGTGTGGATGTCGAAGTGGGTGAGGAGCGCGCGCGTGCGACGCGTGTCCTCGCATGCGACCAGGGTGACCTCGCGCAGGACGCGGAGCGCGCGCAGGGTGATGTCCTCGAGGTTACCGATCGGGGTGGCGACGACGAAGAGGGTACCGCTCAGGCTACGCCGACTGCTCTTGCGCTTCCGTGACGAGCAGAGGCCGCTCGTGGTTCAGGATGACCTCGCGCGTGATGATGCACTCCTTGAGCCCCTGGATGGACGGCAGGTCATACATGATCTCGAGCATGACCTCCTCCAGGATCGCCCGGAGCCCGCGCGCGCCGGTCCCCCGCTTGAGCGCCTCCCGCGAGATGGCCGCCACCGCGTCATCGGTGAACTTCAGGCGGACCTTCTCGAGGTCGAAGTACTTCTGGTATTGCTTGATGATCGCGTTCTTCGGTTCTCTGAGAATCCGGACGAGGGCCGCCTCGTCGAGGTCGTGGAGCGTCGCGATGACCGGCAGCCGGCCGACGAACTCGGGGATGAGCCCGTACTTCAGCAGATCCTCGGGCTGGATCATCGTCAGGAGGTCGCCCACCCGGCGCTCCTCGCGCCGCTTGATCTCCGCGCCGAAGCCCATGCCGGACCGTCCGACGCGCGCCTCGATGATCTTGTCGAGGCCGACGAAGGCGCCGCCGCAGAGGAAGAGGACGTTCGACGTGTCGACCTGGATGAACTCCTGGTGCGGGTGCTTCCGCCCGCCCTGGGGCGGCACGTTGGCCACCGTGCCCTCGAGGATCTTGAGCAGGGCCTGCTGGACGCCCTCGCCCGAGACGTCCCGTGTGATCGAGGGGTTCTCGGACTTGCGCGCGATCTTGTCGATCTCGTCGATATAGACGATGCCGCGCTCGGCCCGCTCGACGTCGTAATCCGCCGACTGGAGCAGGCGCAGGATGATGTTCTCGACGTCCTCGCCGACGTAGCCCGCCTCCGTGAGCGTGGTGGCGTCGGCGATCGTGAACGGCACGCGCAGCATCTTCGCGAGGGTCTGCGCGAGGAGGGTCTTGCCGGAGCCCGTGGGACCGATGAGGAGAATGTTCGACTTCTGCAGCTCGACCTCGCCCGACTCGCCGCCCGACTCGATTCGCTTGTAGTGGTTGTGGACCGCGACGGCGAGGACCTTCTTCGCCCGCTCCTGGCCGATCACGTACTGGTCGAGGACGTTCTTGATCTCGGCGGGTTTGGGGAGCGAGCGGATCTCGCGGCTCTTCTCTTCTTCCCACTCCTCGGCGATGATATCGTTGCAGAGTTCGATGCACTCGTCGCAGATGTACACCGTCGGGCCGGCGATCAGTTTACGGACGTCATTCTGGCTCTTCCCGCAGAACGAGCACTTCAGGGTTCCGTTGCCTTCGCGCGTTCGAGCCATCGCCCCTCTACTTCTGCCCCTGCGCCGCCAATGCCGCGGCCTCGGCCACCGCCCGGGTCGTCGGCTTGGACGAGATGACGTCGTCGACGATTCTATATTCCTTCGCCTGCTCCGCGGTCATGAAAAAGTCCCGGTCCGTATCCCGCTGGATTTTCTCCATGGACTGGCCGGTGTGGTGGACGAGGATCCGGTTCAGCTCCTCGCGCATCCGGAGGATCTCCCGCGCCTGGATGTCGATGTCGGTCGCCTGGCCCTGGACCCCGCCGAGGGGCTGGTGGATCATGATCCGCGCGTGGGGCAGGGCGAACCGCTTGCCCTTGGCGCCGGCCGCGAGCAGCAGCGCGCCCATCGAGGCCGCCTGGCCCATACAGATGGTGGAGATCGCCGGCTTCACGTACTGCATCGTGTCATAGATGGCCATCCCCGCGGTCACCGAGCCGCCCGGCGAGTTGATATAGAGGTAGATGTCCTTGTCCGGGTCCTCGGCCTCGAGGAAGAGCATCTGGGCGATCACGAGGTTCGCCAGGTCGTCTTCGATGAAGGTCGGCAGGAAGATGATCCGCTCCTTCAACAGGCGCGAGAAGATGTCGAACGCCCGCTCGCCGCGCGGCGTCTGCTCGATCACCATCGGGACCAGAGCCATCGGGATCTCCTTATCTTCAGCTCGCCTCGGACGGCGGGGCCCCAGCCCCGCGTTGTCCAGAGGTCCGCACGACCGCATCTTCAGGCTCACGCCCGAATCCGGGCGTGGCCGACGAGCACCTCGAGGGTCCGGCGGTCGCGCAGTCCGCGCCGCAGCGCCTCAAGGTCACCGTTCTTCTCCATCATACGCCGGACTGCCGGCACGGGGCGGCGGCTCGCCTGGGCGACCTTCTCCAGCTCGGCGTCCACGTCGGTGTCGGTGGGCTCGATCGCCTCGCGCTCGGCGATCGCCTCCAGCAGGAGCGCCCGCCGGACGGCCTTCTCGGCCCCTGGCCGGAGCTCGGTGATCAGCTTCCCGTAGTCCCACGGCACCCGGTCCGGGTCGAGCCCCTGCTGGCGCATGCTCTCCCGCGCATGCTCGATCTGGTGCGCGACGTGGCGCATGACCATCGCGTCCGGCACCGTGAAGTGGTGTCCGGCGAGGACCGCGTCGACGACCCCCTCCTGGAGCTCGCGACGCTCGTCCTCGGCGCGCCGCGCCTCGAGCTCTCGGCGCAGCTCGGCGCGGAGCGCCGCGAGGCTCGCGAACTCGCCGAGCGACTTCGCGAACTCGTCGTCCAGCTCCGGCAGCACCTTCTCCTTCACCTCGACGAGCTTGACCTGGGCGGACCCGCCGCGCCCGCGCAGCTCCTCCCGCCGGTGGTCGTCCGCGAACCGGAACGGGACCGAGCGCGTCTCGCCCGCCCGCATCCCCACGATCGCCGCGTCGATCTCGGGCAGGACCGTCTTGTCGCCGACGACGAATTGGTAGCCCGTCTGGCTCGAGGGGTCCCGGCCCTCGATGGCGAGCGTATAGTCGACGACCAGGAGGTCGCCCGGGCCGGCCGGGCGGTCCACCACGCGGAACTGCGCCTGCTCCTCGCGCATCCTCTCGAGCGCCGCGGCGATCTCCTCGTCGGTGACGGGCTTGGCGGCGTGCTGGACCTCGACGCCCTTGTACTCACCGAGCTCGATCGACGGCTTCACTTCCACGACGGCGACGAAGCTGAGCGGCGCGCCCTCCTCGAGCTTGACCTCCTGCAGGTCGGGCTCGTTCACCGGATCGAGGTGCGCTTCCGAGAGGGCGCGGCGGTAGACGTCGGGGATGAGGTGCTCGGCGACCTCGCGCCGGACATCGTCGGCGAAGTGCAGCTTGACGAGCGAGCGCGGCACGTAGCCCTTCCGGAAGCCCGGCAGGCGCGCCTGCTTCTGGACGCGCACGTACGCCCGTTCCCACTCCTTCTGCACGACGTCGGCCGGGGCTTCCACCGCCAGGCGCCGTTTGCAGCCCTCGATCGCCTCGACTTCGACCTTCACCGATGCTCCACGCTCATCGACGCTCCACGTTGGTGCGAGAGGGGGGAGTCGAACCCCCAAGGGTTTGCACCCACCGGATCCTAAGTCCGGCGCGTCTGCCAGTTTCGCCACTCTCGCGGGAATTGAGGGCGGGCAACCGCCCATGCAGCATACCCAGGACGCCCGGAACCCGCAAGCCGCACGCCATTCTACGGCGAGGCGCCCCGCGAGCGGGATCATAATGGGCGCGACATGGCAGGGACCGCGCGGGCGTGGACGGTCGGCGTCACCGGCGCGAGCGGGCTCGTCGGCTCGGCGCTCGTCACGGGTCTCACGTCCGCCGGCCACCGCGTCGTGCGTGTCGTCCGCGGCGCGGGGGCGGCGTCCGTGGCGGGGCAGCGCCTCGCGCGCTGGGACCCCGAATCCGGCGCGCTCGAGCCGTCGGCGCTCGCCGGCGCGGACGCGGTCGTGCACCTGGCGGGCGAGAGCGTGGCGGGCGGCCGCTGGACGGAGGCGAAGAAGCGCCGGATCCGGTCGAGCCGCGTCGACGTCACGCGGCGCCTGGCGGAAGCGCTCCCGCGGCTCGAGCGTCCGCCGCGCCTTCTCGTCTCGGCGTCAGCCGTCGGTTACTACGGCGACCGCGGCTCGGAGATCCTCCGCGAGGACAGCGCGCCGGGCCCGGGCTTTCTCGCCGAGGTCTGCCGCGAATGGGAGGCCGCGACCGACCCCGCCGCGCGCGCCGGGATCCGCGTCGTGCGGCTCAGGATCGGCATGGTGCTGAGCCGCCGGGGCGGCGCCCTCGGCGCGATGCTCACGCCGTTCCGTCTGGGCGCGGGCGGGCCCGTCGGCCGCGGCGCCCAGTGGGTCAGCTGGATCTCGATCGACGATCTCGTGGGCGCGATCCTCCACGCGCTCGCCACGGAGTCCCTCGCGGGGCCGGTGAACGCCGTCGCGCCCGAGCCCGTCACCAATCGCGAGCTCGCGCGCACGCTCGGGCACGTCCTGCGCCGCCCCGCGCTCCTTCCGCTCCCCGCCGTCGCGGCGCGTCTCCTCTTCGGCCAGATGGCGGACGAGCTCCTCCTGGCGAGCGCGCGCGTCGAGCCCGCGCGGCTCCGGGCCACCGGCTTCACGTTCCGCCACGCGAGGCTCGAGGACGCGTTACGCCACGAGCTCGGGCGGCCGCACCGGACGCGCCCTACCTGACGGCGCTCCGTGGGTCGAGCGCATCGCGCAAGCCGTCGCCGACCACGTTGAACGCGAGGACGGCGAGCATGATCGCGGCGCCGGGGAAGAGCGACACCCAGGGTGCCTGCGCCAGAAACTCTTTGCCCTCGTTCAAGATCGTGCCCCACGAGGGTGTGGGCGGCTGGACCCCGAGCCCGAGATACGAGAGCGCGGACTCGATCAGGATGCCGTAGGAGAGGCAGACCGCCGTCTGGACCACGATCGGTGAGACGACGTTGGGCAGGATGTGACCGAAGAGGATCGCCAGGCGGCCGAGCCCGAGGGCCTCGGCGGCCTCGACGTAGGCTTCGGCCGACTCGGCGAGCACGCTGGCGCGTACGACGCGAAAGAAGAGCGGCGCATAGACGACGGCGATGGCCGCCACCGCCGTGCCGGGGCCCGCGCCGAGCACCGCGGCAATGCCGATCGCCAGGAGCACGGGCGGGAACGCGAAGAACACGTCCATCGCCCGGCCGAGCACTTGATCCACGCCGCGTCCGAGACCCGCGAGGAGCCCGAGCACGCCCCCGACCGCGAGCGCCAGCGCGATCGAGGCGCCCGCGATGCCGAGCGACACTCGGACGCCGAAGACGATGCGGGACAGGAGATCGCGCCCGAACCGGTCCGTCCCGAAGGGGTGGCGGGGGCTCGGCCCCTGGAACACGTGGGCGGCGTCGATCGCCGTCGGTGAGAACGGAGCGACCAGCGCCGCGAAGAGTCCGGCGGCGACCATGAGAAAGAGCGCGGCGCACGCGGCGACGAAGAGCGGGCTCCGGGCGAGCGAGCGCGTGGGGGCCGCGCCCGTCCGGGGGTCAGCCGCGGCGGAGGCGGGGATCGAGAACCGCATAGAGGAGATCCACGACGAGGTTCAGGGCCATGAAGGCGGCCGCGAGCAGCAGAATCACCCCCTGGACCACGGGGTAGTCACGCTGGAAGATCGCGTCGAGCAGGAGCCGCCCGACGCCGGGCAGCGTGAAGACGTCCTCGACGACGACGATGCCGCCCACGATGTAGCCGAGCTGGGCGCCGGCGACCGTGACGACGGGGATCAGCGCGTTGCGGAGCGCGTGGTGGAGGGTCACCCGGCGCTCGGGCAGCCCCTTGGCGCGGGCCGTGCGGACGTACTCGCGTCCGAGGACGTCGAGCATCGTCGAGCGCGACATGCGGGTGATCATCGCCGCCGTCGCCGTCCCCAGCGTGAGCGCCGGCAGCGCCATCGTCAACAGATTGACGGACGGGCCGCGCGTGAACGGCACCCACTGGAGCGACGGCATCCAGCCGAGGTAGATCGAGAAGAGCAGGATCAACACGGTCCCCTGCCAGAAGGCAGGCAGGGAGAGACCGAGCGTGGCGATCACGCGGATCACGCCGTCTCGCACACCGCCACGCCACACCGCCGAGGCCGTGCCGAGCGGAATGCCGATCACGAGCGACCAGGCCACCGCCAGCACCGCCAGCTCGGCCGAGACGGGTACGCGCTCGAGGAACAACGCCAGCACCGGACGGCCGGAGAGCCAGGAGACGCCGAAGTCGCCCCGAAGGACCGCGGCGAGCCAGTCGAGGTACTGCACGTGGGCGGGACGGTCGAGCCCGAAGAAGCGACGGAACGCGGCGAGCACCTCGGGCGACGCGATCGCGGCCTGGCCGAGGAGCTGTTCCACGACCGTGCCCGGAACCAACCGGATCATCCCGAAGATGAGCAGGCTCACTCCGAGGAGCGTGAGGATCATGGCGGCGAGACGCTGGAGAAGATAGACACGCATCGAGTCGCGGCACGACCCGTCTCAGAGCGACACCCAGCGCAGGCCGTAGAGGAAGCCCGTCGGGTGCGGCTCGAAGCCCTTGACGGACTTCTGCATGGCGTAGAGAAGGTCGGGCGAGTAGAGCGGGATGGTGATCGGATCCTCCGCCATGAGCCGCTGGACTTGGTCGTAGATCTGCTTGCGCTTGGCGCGCTCGAGCGTCGCCCGGCCGGCGTCGAGCAACTCGTCGGCCTTCTTGTTGTTCCACCGCCGGAAGTCCTTGCCGCCCGGCGCCGAGTGGAAGTGGCGGTGGAAGGCCTGATCGGGATCGACGAAGCCTCCCCACTCGTTCATCGTCGACGGCGACTGGGGCACGATCCAGTCCTTGATCCAGACGCCGCCGTCCACGGTCTCCACGCGCACGTCGATGGACGCCTCGCGAAGGTTGTCGACGATGACGGGGAGCGCGGCGGCGAGCGCCGGAAAGCCGACGATGTTGCGGATCGTCATCGCGACCCGGCCCGGGTAGCCGGCCCTCGGCAGAAGCGCCCGCGCGCGGGCGACGTCACGCTGCTGGTTCGGCAGCTCCTGCCACGGCATCGCCCAGGCCTTCATCCCCGGCGGTAGCACGCCGAGGCGCTGGCCGAGTCCGACCCCCGCGATCTGGAGGATCGCCTGGCGGTCGAGCGCGAGCGCGATCGCCTGGCGCACCTCGGGCTTGCTCGTCGGCTCCGTGTCGCCGGCGAGGTCGAGCACGACCCAGCGCGTGGAGGGCGCCTGGATGGTCTGGAGCGTGGCGACGGAGCGGGCCGCCTGAAAGGAGAGCGCGGACGAGAACTGGGCCATCGTCACCTGGCCGGTCCGGAGCCCCGCCACGATGGACGACTCGTCCGGGATCGCCTGGAACACGATGCGCTCGAGCGCAGGCTTCGTCGGCCCCCAGTACGCCGCGTGGCGCTTCAAGACGAGCCGACGACTCGGATCGAATTCCTCGACGCCGAACGGGCCCGTCCCGATGGCCCGCGTGAGCAGCTCCCTGCCGTCGCCGGCGGCGCCCTTCGGGATGACGCCGTTGTACTTGCCACCCAGGTTGATGAGGAACGTGGCCGCGGGCGCATGGAGGACGAAGCGGACCGTGTGAGCGTCCAGGACGTCGATCTGCTTGATGACGAGGAGGTCGTTGGCGCCAGGGCTCACCTTCGGATCGCGCACGCGGTCGTAGGTGTACTTCACGTCCTCGGCGTCGAGCTCCTTCCCGCCGTGAAACCTGACCCCGCGCCGCAGGCGGAAGACGTACTCGGTGGGCGACCGCTGCTCCCACCGCTCTGCGAGCTCGGGCTTGGCCTCGAGCGACTCGTCCACCCAGATCAGGTTCTCGTAGATCAGGGGCTTCCGCTGCTGCCAGATGTCGAGCCCCTGCATGTGTGGCTCGATGTTCGGTGGGAGCGCGGTGCTCGCATACGTCAGGGTCCCACCCTGTGGCTGGGCCCCGGCGCCGCAGGGGAACGCGAGCGCGAGCCCCGCCGCGCCCGTGAGGAAATCGCGCCGCCCCAGGCGTCCCTGGCGCGCGTCGTTCATGGCCGACCCCCCCGACACACCTCGGGACGGAGCCATTGCTTGAAGATGCCGGGCTTCGTCCGCCAGGGCCACGGGTCGACGGGGCGGTCCACCTGCTCGCGGAGCCACTGGACGCGCGCGAGGTCGACGGTCGCGGTGAAGACGCCGGGCCGGCGTGCCTCCAGCAGGATCTCCTCGGGACTGCAGACGATCGCGTGCCCGCCCCCGCCCGGCAGGATGTTGCGGCTCGTGGCGGTGATCATGAGGTTCTCGATCGCGCGCGCCCAGAGGAGCGTGCGCCACGTGTCGTGGAGCTCGGAGCTCCAGAGTCCGGCGGGCAGGAGCGTGATGACGGCGCCCTTGAGCGCCATGGCGCGCGCCAGCTCCGGCACGTACACCTCGCTGCACATTAACAAGCCGAGCTTGCCGAACTCGGTGTCGAACACGGGCAGCTCGTCCGCCTCCTGGTACTTGAAGTCCCAGAACCTCCCGCCCTCGTAGATCCAGGGGCCCGGCGGCGTCGTGCGCCGGTACGTCCCGAGCCGCGCGCCCGTCGGCCCGTAGAGGTAGAGACAGTTGAAGCAGGGGGCGTGCCCGGTGTCGTCCGGGCTCACGTACTCGATCGCGCCTCCGACGACGTAGACCCTCTCCGCGCGCGCGACCGCGGCGAGCGCCTCGTGGGGCGAGTAGTCCACCGGCACGGTGTAGGGACCGGGATAGGTCTCGGGCAGCGCGACGAGTCGCGCGCCCTCGCGGGCCGCCTGGCGGATGTAGGCGACCGCGCGGTCCACGTTCTTCGGGGCGTCGGCGCCCGTCAGGGTCTCGGGCTGGACGACGGCGAGTCTCAGCTCCATCGGCACGTCCTCCTCGGCACGAGAATCTAGCACACCCTTGAGCGCGCACCCGCCATCGCATAGTATCGCGGCGCGGGAGACCCCGCTTCCGCGAGTGGTCGTGCGAGCCGAGCGGCGGCCGCGGAGGCTCGGCGATGCGCGCCGCGAGGCGAGTCTGGGAACGTGGTCGTGCGAGCCGAGCGGCGGCCGCGGAGGCTCGGCGATGCGCGCCGCGAGGCGAGTCTGGGAACGTGGTCGTGCGAGCCGAGCGGCGGCCGCGGAGGCTCGGCGGAGCGCGCCGCGAGGCGAGTCTGGGAACGTGGTCGTGCGAGCCGAGCGGCGGCCGCGGAGGCTCGGCGATGCGCGCCGCGAGGCGAGTCTGGGAACGAGGAGTGTCTGTGACGGACTGCTGCAGTCACGAGGGAAAGAGCGCCGGCGACGCACGGTTCGAGATCAAGAAGGTCGCCGACGGCGTGCACGTCGCGGTCGCCGCGCCGGCCTACAAGGTGAACTCGAACACGGCGATCATCGAGAGCGACGACGGCGTGACCATCGTCGACACACACTCGAAGCCCTCGGCGGCCCGCGTCATCGTGGAACGGTTGCGCGAGATCACGACGAAGCCGGTGCGCTACGTGGTCAACACGCACTTCCACTGGGACCACTGGCACGGCAACGAGGTGTACCCCGCCGCCTACCCGCACGCGGAGATCGTCACCAACCAGCTCACGCGCGAGGCCATGGTGCGCAAGGGGCTCAAGCGGATCCAGGACCACGTCCGCCAGGGCCCGCACGAGATCGCCCAGCTCAAGGCCGACCTCGCCACGGCCCGGGCGCCCGCCGAGCGCGCGAGGCTGGAGGCCGCCGTCCGCCTCGCCGAGTCGTATCTCGCCGAGGTCAGGGCGCTCCGGCCGGCGCTGCCGACGATCGCCTTCGAGCAGACGATGAAGCTCTACCGGCGCGACCGCGAGATCCACCTCCTCTACCTCGGGCGGGCGCACACCGAGGGGGACGTGTTCGTCTACCTGCCGAGGGAGAAGGTCGTCGTCACGGGCGACGCCGTCATCGGCTGGACGCCCTTTATGGGCGACGGCTATCCGGAGGACTGGGTCACGACGCTCGACCGCCTCGCTCAGCTCGACTTCACCCACATCATCATGGGCCACGGTGACGTCGCCGGCCGCGACTGGCTCCAGACCTTCCGGGGCTACGTCCACGACATGGTCGACGCCGTGCGCGCCGAGGTCGCCGCGGGCGCCACGCTCGAGGAAGCCCAGCAGCGCGTGCCCGAACGGCTCGCCCTCGTCTACGAGAAGCCCTTTTCCCTCTACGGTCACTATCGCCCCTGGCGCCAGGGTCTCCGCTCCAACATCGAGCGCACCTACACGATGGTGAGCTAGGCAGGGCCTCGACATCCGCGCGCAGGTTCTGCACGAGTGGGGCGGCCGGCTCCGGTACGAGACCGTCGGCCACCCGCGCGTCGGTGCGACGGACGCCCTCGTGCGCGTCGAAGCGTGCGGCGTCGGGCTCACCGTGCTCAATTACATGAACGGCAACCACAGCCGGCGGCCGGAGGACCTCTTTTGCGACGACTGTGATCTCTGCCGCCTCGCGCACGAGCCGCTCTGCCGCCGCCTGCGCGGGCAGGTCGGCGTGGCCGCGGATGGCGGCTACGCCGAATACCTCGCGCTCCCGGCGAGGAATTTCCTTCCGGTGCCCGAGGGCGTCTCGGTGGTCCAGATGGCCCGGGAGTTCGGCGGCGCGGTCATCGCGATCGACCGGGGGACCCACAAGCTCAAGGCGGTCAGCGAGTTCGGTGCGCTCGCCGCGCTCGACGCCGACACTCCGGATCTCTCCGATTGCGTGCGCGCCGTCGCCCCGGGTGGCGTGGGGGTGGCGATCGATCTCGTGGGCACGGCGCAGACCCTCGGCGCCTGCCTCGAGGCGCTCGGGCCGCGCGGCCGGCTGGTCCTCCTGACGACGTTCCCGGGGGTTGTGACCGAGGTCGCGCCCCGGAGCATGGTGCAGGCGGAGATCAGCATCATCGGATCGCGGTACGCCTCGCGCTGGGAAGTGGCGCAGGCCGCGCGCCTCGTGGCGGCGCGCCGGATCACGCCGGTCGTCTCGGAGGTCGTCCCGCTCCCGAACGTGGAGCACCTGCACGATCGATTGCGGGCGGGGACGCTCCTGGGGCGTGGCGCGACATGCCCGGACCGCTCGTAGGCATCCGCGTCCTCGACGTCACGACCGTCGTGCTCGGCCCCTGGGCCGCGCAGACCCTGGGCGACCTGGGCGCCGACGTCATCAAGATCGAGCCCCCCGAAGGCGACACGACGCGCCGCCTCGGGCCGGCCCGACACCCCGGCATGGCGGCGTTCTACCTCGCCTGCAACCGGAACAAGCGCAGCCTGGTCCTCGATCTCAAGCAGGCCGCCGGACGCGGCGCGCTGCTCCGGCTCGCGGCGACCGCCGACGTCATCCTGCACAACTTCCGGCCCGGACCAGCGGCGAGGCTCGGCCTCGAGTACGAGGCGTTCCGCGCCGTCAACCCCCGGCTCGTCTACTGCGCGACCTACGGCTTTCGCGCGCGCGGCCCCTACGGCGACAAGCCCGCGTACGATGACGTCATCCAGGCGGCCGCGGGGCTCGCGTCGCTCCAGGCCCCGCTCGTGGGCGAGCCGCGCTACGTACCGACGATCGTCGCCGACAAGACGAGCTCGCTCGCCGTGCTCTCCGCGGTGCTGTCGGCGCTGTTCCACCGCGAGCGGACCGGCGAGGGGCAGGCCATCGAGGTGCCGATGTTCGAGACCGTGGTCGCCTACGTCATGGTGGAGCACCTCTACGGCGAGACGTTCGTCCCACCGCTCGAGACCGCCGGCTACAAGCGGATCCTCAATCGCTGGCGGCGCCCGTTCCGCACGCGGGACGGCTATCTGGCCGTCGTCCCCTATACCGACGCGGACTGGCGGGCGTTCTTCGCGGTCGCCGGGCGGCCGGATCTCCTCGCCGATCCGCGCTTCACGACGCTGGAATCGCGCCTCGCCAACATCGAGGTGCTGTACGAGGAGCTGAGCAAGATCGTCGCTACCCGGAGCTCGGCCGAGTGGCTCGACGCGCTCGATCGCGCGGGTGTCCCGGCGACGATCGTCAACACGCTCGAGACGCTCCTCACCGACCCGCAGCTCGAGGCGACCGGCTTCTGGCAGATCGTCGACCATCCGAGCGAGGGGACGCTGCGTTTGCCCGCGATCCCGACGACGTACAGCCGGACACCCGGCGAGATCCGCCGCCTCCCGCCGCGACTCGGCGAGCACAGCCTCGAGGTGCTCCGCGAAGCGGGATTCGGCGAGGCTGAGATCGACGCCATGCTGGCCTCCGGCGCGACGTCCGTCGTGCCGAGCCCAGGAGCGCCGGGCTCGCGACCCCCGCGATCATGAGCCACGGCGTCGGAGTCCGGGAGGTCGGCTACTTCGATTGCGCGGGTGGCGGGCAGGTGGTGGTCAGCAGCGACGTCGCGTTCGTCGCCCACATGCACGCGCCGAACGGGACGACGCTCGTCGACGTGCGCGACCCCTCGGCCCCGCGGCGGCTGGCGACGCTCGAGGTCCCGACGGGGACGCACTCCCACAAGGTCCGCGCGGCCAACGGGGTCATGCTGGTCAACCGCGAGGCGCAGCCCGCCAACCGTCCCGCGCCCGGGTTCCAGGGGGGCCTCGGGGTCTTCGACGTCTCGAACCCACGCGCGCCGCGCGAGATCGCGTTCTGGCGCTCGGGCGGCGCCGGCGTCCACCGGTTCACCTTCGACGGACGCTACGCGTACATCTCGCCGGAGCTCGACGGCTACGTCGGGAACATCGTGATGATCCTCGACCTCGAGGACCCGCGCCGGCCCAGGGAGGTCGGCCGCTGGTGGATGCCGGGCCAGTGGGTCGCGGGCGGTGAGACGCCGGCCTGGTCGGGCCGCGCGCACCGCTGCCACCACCCGATCCGCCTCGGCACCCGGCTCTACGTGAGCTACTGGCACGGAGGCTTCGTCATCCTCGACATCGAGGACCCGGCGACGCCGCGGCTCGTCTCCCGGCTCGACTGGAGTCCGCCGTTTCCCGCGCCGACGCACACGACCCTCCCGATTCCGTTCCCGCTGCGCGGCCGCCGCGTTCTCGTGGTGACCGACGAGGACGTCGCGAAGCTCGCGCCCGGCCCCCCGTCGTTCCTCTGGCTCGTCGATATCACCGACGAGACGCGGCCCGTCCCGTTCGCCAGCTTCCAGGTCGACGGCGTGGACGGCGCGCCGCAGCCGGAGTTCACCGGCTGCCACCAGCCGTGCGAAGAGGTGCGGGGCACGGAGATCCCCGTCGCCTGGTTCGCGCACGGGCTCCGGATCGTCGACATCGCGGACCCGCACGCCCCGCGCGAAGTCGCGTCGTTCGTTCCGGCGGTCCCCGAGGGTCAGGAGCGCGTGTGCAGCAACGACGTGTGCGTCGATGCGCGCGGCCTGATCTACCTGATCGACCGGGGGCGCGGGCTCCACATCCTCGAGCGCGTCTGACCCGACCAGCCGATGCCGTGAGGCCGACCGATCTCGAGGTTATGCCGGCAGAGACACCTGAAGCTGCCGGGCGAGTTGCTCGCTCCGTTCGACATACTTCGGGACGCCGAGCGACCGGAACAGCTGATGGGCGGCCCCGAGATCGGTCGCCGCCGCGTCCGCGTTACCCTGGGCGTGTCTGACTCGAGCCAGCTCCAATCGTGTCCGCGCCATCTCGAATCGCGCGCGCATGGAGCCGAAGGTCTGAAGGGCCTCGTCGAGGCGCTCCGCCGCATCGGTGTGGAGGCCGCGCGCGTATGCGATCCGGCCCAGCGTTCGCTGAGCCCACCCGAGTCCGAAGCGATACCTTGCATCGCCGGTCACCTGCGTCCCCTGCACCGCGAGGTCCTGCGCTCTTTCGATCTGACCGCTTACGAGGTACGCCTCGCCCAGGAACGTTGCGAACCAGCCGCTCGAGTCGCGGGATCCGAACTTCCGCAGCTCCTCGACGGACCGCTCTAGCAGCGGGATCGCCCGCGCAGGGTCTCCCTGCTCGAGATAGGCGAACCCCAGCGCGCCCGACGCCGACGCGAGATTCACGGGGTCACGCGACACCTCGAGGCTTCGCCGACACGCGTCGATCCCGGCTTCGCATTCTCCGATCGAGGAATGGATCAGCCCGGTGCTCCACATGGTCAGCCCGAGCAGGCGGGGATGGGCGGCTTCAGCGATGGCGTGCGCCCGAGCCTGGGCGCTCAGCGCAGCCTCGAAGTCTCCCATCAAGGCGTAATTCATCCCCACGATCCAGTGCGCAAAGCCCAGGGACCACCGTTCGTCGTTCGGTTCGAGCAAGGTCACGGCGCTCCGGCCGTGTGCCACGCCGTCCCAGGGCTGCCCGGACCAGAATGCCTCGTAGGCCAGTACGAAGTGCGCCTTGCCCATGGTCGCTTCATCGCCAGATCGACTTGCGTCGTCGAGGGCTCGACGGGCATGGGCCACCGCCGGTGCATGGTCTCCCAGCATGTAGTAGGCGGTGGCGAGATGATAAAAGAAGGGCCCGGTCAGCGTCGGATCTCCGAGTCGCTCAACGCGCTCTTGATGTCGAAGCAGGAGATCGAGGTTCTCTCGGAAGCATCCAATGAAAAACAGGGAGACGTTCTGACGAAGGACGAGCTCGTAGAGCCGCCGCTCGCGAATTTCGGCCGGAAGCCGCTCGACATGCGCCAGGGCTTCCCGCAGCGCTGCCGCCGCCTCCACATGGGCGAATCGCCCGGCCGCTTGCTCGGCGAAGCGTGTGAGGTACTCGACTGCCCGGTCGGCCTCGTCAGTCTTCGCGTAATGATACGCGAGCCGGTCGTAGGCCGCTTCGAGCCGATCGACGTACATCTCCTCCAGGGCTTTGGCGGCCTTGGTGTGAAGCGTCTTGCGACGCGCGTCCGCGACGCTCTCGTAGACCACCTCCTGCGTCAGCGGGTGCTTGAAGATGTAGAGAGATTCCTCGACGCCCGGCCGGGCGTAAAGGAACTCCTGTCGCGTGAGCTCGCGCAGATGCGTCTCGGGGTCGCCCGGCGCATCCAGGATCGCCCGGAGCAGGTGACCGGGAACCTCCCGCCCCACGATGGACGCCGCTTGAAGAACCCGCTTCGGCTCGTCGGGAAGCCGATGAATCCTCGCGAGTAGCACTTCCTGGACCGTGTCCGGAACCGCCGGCACCGCCAGGCTCTCACTTCGATCGCGGGCCACGTGGCACAACTCCTCTAAGAAGAAGGGATTCCCTTCGGCTTTGTCGAGGATCGATCCCACGAGACTCTCCGGTACGTCCGTCTCGAAGACCGAGCGCGCAAGAGTCAGGCTCTGCTCTCGTGAGAGAGGCTCGAGCGCGACCTGCGTCGCGAACGACTTGTCGATCCAGGGGGGCCGATATCCCGGACGATAGCTCGCGAGGAACATGGTCGGCGTGCCCGGGAGGTCCGCGACGAGCGCGGTGAGCAAGTCTTCGGAGGCTCGGTCGATGCAGTGCAGATCCTCCACAGCGAGGATCAACGGGCGGGCGTGGCTGATCCGGAGGACCAACCCGCTGAGCGTTTCGAGCGTACGGAGCTTGATCGCCTCGGGGTCCAGCGCGGCCAGTCGTTCCGTTCCATCCTTCACACCCCAGAGGTGGAGCAGATACGGTGACGCTTGCTCGGCGTTCATCCCCACGGCGTTCAGGCCGAGCCGGACCCTCTCACGGATCGCGTCCGAACCCGCGGTCTCGATCAGCCCGAAGTGCTGTCGGAGGATGTCGAGCACGGGAAGATAGGGAATGCCGGCCCCGTAGGAGACGCAGCGCCCTGCGAGGTAGGCAACGGGCTTGTTCCCCACGCGCCGTCGGAGTTCGTAGAGGAGTCGCGACTTCCCGATCCCGGCCTCGCCGACGACGCCCACGACCTGGCCGTGTCCTCGCAGGGCCAAGGCCAGCCGGCTCTCGAGGAGCTCGAGGTCCTGCCGGCGCCCGACGAACGTGGACATGCGCCGTCCAATCTCGAGCCCCGGCCGTTCGGGCCCCACGAGCCGAAACGCGGGACGTCCCCCGCCTCGGCCAGCGAGCGGAACAAGGTCGAAGCGCCGCTCGAGCAACGGCGCCGCGGTTTCACTGACGAGGATCGCGTCCGGCTCCGCGTCGCTCACGAGCGCCTCGAGCACGCCCCACGCCCGGTGTTTCGTCTCGAGGTCGATCTCGGAGCGCCGTCCCGTCTCGCGCACGAGGCACTCCGCCATGTGGATCGCGACCTTCAGCCCCGGCCGCTCCACGTCATCACGCCGGGCTCGCTCGGCCGCCTTCTGCATGGCGATGGCGGCATGGGCCGAACGCCGTGGCGCATCTTCAACAGGCTCGAGCCCGAAGGCCGCGACGATTCCCGTGGGCCCTCGCTCCTGGATACGACCGCCAAAGCTCCCGGTCTTCTCCGCGATGACCTCAAGCGCGCGACTGGTGTAGAGAGCATCACTCGCCTTCCGTACGACGAGCGCGGCGCGCAGAAGCGCCAGACGCCGCACCTCCCAGTGCGTGGGCTCCGGAGTCGCTTCGACGTCAGCACCGGCCGACGTCACCGGACCCTCTGAAACCGTCGGCTGGGCCCGACGGCGACGTGACGTCCGCAGCGCACCCCCGCGCTCAAGCCCGTACTTCTCGATCCGATACCGCAGAGTCCCCCGCGGGATGCCCAGCGATGCGGCGGCACGCACGATGTTCCACTTGGCCCGGCGTAGCGCTTGAAGGAGGCGCTCGCGCTCGATTCCTTCAAGCTCTTCCTTGAAGGGGACGGCCTCCTCGCCATCTGCGCTCTGGGGCGTTTCCATCGCGGTAGGCTCCCGGAGCCCGAGCATTTCCCTCGTGATTAGGGGCGCCTCCTCGAGGAGGGCCACCCGTTCGATCACGTTGCTCAACTCGCGGACATTCCCGGGCCATGGGTGTGCAAGGAGAGCGCCACGACCGTCGGGGGCGAGGCTCTTCGGCGGAAGACCGTAGTCGCGACTGATCCGGTCGAGGAAATGCTCGGCGAGTACCGCGATATCGTCCCCGCGCTCGCGCAGTGGCGGCAGCCAGAGCGTGACGACCGCGAGCCGATGATAGAGGTCTTCGCGGAAGCCACCCTGACGCGCTGCTGCACCGAGATCCTCGTTACTGGCGGTGATGATCCACACGTCCACCGGCTCACTCCGCGTGCTGCCGAGCCGGCGGACCGTCCGATCCTCGACGAACTTGAGGAGTTTGCTCTGAAGGCCCGAAGGCAACAGCCCCACTTCGTCTAGGAAGATCAGCCCTTTGTGGGCGGTCTGGACCAGTCCCGGCTTCGCCTGGCGAGCGTCCGTGAAGGCCCCACGCTCGAAGCCGAACATCTCGGCTTCGAGCAGCGGTTCGGGTATGGCGGCGCAGTTGACATCGACGAACGGGCCATCGCGGCGCGGACCCGCGCGGTGAAGCGCACGGGCAACAAGACCCTTCCCGGTGCCGGTCTCGCCTTGGATGAGGACCGGCGGCAAGCGGCGAGCGTCAGCCTGACGCTGAAGGAGCCGGCCGACGGTCTCGCGCACGGCGACGATCCCCGGACTTTCACCCAGTATCTCCGCGAGCCCGACCATAGGAGGATTCTACGCCGCCACCACTCCCCGCCTGGCGGCTTTCCGCCATTTTTCGCCACCACCACCTATCGCTCCGCACGACGCAACTGCGGGCTTTCGCGCACATCCGCAGTGGCCTCCTTATTGCGTCTGGCGACCGGAATGGGACGCAGCACCGAAGCTAGCGTCCACGAAGGAGACGGACCAATGCGAACAATGACGAAACGCCTAACCTGTGCACTCCTGGCGGCCACCCTCATGGGGACCGGCTGCGCATCGTACGACGGACGAACGGGGATGGAGACGTTCGGACGCGGCATGCTCAACCTCGTTCTGTCGCCCCTGATGATTGCGGCCGGGCTCGCCCAGGGGCTCGCCTTCCTCCCCTACACCCTCGGTATGGGGCTCGGGGAGCTGAACAAAGTCCTCCTGCAGGCGAACGCGGTCTCGCTCGACGACTCGTACAAGGCGACGTTCGGCGTGTCCGTCGCCGACCAGCACGTGGATCAAAAGACCGGCGACGTCTATGGGCAGGAAGGCCTCTACGGACGGTTCAAGCCCGAGGCGATCTTCGAGGCCAACCGCGCGTTCCAGCGGCTCCTGGTCTCGCAGGGAATGAAAGAAGACCAGGCTCGCAACTACACGCTCACGGGCAACTACCGCTACGCGTGGAGCCGGGGCCACATCTTGCTCGCCGTGGTCTACCGGCATCCCGGTGCGCAACCGTTTCGCGCGGCGGCGAAGCAGACGGGCATCGTCACGACGTTCCGACCCGACCAGCGGGGCTGGTACGAGCCCTACGAGCGCGATGCGAGCGGCCAGGCGATCGACGAGGTCATCGACTGGGCCGCGATGGAGTACGCCGTCCTCCGCCAGGACAAGCTCGTCGCGACCCTGATGGTCCTCGCGGCCGAGGCCGTCAAGTCCGGCAAGCGAGCACCCGACTACTGGCCGACCGAACGCCGCTGGCAGGCGGGCGAGACGGCGGCGATCCTCCAGGAATCCGCCGACAAGGTCAAGCGCGCGCTCCCGAGCTGATGAGCGACCACATACACGACAAGGAGGAAAACCATGAACCGACCGATCCTGCTTCTCCTGGCCAGTCTTCTCTCCGTGTCGACGGCGGACGCGGCGCAGACAACGAAAGTGGGCTGCGGCGCGATCCACGCTCTCCGGAACTCCGACAGCGAAATCCTGACCGGCACCATCTCCGTTCGCAATATCGACCTGGCGAACGCCGTGACCATCGAGCGCCTCACGTACCGAAACTTCTTCGGTGACGTGGTGCACGACTCCGGGCCCGCGATCGGCGTCCCGCATCCGCTGAATGCCGACTTCACGCCGCCACAGGACATCACGGTCGTCCCCCCCGGCGCGACCTACTATCTCTCGACGAACCACATCTGGGAGAACAACCCGATTCCCGGTCCAGCCGGTAACGCGCAGGGCGGGGCGATGTCGGTGGTGGTCGAATTCTCCAAGGACGGCAGCCGAGACTTGGTCGTCGTGGGCAGCGGCCTCAGAGATCGCCAGCGGTTTTTTATCTTCACTCCGACCGGGCCCATTCCTGTCCAGGGAACCGAGCTGTCCCGCGACCGGCTCATCTGTGTCGACGTGAAGTAAGCCTTCCACCGGCGGGCGCCGAGGCCATCCTCGGCGCCCGCACGCGCTCACCCGCGGCGCGCCGCGGGTGAGCTGCGGTAGACTCTGAGGCCGGAGGGAAGGAGGAGTCAGATGAAACGCGCCCCCATCGCGGTCGTC